>ERZ808051.112-NODE-112-length-108302-cov-9.821806_pt1 | contig 108302 bp, 85 predicted proteins | sample MGYA00380199_ERZ808051 | MGnify/ENA primary metagenome ERZ808051 (study PRJEB31490, sample SAMN06133391) | mouse gut metagenome | isolation source: J11 | host: mice | place: China: Chengdu | collected 2015-05 ... | reverse complement strand
AAGCTGTCTTCCGGGTATAAGATCAACCGTGCGGCAGATGATGCGGCAGGGCTTTCGATATCGGAGAAGATGCGCCGGCAGATCAGAGGACTCACACAGGCTTCCTCCAATGCGGCGGACGGTATTTCCTGTGTGCAGACGGCTGAGGGCGCATTGAATGAAGTTCACGATATGCTGCAGCGCATGAACGAGCTTGCGGTCAAAGGTGCGAATGGGACATTAACTACAACGGACAGAAGTTATGTCCAAATGGAAGTCAGACAGTTGATGAGCGAAATTGACCGCATACAGTCCACGACAACTTTTAATGAGCAGAATCTGCTTGACGGCAGTTTTCAAAATATCGGTCTGCAGGTAGGGGCGGAATCGGGACAGCATATTGCGATCACAATAGGTAATATGTGTACGAATGATCTGATTGCCAGTGCACTGTCAAAGGGAATCTGTTATCAGACGAATGATAAAACGCCGTTATGTACAGGACAGGATCTGCCGTCGCTGGGGAATGAGATGCCGGACGGGAAGTATTATCAGTATGCCTGGCCAGGCACCAGCACGCATGTAAAAATACAGTATGTGAATCTCAATACCGTGCAGCCTTGGAGTGCAGCGGGACATTCGCACCTGTTGGCGGCGAGAGACTTAACTGTTTTTCACAGCTTTTCCTATAGTGCGATCACAGATGAAAGGGTAAAGAACAGGCTGACGACGGACGGCACTAACCTTTTAGGCCCGACAGGCGGTACGGAGGAGGCTTTATCCGGCAGGGCGCCGGATGTCCGTGACTTTCAGGCCCTCAACGCTTTCGCCAAGAGCGCGATCCAGGACGTGTCCGAGACCCGTTCCAACCTGGGTGCGATCCAGAACCGCTTAGAGCATACGATCAGCAATCTGGACAACATCGTGGAGAATACCACGTCGGCGGAGTCGGCGATCAGGGATACGGATATTGCCACGGAGATGGTGAAGTACGCGAACAACAACATTCTAGCGCAGGCGGGCCAGTCCATGCTCAGTCAGGCGAACCAGAGCAATCAGAGTGCGTTGGCTCTGCTGCAGTAACGGAATGGGTGTCGGGGATTAATAATCGCATTAACTGCACTATTTATTAATTAATTAAGGAAAGAATTCGGGGTGTAAAGGCTGCATGATGAGTCGGCTTTTACACCTTTTTACTGTTTCTGGTTCAAAAACGCGGCACCGGCCTGAAAAATCACGCAAAAACCGCATAACTATAGAAAAAATCAGCTGGTATTTTCCAAAAGGTTATGCTATAATGCTTAAATGACTGTGACTAGGAGCAGACGAGGGCTTCCGCATGTCGCAGAGGCATTTGAAGGAGGAACCCATATAATGAGCTTACAAGTAGAAAAATTAGAAAAGAACATGGCGAAACTTACGATTGAAGTAAGTGCAGAGGATTTGGAGAAAGCGATTGAGAAAGTTTATCAGAAACAGAAGAAGCAGATCAGTATTCCGGGCTTTAGAAAAGGTAAAGTACCGCGCATGATGGTGGAGAAGATGTACGGTAAGGAAGTGTTTTACGAGGATGCGGCCAACGACCTGATCCCGGAAGCCTATGATAAGGCAGTGGACGAGTGCGAAGAGGATATCGTATCTTCTCCGAAGATTGAAGTGACACAGATTGAAGGGGGCAAGCCTTTTATCTTTACAGCGACAGTTGCATTGAAGCCGGAAGTTAAGCTGGGCGAATACAAGGGCGTTAAGATCGAGAAGATTGACAGGGAAGTTACGGAAGAAGACGTGATGGCGGAGATCAACCGGGAGCGCGACAGCAATGCGAGGAATATCACGGTCGAGGACAGACCGGTGAAGGACGGCGATATGACGGTGATCGACTTCGAAGGTTTCGTGGACGGCGTGGCTTTTGAAGGCGGCAAGGGTGAGGATTATCCGTTGACCATCGGTTCCGGTGCGTTTATTCCGGGCTTCGAGGAGCAGCTTGTCGGCGCCGAGATCGGCAATGAAGTGGAAGTGAAGGTTACATTCCCGGAGGATTATCAGGCTGAGGAGCTGCAGGGCAAGGAAGCGGTATTTAAATGTACCGTGAAGGAGATCAGGGAGAAAGAGATTCCGGAGCTGGATGATGAATTTGCGAGCGAGGTGTCCGAGTTTGACACGCTGGCAGAGTACAAGGAAGACGTGAGAAAGAACCTGACCGAGAAGAAGGAGAAGGACGCTGAGGCTGCCAGAGAGAATGAGGCTGTACAGGCAGCAGTGGAAGCCAGCGAGATAGAGATTCCGGAGGCGATGCTGGAGACACAGCAGAGGCAGATGGTAGACGAGTTCGCACAGCGGATCACGATGCAGGGCATGAGCATGGAGCAGTACATGCAGTTTACGGGTGCAACCTATGAGAAGATGATCGAGCAGGTGAAACCTCAGGCGGAGGAGCGTATCCGTGCAAGACTGGTGCTGGAGGCGATCGTTAAGGCTGAGAATATCGCGGCTACCGACGAAGAGTTTGAAGAAGAGCTGAAGACCATGGCTGAGGTTTACCAGATGGAGATCGACAAGGTGAAAGAGCTTATGGGCGAGAGAGAGAAGAAGAATATCATGCAGGATCTGGCTGTCAGGAAAGCGGCGGAATTCGTGGCGAAGAATGCGGTAGAAGAATAATTTCTGCAGTGGCAGGAAGACAGCTGGAACAAAACGGAGGAATCAATATGGCTTTAATACCTTATGTCATAGAGCAGACTTCCAGAGGAGAGCGCTCTTACGACATTTATTCGAGACTGTTAAAAGAGAGGATCATCTTTCTGGGAGAGGAAGTGAATGATGCGTCGGCGAGCGTTATCGTGGCGCAGATGCTTTTCCTGGAGTCCGAGGATCCGGAGAAGGACATTCATCTGTATATCAACAGCCCGGGCGGCGTGATCACTGCAGGAATGGCAATTTACGATACGATGAATTTTATTAAGTGTGATGTGAATACTGTATGTATCGGTATGGCGGCCAGCATGGGTGCTTTCCTTCTGGCAGGCGGCACGAAGGGTAAGAGAATGGCGCTTCCCAATGCGGAGATCATGATCCATCAGCCTGCAGGCGGTGCGCAGGGACAGGCTACGGAGATTGAGATCACGGCGAAGCACATTCTGGCCACGAAGGAGAAGATGGCAAGGATCATGGCCGAGAATACGGGTCAGGATTTTGAGGTGATCATGGCGGATACGGAGCGGGATAACTGGAAGTCTGCCGAGGAGGCGCTTGCCTATGGCCTGATCGACCGCATTATCACCAATCATGCAAATGCCGTTTAGTGAAAACCGTAAGTTGGATTTTATAGTGCGGCTGTGAGGTCTCATAATCCTTATAGCCGCTAAATAATGAAGAGAAAGGCATGGAGCATTAAAATGGCAGGAAAGAATTCTGATGATAGAGTGAGGTGTTCTTTTTGCAATAAGACACAGGGACAGGTGAGGAAGCTGATCGCGGGTCCCGCAGGGGTCTATATTTGCGACGAATGTGTGGATATCTGTGCGGACATCATCGAAGAGGAATATGAAGAAGAGCCGGAAGTGGAGGAGATGGAGATCAATCTCCTGAAACCGGTGGAGATCAAGCATTTTCTGGATGACTATGTGATCGGACAGGAGGACGCCAAGAAGGTACTGGCGGTTTCCGTATATAATCATTATAAAAGGGTGATGGCGCCGGAGGAAGACGACGGTGTGGAGCTGCAGAAGAGTAATATCATCATGGTAGGTCCTACCGGTTCCGGTAAGACGTATCTGGCGCAGACACTGGCGAAGATCATCAATGTACCGTTTGCGATCGCGGATGCGACTACGCTGACCGAGGCCGGTTATGTGGGTGAGGATGTGGAGAATATCCTGCTCAAGCTGATCCAGGCGGCGGATTATGATATCGAGAGAGCGCAGTACGGCATCATCTATATCGACGAGATCGACAAGATCACGAAGAAAAGCGAGAACGTATCCATTACGAGAGATGTGTCCGGCGAGGGTGTACAGCAGGCGCTTCTTAAGATCATAGAGGGCACGGTGGCGAGTGTTCCTCCGCAGGGCGGCAGGAAGCATCCTCATCAGGAACTGATCCAGATAGATACCTCCAATATTCTGTTCATCTGCGGCGGCGCGTTTGACGGATTGGAGAAGATCGTGGAGGAGCGTCTGGACCGTAATTCGATCGGTTTTAACGCGCAGATCATTGAGAAGAGCAGCAAGGATATCGGGGCAGTGCTCAAGGAAGTATCCGCCCAGGATCTGATGAAGTTCGGACTGATTCCGGAATTTATCGGACGTGTGCCGATCACAGTCACACTGGACGGCTTGGATCAGGAAGCGCTGGTGCGCATATTAAAAGAGCCCAAGAATGCGCTGATCAAGCAGTATAAGAAATTATTTGAGTTTGATGAGGTCAAGCTGGGTGTTGAGGATGAGGCGGCGCTGGAGATCGCGCGTCTTGCCTTCGAGCGTAAGACCGGTGCCAGAGGACTCCGCTCCATTATGGAGGATGTGCTGATGGATGTCATGTATGAGATTCCGTCGGATGACAACATTGCGGAGTGCGTGCTGACGAAGGATGTGGTGGAAGGCAAGGGCAAACCCCGCATTGTGTATCGCAACAGACTTCTGCGCGCCGAGTAGAAAAGAAAATGATGTAAAGAGAAAACGTCGCCAAAACACAGGCGGCGTTTGTTGTCTGTAAATCTGATCTTGAATAGATCCGAACGGATGTGAAGCGAGGTAGTTTATGAATACAGAGACAGAGAACGGCAGGGATTATGGCGATTGGAATACCGGGGCAGCTGCCGGCAGGGATATTCTGAACATGGGGACGGAGTGTCTTCCCGCCGTAATACTGCGTGGACTGACGATCCTGCCGGGTATGGTGATCCATTTTGACTTAAGCAGGGAGAAAGCGATCGAGGCGGTGGAGCAGGCCATGCTGGCAGACCAGAGGCTGCTCATAGTGACGCAGAAGGAACCGGCAGTGGAAGATCCGGGTTTCGACGATGTCTATGAGGTCGGAACGATCTCTGTGATCAGGCAGGTGACGAAACTGCCGGGTCATATTCTGCGGGTACTGGTGGAAGGTGTTTGCAGAGGCAGGCTGTACCGTTTTATGCAGGAAAACAGCTATATCATGACAGAATTGTCATGCGAAAAGGACGATATGACGGAAGTGACGGAGGCAGAGCTGGAGGCAATGACCAGAACGGTCAGAGAGACGTTTGCCGCCTACTATACCTGTTTCCCGAAAGTGGGCAAGGCGGTGGCGGATCAGATTGAGGGAGAGATGCCTCTCGGGGAAATGCTGGACTGTATTACTGTCAATACGCCGCTTTCTGTGGAGGATAAGCAGCGGATCCTGGGTGCTTTGTCCGTGCGGGAACGGTTCGGGATCCTGACCGATATCCTGGTGCGGGAAGTGGAGGTCATCCGCATCAAGAATGAGCTGGCAAGGGATATCAGAGGAAGGATCGACAAGAACCAGCGGGATTACATTCTGCGGGAACAGCTGTATTATATTAAAGAAGAGCTGGGAGAAAATAATACGGATTCGGACGTGCAGCAGTTCGAAGAGGCCGTGGAGAAGCTGAAAGCGAAGAAAGAGGTCAAAGCAAAGATCCGCAGGGAGATCAGCCGGTATAAGAATGTTGTCGGGAGCAATTCGGAAGCGGCGGTGGAACGTGCCTATATCGAGACACTGCTGGAACTTCCCTGGGATAAGGCATCACGGGACAACAACGATCTGGCCAGGGCAGAGAAGATCTTAAACGATGACCACTACGGTCTGACGAAGGTGAAGGAGCGGATCCTGGAATATCTGGCCGTGCGTGCGCTGACGGGCAAGGGCAGAAGCCCGATCATCTGTCTGGTGGGCCCGCCGGGCACCGGCAAGACTTCCATCGCCAGAAGCGTGGCCGAAGCGCTGCATAAGAAATATGTCCGCATCTGTCTGGGCGGCGTCAGGGATGAAGCTGAGATCAGGGGCCACCGCAAAACCTATGTGGGCGCCATGCCCGGCAGGATCACCAATGCGGTCAGGCAGGCAGGGGTCAAGAACCCGTTGCTGCTTCTGGATGAGATCGACAAGGTCGGCAATGACTACAAGGGCGATCCCGGCGCTGCGCTGCTGGAGGTGCTGGACGGGGAGCAGAATGATGCTTTCAGGGATCATTATGTAGAGATTCCCATTGATCTGTCGGAAGTGCTGTTCATCGCCACGGCGAACACTACGGAGACTATCCCGAAGCCGCTGTTGGACCGGATGGAGATGATCGAGATCAACAGCTATACGGCCAACGAGAAATTCCATATCGCCAGAGAACATCTGGTAAAGAAAGAACTGCACAGGAACGGGATCCGGCCGGAGGAGATCGGATTTACGGATGAAGCGCTGTATGCCATGATCAACCGCTACACACGGGAGGCAGGCGTGCGCGGCCTGAAACGGCAGATCGGCGCGGTATGCCGCAAGGAGGCGCGGCATATTCTGGAGAAACGGCAGAAGTGTACAGCCGGGGAATATATGACTGAAATGGTCAATATCACGGAGGACAATCTGGAAGACTATCTGGGCAAGCCGAAATACAGTCAGGACAGGATCGCAGACAAAGACGAAGTGGGCATCGTGCGCGGGCTGGCATGGACCAGCGCAGGCGGCGATACTTTGCAGATAGAGGTCAATATGATGCCCGGCGGCGGGGAGATTGACCTGACCGGTCAGATGGGAGATGTGATGAAGGAATCCGCGCGTATTGCCATGAGCTATGTGCGGTCTGTGGGAGAGCGGTATCAGATCGAAGAGAAGTTGTTCCGCAAAAAGGATTTCCATATCCATATTCCGGAGGGCGCGGTGCCGAAAGACGGCCCCTCCGCCGGCATCACGATGGCGACGGCCATTCTCTCAGCGGTGACCGGCAAAGCGGTGCGGGCGGACGTGGCCATGACCGGCGAAGTCACACTGCGCGGAAGGGTACTGCCCATCGGCGGTCTGAAAGAAAAGATTCTGGCGGCGAGGATGGCGGGGGTACATACGGTACTTGTCCCGAAGGAAAATGAGAAAGATATCGCGGAACTTGACCGGGAGATTACAGACGGTTTAGAGATTCATCTGGTACAGTGTATGGATGAGGTCGCAGGGTATGCATTTGCTGATCAGGAAAACCCATGCTGATCAGAAGTGACAGAGAAGAAACTGCGTGCACAGGGAGGAAAGAATGGTAATTAAGAATGTTAATTTGGAGACGGTGTGCGGGATCACGAGTACGCTTCCGGAGAACAGATTTCCGGAGATCGCTTTTGCGGGAAAAAGCAACGTGGGGAAATCTTCGTTGATCAACGGTCTTATGAACCGCAAATCGCTGGCCCGCACCAGCTCTCAGCCCGGCAAGACACAGACGATCAACTATTATAACATCAACGGCCAGATGTACTTTGTCGATCTGCCGGGATATGGATACGCCACCGCCAATGAGAAAGTGAAGGCGCAGTGGGGCAAGCTGATCGAGGACTATCTGCACCAGTCGAAGAAGATAAGGGCGGTGTTTCTGCTGATCGATATCCGGCATGCGCCTTCGGAAAATGACAGGATCATGTATGACTGGATTCTGGACAGAGGGTATAAGCCGGTCATCATCGCGACGAAGCTGGATAAGATCAAGAGAAGCCAGGTGCAGAAGCAGTTGAAGCTGATCTGTGATACGCTGGATGTGGTGGAAGATACGACCGTCATCCCTTATTCTTCTCTTTCGAAGCAGGGGCGGGAAGAGATCTATGAACTTTTGGACAGGATACTGGAGGAGGAAGGAGCGGATTGACGGTATCCTGCAGTGCGGTAAACAGAGGGGCGGCATGGTCTGAAATGGAGGAATACGGATGAGACAATCGATCAAGACATATCTGAAAGTTATTTTGAATCTGCTGACGGCGCTTATCATACTGCTTTTGTGTATTTTTCTTCTGCCGCGGTGCATCATCTTTTTTATGCCCTTTATCATTGGCTGGATCATTTCGCTGATCGCGTCGCCGGTGGTGCGCTTTTTCGAGGAGAGGATGAAGATAAGGCGCAAAGGCGCGTCGGTCATCGTTATCGTTGCCGTACTGGCGGTGGTGATTCTTTTGGTGTATGTGATCGTTGCGCGGCTGGTGAAGGAAGGAATCAATTTCGTCAATGAACTGCCGCTGTTGTGGGACAGCATCATGGCGGAGTTCAATGAGGTGGGCGCCAATCTGGAAGGGCTTTTCAATAAGCTGCCGGTGGATACGCAGAAGACGCTGGACAACATCGGTTCGGAGATGGGCACTTATTTCGGCGGGATTATAGAGAGTGTCGGCACACCCACTTTTGAGGCGGTAGGCAACGTGGCCAAGCAGCTGCCGGATATCTTTCTGGGCGTGATCATGTGTATTCTGTCGGCTTACTTCTTTGTGGCGGACAAAAGCTATATGGCAAATATTATGAAAAAATACGTGCCGGGATCGGTGCTCTACCGGTTCGACTTGATCCGCAGGAGCTTTCGCAATGCGGTGGGCGGTTATTTCAAGGCACAGTTTAAGATTGAATGCTGGATTTATGTGATGCTGGTGATCGGGCTGTTTGTCTTAAAAGTCAGGTATGCGCCGCTGGTGGCGCTGGGGATCGCCTTTCTCGATTTTCTGCCGGTCTTCGGCACCGGTACGGTGATGATCCCCTGGGCGGTGATCGAGATTTTGAGCAAAGACTATAAAATGGCTGTGGGACTGCTGATCATCTGGTGCTCAGGCCAGCTTGTGCGGCAGGTGATCCAGCCCAAGATCGTGGGGGATTCCATCGGTGTGGATGCCATTCCTACATTGTTCTTACTGTTTATCGGGTATAAACTGGCCGGGGTGATGGGAATGATCATCGCGGTGCCGATCGGTATCATCGTCATCAATCTCTATGAGGACGGGGCCTTTGACACGACCAGGCAGAGCCTGAAGATCCTGGCGGCAGGGTTCAATAAGTTCCGCAGGATCCGGCCGGAGGATCTGGCCATCGTGGAAGAATACGAGCGGGAAGTGGAGAACAGTTATAAGCGGCAGTTAAAGAGCGCGGAAGAGGAAGAACGGGAGCTGGAGGAGGCTGCCAAGATCAAGATCGAAGAGCCGCTCATCATCAGGAAGATCATTTCAAAAAAGAAGTAGAAAATAACCGCTGATAAGAGACAGACACAGAAAGAAGGAAGAATATATGATGCAGGTGACGGTTTATAATTGCAGGGCTTTTGATGAGAAGCCGCTGTTTTTGGAATATGCAAAAGAGCTGGGGATTGAGCTGGTGCTGTGCGCGGATGCACCGGATCATGACAATGTTTCCCTTTGCAGGGGCAGCCGTTGTGTGGATGTGATCACGTCCAGGATCGATGCGGATCTGATACGGGCATTTCGTGATAACGGAGTGGAATACATTACCACCAGAACGATCGGCTATGATCATATTGATCTGGCAGCGGCCGGAGAGTGCGGCATTCAAGTGGGAAATGCCCCTTACGGTCCCCATGGCGTGGCGGATTACACGGTGATGCTGATCCTCATGTCTATCCGCAGGATGGGAGCGATCCTGAAACGGACCGCACTGCAGGACTATACGCTGGCCGGCTTAAACGGGCGGGAACTGAAAGATTTGACCGTAGGAGTCATCGGCACGGGGCGGATCGGCGCTGCGGTGATCCGCAGTCTGTCCGGTTTCGGATGCCGTATTCTGGCAAATGACCTGTATGAAAAGGAGGATGTGAAGCAGTTTGCCTCCTATGTACCTCTTTCCCGGATCTGGCAGGAAGCGGATGTGATCACGCTGCACACGCCGCTGACGAAGGAGAATTATCATCTGCTGAATGCTGATACCATAAGCCGGATGAAAGACGGTGTGGTGATCGTCAACACGGCCAGAGGGGCGCTGATCGATTCGGATGCCTTTATCGAAGCCATCGAGAATGGCAAGATCGGCGCCGCAGGGCTGGATGTGGTAGAAAATGAGTTCGGGCTATACTATTATGACCACAAATCGGATATATTAAAGAATAAGGAGCTTGCGCTGCTCAGAAGTTTTCCGAATGTGACAGTGTCCCACCATATGGCTTTTTACACGAAGAACTATGTGGAAACGGTGGTGAAAGATTCTCTGATGAGCTGTAAATGTTATATGGAAGGCAAAGAGAATCCGTGGGAGATCCGGTGAGTCAGCCGCCCTGCACATGAAAATTTATCCTGTGTGCAGGGCAGCGGTAATCAGTGTGGGCTATACTGGAAAACAATTTGAGATTTGGTAAGGAGAAAACGTGGTCTTTAAGAAAGTTACATCAAAGCGCTTCCTCAGGTTCCTTTTTGCCCTCTATATCCTGGTGGTCATCAAGGTCATCATTTTTAAATATCCGTTTGAACAGCTGCGAGCCATTGCCGACACCTGGCAGAAGGATGTGATCCTGGAAGGGCTGGGAACGGCCAATTTCGTGCCTTTTCATACGATCAAAATGTATATAGAGTATGCCCATAAACTGAACAGTGTGGAGAATCTGGCGGGCAATATTCTGGTATTCGTGCCCTTTGGTTTTCTGTTTCCGCTGGTGTTTCAGGAGGGCAGGAAGTTCTCGGCCATGTTTGCGAATGCTTTCACGTTCGTGCTGGGAATCGAGACCTTTCAGCTGTTCAGCGCCTTCGGGGCTTTTGACGTGGACGATATCCTGCTTAATTGTCTGGGCGCTGCGCTGGGATTCTGGTTTTACAAGATGATGTTGTGTTTCTGCCGCAAAAGGAATAAAATGGAAGAAAAGAGAGAGTAGTCTCTCAGGATGCGGGAGGGGATACTATGGGCGGACTTTTGAGGAAATTAAAGAAAAACGTGGTGATTTCTGCGGTATTGTGTATCGGGCTGGGACTGGTGCTGGCCATCTGGCCGGGCATGTCCATGCATATTGTGTGCATTGCCATCGGTTCGGTGCTGATCCTCGGCGGACTGGTGCGTCTGGCGGAGAGCTTTTTTGACAGAGACGGCAGCATGTACGCGCAGATGAATATGATCGTGGGGATCATTTTTGCGGTGGTAGGGATCTGGATCGTGATCAAGCCGGAGAAGGTGCTGGCGATCATTCCCATCATCGTGGGCATCGTGATCGCGGTGCACGGCCTGAACAATCTGCAGCAGGCGGTATCACTCTGCAAAGAGCAGTATGATAAATGGTGGGTGGCGCTGATCCTGGGACTGGTGACGATCGGATTCGGGGCCCTGCTGGTCTTTCGGCCCTTTGCGGCGCTGGACACGGTGGTCACGCTGATCGGTGTTTTCCTGATCTATGACGGGGTGTCTGATCTCTGGATCGTGTCCCGGGTGGCCAGGACGGCCAAAATACTGCGGCAGGAGGCCAGCGCATTGGATGTGGAGGCAGAGGAGATTGACTGAACTTACGGCAGGATGCGGCGTGGTCATGTCATGCAGTGAGCGTCGATAAAGTCATAGTGTTCCATGACGGCGGCGATACAGGACGCTTCGTCTTTTGCCAGCAGGCAGGCACAGATGCGGGTATGGTATGTCAGAAGCGTATCCCATTCCTGCGCTGAGATGTGTGACAGCAGATCCTGAATGGTAGTTTCGAACAGATCAGAGAGAGTTTCATTGAGCAGTTTCAGAAGACGGTTTCCGGAAAGCGCGATCAGTGTATCGTGAAAGGCTTTATCCAGAGAAGCCCGTTCTTCGAGGCTGCTTTTTTCCATGTCCTGCAGAAGAGTGGTGAGGCGGTCTGTGCCGGCTTCCGGGGCCTGCCGCACTGCCAGCAGACAGGCCCCGATCTCGATGCTTCTTCTGAGCTGGCTGATCTCGGGAACGCTGCACTCGTTCATGGAAAGAAGCAGGGAAAAGGTGCTGCCCAGGCTGGCGCCGATGTGGTTGACGAGAAAACTGCCCTGTCCGTGCCGGCTTTCGAGGATACCGGTATTTTCCAGCGTGCGCAGGGCTTCCCGCACGGAATTGCGGCCGAGGCCGAGCGTGGCCATCAGCTGTCTCTCCGAGGGCAGCCTGCCGCCGAAGGTGATCTCACCTTTTGCCATAAGGGTTTTGATGTATTCGATCACCAGGAAGTATGCTTTTTGGTTGGCAGCCTTGTTGTCGGCGGGGGATTTTACTGCTGGCATGGGCGTCTCGCTTTCACAAACGGCGCGGCATGTGCGCGCTCTGGATCGTCAGTTGTTTAACAGTATACAGGAAACGGTAAAGCGCTTAAGGCGCGGTCAGAGCAGGCCGGCGAACAGGGAAGCGCCGAAGACTGTCACAAGTCCGGCCACGGCGATGGCCAGGCTGCTCATGGCCCCTTCGGTCTCTCCCATCTCCATGGCTTTGGCCGTGCCGATGGCGTGGGAGGCCGTGCCAAGAGCCAGGCCTCTGGCGATGGGATCTTCGATACGAAAGATTCTGTACACTAACTCTGCGGTCATATTGCCGAGAATTCCCGTGACGATGATCACGGCAACCGTGATGGTCGTGATGCCGCCCAGCTCCTCCGATACGCCCATGCCGATGGCGGTGGTGATGGATTTTGGGAGCAGCGTCACATACTGTTCGTGATTTAAGCCAAACAGCGCTGCAAGCAGCAGCACACTCAGCAGGCTTGTCAGGACGCCGGAGAGGATGCCGCCCGCCACAGCCCTGACATTCTGCCGAAGCAGGCTCAGCTGCCGGTAGAGAGGGACAGCCAGGCATACGGTGGCCGGTGTCAGCAGGTAGCTGATGTACTTTGCGCTTTCCTGATAGTGACTGTATTCCACGTCAAAAAGAGCAAGTACCGCCATGACGCAGAGGGTTCCGATCAACAGCGGATTCAGGATGGCCAGTCTGTATTTTTTCTTTAAAAGGAGTCCGCCTTCGTAGGCGGCAAGGCTGATCACCGCACCGAAAAATGCGGAATCAATCAGGAAGTTCTGCATGATCGTGTTCCTTTCTGTCTTTTCTGCGGATCATATGCTGGGTGACCCGTCCGGTCACTGCCATGACAAGGACGGTGGTGATGACTGTGATCAGGATAACGGGTATCCATATGGCCTGCAGCGCGGGCCAGGCGTCCAGCAGCCCCGCGGCGGCAGGAATAAACATGACCGGCATGATCTCGATCAGAAAATCGGCGGCTTCGCGTACCTGTTCCTGCTTCAGGATTCCCGTGCAGAGGGCTGTAAACATAAGAAGCAGCCCGTAGACGCTTGCAGGAACGGGAAGCGGTATCAGTATGTGCAGGATCTCGCCCAGAAACGAGACAAAAAGGATAATGGCAAACTGGCGTAAAAATTTCATAACAAAGGTTCCTCACACTGTTTTTCTCAACTGGTAGCACCAGTTACAATCATAGGACATGGAGGCGGTATTGTCAATGGGTAAGGGCAGCTGTTAAAATTAACACTTGTATATTTCGGCGGAAAGTACTAAAATAAATCCGTATACAATTTCAGATTCTTGTTATGAAGAGAGGGAATGATACATGGCGATTGGAGCGATCAATGCATATGGGGCGATGAGTGCGGTGCAGTTTCGTCCATATGTCTATAATGCGAACACCGTGAGCGCTGCCAGCATGAACAGGCTGTCCAGGATCTCGGATGATGTGCTGGATAAGAAGATCGACTACACGGAGTTGACGGACGAGCGTCTCAACGAGAATCCTTTGAAGAAAGGACAGACGCTCAATTTTCAGGATATGCTTGACATGCAGATGCGGCGGGGACAGAATATCGCTTCCCGGATCATGCGTCCGATGGAAGAAGAGGCAGGCGCTTTGCAGGAGGCAGAGGAAGAGACGGCGAAACAGCCGGTGCCGGTGAAGACGGAGACCGTGGCTGCCCGTTTTGATCCGTCTGACAGGGAGGCCGTGCAGGTGCCGGACGAGACAGCTGCGAAGGCGGACAGCGGAAATATCAATTATCAGATGCAGCAGGCATTACAGGCCTATGGGATGTTCATGACAGCGTAACAGTAGGGATGCAGCCGCTTTTTTCCGGAACAGGGAGAGGGCGGCTGCTTTGATTTAGTCTGCCGTGGCAGGGATAGACCGGCATCAAATAAAGGCGAATAAAGGAGAAAGAAGTTATGTATCAGTATATATTATTTGATCTGGACGGTACGCTGACCGATCCGAAACAGGGCATAACAGGCTGTGTACAGTATGCACTGCGCAGGCTGGGGATGGAGGCGCCGGATGCCGACGCGCTGGAACCTTTTATCGGGCCGCCGCTTTTAGACAGTTTTCAGGAGTTCTGCGGGTTTGACGAGGAAAAGGGATTGCAGGCGGTGGCTTATTACAGGGAGCGGTATGCGGCCAGTGGGTGGTTTGAAAATGAGGCATATCCGGGCATCGTAGAGATGCTGGCCAGGCTGCAGAAGGCCGGGTGCCATCTGGCGGTGGCTTCGAGTAAGCCGGAAGTGTTCGTGGAGAAGATCCTGGTGCATTTCGGAATGCGCCCTTACTTTGAGGTAGTGGTAGGGAGTGAGCTGGACGGAAGCCGGGCGCGGAAAGAGGAAGTGGTGGAGGAGGCGCTGCGGCAGTTGCTGGGAGAGGAGGCGCCGGCGAAAGGAACAACCGGAAACAGAACGGATGTGGTCATGGCAGGCGACAGAAAATTTGATGTGAAGGGCGCGCAGCAGTTCGGCCTTGCGTCGATCGGCGTGACCTACGGGTATGCGGCCGAAGGAGAGCTGGCAGAGGCCGGAGCGGACAGGATCGTGGACACGGTGGAGGAACTGGAAGAAGCACTTCTTTCTGACGGACAGGCGCCGGCATAAGGGGATTTTGAAAATTTAAATTTGCAGGAAATAACAGGCTGCCGTGCTTAGCCGGCTTTGACTTTTCAGGGAAAAAACGGTATACTTAAAGGCGGCTGAAAAATTACATACCGGAGGGATTTTACGATGAAAATCAAAGCGAAACTGATCATTTGTTTTTCTGCGATCTGCATCGGATGCATGTTGATCGCAATGTTATGTGTTCTGGTCAGGACACGTAATCGGTTCGATGAGCTGAATGATGTGAAGGCGAAGACGACGGCCAGATATTATGCATCTGCGATTCAGACATGGCTCGCCGAGAAGACGGCGGTGGTTGATTCCGCAGTGGTGTATATGGAATCTCTGGATTCGGTCAACGAAGACGCAGTGGTGGATTATCTGGAGGGTCTGCTGCGTGCGAATGAGGGAACAACGGATGTGTTCGCGGCGTTTACAGACGGCACTTTTCTGGATGGCGGCAGGCTCGAACTGGGAGAAGACTGGGACTATACCGGTTATCCGTGGTATACGGAGGCGCTGGCTGCTGATGGAAAAGTTTACTGTGAACCCTATAACGACGGCGGCATGGTGATGCCGGTCTCCAGAAAGTTTACCTGTAAGAACGGTTCTACGGGTGTGATCGGTATGAGCCTGCAGCTGCAGACCATGTTTGACATGGTCAATGAGATCGCGGCCAGCGCGGACGGCAGCTATGTGATCATGACAGATAACAGCGGCAATATTCTGATGCATGAGAACAGTGCGTTTATGCCGTCTCAGGAAAAAATCAGCTCAGTACTGGAGGTCCTGGACGGGGCATATGTTGCTTCCATGGAGGATCCGTCGCTCCCAATCAAAGACTATGACGGTGAGATGCGCTATTTGACGGCATTTCCCAGCAGTGTGGGAAGTATTACCATTGCCACGCCGGTCGCGGTATATAACGAGGCGCTCAACAGGGTGATGCTGGCCTTTGTCATCACGATGCTGATCGCGGCAGTGGTGGCGGCGGCGATCGTGGCGGTGTTCAGCAACAGTATCACCAGACCGATCGTTGCGATGCAGCAGGAGATCGTAGAACTGCGGGAACTGAAGCTGCAGATGAAGGACAACGCATCGGGCGGACATGTGCGGCAGGATGAGATGGGCGTTATGGACAGGGCGATCCAGGAACTGCGCGGACGTCTGAATCAGATCGTACAGCAGATGGTCCAGGCATCCGATACCTTGAAAGCACAGTTTGATACGGTATGCATATCGGTGGAAAATTCGGTATCCGATAATCATTCCGTGAAAGATACGGTCAGTCAGATCGTGATCGCGATTGATGACGTGGCACAGCAGACCCAGCAGGCGAATGAGAATTTTGCCGAGTTTTCGGATGAACTGTCCCGCGTGGCAGGACGTATGGAGGAAATGAATTCGGTTGCGGCAGCGGCAGTCGGTCAGTGTTATGACGGGATGGAGACTGTGGAACTGCTTTCCAGAAAGATCGAACAGAGCCGCGTGCTGCAGGATGCTACCTATGAGACGGCCAACAGCCTTTCTCAGAAGTCCCTTTCCATTGACGGGATCAGCAAGACGATCAGCGAGATTGCCAGTCAGACGTCGCTGCTTGCTTTGAATGCGGCTATCGAAGCGGCCAGAGCCGGTGAGATGGGAAGAGGATTTGCAGTGGTAGCCGGTGAGATTGGCGGACTCGCAGCGCAGACGGCATCGGCCACCGGAGATATCAATCACATTATTTCGGAGATTCAGGCAGAGATCAGGAATGTCAGCACACAGATCGGCAAGATTCAGGATACGACGACAGACTGTATGAGTACGATGTCCGATACGCAGGGAGTATTCCAGCGGATCAGCGAAAATATCTCCGGCATGGGCAATGATATCAACGAACTGGAGAATGCGGTAGACAATCTGAACCGGAATAAGGATGATATTGTAGATAAGTTCTCCAATATTTCAAGCGAGACGCAGGAACTGACGGCGGCCAGCCAGGAAGTGAATGAGCGGGTGGAGAGCCAGAGTTCGGAGATGGATCGGATCAATACGTCCATGAGCGAGCTGCATGAGGTGGTGAAACGCCTGAATGACATAATCGAGGAATTCCACGTATAAATTTATTTTATATTATATATGTATAAAGAAACTTCATTTATGGGCGGATAGATTGCAGCCGGTTCATGCTGTGTGGAACAGGAAACAGGCTGATTGACCGGAAAGGTATGGTTTAGAGGATGGGAGAAAAGAAGAGGAATCTTCCCGGGAAAATCCGGGATGTGCTGATGCCGTTTGTGGTATATTATGCGGTATATATGGCGGCCTTTTTTCTCCTGTCCTGTGGCCTGCAGATGCTGGCAGGAATCTCCGGAAACGGCGTGCAGACAGATGATGCAGGGACAACAGCGGCGGCAGTCAGAAAGCTGCTGAAAGGGCACGGGGAAACTGTGACCGGAATAGTCAATGGAATCAGTATGCTGACTGGGGCGGCTTTTCTGCTGCCCCTGCTTCGCGCCGAACTGCAGATGCGCAAAAGCGGCGGGCATAAGGAACTATATGGGCGGTCCGCCGTGGCTGTACTGTCAGTGACAGCGGCCTTGGCGGCCGCCTCTTCCGTTGGACTTAATATTCTACTGTCATTGACTGGACTGGTACAGAATTCGGCCGTCTACCAGAGAGCGGCACAGAATCAGTATGGCGTGACGTTTGGTGTGGGACTGTTTCTGTATACGGTGATATCGCCGCTGGCGGAAGAGATTGTCTTCCGGGGAGTGCTCTATAACCGGCTGCGCAGGCATTTTTGCGGGAGCGGCGGGCTGCCGGTGAGCGGGGCGGTGGTCATTTCCGGCGTGATGTTTGGGATCTATCACGGCAATCTGGTGCAGGGGATTTATGGCTGCTGTATGGGGATTTTGATTACCTGGCTGTATGAACGTACCCATGATTTCCGGATACCCTGCCTTTTCCACGGAGTGGCGAACTGTGTGGTGTATCTGACAGCCCAGAACGCAGCGTTGCAGGAGAAGCTCTTTACAGTGCCGTGGTGCGTCTTACTGCTGGTGGTTGCGGCGGGCCTGTTGTGCCTGCTGGAAAAGACCGTGCGCCGATACTCTGAAAATTCTACGAAATACCATTGAAATACATGCCGCTTTGTGTTATGCTGTGATCATCGAATTAAGCATATAGAGATGTAATCTGTGAATCAGTTCTTATCGTTTGCGGGAAAGAAGTTTCCTGTCTGATTGAAATCTTCATGATCGGGGTTTACCCGATGATCGTATGCTTATTTTCCAAAAAAATATTCTGCCGGATCGGCCGGTGGACAAACAGAAAATAGCAGAAGATTGATACAGACGGTGACGATTGAAAAGATGAGGCTTCGTTGTTCGTTATTGTCTTCTGCGGATGGGAGGATGAAGGGATAATGAACAGCAGTAGCAAAGAGAAGATGGATCGTGTCGAAAAGGAGTTTATGGCATTTCCGGATGTTGCGGCGGATACGATCAATGCGTTGTTGTATCAGGGGCAGGCACTGGCGGATGCAGAGAGTCTGTGGCCGGGACCGACAGAGACGCTCTATCAGGGAAGAGAACGGCTCAGAGACCAGTACGAGGATTTATCCAAATATGAGTTGATCGACGGGCAGGTCAGGGTGATGTATCTGATCGCAAACCAGACCAGAGTGGACGGCAAAATGCTGCTTCGGAAAGCCGGATATACAGGCGGTGTTTACAGGGAACAGTACGAGGGCAAGATACAGGATATCTTTCCTGTTGTTGAATTTGTGCTTTACTGGGGAAGGGCCAGATGGAGAAGCTGCCGGGATATGCAGCGACTGTTTGCGAAACGGGATCTTCCCGAGAAAGTGTGGAAGTATATTGACAGTGTGAAATTGCATGTGTATGAGATGAGGTATTTGTCGGAGGAGACACGAAAGTTATTCCAAAGTGACATGCGTATTGTGGTTGATTATCTGGCGGAAGGGGAGGGATACCATTCTGACAGGAAGATCAGGCATAAAGCGGCATTGATCAGGATGATCAGGGTTCTTTCGGGAGAAACCGACACAGAAGATGTAGAAGAATGGCTCCAAAAGCAGGGCATCAGAGAGGAGGATGAAATAAGCATGTGTGAATTGTTTGATCAATATGAGCGGAAAGGCCGGGAAGAGGGAAAGCAGGAAGGGATTGAAGCAGGGAGAAACGAGGGAATAAAGTGTGGTGAAGCCAGACGTCTTGTAGCGGACATTGAGAGTGCCATGCAGTTTTTCCAGGTAACGCTGGAGAAGGCCTGTGAGGGTCTGGGAACGACCGTGGGCGGTTATGAGGAAGCGAAAAAGCTCCTTTTATGATAATACAGGCAGCAGGCGAATACCTGAAAATATGGAAGCAAGATCAGCAGGAAGACATTTTGCCCTGCAGAGTTTTGACAGAGAAGAAGAACGGAGAAATACAGGATGAAAGCAATGAGTTATGAAGAGAAATACAGGATGATGACGGAGACACCGGTCAGTCGTCTGATCTCAAGACTGGCGGTGCCGACGATCATCAGTATGTTGATCACTTCGATCTATAATATGGCGGATACTTTTTTTGTCAGCCAGTTGAGCACAAGCGCTTCCGGCGCCGTGGGAGTCAATTTTTCGCTGATGGCCATGATTCAGGCGATCGGCTTTACGCTTGGTATGGGAAGTGGAAACTATATCTCCAGAATGCTGGGGGCAAAGGAACAGGAAAAGGCGCAGAGAGCGTGTTCTACGGCGGTATATACCGCCCTTACTTTCGGGCTTTTGCTGGCTGTTCTGGGAATCTGCAATATTGACAGGCTGGTCCGGATCCTGGGTGCGACAGAGACGATCGCTCCTTATGCGAAAGACTATGGGAAGTACATATTGATCGCAGCCCCCTACATGACTGCGTCGTTTGTGTTCAATAACCATCTGCGCTCCCAGGGGAATGCTGCACTTTCGATGATCGGTATTACCACGGGCGGGGTACTGAATGTGATTCTCGATCCGATCCTGATCTTCGGTTTTGACATGGGGATTTCAGGCGCGGCCATCGCCACGATCTTCAGTCAGTTTGTGAGCTTTATCATTTTGCTGGTGCTGGTGATCCGTGCGGGCAATGTATTGAAGCCGCTGCCGAAATATTTTACTTTTCAGGGATGGGTATACGGAGAGATTCTTTCCGCCGGGCTGCCGACGCTCGGACGGCAGGGGCTGGCAAGCGTGGCTTCCGTCCTGCTGAATGTGGCGGCATCCGGGTTCGGAGACGCGGCGGTGGCGGCCATGTCTATTGTGACGAGGATCATGATGTTTATCAATTCGGCGCTGATCGGTTTTGGCCAGGGCTTCCAGCCGGTATGCGGATTCAATTTCGGGGCGAAGCGATATGACAGGGTGCTGGAGTCTTACTTTTTCTGCCGCCGTGTGGCGCTTGCCTTTCTGTTGGTGATGGGCGTCGTCATGTTTGCCGTTTCCACGCCGATCATGCGCATGTTCAGAAAAGAGGATGCGGAAGTGATCCGCATCGGCGCGCTGGCGTTGAAAATGCAATGCTGTCTGCTCCCTTTTCAGTCATATGTGATCATCGGAAACATGCTCACCCAGTCGATCGGTTACAGCTTCCGGGCGACACTTACCGCGGTCAGCAAGCAGGGATTGTTTTTCATCCCGGCGATCCTGGTTTTGCCCAGGATCTTTGGGGTGACGGGACTTCAGCTGGCACAGCCTGTGGCGGACGGCCTTACGTTTCTGCTCACGCAGGTCATTGTGGTGATGGTAGTCAAGGAGCTGCGGGAGATGAATGCGAAGGCGCAGGCGGAGCAGGGCGTTTAACTTGCAGTTGACATTGTGAGAAGGCATTGAAGAAAACATCTCAATGTGAGATGACGCAAAAGAAGAATTACAAGGCGGATAGAAAAAATAAAATAGATTTTTTGAAAAGCAAAGGCGTTCTTGATCAAAAAGAACGTCTTTTGTGTATGATATGGAAAAATATTGTACATTTTTTTTAACAATATCTTGAGATCATGTCAAAAGAGATTTTATCTGATGCAATTCCAGGAGTGTATTTCACTTTTTTTACAGTGTATTTTTGATTTACGTATGTCATTTCCTATGGTTTCGCAATGTACTCATAATGATACAATATATTCTAAAAAAAGATTGTTTAGAATCGACACGACAAAAATATAAGGTAATCATTGTATATAACAACAAATACCGTACATTCAACAAAATATATTTAATAAAGAAAGAAAATATATGATTTTATAATTATATATAAAATGCCGGAATGTCAAACTACAGAGAGAAAAATATATAAAAATACTGAAATCTCTGAAAAAATTAGCACTATAATTTTTTATAAAATCTGTGATAATAATAAATAAATAAAGCAAGACGCGTATTGCTCTAACAAAGGTTGTGTACACAGAACCGGCTGTTTTTGACTGAACAGCCGACTATGATTCTAGAAAGGTACAGGTGCTAACGATGAAAAGAAACAAACGAGTACTGGCGATATGGCTGGCGGCAGCATTGGGCATGTCTGCGTTAACCGGCTGCGGGAACGAAGGAGCCGGCAGCTCAGGTAACCCCGATACAGGAGGAAGCGCAGGAGAGAAGACGGAAGCTGAAACCGCAGAGGATACAACAGATACAGCTGATTCAGCAGAAACAACAGATACCGCAGCGGATGAAACACCCTATACTTTTAAGGTTATATCCGAAAATTCTCCGGATGACCCCACCAGTGATGTCTATGCGATCAAGCTGGCTCTGGACGACTATAAGAAAGAACATCCTAACTTCGATTATGAATTTGAGGTGGTGAAGAAATACGATATTGCCTCGAAGATAGCCATCCTTATTTCTTCCAATGATGTACCAGATCTGTTCACCTATGAGGACGGTACTTCTCTGGATGCGCTGATCGAGAGGGATGCTATCGTGGATATCACAGAGGATTTCTCCAGGATTGGCGTGGAATTGGAGGATGTGGTCCTTCCCGGTGCGATCAGTTCCAAGCATGTTTTAAGTAATTACGAGCACATGTATTCACTGCCCATGCAGCTGACTACCAACGGCGTCTGGTACAACAAGCAAATGTTTGCTGAGCATGGTTGGAATGTGCCAACTACATGGCAGGAGTTTCAGGATCTGTGCGCAGATATCAAAGAGGCCGGCATTCAGCCGCTGGCATGCAATGGTGCCGATAAGTGGCCTATTACACGGTGGATCATGCTGTACGCGGACCGAATGGAGGGGGAGAATGTGCATCTGGATGCGTCCCAGAATAAGAATGGCCGCAGTTTCCGCGATCCAATCTTTGTAGAGGCAGCCACTGAGGCTCAGAAAATGTTCCAGAATGGGTATTTCGGCGAAGGATTCAATACGGTAGAGGCTTCCACTCAGTACCAGATGTTTCTTACGGGCCAGACGGCCATGATGTACAGCGGTTCCTGGTTGCTGGCTACCTGGACGGATCCGGAAGTGAATACTTTGGGAGAGGAAAACATCGGATACTTCATTCCGCCCGGAATCGAGGGCAGTCAGATCGATATGGATCATGCTTCCAGAATGGATGATTTGTCCTGTGCTACAGCGCTGTGTTTGGGCAAGGAAAAATTTGAAACTGGCAGAACACATGACTTCCTGCGTTATCTTTTTACTACGCTGGGAGATCGTCAGAGTGAGGTAGGTATCATGACTCCCTATGTGACTACTGAGGAACTGGAGTATTCACCAACCCAGCAGATCATTGTGGATCAGCTTCAGGAGTCTCTGTATCCCACTTTGTGGTTTGAGGCGAAGATGGACAGCGCATCTACCGATGTAGCGCTGGAGAATGCGCAGCTTCTGGCAGAAGGCACTATGACGCCGGAGGAATATTGTGAACGACTGGCAAGCTCAGTGGATGAGTCCTTCCCGGTAGAATGATAATAAAAGCGATTGGAATTATGGAGGCGGGACCATCAGTTTTGCTTTGATGGTCCTGTCTGCTTCCAGGAACAGGAGGAAATCCTATGGAAAAGGTATTGAGAGATAAAAAAGCAATCCTGCTGTTTATGCTTCCGGCAGTACTGGTATATACGGCGTTTGTATTTTTTCCCATGTGCCAGTCCATTTATTTTACCTTTTTTGAGGGTACGCCGAATGTGGACTTCGAGTTTGTGGGCCTGCAGAATTATGCCAAGCTTTTTCATGATGTGAATTTCAAAGAGAGTTTTCTGACAACCATGCAGTACTTCCTTGTCACCGGAGGCGGCTGGGTCATTCTGGGGCTGGCAGTGGCGTTGATGCTTCAGTATGGTATGAAGCGGTTTTCGAATCTGTCCCGCACCATTATTTATCTGCCGGTAGTCATTCCGGGTGTGGCAGCGGCGGCACTGTTTTCCAAGGTATTGGAAGTGACTCCGACTTACGGTCTGGTGAACAGTCTGTTGGATCTATTGGGTCTGGAGCAGTTTATTCGTGGTTGGACAGGAGATTCGTCAACGGCGATGTGGATGGTGTGTCTGGTAGATTTGTGGAAGGGCATCGGTTATTACACGGTTATCTTTTATGCCGGGCTGGTCAATGTACCAACGGATTTAGAAGAGGCGGCCAGGATAGACGGAGCCGGAAGGCTTACTGTGATCCGGAAGATTGTACTGCCGTTGCTTAAGCCTGTGACAGTGATGTGTGTGGTGTTGGCAATCATGAATTCTCTGAAAGTATATGATATGCCTGTAGTTCTCACAGACGGCGGACCCGGCCGGACTACAACGGTGCTGTCCATCTATATGTATAAGACTGCATTTACCAAGTGGCAGTACGGATATGGCAGTACGATCGCGGTGGTATTATTGATATTGATTCTGGTATTGACTCAAGCGGTCATGCGTTTTGAGAGGAAAGACGGGAAGTGACAGGATGTAAGGAAAAACAGGAAAGTGGAAGAATAAGAAAGAGGAGGTCTTATGATGGCTAAACTGGGAAGAGGGGTTTTGAAGTTCCTGCTCGTCATTCTGCTGGTGATCGATCTCTACCCGATCATCTGGCTGCTTCTGTCATCCTTCAAAAAGGAGGCAGAGTTTATCAAGCCTATGTATATGCTCCCGGAGGGACTGCATTGGCAAAACTACAGCGTTGCAATTTCACAGGCACATTTGGGTACACTGTTTAAGAATACCGTGATCGTCACATGTACGTCTATTGTTTTTGTGTGGTTGTTCAGTGCCACAGCGGCTTTTGCCGTGACCAAGATGAAGTGGCGGTGGTCGAAAATGATGCTGCATTATATCACGATGGGGATGTTTATTCCGGCATTTGTGCTTTTACTGCCGCAATTCCTGCTGCTGCAGAAAACGCATCTGCTCAACTCACTGGCGGGCCTGATCGTGATTTTTATCAGTACCTCTATTCCCATGTCTTTCTATCTGCTGACCGGTTTCTATAAATATCTGCCAGACGAGATATTAGAGGCTGCGGTGATGGATGGTTGTGATATCTATCGGTGTTTTGTGAAGATTGCGATACCGCTTTCTCTGAACGGGGCAGTGACGGTAATCATGTTGGCCTTTGTCAATATTTGGAATGATCTGCTGATCTCTCAGACATTTGTTTCCAGCAATACAAACAAGCTGCTGCAGGTGGGTCTTGCATCCTTTATTGACGATCGGGGGAATCGCGATTGGGGGCCGACCTTTGCTACGATTTGTGCCGCTGTTCTTCCTACGCTGGCATTGTATCTGGTATTAAACCGGAAAATCATAGACGGGCTGTCTGCAGGGGCGGTCAAGGGTTGACAGGAGGAGAAGGATGAAGAATCGAAGCGGCGCGAATGATATAAACAGACGGCATGTGGAAGCTCTGGCAAGAGCGGAATCTTCGGTGGCAAAGGTGAGCGGACAGGTGGCCCGGGATCCGATGCGGATGCGGTATCATCTGATGGCACCCGCTTATTGGATTAATGATCCCTGTGGACTGGTGGAATTTAAGGGGGAATATCATATGTTCTATCAGTTCAATCCCTATGCCCCTCTTTGGGGACATATGCACTGGGGACATGCCAGGAGCCGGGATCTGATCCATTGGGAGCATCTGCCAATCGCTCTGGCACCCAGCGAACCTTATGACATGCATCCAAGGGGCGGTATCTTCACTGGCTGTGCGATGGCAGACGGGGATGAATTGAAGGTCATATACTGTGGTTCTACAGGAGAGGGCAGCAGTTTGTGTCAGGTACAGTGTCTGGCGGTCAGCAGGGATGGTGTTCATTTTATCAAAGATCCGGAGAACCCTGTGATCGGGCAGCCACCGCCGGAGGGATCGGCCAATTTCCGGGATCCCAACATATGGCGGCACAATGACTGGTGGTATATGGTATTGGGAACCTGTCAGGATGAGAGAGGCAAAGCAGTACTGTATCGTTCCCGGGATATGAAGCAATGGGAGTATATCGGTGTGATGGCCGCGAGTGACGGTACATTGGGTACGATGTGGGAATGTCCTGATTTCTTTCCTCTGGGCGATAAGTATGTGCTGATCTTTTCACCTATGGGCCTGGGTAAGGTGAAGGGGCTGTATCTGGTAGGAGATCTGGATTATGAGACGGGACATTTTGAGTGGTACAGCAAAGGGGAGCTGGATTACGGATGCGAATATTACGCGCCGCAGACTTTTGAAGACAGCCAGGGAAGACGGATCATGTTTGGCTGGCTGAATGCCTGGGAGTGGATGCCATGTTTTCAGGGATTTGGCCCGACTGTAAAGAATAACTGGTGCGGAGCTGTCTCTCTGCCGCGGGTACTCAGTCTGGATCAAAACGGTCATCTGTGCTGTGCGCCGGCGCAGGAGGTCGAGAGCCTGCGGGAAGAGGGATTTCACTGGGAAAATTTTCTATTGCATCCCGGAGAGAAGATGATCAATGGGAAAGCAGGCGGCGTGAGCTTGGAGATCGTGCTGCTCTGTGACTTGAAAAAAACCACTGCCCGGGAACTGGGGCTGGTGTTACGGGCAAATGAAGAGACCGGCCGGCAAACCGTGCTGCGATATTTTCCGGCAACCGGAGAGCTGGTCTTTGACCGGAGTAAGGCTGATGCCTGCCATGCGGAAGAAAGTCGGTGCAAATGTCCGGCGGATGAGAGCGGTCTGGTGAGTCTGCGAGTGTTTGTGGACAGTTCCTGCGTGGAAGTTTATGGAAACGGAGGAAGTGTTTGTATGACGAACAGGATCTATCCGGATGAGGGGTGTACCCAGACAGAGATATATGCAAAAGACGGGGAGGCCAATATCGTTTCTCTGGATGTCTGGACACTGAAAAGCATCGAGGAGACAGCGTCGGGAAAATAAAGCTGGTGGGAGGGCAGTATGCGCAGGCTGAGAGAATTTATGTCTATTCGGAGAATACGCAATAAATTCCTGTATATCACGCTGGCGATCGGTTTGATACCGCTGGTTGTTGTTGGCAGTATTTCGTTTGTGATCGCGACAAGGAATGTGCGTAACAGTTCCATGGAACTTTATGCCAATAATCTGAGTATTTCCAATATTACGGTGGATCTTCTGTCGAAAAACATAGAGTCATTGGCCCGTTCGGTACTTGGAAACGGACTGATCGAACATTGTATGGAGGAGTTTTCCACCAACTCGGACAGATATCTCAGCGCCCAGTCGATCCAGAGGCTGGACACGACTATTGCAGAACTGATATCAGATAACAGTTATATTTCCAGTCTGTTTTTGTTCAATGAGGAAGGGTTTCGTTATCAGTATAATGCTTTTTCACGATCCTCGGCTAATCTTTGGCAGCTGGATATCGAGGACATCCGAAAACAGGACTGGTACAGGCAGACGATGGAGGCAGACGGCAAGGAGTGCTATTTTCTCTGCGATGTACTGGAAGATTATGCTGTTCCAGGGATGATCAGATGTGTGTCTGTCACGAAGCTGCTGCGGGATCCCCGTACCGGCAGAGCATATGGTCTGCTTGTGATGAATACGCCGATTGATTATTACCGCAATGTATATCCAGTAGTCATTCGCTCCGAAGATTTCTGTTATCTGTTGACTGATCCAAAAAGCGGACAGACCGGTTACATTGGTATGCAGATTGGAGAGTGCAGTGGAATCGACGAGGTACTGGCAGATTATCCGCGCTCGCTGGAGGCGAAGGGGTATACCATATCCCGGGTGCGGAACCAGCGTACAGGATGGGATCTGATTCATATTATCGAAGATCGGAAGATCATAGTGCAGGGGCTTACGATCCCTTTGCTTACGACTTGCGTGATACTGGTGTTGATCGTGCTGTCGGTGATCTGCTCGGTACTGTCAGCCAATACGATAACCAGGCCTTTGAAAAAGCTGAACACCCTGATTGACAATGCCGACGATCCGGAACAGATAGCCGCTATTCGGTTTTCAGATGATGAGATCGGGCGTATCGGAAGTAAGTTTCAGATCGTAATGCAGCAGAATCAGCTGCTGAACCAGAAAGTGGTGAAACTGTCCCTGCTGGAGAAGGAGGCTGAGCTGAATGCTCTCCAGGCGCAGATCAATCCGCACTTCTTTTACAATACGCTGGCATCTATGTACTGGCTTGCCAAATTTGGCAAGACCGATGATGTGGCGGAAATGGCTGTTGCGCTTTCGGATATTTTCAAGATTGCCCTCAAACGGGGAACGGATATGATCACGGTGGAGGTAGAACTGGAGCATATCAGGAAATATATCAGCATCCAGAACATGCGCTATCAGAATCGCATTCAGTTTGACCTGCAGGTGCCGGAGGAGTTGTTGTCCAGAAAGCTGTTGAAACTTCTCCTGCAGCCTCTGGTGGAGAATGCCATCTATCATGGGCTGGAGACGAAGACCGGGGAGTGGAAACTTGCGGTCAGGGGATGTATCGAGGGGGAAAATCTGGTATTTTACGTCGAAGACAATGGCGTTGGAATGATAGACACTGGTGCGGCTGTGCAGGGAATCGGGATTCGGAATGTGACGGAACGTATAAGGCTGCGATATGGGACGGCATACGGCTGTCAATTTGAGAGCGAGCCGGGGAAGGGCACCCGCGTCATAGTGACTGTGCCGGATATAGGGGAATAGACAGGGCGGCCAGTGGAAATGACTGTCCGGTATATGGGAGAGGAGGGGATGGATACGAAGCGGGTATTTTTGGTAGATGATGAATATCTGGCGATTGAAGGGTTGATGCGTCTGGTGGACTGGGAGCGGCTGGATGCTGAGGTATGCGGGGCGGCCTATGACGGGAAAACAGCTCTGGAGCAAATTGAGATATTGTGTCCGGATGTGGTGTTGACAGATATCCGGATGCCTGGGATGAATGGACTGGATCTGATCGCGGCGGTAAAAAGGCGGCTGCCCTCAACACTGTTTGTAGTCATCAGCGGGTACAACGAATTTGAATACGCCCGTTCTGCTCTGCGCTTAGGTGTGGTTGATTATATTGATAAGCCGGTCACAGTGGAGAAGATCGAGGAAGTCTATGGAAAGATCAATCAGATTTTTCAGGCAAGACAACGCTTCGCTGAGGAGACTGTAAAAAAACGCCCCCAGTTCTCACAGGCAATAGAAGAGTTGATACGGTCACCACAGCAGGTTATGAAGCAGCTGCCCTGTTTAAAAGAGAAATACGGAGTGGATCTGAGGGGACTTGAAAGGTTTTTGATCGCGGTATGCAGCCCCGTAGGAGTGGAGGCCGGGCAGAAAATCAGGCAGCTGTGGCTGGAGTTCAGTCCTTTAGGGGACTCTGATCTGGAGATTTTCCAGAGGGAGAAAAGGCTGATTCTGTTGGTTACTTTCTGTAAGGAGCCGGATCTGGCTTTCTTAGAACAGTTTCAGGCTTTTTGTGAGAGCCTGGTGCTGGAGGGGGCAGTGGAGGCAATCGGATACGGAGCGGTACACTCCGGAGTCACGGCGCTGGAATATGCCCTGAAAGACGGAGAGCAGGCACTGCAGTATGCAGAATATCTTGGGGAGCCACGGGTAGATCTGAGAGAACTGGAATACCATGTGGAACCGCCGGTTCAGCTTTTGGGCGGAACCAATGATATCGTTTATTATTTCCGAACAGGGGAATATGATCAGGCGCTGCAGAAAGTGGAGGAGTTGCTGGCATTGCTGCTGAACAGCAAACTGGAACTGGATCTGTTCTACAGTGAATGCCTGAAACTGATTCATGTGGGCATGGGGCTATGCCGGGAGACCGGACGGGAATTTGACCGTGACGGCAGAGTATTCCTGCCTCACGTAGAGATCCGGCAGTATCACCGGGCTGCGGATATCAGCAGTTGGACAGCTTCGGTATTTCAAAGTATGGTGCAGTGGATGTGGGAACGCAGGAGCAAAGAAGAACGTAAAGTTGCTGCGGCAAAGGACTATATCGACGCCCATTACAATGAAGTGCTGACACTGCCATATGTCGCTTCTCTATGCGGGATGCAGCCAACTTATTTCAGTATGATGTTCAAGGAACAAGTAGGACAGAATTACATTAAATATATCAACTTTGTGCGTATGGAGCATGCAAAGCAGCTGTTGGCACAGGGATTGAAGGTGAAGGATATCTACGAGAAAGTAGGATTCCAGAATTACCGGTATTTCTGTGATAAATTCAAGAGCCTGGTAGGCTGCACACCGGAGCAGTACCGCAGTCGTCTGGGTATAAAGAGATAGGAGGAGAGTATGCCGGATATCATTACTATAGGAGAAATCTTGGTTGAGATCATGGCGGAGAAAAAGGAGCAGACCTTTTTACAGCCGGGGGCCTTCCGAGGGCCGTTTCCCAGCGGTGCACCGGCGATTTTTGCCGATCAGGCCGCACGGATGGGAGCAGACTGCGGGATGATCTCCCGGGTGGGGGATGACGATTTTGGACGGCTGAATCTCAAAAGGCTGCGGGATGATGGCGTAGATGTCACCCATGTGACTGTGGATCCTGACCGACTGACGGGAATAGCCTTTGTTACTTATCGTAAAGATGGGGACAGGTCGTTCATCTATCATTTCAAAGATTCCGCTGTTGGACATTTTACATTGCAGAAGACAGATGAAGATTATCTTATCAAAGCAAAATATTTACATATTATGGGATGTTCGCTGCTTGCTTCTCCACAGCTTGCGCAGGCGGCGGCAAGAGGTGTTGATCTGGCGGTAAAGCATGGTGTACAGGTTTCCTTTGATCCTAATATCAGGCCGGAGTTGCTTCGCAATGAGGAAACGCGGCAGATTTTTAATCTGATCCTGCGGCAGGCTGATCTGATTCTGACCGGGGTGGAGGAATTGCGTCAGATAACCGGCTGCACCGCAGTAGAAGATGGTGCGGCACAATTATTGCAGACGGCAAGTCTGGTAGTGGTAAAGAACGGAAGCAGAGAAACGAACCTTTACAGACAGGGGAAACGAATTTCAGTGGCACCTTTTTCGGTGGATGAGGTGGATCCAACCGGGGCCGGGGATTGTTTTGACGGAGCATTTATCGCAGCACTGGTGCAGGGGCATGAAGCAGAGGAGGCAGTACGATTCGGCTGCGCTGCGGGTGCACTGGCTGTGAGACAGAAAGGGCCAATGGAAGGGGCTTCGTGGAGAAAAGAGATTGAAGCACTGGTTTATGCATAAAAATAAAGAGAAAGGAATCTTTGCTGTAGCAAAGTGTGGAGAAACATATGTCTTATGTAACAACAAAAGAGATTTTATTACAGGCACAACAGGGGAAATATGCAGTGGGAGCGTTTAATGTGGAGAATATGGAGATGGCGCAGGCAGTTATCGAGGCGGCGGTGGAATTGTCGGCACCGGTAATTCTGCAGACGACGCCGTCCACACTTCGGTATGCGCCGGTGGAGATGTACAGCGCGATCGTGACACAGCTGGCCAAAGAGGCAGCTGTTCCTGTAGCCCTGCATCTGGATCATGGAAGCAGTTTTAATCTGGCGAAGCGGGCACTGGAGGCTGGTTATAGTTCCGTTATGATCGATGGATCTAAAGAAATCTTTGACCAAAACATTCAGTTGACCAGGCAGGTGGTGGAGACTGCGCAGAAGTATCATGTACCTGTAGAAGCAGAGCTTGGAAAAGTCGGAGGAAAGGAGGATGACCTGGAAGCAGAAGGAGATACTTATACAGATCCTGAACAGGCCAGGATCTTTGTGGAACAGACAGGGGTGGATTCGCTGGCTGTGGCTATTGGTACTGCCCATGGGGTCTATCGCGGAGAGCCAAAACTGGATGTGGGACGGCTGCGGGAAATTCAGGCAGTAGTCGATATTCCGCTTGTACTGCATGGTGCTTCCGGTTTGTCTGATGAAAGCGTAAAAGAATGCATACAGGCAGGAATCTGCAAGGTAAATTTTGCTACTGAACTGCGGATTGCTTATTCTGATGGGATCAAAGAAACCCTGGCGGACATTCCGGAAACCTACGATCCGAAAGCCTACGGGAACAATGGTCGGGAGCGGGTCAAAAATCTGGTTAAGGACCGTATGATGACCTGTGGCTGTCAGGGGAAAGGGATTATGGTTTAACACTCGGCTTGTACATATAAAATGAAAATGACCTGGCGGCACAGAGAAACAGTACTGTCAGGTCATTTGTCATTTCATCTCTTTTTACGTCTCCAGCTGCCGTTCCCTTTTCTGTACCCGGCATTTCAGATAGAGAATGGTGAGCAGGAGGAATCCTGCGCCGAGGGCATTGGTGAACTGCTGGGCGTAAAGCTGCCGCCCGGGCAGGGCAACCAGTACCTTCTGCAGAAAATCAAGCAGGCATCCGGATACAAAGGAGACCAGAAATCCGTACACACCGGAGAGCGCCAGTAAGATCGAAAGCTGGATGTCTCTTTTTGTCTCGTTCAGGAGTTCGAGCTGCACACCGAACAGGCCGATTCCGGCAAAACTCCATCCCAGCGCGGAAGAGACAGTTCCCAGGATCACCATCGGGTAGGCATTGGAGGGAACTGCCAGGGCAAAAAAGATAAAATACAGCAGAATCCCCAGCAGGGAATATTTGTAGAGGAAGGCCATACCGTGTTTATCGCCCAGTTTGCCCATCAGCGGTGTGATGGCGATGCGCAGCATATTGCACAGGAAACCGACGACCATGATAAAGGTAAAGGGCATCCCCAGTTCTTCCAGCTGATAGCTGCTGTTAAAGGGAGTAGCGCAGTAAAAGGAGGTCTGCCAGAGCAGCGTGAGCGTAAAGGCCATCCTGAAATCGGCGCTTCCAAAAGCGTCGCGCATTTCTGCGAAAAGGTTCCCATGATGCACAACGTTCTTTTTCGAGTATTTATAGCGCAGCTTTCCGTGTATCTCTTTGCCGTCGGCATTCATCTTGCCCAGACGGGGTTCTTTCATACAGCTGAACGCCCAGGCATTTAAGAGCACCAGAAGCAGAATCATACTGCCGTTTAAAGTGAACCCCATATGCTGCCGTTCTCCGGTGGCGGCGTCCATGACAATGCCGGACACCAGCATCATCGTGACCGTGACGAAAACACAGACCGCATCTTTTCTGGAAAAATAGTTTCCCCGCAGCCGTGCAGGCACCAGGGATGCGATCCAGTCCTGGGTGGCGGGGGTTCCGATCTGCGCGCATATCTGGGCAATAAAATACCCTGTGATCACCAGCAGCTGTCGGGAACCGTCTTGAATCGGCAGCAGCGGGATAAAGAAAATAAATGCCAGATAAAGTTTCTGCATCGTCATCAGGCAGACAAACAGCTTCCTCTTTTTCAGATGATTGACCATCTGCATGGTAAAGAGCTGAAACAGGGCGGCCAGACTGGCAACGGAAGTCAGCACGCCCGCCTGCGCATCGGAAAAGCCCACGGAGAGCATGAGGGAGACGAGGAAGGCACCGCCCGCCAGCTGAACGATGGTCTGTGAAGCAGCGTCGCCGACGATATAACGTCTGCGGCTTTTTTCATAATCCGCCTCGCTTTCCGGCAGCGCCATAAAGAAGATTCTTCGAAAACGTCCTAAAAACCAGTGCATATCAAGCATCAGTCTTTCCATAAGAATACCTTGGAAATCATCCCTTACCTTTCCCGGAGACACATGATCGTATAAAGTCTCTTCTGGCTTCATGCTATAATAGAATCCCGGAATTAGGAATGTATTTTTTTATGCAAATTCATGTGTTTTATTGCTCTTGTGTTTCATTGCTCTTCTGACTGACCTTGCTTGTCCTTCTGCCGGCGGAGCGGCTCCACTTTTGATTTTGCAGGATGCCCTTTTGAAGTTGTTTTCACGGCTGTCTTGTGCTATAGTAAACGACATAACAATCATCATATTTTATGAGAAAAAAACGTGAAACAGCGAATCAGAACAGATTCCGTCAAACGGGGGAAAGCAGAAGACACGGAGGCTGGTATGGAAAAATGGACACAGGGCTGGCTTGCTTACAGGCCCGTAAAAGAGGCCGGGAACGCACAGCTGGCAGGAAGCATGAAACTAACGGGATTCGACCGGAAACATCCGGTCGTACAAAATGCCGTTTCAGAGTTTTGCAGGGGAATAAAGGGGATGCTGGGCATCTCCGCAGTGTTGGTGTGTTCCGGGGAACCGGGAAAAGGGGTGTCGGTGGAGCGCCGCCAGGAAATTCCGGCAGAAGGGTATCATATACAGGAGACAGGCGGGGTTGTGAATCTGTATGCTTCTGACGAGGCGGGGGTACTGTACGGTATCTTTCATATTTTACGGCTGATTGCCATGGAAGAAGCGCTTGCCGGAATCGATGTTGCCTGCAGGCCGGACAACCCGCTCAGGATGTACGATCATTGGGATAATCTGGACGGCAGCATTGAGAGAGGGTATTCCGGGAATTCTTTTTTCTTTCAGGACAATAAGATCCTTGTGAACGAACGCACAAGGGATTACTGCCGTCTGGCAGCCAGCGTGGGGATTAACGGGGTGGTCATCAACAATGTGAATGTGAAGGAGGCTGCCACATGGCTGATCACGGAGCGGTATCTGGGGCAGCTTGGGAAGATGGCGGAGCTTTTTGCAGGGTACGGGATACGGTTGTTCTTAAGCCTGAATTTTGCTGCCCCTATAGAGCTTGGCGGTCCGGACAGTGCGGATCCTTTTGACGGGAAGGTGACAGACTGGTGGCGGCAGAAGATTGCACAGGTCTACGAGGCGGTTCCGGAGCTTGGCGGTTTTCTGGTGAAGGCGGACTCGGAAGGACGGCCGGGACCTTTTACCTATGGCAGGACGCAGGCGGATGGGGCGAATATGCTGGCGGATCTGGTCAAGCCCTATGGCGGGATCATTCTCTGGCGCTGTTTCGTCTATAATTGTACGCAGGACTGGCGGGATACGAAGACGGACCGCGCCCGCGCGGCCTATGATAATTTCATCGGCACGGACGGAGATTACCGCGACAATGTGATCCTGCAGATCAAGAATGGTCCCATGGATTTTCAGATCAGAGAACCGGTGTCGCCGCTGTTCGGGGCGCTTCAGAAGACGAACCAGATGCTGGAGGTGCAGATTGCGCAGGAATATACCGGGCACCAGATCGATGTGTGTTATCTGCTTCCCATGTTTAAGGAGGTGCTGGATTTCAATACCTGTGCCGGGTGTCCGTCACGGAACGTGTGCACGGGGTCTGCAGCCTGCTGTGAGAAGAAACGCACGGTGGCGGATGTGGTCAGCGGGCGGACGATGCACAACCGGAATGCGGGCTTCTGTGCGGTGTGCAATACCGGCAACGACGAGAACTGGACGGGAAATGATCTGGCGGGGGCGAACTTCTACGGCTTCGGACGGCTGGCCTATGATACCGGGCTGACGGCGGCGGAAATCGCAGAGGAATGGATCAGGCTGGCGCTTTCCAATGACAGGGAGGTGGTGGATACCGTCAGAAGGATCCTTCTGACATCCAGAGAAACCTACGAGAAATATACCAGTCCGCTGGGAATCGGCTGGATGGTAACGCCCATGCTGCATTACGGGCCCAGTGTGGACGGTTATGAGTATTCCAGATGGGGCACCTACCACCGGGCGGACTGGCAGGGAATCGGGGTGGACCGGACGAAGCAGGGAACGGGGTATGCGCAGCAGTATGCGAATCCCAATGCCTCCTTGTATGACTGTGCGGAAACCTGCCCGGAAGAGCTGCTTTTGTTCTTTCATCATCTGCCGTACCAGTACCGGCTTCGGTCGGGGAAGACGATCATCCAGCACATATACGACAGCCATTTTGAAGGTGTGGAGGAAGTGGAGGAGATGATCACCTGTTGGAAAAAGCTGGCCGGCAAGGTAGAGGAGCGTACTTTTGAGAATGTGTTGGAGCGTTTTGCCCGTCAGCTGGAAAATGCCAGAGAGTGGCGGGATCAGGTGAATACCTGTTTTTACAGGAAATGCGGGATACCGGATGAAAAGGGGCGTCAAATATATTAGGGCGCAGCTGCCGGAAAGGCGACCTGTTTGTGGGTAGAACAGGGGGAACCCGTTATGACAGAGAGGAGGCGTGGTCATAAGGATGGATTTATCAAATTATTTCAAGAGCATCATCGATCAGGATCAATGTTCCGTGGTGATCTGTAATCTGGAGCATGAGATCATTTACATGAATCCGGCGGCAGTGGAGCGGTATGGAAAGCGGGGCGGCGCGGGGATTGTGGGACAGAGTATTTTTGCCTGCCACAACAGGCAGTCGGAGGAACTGATCCGGCAGGTGGTGGACTGGTTTGCGGAGAGTACGGAGCACAACAGGATCTATACGTTTCACAATGAGAAGGAAAACAGGGATGTGTATATGATCGCGCTGCGGGACGAGGCCGGGACGCTGATCGGGTATTATGAGAAGCATGAGTGCCGGAATGCGGAGACAGAGGCGATGTACCGGTTTTCGTGAATGACGGCAGAAGTGAGAAGGGCATGACAGAAAGGGGATGAAACAGCGATGATGACACGGCTTCCCGTAGGCATTGAGAATTTTGAGAGGATCCGCACGGAAGATTTTTACTATGTGGATAAAACCGGACTGATCAGAGATTTACTGCGGAACATGGCTTATGTCAATCTGTTTACAAGGCCGAGACGGTTTGGAAAAACGTTGAATATGAGTATGCTGAAATATTTCTTTGAGACGGGAACGGACAGCAGACTTTTTGACGGGCTTGTGATTTCGGAGGAGAAGGAACTCTGTGAACGGTACATGGGGAAATTTCCCGTGATATCGATCAGTCTAAAGAACGTCAGTGGAAGAAATTTTGAGACAGCCAAATCCATGATGTGCAGTGCGATAGGAAATGAGGCGATGCGGTTTTCCTGTCTGGAGCAGAGTGAGCGGTTGACGGAGCGGGAACGACAGCGCTATACGGCGGTGGTTCATCTGGATGCGGAAGGCGCGTTTGTCATGTCGGATAAGATATTGCAGGACAGTTTGCTGATTTTGTCACAATGTCTATGGAAACATTATGGGCAGAAGGTGGTCATTCTGGTGGATGAATATGATGTACCGTTGGATAAGGCATATCAGGCCGGATACTATGATGACATGGTGGAGCTGCTCCGCAATCTGTTCGGGCAGGCATTCAAGACGAATGACAGCCTGTTTCTCGCAGTTTTAACGGGATGTCTGCGGGTATCAAAGGAGAGCATTTTTACGGGGCTGAATAATTTCAGTGTATACACGGTCAAGGATGTGCAATATAATGAATATTTTGGCTTTACGGACAGGGAAGTCAGGAAAATGCTGGCCTGTTATGGCGGGATGGAAAAGTATGATGCGGTCAGGGAATGGTATGACGGGTATCGGTTTGGTAAGGTGGATGTATACTGTCCCTGGGATGTTATAAACTACTGTCATGCGCTTAAGATGGATCCGGCGGCAAGGCCACAGAATTATTGGATAAATACGAGTGGAAATGATATTATCAGGAAGTTTATCCATGGTGCAAGGGAATCCACAAAAGCTGAGATTGAACGGCTGGTTGAGGGCAGCAGCATACGAAAGAAGATACGGCAGGAACTGACTTACCGGGAATTGGATGCAAAGGCGGATCATCTCTGGAGCCTGCTCTTCACGACGGGATATCTGACACAGTGCGGGGAAGCGGAGGAAGATGGTACGATGGAGCTTGCGATTCCCAACAGGGAAGTCCGTTGGATTTTTGTGGATCAGATTCAGGAATGGTTCGAGGAGGAGATGGCGAAGGACAGCCGGAAACTGGAGAATTTCTGTAGAGCATTTGAAGAGAATGACACAGCCGCCATTGAGGAAGGGTTTAACGCTTATCTGTCAAAGACCATCAGCATTCGTGACAATAATGTCAGGCGAACTATGAAAGAGAATTTTTATCATGGCATTCTGCTTGGTATTTTCGGTAATATGGATGGATGGCAGGTCAGCTCGAACGCAGAGTCAGGGGAGGGATACAGTGATATCAGCATAGAGGTTGCATGCAGAAAGATCGGTATTGTAATAGAACTGAAATATGCCGAGAATGCAGGATTTGATGAAGCCTGCAGGGCGGCACTACAGCAGATTCTGGATCGGAGATATGAGGAGACGCTGGTTAAAGATGGTATGAAAACAATCTACCGCTATGGCATTGCGTGTTACAGGAAACGCTGTAAGGTGCTTGCGGGTTAAGACTTAAGAAAGGATGAGTTACAGATATGAAGTACAATTTTACAGATATTATCGAGCGAAACGGCAAAGATGCGATTGCGGCGGAGAAGATCCCCTATGCGGCGGATGTGCAGGTGAAGGAGGGAATCAGCCGGATTCCCATGTGGGTGGCGGACATGAACTTCGCGACGGCGCCGTCGATCCCGCAGAAGGTTGCGGAGCGTCTGGAGCATCCCTTATACGGCTATTTTGAACCGCGGCAGGAGTATTATGACGCGATCATTCGCTGGCAGCAGGAGCGGCACGGCGTGCAGGGGCTGACGAAGGAGTGCATCGGGTATGAGAACGGTGTATTGGGTGGTGTGGTCAGCGCGCTCAACGTGTTCTGTTCCAGGGGCGATAAGGTGCTGCTGCATTCTCCGACGTATGTGGGATTCACCGGAAGTCTTGGCAATAACGGTTATGATATGGTGTTAAGTCCTTTGCAAAGGGATGCACAGGGTGTCTGGAGGATGGATTTCGAGGACATGGAGAAGAAGCTGAAAGAGCAGTCGATCCATGCGGCGGTATTCTGTTCCCCGCATAATCCCTGCGGCAGAGTATGGGAGCGCTGGGAGCTGGAAGAAGCCATGGCGTTATTTAAGAAGTATGATGTAAAGGTCGTTTCGGATGAGATCTGGTCTGATATCATCCTGGACGGCAATACCCATATACCGACACAGTCAATATCGGAAGACGCCAGAATGCGCACGGCCGCGCTGTATGCACCGTCCAAGACCTTTAATCTGGCAGGTTTGATCGGCAGCTATCATATCATCTACAACCCTTGGATCAGGGACAGGGTTTTAAAGGAATCTTCCCTCTGCCACTATAATTCCATGAATGTGCTGTCCATGTATGCGCTGCTGGGGGCATACAGCGACGAAGGGGCCGAGTGGGCGGACGAGCTTTGTCAGGTGCTGAGCAGCAATGTGGCTTACGCCTGCGATTACATAGCGGAGCATTTCCCCGGTGTCTCGGTGGCGAAGCCGCAGGGTACCTATATGCTGCTCTTAGATTGCAGTGACTGGTGCAGTCAGCATGGAAAGACCATCGACGATGTACAGAGAGCGGGTGTGGAAGCAGGCGTGATCTGGCAGGACGGACGGGCTTTCCACAGTCCCTGCGGTATCCGCATGAATCTGGCGCTGCCGAAGACGCTGCTGGAAGAGGCGATGGACCGCCTGCGGAAGTATGTGTTTGTGTAGAGACTGACTTTTCGGGTTAATGAATTTTTATACCGTGTTGTTTGTAGTGACATAGTGGGTATAGCACTGCGCAGGGCGTATATGTCTGGAAGTGGCAGCGTCGTGCCGGATAAGAGTATGGGAAAGGGAGAACTGATATGATTCGACAGGCAGAAGAAGCAGATTTACCGGTCATACTGGAAATTTATGCGTACGCAAGAGACTTTATGGCGAAGAATGGTAATCCTCATCAGTGGGCGGGCGGATTTCCGCCCATATCCCTGCTGCAGGATGACATTGCAAAGCACAATCTGTATGTGGTGACGGAAGAAGAGACAGAACGGGTCTGCGGCGTTTTCTTCTTCGCCATCGGGCCGGATGAGACTTACGGCGTGATCGAGCAGGGAGAATGGTTTTCGGACAGTGCATACGGGACGATTCACCGGATAGCAGGAGACGGGACGGTGCATGGACTGCTGCGGAAAGTGGTATCCTACTGTGAGAAAAAAACGCCGCATCTGCGGATCGATACGCATGAAGATAATCATATCATGCAGCATGTGATCACACAGTGCGGCTTTCGGCGATGCGGCATCATCCATGTGAACGACGGGACGCCGCGGATCGCCTATGAAAAGTGTGAGAAGGAAATCGGAAAACAGGACTGCAGGCAGATTTGCAACGTGCAAAGGGTAGCGATATGAAACATATAGGCCGTCGTTCAGCTACGATCAAAGTGCGTTTTATTCAGATGATTTCTGTCAGTATCACTATGTGTTTGATCCTGATTTTTTTTGTTACATGGTTTTCATGGATGATTGCGCAGCGTTCAAGAGAGGTGCAGGCATTGACAGCATCCTTGCAGGATATGGCCAATCAGGCTGATTCAGAATACAATGATATCCTGCAGTTGTCCCAGAATATGATGCCGACCGGGCCGGTTGGGCAGATTTATGACGAATACCTGATGCAGACGGTACAATATGACAGATTCAAAAGCTACGGAAATTTTATGAACAGTTTGAATATTGCAACGTTTGGTATGGAGGATGTGTTGTTGTCTGCATATTATGTTCCGCAGAAGGAAATCCTGTTTTCAAGCTTTACGCCCAAAAGTGGCTTTGCGCCGGATAAACTGCCGGTGCTTGGGAGTACAGAGGAGATTGTTTTTCAACCGCTTCATGAGACGAGCAATAATGTTTTGTTGAAAAACGTTGTTTCCGTACTTCGCCCGGTTACTTTCAGTAATGACGTACAGGCTAATATTTATCTGGAAATTGCAACGGAAATTCCGTCCATGCTGCGGAACAAAGAAGAGATTGAAGGGATTTCTTATATTTTCCTGCAGCTGGACCGGGATGGCAGCGTGGTTTACAGCAATTCAGATGTTTTTGAAGCAGGAATGCAGGTTGAGGCGGATTCAAAAGGCATGATTCAACGGAATCATTATGTAGGTGTGGAGAAAAAGAGTCAATATGGTTTTTCTTATGCATTGTTGATGCCGGTTCGTGAATATATACAGCGTAATACCAGATGGATTATATGGATTTTTATCGTTGTGTTGATTTCCTTTTCTATTTTGGCAGTGGTAGCCTGCTCGCAAATATGGTTTTTTCAGCATCCGCTCACAGCGTTGGAGGCAGAGATGGATGCTTTTGACGGAACAGCTTTCGAAGAATCCGAGTACAAGGGAAAGCTGGAGGAGTTTGATCGTTTGTTTGCGTCGTTTAACAGGATGAAGGGTCAGATTCATTCACTGATCCTGAAAAATGAGAAGCAGATGGAAGAAAAAACAATGTTGGAGCTGGAGAAACTGAAATATCAGATCAATCCACATTTTCTGATGAATGCGCTTAATACGGTCAAATGGATGTCAGTGGTGCAGCATACGGACGATATCGCGGCTTATGTGACCCATCTGGGCTATATTTTATCCTATTCTCTGGGAAAAACGGATTATGAGACGACACTGCGGACAGAACTTAAAGTGCTGCAGAATTATCTGGAGCTACAGCAGACAACTTATGATTTTGAGTATGTTCTGGACGTTGAAGAAGGAGAGTATTTGAATCAGCCCTGTGCCAGATTTTTGTTGCAGCCGGTGGCTGAGAATTCAGTCTGTCACAACATGGACGAGTTTGGGCACTTATGGATCCGGGTGCGGAAAGAGGAGGGAAAGATTCATATTTCTCTGGAAGATGACGGGAAGGGGTTTTCAGTAACAGATGCGGAAAATTTTGAGGGTTGTCAGACCGGTCAGCGGAATAAGGGAATAGGGCTTCGTTATTTGCAGATGACTTTGGAAGCAGTATACGGAGGCAGTGCAGAATTCAGGATAGACAGTATTGTAGGAGAAGGGACGACGGTTCACATTGTGATACCGGAAAGTGGTGGCGATGTACAAGGTTCTGATCGTTGATGATGACAAACTTGCAAGGAAAGGAATTATTTCTATTGTGCCGTGGGAGGAGTGTGGTTTGGAGGTAGCGGGGGACGTTGCCAACGGCGCTCTGGCGCTGGAATTTGTCGAAAATCATGCGGTAGATCTGGCAATCGTGGATTTGGCCATGCCGGTGCTTTCCGGCCTGGAATTTATCAGAGAGTGCAGGCAGCGGCGGCCGGAGATTCAGTACATTGTCCTGACGGCCTATGAGAGCTTCGAGTATATTCAGAAAGCGTTGAGGCTTGGGGTGCTGGATTACATTTCGAAGCTGCAGATGGATCAGGAGGATTGTGTCAAGCTGTTCAAACAGGCGGCAGAACGGATCAGGCAGCGGAAACAGTTGTGGCCGGCAGCCGTAAAGGACAATGAAAAAGAAATGAACAGGTGTTATCAGCAGATTGATGGATTGTACTGTTTCTATAATCGGGAACAGATGGAAGAACTGCGGCGGGACATGGAGTTGGCAGGGTTTCATGAGCGGGAGAGGTATCGTTTGATGCTTCATGTTTTGCATGTAATGGAACGTAATTTTTCTATCAGATTAAGAGAGGAAGAGTTCGAGAGTGGCAGGGAAGACTGTGGATGGCTGATCGAGCAGGAAAATGCGCTGATCAGGGAAGCACGGCGTATGGAAGGAACCGGAGGAGGGAATATTCAGCTTTCAGTTTTAAGGGCGTGTATTTATATTAAAGAACACCTTGAGGAGCATGAGTTGAGTGCAGAAGCGGTCGGAAATGAGTTGAACATTTCCAGAAGCTATTTTTCTACTTCTTTTAAAAAGCATACAGGTCATTCAATCAATTCTTATATTCGGAAAGAAAGGGTCGAGCGGGCCAAGGAGATCATGGAACGTGAGCCACAGCTTTCTTTCGGCGACGTGGTATACAGGGTGGGCTATTTAAATGAAAAATATTTTGCTAAGATCTTTCAGGAAAAGGAAGGAGTGACTTTTGCGGAGTACAGGAGGCGACTGGGTGTATTCCGTACGTTATAAAGAAGGAGCATATAACAGAAAATGATGGAAGAGAGAGATTTGCTTTGTAGAGAGAACAAATGTCTCTCTTTTTACATGAATGTTTTGTGTAGATTCAAAAAAAGTACGGTTTTTTTATAGAATGGCAGAAATGTTTCCAGAATGCAAAAAGTACAAGGGTGTAAACTATACAAAATGCATATTAAAATATAAAAAGAAGCAATAAAACTATTATAAATAACGGAGGGAATTACATGAGAAGGAAAACTGTATCAGCATTATTGACATGTGTTATGATGTTCTCTCTTCTGACGGGGTGTGGGTCAGGTGCGACATCGGCAGAAGGTAACACAACAGAAGGGACAGGGAGCACAGAGAGTGCACCGACAGTGACGGCGGAACCTTCGGACGAGGTGGCGTTCCAGAAGTTTCCAGAAGTGGTGGAAGTGCATATCGGACAGGGCGTCAGCACGACGGATTCCCTGCCGGCAGGCTTAAGCGTGGATCATAATCAGTATACGGACTATCTGTTGGAAAAGTACAATATTAAGGTGGTGGTAGACTGGACGGCTGCCAGCGGGAATGACTACAACCAGAAGGTGGCGCTCTGCATTGCCAGCAATACATTGCCGGATGCCATGGTAGTCAACAGAGAATACCTGATCAAGGCAGCCAGGAGTGGGCAGTTGTATGATCTTACGGATTTGTTTCAGCAGATGCAGTCCCCACAGGTCAAAGAGGTCATGGATTCCACGGACGGGGAAGCGATCAGAGAGGCCAGTGTGGATGGAAGACAGTACGCCATTCCGGCTACGGAAGTAGAGACCGGCGGTATTCAGACGGTATGTGTCAGACAGGACTGGCTGGAAGAATGTGGTCTTGAAGCGCCGAAGACATTATCTGATATCGAGAATATTGCGAAAGTATTTATGGAGAAAAAACCGGCAGGAGAAGATACGGTGGCGATTGCCGGACCGGATAAGAATACAAGCCTTTATCCTTCCTTTCAGGACACGGGAGCGACAACAGGCGGATTTGAGGCGGTTTTCTCCGCAAGGGATGCCTATCCTGGTCTATTTCTAAAGGATGACAGTGGAAACGTAACCTACGGAACCGACACGGCAGCTGTCAGAGAAACGCTGGAACTTCTGGCTGACTGGTATGCAAAAGGCTATATCGATCCGGAGATGGGAACCAGGGATTCTACGGTGGAATTGATCAATTCCGGTAAAGTCGGTATGTTCTTCGGTGCATGGTGGGTGCCGGGATATGGAATCGGTGACGCCTACCGTAATGAGCCGGATGCTGACTGGCAGTCTTATCCGGTGCTGACAGATGACGGTAAATATAATGTGAGGACTGGTTCGGTGACCAGCAGTTATTGTGTCATTCGTAAGGACGCATCCGAGGATGTAGCGAAGGCAGTTATCATTATGGCAAATGCCCTGCTGCGGGACGAGAATACTTTTGACATATCGGAACAGCCGTTGAATTTCTGGCCGATCAGGACGTTGATGGCCCCGGCCGATGAGTGTGAATACACGTACCATGAACTGTATAATGTGCTGGAGGGTAAGACAACGCCGGAGGATTATGAGGGCGTGGCAAGCGCATATAAACTTTTGTCAAGTGATGTGAGGGTCGTAAAAGAGACGATTCCCGGATATGAGAGCGGCAGACAGCTGACAGTGAAGGATTTCAGCATGGAGAATTTTGGTAATTTCCAGAGAATGTACTCACTGCTGGTGGGTGACAGACCCTATGCCACTACCCCTGTGGATAAGAAAGTGAAAAGCTGTATTTTCAGCCAGACGCCAACCATGGAGTCTAAGTGGGCAAATCTGCTTTCCATGGAGAAAGAAATGACGATGAAGGTGGTTACAGGTAAATCAGATATCACAGCCTATGATGAATTTATCGAAAACTGGATGGCAGAGGGCGGTGAGACGATCCTGCAGGAGGTAGCCGGGTATTAGGAGAGCGTATGGAGGGAATCTGATGAAAAAGAGGAGAAATACCAGAACCATGTTAAGCTATCATTCCATGATCCTGATCGGAATGGTATGGCTGGTCCTGTTTAATATCGTGCCTATGTTCGGTATTGTAATGGCCTTTCAGGATTATAACCCGGTAAGTGGATTTATTGGCTCCAAATTCACAGGGCTGGAGAATTTCCGCTACCTGTTCTCCATGAGTGACAGTAAACGGGTCATAGTCAATACAGTCATTATTGCCGTGTCCAAGCTGGTGTTGAATATTGTTGTCCCCCTTAGCTTTGCGCTGTTGCTCAACGAGGTACGGAAACTGAAATTCAAGAGGATTGTACAGACGATGGTCTATCTGCCGCACTTTTTATCCTGGGTTATCCTGGCCAGTATTCTGTTGGAAATCTTTGGGTATAAGGGTGTGTTTAACACAATACTGTCGCTGTTTGGGGCAGAACCCAGGATTTGGTTTTCGGAAGAATCCTGTTTTCGACAGATGATCATTTTCTCAGATGTATGGAAAGAGTTTGGATACAATGCGGTTATTTTTCTGGCAGCGCTGACAGGTATCAGTCAGGATATGTATGAAGCTGCATCCATTGACGGATGCAGCAGGTGGAAGGCAGTGTGGTACATCACGCTGCCGGGCATTGCCTCCACGATTGTGGTGGTAGCGATCCTTGGACTTGGCAATGTGTTAAATGCCGGATTTGATCAGGTATTTAATCTGTATAGTCCGCTGGTGTATTCCACTGGAGATATTCTGGATACCTGGGTCTACAGGATCGGACTGTTGAATGTACAGTTCTCGCTGGCGACTGCGGCAGGCCTTTTTAAGTCGGTCATCAGTTTTACACTGATCGTCATATCTTACGTTGTTGCCTATAAGGCGGCGGATTACAAGATTTTTTAGACGGGTAAAGGAGAAGAGAGTATGGTCCGAAGTAAATCATTGGGAAGTAAGATATTTGATGTGTTTAATACAATATTGATGACTGTTCTGGCAGTATCCTGTATTTATCCTCTGTGGTATGCTTTCTGCCTGTCGATTTCCAGTAAGTCGGCAGCGAACTCCGGAATGGTCACGTTCTATCCGGTTGGTTTTTCCCTGGCATCTTATCAGCAGATCATGGGAGATACGCAGTTTTTCCGTTCTTTTATGATCTCTACCGGGAGAACCGTATTTGGAACGTTATTCACGATATTGATCCTGATCATTTTTGCCTATCCGTTATCCAAACCGTCTACGGAGTACCGACCGAAAAATGTGATCATGTGGATCGTGATTTTTTGTATGCTTTTTAACGGAGGTACAATTCCCTGGTATATCACCATGGTAAAATATCATATGATGAACAGTATGGTAGGATTGATTCTCTGTGGCGGCGTTCCGGTTTTTAATCTGATCCTGCTGGTAAATTTCTACCGCAGCCTGCCGAAGGAACTGATTGAGGCTGCCAGAGTGGACGGTGCAGGGGAATGGAGGACACTTTTCCAGGTTGTAGTGCCATGTGCAGTGCCGGTGTTGGCGACTCTTGTTCTTTTTATCAGTGTAGGTTACTGGAACGAATTTTTTCAGGGACTGGTATTATCCAGCGGGGAACGTTACTATCCGCTGCAGACTTACATTAAGCAGATGGTGGTGAATGTCCAGACGACGAATCTGTCCATGGACCAGATCGAGACAATGGATAAGCTTTCCAACAAGTCATTGGATGCGGCGAAGGTATTTATTTCCATGCTGCCGATGCTGGTGGTATATCCGTTTCTACAGCGATATTTTGTGAATGGTATTATGTTGGGAGCAGTAAAAGAATAGTTATAGAATTCCCTGTCCCGCAGGAGTGCAGGGCAGGGAACTTGTGCAGTTAAGATGATCACGCGCAATTCAAATACTGCGACATATACAATCTGTAATATTCCCCGCCAAGGGCCATGAGTTCTTCATGGGTGCCCTTCTCCAGAATATTCCCCCGATCCACATACATGATGCAGTCGGCATTGCGGATGGTGGAGAGCCTGTGGGCGATGATGAAGGAAGTACGTCCTTTCAGAAGCTCACTTAAGCCTTTCTGCAGTGCGATCTCCGTCTCCGTGTCGATGCTGGAGGTAGCCTCATCCAGTATGAGGATCTTCGGATCGGCCAGCAGGGCGCGGGCGAAAGAGATCAGCTGGCGCTGGCCTGCGGAGAGGCGGCTGCCGCGTTCGTTCACCTCGGTCTGGTAGCCGTTTTCCAGTTCCATGATAAAGTCATGGGCGCAGACCGTCTTCGCGGCGCGGATGACATCCTCGTCGGTGGCGGTATGATTGCCGTAACGGATATTGTCCATGATCGTTCCGGCGAAAATAAAGCTGTCCTGCATCATCACGCCCATCTGTGCCCGCAGGGAGTGGATCGTCACGTTCGAGATATCGGTGCCGTCGATCAGGATGCGTCCCGTATCCAGATTGTAGAAACGGCTCAACAGATTGACCAGTGTGGTCTTTCCCGCTCCGGTAGGGCCTACGATGGCGAAGCTGTCACCGGCTTTGGCCTTGAAATTCACGTTGTCCAGGATTCTGACGCCCGGCTCGTAACTGAAAGATACCTGCTCGAAAGACACATCGCCATGAATGGGCGGCATTTCGACGGCGTCCGGGGCATCCTGTACGGAGACCGGTTCGTCGATGGTCTCGAAGATACGCTCCAGGTAGGAGATGGCGGTGAGCAGCGAATTATAGAAAGCGGCCAGCGTGTTGATCGGCGCCCAGAACCGGCTTACGTAGGAGGTGAAGGCGATCAGCACACCGATGGTGATCGGGGAGGCGCTGTCAAACATCCAGTGGATACCGAGCACGTAGATGGCCGAAGTGGTGGCCATGGAGATGAGATCCACGCTGGGCCCCATGGTGAAGTTGTACAGCACGGCATGCATCCAGGATTTACGGTAGCTGCTGCTCAGGTCATTGAAAATATTGCTGTTCATTTCCTCGCGCACGAAGGACTGGGTTACCCGGATGCCGTTGATGCTTTCCGCGATGTAGGCGTTCAGGTTGGACTGCTTGTTGCTCTGGATCTGCCAGGCCTTATGCTGTCTCTTTTTGATGAAAATCACTACGGCGGCGAGGATCGGCAGGCCGCAGAGGCACAGCAGCGTCAGCCGCACGTTGGTCAGGAACATAAAGGTCACGATAAAGAACAGGTTGCACAGATCGGTGATGGTATTGACGATACCGTTGGAGAGCAGATCGCTTAAGCTGTTCACGTAGTTGACCACCCGGACCTGGATCTTGCCGTGGGGCCTGTTGTCGTAATAGGCAAAAGGAAGATCCTGCAGATGTTCAAAAATATCGCTTCGCAGGTCATGGATGATCTGCTGGCCGATGATATTGGTATGCTTGATCTTATAGCGCAGGCTGATGGCGGAATACAGGGCGGCAAGCAGTGTCAGCCCGCTGTAAAAGGCCACGCCGCGCATATCCTTTGCAGGGATGCACACGTCCATGATGCGCAGGAAAAACTGCGGAATCAGCATGGTAAAGGCGGAAGCGGTCAGCATCATCACCGCCACGGAGAAGAAGCGTTTCCGGTACGGCTTTAAGTAGGCCATCAACCGCTTGAACTGGTCAAAGTCGAAGCTCTCTTCTAAAATCTCGTCTACGTCGTATTTGTTACGTGCCATGGATGTTTCATTCCTTTCTATTATGTTAAGAGACTGCGAATCCGGCGCGGCGCATTTCTTCCGCGGAGGGAATCTCTCCGTACTGATGGTGGAAGGCGCTGGCATAATATCCGTTTTGTGCCAGCAGTTCTTTGTGGGTGCCCCGTTCGATGATGCGGCCGTTGTCCATGACAAGGATCAGATCCGCGTCCTTGATGGAAGAGATCCGGTAGGCGATCACGAAGACGGTGCACTGGCCGTTTAATTTTTTCAGCTGGTTCTGTATGTAGCTTTCTGTCTCCATGTCCACGGCGGATGTGGTGTCATCCAGGATCAGGATGGAAGGCTTCTTGAGCAGCGCCCGGGCCAGGGAGATACGCTGCTTCTGACCGCCGGAAAGGCCGACGCCCCGCTCGCCCACGACGGTGTCATAACCGTCCGGCATTCCCTTGATAAAGTGGTTGGCGTCCGCCATGACGGCAGCGTCATGGATATCCTCAAAAGAGCAGTGGGGACGGCCGTAGGCGATATTTCCCTCGATGGTGTCGGAGAACAGGAAGATGTCCTGCATGGCCATGCCGATGTTGTCCCGCAGCTCGTAGAGATCCAGATCCTTTACGTTGACGCCGTCCACCAGAACCTGACCGCTGTCCGCGTCCACAAAGCGGCAGAGCAGATTCATGATGGTGGATTTGCCTGCTCCGGTGGAACCCAGAATGCCGATGGTCTGTCCTTTGGAGGCGGCAAAGCTGATATCGCTGACGATGGTCTCACCGTCCGCCGTATAGGAAACGTTCCGGAACTCCACGTCTCCTCGGTACTGCCGGCTTTTGACCGGTTCAGTCGGCATTTTGATCCTCGGTTCTTCCACGTAAGTGTCGTAGATCTTTTCCACGGAGGTGAGGAAGCGGTGGATGTCGTTGACCCACCAGCCGGCCATTCTCAGCGGCATGTTCAACATCCACAGATAACCGTTCACCGTGACCAGATTGCCGATGGTGATCTCCTCCTGAATGACCATGTAGCCGCCGTAGAACATCAGCACCACGTTGAGCAGATAGGAGAGCACTTCAAACACGGGCAGGTACTTCATCCAGACCCGGGAAGAGGCAAGCTGCGCCTCCAGATAGGCGTCGTTTTCCTTATTAAATTTTTCGATTTCAAAGTCTTCCTTGGCGAAGGCTTTGACTACCCGGTTGCCGCTGACATTTTCCTGGACAAAAGAATTCAGGGAAGAGAAGCGGTTGCGGATGCGGGCGAAGGTGGGCCGCACCTCCTTCGACTGCCGCACGGTGGCAAGGGCAGTGAAAGGCAGGACGAAAAGCATACACAGCGCCAGCTTCACATTGACCGTAAAGATCATCAGCAGGGCAAACACAAACATCAGCAGATTTTCGTAAACGGCGTAGATGATATAGGCGGTAAAATGCCGGATGGCATCCATGTCACCGGTCTGTCGACTCATCAGGTCACCAGTCTTTTTGTGGTTAAAAAAGTTCAGATCCTCCAGCAGCAGGCGGCGGAAAAACTTGTCGCGCATATCGTAGAGAACGCCCTGAGAACAGCTCTCGAAGATCACCTGATGGGCGAAACGCAGGGCGCCCCGCACTAATGTCACCGAAAGCAGGATCAGGATCAGCCGCGGCAGCTGGTCCAATGCCCCGCCCCGGATCACGTCGTCCACGATACGCCCGGAGATATACGGATTCACAATGGACAGGACGGAGATCGCGGTGGTCATCACAAGCCCTATGCACAGCAATACACAGTATTTTTTCAGAAATCCCCAGAACCATTTTATGGGTGTCATATGATATCCTCCCTTGAAACAGATTGAAATAAATTTTTTAATTTAAGAAAACCCTTGTTAATTTTATAATTTTGAGGTAAAAAGGAAATGTACTATCTTGCGGGCTGCCTGTCGGATGTTGTTATGTTGCGGGGATGTGCAGGTTGTACAAAATTATCTGCAATTTTTCAGACAAAATGCCAATACTGTCCGGTGGAAACGGATTGGCCCAAAATCATGGCAGGAACTTAACTTACCGGTTCCTGGATCGTGACGGGTGGAATGGAGAACACGATGAGAGAACAGGAAACTTTGCTGCAGGAAGATTTTAACCCTGCCTTTCTTTTTACATGGAAAGGGATCCGCAGGGAGGATGAAAAGAACTATCATAAGCATGAGTATGTGGAATTCTGTTATGTGATGTCAGGACAGGGCCGTCATCGGATCGAGGACCGGGTCTACGAGGTCAGTGAGGGGGATCTGATCCTGATCAACGCCGGGCAGCATCATCAGGCGCTGGTCAGTGCGAGCGGCGGTCCGGCGGTGGAATTCTACGTGGGCATGACGGATATTCATTTAAGAGGCTACGAGAAGAACTGCCTTCCGGAGCCGGAGGATGAGCCGATTCTGCACACGTCGGGAGAGTTGAAGATGAAGCTGAGCAGACTGTGTATTTCCATGGAAGCGGAGAAGGAGACGGAGCGGCTTGGCGGTTACTTCATGATGAAGACCTATGCGCTGCAGATGCTGCTGCTCTTTATCAGAGGACAGGAGCAGCCCCGGAAGGAACGGCCTGTGGAGCAGTATGCCTTCGAGTCGGTGAACCGGAAATATCTGGTGGAGAAGATCATGGATTATTTCGAGGAGCATTACACGCAGAAGATCTCTCTGGGGCAGATCGCGGGCAACATGTACTTGAGTCCCTTTTATATATCGAAGATCTTCAAGGCGGAGACCGGGGAGACACCCATTCATTCCCTGATCGACATCCGCATGGAGAAAGCCAGGGAACTGCTTCTGGCGGAGCCGGGCTTAAGCATTCAGGAGGTGGCGGCGCGGGTCGGGTATGATGATGCCTATCATTTCAGCAAGCTGTTTAAGAAGAAGTTTGGGACGGCGCCTTCGGCGGTGCGGAAGATGGACAGATAGATAGAGGAGAGGAACAAAAAGGGCGGCGCTTTGCATGATCAAAGGCCGCCTTCTTTCCTACTTACAGGAGTTGAATCCCCTGTGCCAGCGCTTCTTTCGTGATTTCTTCCGGCCACAGGGAAGACTGTACCTCTCCGATATGCGCTTTGCGCAGGAAGAACATACAGATACGGGACTGTCCGATGCCGCCGCCGATGGTAAAGGGAAGTTCTTCTTCCAGAATTGCTTTCTGGAAAGGCAGCTTTGCTCTTTCCGGGCAGCCTGCTTTGTCTAACTGGTCAAGCAGGGCCTTCTTATCCACACGGATACCCATGGAGGACAGCTCCAGAGCGATATCGAGCACCGGATAATAGACAAGAATGTCGGCGTTCAGCGCCCAGTCGTCATAGTCCGGAGCGCGGCCGTCGTGCTTCTCACCGGATTCCAGCAGGTCTCCGATCTGCATGAGGCAGACGGCTCCCTTGGCTTTCGTTATGTAATACTCGCGTTCCTTGGGCGTATAGTCAGGGAACATATTCTCCAGTTCCTGTGTGGTGATGAAGAAGATATCGTGGGGCAGGATCTCGCTGATATAATCGTAGCGGATCGCCATATATTTCTCGGTCTTGCGCAGTACCTTGTAAACGGATCTGACCGTCTGCTGCAGGTAGTCGATCGTGCGCTCCTCGCGGGAGATGATCTTCTCCCAGTCCCACTGGTCAACGTAGATGGAGTGAATATTGTCGGTGGTCTCATCCCGGCGGATGGCGCTCATATCGGTGTAAAGGCCCTCCCCATGGGAAAAACCATATTTCTGGAGAGCCATACGCTTCCATTTGGCCAGAGAGTGTACGATCTCCGCCTGGGCGTCGTCCTGCTCCTTGATGCCGAAGGCGACCGGGCGCTCCACACCGTTCAGGTTATCGTTGAGGCCGGAGGCCGGATCGACGAACAGCGGTGCGGACACGCGCAGCAGATGCAGCTCTTCCGCCAGCAGTACCTGAAAAAAATCTTTCACAGTCTTGATGCCGATCTGCGTATCGTGCAGATTCAGAGCAGACTTGTAATCTTTGGGAATCATTAAATTATCCATGAAAAACCTCACTTTGCTGTTTTCTTGTTGCTATTTGCATTCTCACCATCTACTATTTAACTGCTTTTGCGGGAAGAAATCAAGTAATTATTCGGATAAGATTGCAACAAAGTCAGCTTTCTTATCTGTCTGCGCCCTTTTCAGCCATTGCTGTCTTTCTTCTTTATTTATATAATATACGGTATGATGGACGAAAAGAAGGCAATTCAATATTTCCTTTGAAGTTCCATATCTAATACAGGAAAAACTGCTGAAAATTAAGGAGAAAACGCTATGATACTATACCATGGAAGCAACACCGGAAATATAAAAGTATTAAAACCAAATCAAGCGGATCATGACCGGCCATATGTATATATGTCTACAATGGATGTGGTTGCTGCGTTCTATTTATGCAATGCTGTAGAAAGGCCTTATTATTGGTTTCCTTATGGTTTTGAAAGTGGCAGTAATATACCGGTATACCACGAATTGTACCCGAACGCGCTGAAAGAAGTATCGGAGGGTGTCAGCGGATATATCTATGAAGTTCTTGCAGAAGAGAATCAAGTTATTCCATTTAAAAATATTCCGTGCGCGAGACTGGCGACAGAGCCTGTTAAGGTAACGAACTGTGTCAGGGTAGAAAATGCGTATGATTTATTTAAGGACTATGTAAAGCAGGGCAAAATGAAAATAGGATATTTTGAAGACAAATCGAGACAGCAGCTGGAATGGTGGTATTCGTGCTGTGTCGATTACCTGAAAGAAAAGCACATGATAGAAACCCCTGATTGCTCCTATGCCTCTTTTATAAAATTAAAACTGCCACAGGTATGGGAAAAATATATTGCAGAATAACAAACAAATGTTCGAGAAAACTATTGCAATCTGTTCCGGTTTGTGATAGGATAGATTCACAGGAAAGAACATATGTTCTTATTGGGTCATTCATGGGGATTGATCTGACAATAGAATGATGAAGAAGGTAGGATCTGTCATGGAAGTCAAGATAGCGCCGCAGATGTCGCTGATGGATAAATTGAAGATACTGGCGGATGCAGCGAAATATGATGTGTCGTGCAGCTCCAGCGGCTCTTCGCGGAAGAATGACGGCACGGGAATCGGGAATACGGTGGCAGCAGGCTTATGTCACAGCTTCGGGGCGGACGGGCGGTGTATTTCCTTATTGAAGATACTGTTTACCAACGAGTGCATCTATGACTGCCGGTACTGTATCAACAGAAGGTCTAACGACGTGCCGCGTGCCTCCTTTACGCCGGACGAGGTGTGTAATCTGACGATGGAATTCTACCGGCGTAACTATATAGAAGGTTTGTTCTTGAGTTCCGGGATACTGTACAGCCCCAATTATACGATGGAGCTGATCTGCGAGACGGTGCACAGGCTGCGGACGCTGCATCGGTTTCAGGGGTATATCCATGTGAAAGCCATACCGGGAGCGGATCCTCTGTTGATACAGAGAGCCGGTTATCTGGCGGACCGCATGAGTGTGAATCTGGAGATGGCGACGGCAGAAGGGCTTCATGAAATGGCGCCGAATAAGCACCGGAAGACGATCTTAAAGCCGATGCGTCAGATTCAGAACGGTATTGCGGAGAATAAGAATGAACTTACCTTATATAAACATGCACCGCATTTCTGCGAGGCCGGACAGTCCACGCAGATGGTGGTAGGAGCGCTGCCGGAGAGTGATTACCAGGTCATGTCGGTGGCGGAAAGCCTGTATGAGAAGTTTTCTTTGAAAAGGGTGTACTATTCGGCATTCGTGAATGTGAATGAGGATAAGCAGCTGCCTTCGATCACGGCGGGACCGCCGCTCCTGCGGGAGCACAGGCTTTATCAGGCGGATTGGCTTCTGCGGTTTTATGGTTTCAAGGTGGATGAGCTGCTGACAAAAGAACGACCTAATTTTAATATGGCGATCGATCCGAAAGCGGACTGGGCCGTGCGCCATCTGGAGGTATTTCCGGTGGAGATCAACCGTGCCGATTACCGTCTGCTGCTGCGGATCCCGGGGATCGGCGTCAAGAGTGCCAGACGGATCATTACTGCCAGACGGTTTGGCAGCCTGACGTTTGACGACCTCAAGAAGATGGGCGTAGTACTGAAACGGGCCTTATATTTCATCACATGCAGCGGCAGGATGATGTATCCAACGAGACTGGATGAGACTTATATCGTGCAGAACCTGACGTATCAAAATCAGATGGGGAAAGGCGAGAAGCTTCCTTTCCTGCTGGATGGAACGCCTTATCGGCAGACGTCGCTGTTTGACGAAGGACAGATGCTGGAAGGATTGAATGTGGTGTAGAAGGGTCTGGTTAACGGCCTGTGACAGTACGGTGGAAGGGGAAACCAGATGCGTGGTCATCACAGAGGAAGAACGGTAGAATACTATGGAAGAGAAATATATCATCTGTGAGGATTCTCTGGAGGGAATCTTTACGGCAGTCTATGACGCGTATGCCCTGCGGGAAGGGCATGACCATCTGCATGTACAGGTGGGGGAGACAGACAATTACAGATTGTTTGCAACCTATCTGCATAGTCAGCCGGATTTTGGCAAGACTGAGAAGGTGGTACGGACTCTGAAAGAGAGGCTCGGAGAACACGTCTACGGATCGATCTGCCGTGCGGCGGCTTCCGACGGGGCAGATAAGGGGGATGCGGTCTATCATACCGTGGTGGACGGTATTACCGGAGGGCACGGCGAACGGACCATGGACAATCTGCGCAATCCTTATGTGGCAAGAGCCTTTGCGCTTGCCAGACGCACGGCCAATGAAGTGCATCATGAACTGGAATTTATCAGATTTCAGGAGCTGAAGCAGGGCGTTCTGTATTCCAGGATCGGTCCGGAGAATAATGTGATGCCTTTTGTGATGCCGCATTTTGCAGACCGATTGTCACCGGAGGATTTCATGATCCATGATGAGAACAGAGGCTTGTTCGGTGTGCATCCGGCACGCGGGGAATGGTATCTGGTGTCCGGTGTGGAGCAGGGGACGGCAGGCTTACAGGAGGCCATTCAGTACTCCGATCAGGAGATGGAATATCAGGAGCTGTTTACCATCTTTCATAAGACCATCGCGATCAGAGAACGGCATAACCGCCGTCTGCAGCAGCAGATGCTGCCGCTCCGCTTCCAAGATTATATGGTGGAATTTCTTCAAAAGTGAATAATTTGCAGTCGTCAAAAATCGTCGGATTTGAACGTAATAGACAGAATATACAAAAATGATTTTCCGGAGAAAAACAAATTTGTAAGGATATTAAAATTTTTGAAAAGGTCTCTTGTACCGCGTTTCAGAGGGGAAGAAACAACCTCTTTACAAACATTGGAAAAAGTGTATAATCATCTCAAACAAGGAGAAAGTTAACATTTTTTCTATGCATCAGGCATACGTAATAGGAAAGGAAAGGTGAATATTATGCAACACAGAATTAAGTTAAGACCCGAAGAAGTGAAGGACTTTGTTTCTGCGGCTACAAAATGCATCTTTGACGTAGACATCTCCTACAATAGATTTATCGTAGATGCAAAGTCGATTCTTGGCGTGTTGGGACTCAATTTCAATCAGGTTCTGACGGTATCTGTCAATGGATATGATGCGGACTTCGAACAGTATCTGAAAAAATTTGCAGTAGCGTGCTGAACATAGAGGATTGAGTGGACCAGATTGACTCTCTATATAAGATAGCGTAATATCTTATATAGGGAGTTTTTTGTTTCGTAAAAAACGCTTCGGATTTTGAGTTTGTGCAGTAAAGTGAGCGAATTTTGTAAACGGGATTTGCTTGTTTTGTGGTTTTGAAGTCAGGGATGCCGGTACAATGAATTGCGAATATTTGTTCGGATATCTGGCATGGGAGTTATTATGGAGATACGAATTTCGGTCAGGAGCCTGGTGGAGTTCATACTGCGTTCCGGCAATATTGACAATCGACGGGCGTCGGCCCCGGATCATGCCATGCAGGAGGGCAGCCGGATCCATCGTATGATCCAGCGGCGGATGGGACCGGAATATCAGGCGGAAGTGGCGCTGCGCTATGCGTACAATGCAGGAGAGTATGAAATCCTTGTGGAGGGCCGTGCGGACGGCATCATTACGGAATTTACTGTGATGAAAGCGGAGCCTGCCCTGACGGGGGAACTGCCGCTTCTGTTTGCAGAAGCATCCCGGTATCTGCAGACAGAGACACAGCCGGGGCAGGCGGCGCAGATTGTGCAGGAAGCCCGATCGGGGCAGGAAATACAGGCGGACACCATCCAGCAGACACAGAAGATGACGGTAACCATAGATGAGATCAAAGGCACGTTTCAGGATCTGAAGAAGATGAAAGGGCCGGTGCCGGTGCATCTTGCGCAGGCCCGTTGTTACGCATACATATATGCCGAACAGAAGAACCTGCCGGAGATCCGGGTGCGGATGACATACTGTCATATGGAGACGGAAGAAATCCGGTATTTTCATTTCGACTATACTTTTGCAGAGCTGCAGGAGTGGTTTTTGGGAGTGATGGAGCAGTATCGGAAGTGGGCGGATTACAGCTTTCAGTGGCAGAAGGTCAGACAGGCGTCCATCAAGGCGCTGCAGTTTCCTTATGCGTACAGGGAGGGGCAGAAGGAACTGGCAACCTATGTCTACCAGACGATCTATCATAAGCGGAAACTTTTTATCGAGGCTCCCACCGGCGTAGGGAAGACGATTTCCACGGTTTTTCCGGCAATAAAGGCCATGGGCGAGGGAATGTGTGAGAAGATTTTCTATCTGACGGCCAAGACCATCACCAGGACGGTGGCGGACAATACGTTTGCCCTGCTGCGGGAACACGGGCTGCGCTGCAAGAGCGTGGTGCTGACGGCGAAGGACAAGATCTGTTTTATGGAAGAGACGGAATGTAACCCGGAATACTGCCCTTACGCGAAGGGGCATTATGACAGGATCAACGAGGCGATGTACGATCTTCTCACACACGAGGACGTCTACAACAGGGAAAAGATCGAAGCCTTTGCGAAGAAGCATAAGGTGTGTCCCTTCGAGATGTGTCTGGATATGAGTCTGTTTTCTGATGCGGTGATCTGTGATTATAACTATGTGTTTGATCCGCATGTATATCTGCGCAGGTTTTTTGCGGAAGGGACGCGAGGAGAGTATATTTTCCTGATCGACGAGGCGCACAATCTGGTGGAACGGGGGCGCAGCATGTACAGCGCTACTCTCTGCAAGGAAGATTTTCTGGCGTTGAAGCGCACCGTCAAGGCGTATGACGAGCGGATTGCCGGAAATCTGGACAAGTGCAACAAGGAACTGCTGATCTTAAAAAGGGAGTGCGAGACTTATAGGATCGAGGAGTTTATCGATCCCTTCGTGCGCTCGCTCACCAGACTGGGGGCGGCGATCGAGGATTATCTGGAGGATCACGAGGACAGTCCGGTGCGCAGCGATGTGCTGGAATTTTACTTTGAGGTGTCGCATTTTCTGGAGATGTATGAGCTTGTGGATGAGAATTACGTGACGTACACGGAGCTGGAGTCGGACGGCAGTTTTATCATAAAACTGTTCTGTGTGAATCCGGCCAAAAACCTGCGGGAATGTATGATGCGGGGCAGGAGTACGATCCTTTTTTCGGCGACGCTTCTGCCGATCCAGTATTACAAGAGACTGCTCGGTGCACAGGAGGGGGACTATGAAGTCTATGCCAGATCTGTTTTCCGGCCGGAAAAGATGGGACTGTATATAGGAAGAGATGTAACCAGCAAGTATACCCGCAGGAGCGATGAAGAGTTTTACCGGATTGCTTCCTATATTAATGAGGTGATCGGCAAACGTCACGGGAACTATATGCTGTTCTTTCCATCACATGCTTTTCTGCGGCAGATCTATGATATTTTCATGCAGTATTTCAATTCGGATGGAACAGTGGAATGTATCGTGCAGGAAGACTATATGAACGAGCAGGCCAGGGAGGACTTCTTAAACCGGTTCACGGGCAATGAGGACTGCGACCTGAATGCGCTGATCGATATGGAGATTGAGATGGAGGAGGAAAAAAGTCTGGTGGGTTTCTGCGTGCTGGGCGGTATTTTCAGTGAAGGGATCGATCTGAAAAACGACAGCCTGATCGGAGCCGTCATCATCGGGACGGGCCTGCCGCAGGTATGCAACGAGCGGGAGATCTTGAAGCAGTACTTTGACGGCTGGGGAGAGAACGGCTTCGACTATGCCTATCGCTATCCGGGTATGAACAAGGTGCTGCAGGCGGCAGGCAGGGTGATCCGCACCGTGGAGGATTTCGGGATCGTGTCGCTGCTGGATGAACGGTTTCTGGCGCCCGCTTACCAGAGGCTGTTTCCCAGAGAGTGGAGCAGGTATGAGATTGTTACGGTTGACCAGATAGGTCATAAGGTGGAGCGGTTCTGGGATGAGTGGCTGTAGGCCCTCATCCCTTTTTACGCAGCAGGGCAATCTCCTCTTTGTAGGGCGCCACTTTCTTGTCCGGATCAGTCAATGACGGAATATAAGGTGTCTCCAGTATCTTGGGCAGGTGCAGGAAGTCAGGATGGTGGACAATGCAGCGCAGGGCGTCTGTCCCGATAAAGCCGTCCCCGATGTTGGCGTGGCGGTCTTTGCCGGCACCCCGTTCGTTCCTGCTGTCATTGATATGAAAAAGGGCAATCTTATCTTTTCCAATCAGTTGATCAAATCGGTCAATTACCCCGTCGAAATCATTTACGATATCGTATCCGGCGTCGTGCAGATGACAGGTGTCCATACAGACGCGCAGCCGGTCACTTAAAGTTACCCTGTCGAAAATGGCGGCAAGCTCCTCGAAGTTACGTCCGATCTCCGAACCCTTTCCGGCCATGGTCTCCAGTGCGATGTAACAGTTCTGGTCTTTGGTAAGCACTTCATTCAGTCCTTGAGCGATCCGGTCAATTCCGGCTTCCACCCCTGCTCCTACGTGGGATCCGGGGTGGAGGATCAGGATATTGGACCCCATGGCGATGGTACGCTGGATCTCCAGAGCGAGAAATTCCACCGCGATCTCGTAGGTGGCGGGATTGACGGTATTGGCCAGGTTGATGATATAGGGAGCATGGACAACAAACGATTCGATGCCGCCCCCGCGCATACATTCCCAGGCGGGCGTGATGTTCAGTTGTGTGATCTCTTTTCTTTTCGTATTCTGTGGTGCGCCGGTGTAGAGCATGAAGGTGTCGGCATTGTAGGACAGGGCCTCTTTGACAGAGCCCAGCATCATATCCTTACCGCTCATCCCTACATGGGATCCGAGTATTGGCTGCATGGTGATTTCCTTTCTTTCGGTATATTTTTTGACTTGACACGTCAGGATACAAAATAGATTGACTGTGCCCATGCCATTATACAATATTTATTGACATTTTTCAGCCTTATTTCTACCGGGAAGGAGAGGAAGAGACAAAAAGTGATAGAAAAAAACGAAAACGACAGTCTGTTTTCGACAAAAAAGGAATGTGGGTCACTGGAAATGACACAAGTGTCAATGTGGATAACTTTGTGGAAATTGGGGATTTCTTTGCCGATTTGGGGTGGATTTCATAAAATAATAGGTAAAATGATGTGGAAAAGTCGATATACGTATTTTGGTTCATGCCAAAATAGACCCAATGGGTCAAAAAAATAGAAAAACTGTGGAAAAGTCCGTGAACAGGAATTTTTGCAAAAAGGCGGAACTTATGGTAAAATAGCAAAGAGTCTGAATGCAGTACATGCAGTACGGGCACAAAAAGAAAAGGGGAACCAAAAGAAAGGAAAAGGAAAAAGCTATGTGGGCTTATGAAAGTGTTTTTTATCAGATTTATCCGCTGGGGTTCTGCGGTGCGCCGTTTGAGAACGACGGCAAACTGGAGCATCGTATCGTGAAGGTGAATGACTGGATCCCTCACATGAAGGAACTTGGAATCAATGCGGTATATTTTTCACCGGTGTTCGAGTCGGACACCCACGGGTATAATACGAGGGATTACCACACCATCGACTGCAGGCTGGGTACGAATGAGGATTTCAAAGAAGTATGTGACAACCTGCACAGGAACGGCATCAAGGTGGTGCTGGACGGTGTGTTCAATCATGTCGGCAGGGGATTCTGGGCATTTCAGGATGTATTGAAGAACCGGGAGAATTCTCCTTACCTGAGCTGGTTTAATGTCAATCTGGGCGGCAATTCCAACTACAACGACGGCCTCTGGTATGAGGGCTGGGAAGGAAATTACGATCTGGTGAAGATCAACCTGCGCCATGAAGATGTGATTAATCATATTCTGGACAGTGTAAAAGGCTGGGTGGAGGAGTTCGACATCGACGGCCTGCGTCTGGATGTGGCCTATTGTCTGGATCATGATTTTGTAAGGCGGCTGCGGACATTTACGGAAGGACTGAAACCGGAGTTCTATCTGCTGGGCGAGATGCTGCACGGGGACTATAACCAGATGGTCAATGACCAGATGCTGCATTCGGCGACCAACTATGAATGCTATAAAGGGCTGTTCTCCAGCTTTAACAGCATGAATATGTTCGAGATCAATCATTCACTGCTGCGTCAGTTTGGCCCGGAGAACTGGACTTTGTATAAAGGGAAACACATGCTGTCCTTTGTGGATAACCATGATGTGACGAGGATCGCCAGCAACCTGACCAATGAGAAGCACCTGCCGCTGATCTATGCGCTGTGCTTCGGTATGCCGGGAATCCCCTGCGTTTATTACGGCAGCGAGTGGGGAGCCAAAGCCCACAAGAACGAGGGCGATCCGGCGCTGCGAGCCTGCTTCGAGGAGCCGGAGTGGAATGAGCTGTGTGACTGGATCGCGCGCTTAAGCGAGGCGAAGAAGGCGTCCGAGGCGCTCAATTACGGTGATTTCCGTTCCGTTGTACTGACCAACAGGCAGTGCATCTTCGAGCGCAGGGCGGCAGGCGAGAGAGTGCTGGTAGCCATCAATGCGGACAGCGAACCGTATACGGCGCACTTCGATGCGGGCTGCGGCATGGCGGTGGATTTGATCAGCGGAAAGGATCATGATTTCGGCGGCGGCAGTGAACTTCCGGCGTACAGCGCTTTTTTCTGGAAGATGGAGAAGTAACAGTTTCGTTATCGTAACAGAGAAGCCGAAGGCTGAACTGTCACGGAAAATCAGAGAAATTCACAAAAAACTATTGACAAAATTGTAGAATTTAACTATTATTTTTCTAAGTTTCAAGGGTGGGACTTCTTATTATTATAAAGAAGTCCCTTTTTTCACAGGGTGGTGTCTGTATGAGCGGCCATGAGAAAGGCTTTGGAGCGAATCCGGGAGCGGATTTGCCGGTTGCGCGGTTGTATCTGCCGATTGACAGACCGGCCGGGATACAGGCGGAGGGTGAAAGAAGCGGACCGGAAAATGAGGAGAAAGAAACAGGAGGAGAAGATTATGAAGAAAAGAATGTTGAGTCTTGTACTGGCAGGCGTTATGACAGCTGCAGTGTTGACAGGCTGCGGCGGTTCTGCAGGAACAGATGCCGGAAGCACGGACGGTGCGGCACAGGAGTCTGCGGATGCAGCAGGAGAGACGGCGGATGAGACCGGTGCGGCTGACGAGACTGCAGGTGAGGATGCGGCTGCGGAGGATGGTGCGGCAGATGCGGCAGGCGACAGCGCAGGCGGCACGTTCAAGATCGGTGGAATCGGACCGCTGACCGGCAGTAATGCAGTGTATGGTATCGCGGCTATGAACGGTTCCCAGATCGCGGTGGATGAGATCAACGCGGCAGGCGGCATCAACGGTATGACAGTTGAGTTGAATTTCCAGGATGATGAGACGGATTCCGAGAAGTCTGTCAATGCTTACAATGCTTTGAAAGACTGGGGCGTACAGGTCATCGACGGTTGTGTGACAAGCGCATGTTCCATCGCGGTATCTGCCAAGACAGCGGAAGATAACATTTTCCAGCTGACCCCTTCGGGTTCTGCAGTTGATTGTGTAGCGAATCCGAATTCGTTCCGCGTATGTTTTTCCGATCCTAACCAGGGTGCGGCATCTGCACAGTATATCGGTGAGCACGGTCTGGCGACCAAGGTGGCCGTGATCTATGACAGCTCTGACGTATATTCTTCCGGTATCTATGAGAAATTTGTAGCGGAAGCAGAAAGCCAGTCTTTTGAGATCGTGGCGGCAGGCGCGTTTACGGCGGATAACAAGACTGATTTTTCCGTACAGCTGCAGCAGGCCAAGGATGCAGGGGCTGATATGGTATTCCTGCCGATCTACTACAATGAGGCGGCTCTGATCTTAAAGCAGGCTTCCGACATGAGCTTTGATGTGAAGTTCTTCGGCTGTGACGGTCTGGACGGTATTCTGGGTGTGAAGAACTTTGACGCTTCCCTGACAGAGGGCGTTATGCTGTTAACTCCTTTCGCAGCGGATGCTACAGACGACCTTACAGTGAAGTTCGTTACTACTTATCAGGAGAAATTCAATGAGACACCGAACCAGTTCGCAGCAGACGGTTATGATGCGATCTATACCATCAAGGCAGCTGCAGAGCAGGCCGGTATCACGGCGGATATGTCCAACGAAGAAATCTGCACGGCTATGCAGACAGCTATGACACAGATCACGGTAGACGGCCTGACAGGCGAGGGTATCACATGGGATGCTTCCGGTGAGCCCACCAAGGAGCCGAAGGCAGTTGTGATTAAGGATGGTGTGTATACCGCCATGTAAAAGACATGAAGTTGTGCTAAGGCTGCAGAGAACGCAGCCTAAGAACAACTGGACCATGTTCGGGAGAATGCAAAAAACGTGCATTCTCCCCAGTGAAGAAAGGAACATGGTGGATTTGTTGGGGCTGTGAAGGACGCAGCCGGATATGAGAATAGAGAGATTTTACAGGACTGCACTAAGATGGCCGGCGGGGTATCTTAGTGCATTTCCATAACTTAACCGGTCAGGGTAGCAGGGAGTATGATTTGATTGACAGGTTTTAGATTGTGTGAGTGTGTGATGAGGAAAACTGAGGTGTGAGTATGAGTTTTGTGGCCCATTTGATCAACGGAATAAGTTTAGGAAGTGTATATGCGCTGATTGCGCTTGGATATACGATGGTGTACGGGATTGCCAAGATGTTGAATTTTGCCCACGGTGATGTCATTATGATCGGCGGGTATGTGGTGTTTGTGACGGCAAGCGGTATGGGAATCAATCCGCTGGCGGCGATCATCATTTCGATGGCGGCATGTACCGTGCTGGGAGTGACCATAGAGCGGGTGGCCTACAGACCTCTGCGGGGCGCTTCTCCGCTGGCCGTGCTGATCACGGCGATCGGTGTGAGCTATCTGCTGCAGAATGTGGCGCTTTTGGTGTTCGGTTCTGATACGAAGGCTTTCAGCAATGTGGTGACTTTGCCGAATCTGGAATTGTTTGGCGGACAGCTGATCATTAAGAGCGTGACGATCGTGACGGTCATCGTCAGCATTATCATTATGGTCGGCCTTACCTTTTTCGTAAAAAAGACGAAGATCGGGCGTGCCATGACGGCGGTTTCGGAGGATCAGGGCGCTGCACAGCTGATGGGCATCAATGTGAACGGCACCATTGCGGTGACATTCGCCATCGGTTCCATGCTGGCTTCGGTGGCCGGCGTGCTTCTGTGTTCTGCGTATCCGTCCTTAACTCCTTATACCGGTTCCATGCCGGGTATCAAGGCGTTCGTGGCGGCGGTGTTTGGCGGGATCGGTTCGATTCCCGGCGCTTTTATCGGCGGAATTCTGCTGGGCGTTATCGAGAATCTGAGCAAAGCCTATATTTCTTCCCAGCTTTCGGATGCGATCGTGTTCAGTATTCTGATCATTGTGCTGCTGGTGAAGCCGACGGGACTTCTGGGCAGGAAGATTCTGGAGAAGGTTTAGAATGCTTCCGGTGCAAGTGCATTGCGATGGTGAGCGGTGGCAGTGAAGGGACAGGCTGACCGTCTGCGGTGGTAAGCGAAGGCAGTTATGCGGAACCCGGAAGAGTGGATAGAACGGCAGAGGATGTCTGAGGCGGGGCAAAGGAAGGGCATGGAGATGGAAATGAAGGTAAACAAATCTAAATTAAGTAAGACGACGAAGAATGATCTGATCACCTACGGGATGGTGATCCTCACATATATTGTGGTACAGCTTCTGGTATCGACGGGGCATGTATCCAGTCTGATCCAGGGACTGTTGGTTCCTTTTTGTACTTATGTGATCGTGGCGGTGGCGTTGAATCTCACGGTGGGCATTCTGGGAGAGCTGAGCCTGGGGCACGCGGGATTTATGTGTGTGGGCGCTTTTGCCAGTGCGGTTTTTTCGCTGGCTTTCAAGGAAGCGCTGCCGGGCGGGTTCCGGTTTTTCCTGGCGCTGCTGATCGGGGCGGCATCCGCCGCACTGGTGGGATTTCTGGTGGGGATACCGGTACTGCGGCTGCGGGGTGACTATCTGGCCATCGTGACGCTGGCTTTTGGCGAGATCATCAAGAATATCATCAATGCATTATATCTGGGTGTGGACAGCAACGGCGTTCACTTTTCCATGAAAGACGCCCTGTCTTTGCATATGGAAGAGGACGGGCTGATGCTGATCAAGGGGGCGCAGGGCGTTACGGGCACACCGAATGACTCTAATTTTACGGTGGGTGTGATCCTGATTCTGGTCACGCTGTTTATCGTATTGAATTTCATTCATTCCAGAACGGGGCGTGCGGTCATGTCCATCCGTGACAACAGGATCGCCGCCGAGTCGGTGGGCATCAATGTGACGAAATACAAGCTGATCGCCTTTACCGTCTCCGCGTCGCTGGCGGGTGTGGCGGGTGTGCTGTATGCGCATAATCTGTCTACGCTGAACGCGCTGCCCAAGAATTTTGGCTATAATATGTCGATCATGATCCTGGTATTCGTGGTGCTGGGCGGTATCGGCAATATCCGCGGCTCCATCGTGGCGGCGGTGCTTTTGACGCTGCTGCCGGAAGTGCTGCGCGGCCTGAGCGATTACCGTATGCTGATCTACTCCATCGTTCTGATCGTAATGATGATCTTTAACTGGAGCCCGAATGCGGTATTTTTCAGAAAAAGGCTGAAACAGAAACTGTTACCCGGCAGGAAAGCAGAAAAGGAGGCGGTATAGAGATGGCATTGTTAGAGACAAAGAATTTGGGAATCTCCTTTGGCGGCCTGCGGGCGGTGAACGCATTTGATATTTCTGTGGAAAAGGGACAGCTGTATGGCCTGATCGGGCCAAACGGCGCCGGGAAGACGACGATCTTTAATCTGCTTACGGGTGTGTACCAGCCGGACGAGGGTGCGATCCTGCTGGACGGTGTGAATCTGACGGGCAAAAAGACGATCGAAATCTGTAAGGCGGGCATCGCGAGAACCTTTCAGAATATACGTCTGTTTCACGATATGCCGGTGCTTGACAATGTGAAGGTGGGTCTGCACAACCATTATCCCTATTCTACTTTCGAGGGTATCTTAAGGCTGCCCCGCTATCATAAGGTGGAAAAAGAGATGAATGCGAAGGCGATGGAGCTTCTCGAGGTGTTCGGACTGGAAAAGTATGCGGACTATAAGGCGGAAAATCTGCCTTACGGTCAGCAGAGGAAGCTGGAGATCGCCAGAGCCATGGCCACAAACCCGAAACTTCTGCTGCTGGATGAGCCGGCAGCAGGCATGAACCCCAATGAGACCGGGGAACTGATGGAGACGATCCGCTTCGTGAGAGACCGTTTCGAGATGACGATCCTGCTGATCGAGCATGATATGAAGCTGGTGGCCGGCATCTGTGAGAAGCTGACGGTGTTGAATTTCGGAGAAGTGCTGGCACAGGGGGAGACCCAGGAAGTGCTGAACGATCCGCATGTTATTACGGCTTATTTGGGAGAATAAGACGATCAGATAATCAGGCGGTAAGAAGAGAGAAGCAAAGAGCGCATAGCGGGAGGAATATGGTATGGCGATGTTGGAAGTGAGAGATCTCCATGTTCATTATGGTGTGATAGAAGCGATCAAAGGAATCAGTTTTGAGGTGGAGCAGGGAGAGGTCATCGCTTTGATCGGCGCCAACGGTGCGGGAAAGACGACGACGCTGCACACGGTCACGGGACTGATCAGGCCCACCAGCGGCAGCATTATTTTCGAGGGAAAAGATATCACGAAGACGCCGGGATATAAGATTGTGCCCATGGGAATGGCGCATGTGCCGGAGGGGCGGCGTGTGTTTGCACAGTTATCGGTTTATGATAATCTGATGATGGGCGCTTACACGCGGAAGGACAAGAACGAGATCAGGGAAAATCTGCATATGGTGTATGAGCGTTTTCCGCGTCTGGAAGAGCGTAAGACGCAGATGGCCGGAACACTGAGCGGCGGTGAGCAGCAGATGCTGGCCATGGGGCGCGCCCTGATGAGCCAGCCCGCTATCATTCTGATGGATGAGCCTTCCATGGGCCTGTCACCGATCTTCGTCAACGAGATCTTCGATATCATCAAGAAGGTCAGCCAGTCGGGGACTACGGTGCTTCTGGTGGAGCAGAATGCGAAGAAGGCGCTGGCGATCGCAGACAGGGCCTATGTGCTGGAGACCGGGAAGATCTCTCTGGAAGGAAACGCAGAGGAATTGATGCACAACGATGCGGTCAAGAAGGCATATCTGGGCGAGTAGACACAGGAGCGTGACGCTGCCGGATCCATCCGGTCACGATCAGGGCAATACCTGTCGGGATGGTGACGGCGGCGATGATCACAGATGTTGCGAGTTTTGCGATATTATCGTTCCAGAGCAGAAGCCAGAATCCCTGTTGAGAAATGGGAGATTTCGGATCCAGCAGGATAAGGGAGATGGCCGGATTGATCAAAACACCGAACATGCCGCTTGTGAGGGTACAGAGGCCGGCCTTGATCTGTACCTGCAGTCTGGTATAACGGATGATGAGAAACAGTGCCCAGGGCAGCAGCGCACAAAAGGAAGTGATCTGCAGGGCGATCCGCCAGTAATCTGCGACAGCAGTATGAAAACCGCACACCACGATTACGCCGTAGAGCCAGAGGGTATCCCATCCCATGACAAGCAGCGCCCTGTGGCGGGCGAACGGGCCGGAGAGCGGGAGATATCTTACGAGCAGTGGCATAAAAAGGACCGACAGCGCGAAAAGGACGGGAACAGCGGCCAGGAAGAACCAGTTTCCGCCGGTATAGAGACATATGGTAAGCAACAGCAGAAGCAGGGAAACGGTAGAGCATCCCAGAGTCCAGAACCAGGTATGTTCCGACACCATAAGCGGAACGACGCTTACGGATGCCGTCAGAAGCAGCGCAGTCAGGACGATAAAGAACCAGTCAAGTCCGTGTCCGATCGCCAGATTGCAGATCAGACAGACGATAACGGGAATCATCAGAATGCCGGCCACGGCGCTGCCGGCGAGGAACGTTTTTTTGCGTTCTTTTCTGGAATGTGCGTTGAGCACCTTGTTTTTTTCCTCTGTAAGCCGTGTTTCAACATGATCGTTTTTCAGTTTTTCCATAATCTTTGCGCAGGTTTCGCATTCCTGTAAGTGTTCTTCCACGATGCGGTGACTGTAGGCGCTGCAGATCTCGTCCTGATACAAAGGGAGTATATCCTGTATAAGTTCGCAATTATATTTTGGTGTCATGTTCTTCCATCCTTTCCTGAATCTTCAGTCTGGCCCGGTGATAGGTCACCCGTGCCCAGACTTCGGTTTTTTCAAATATCTGCCCTATTTTCTGAAAAGAAAGCTCTCCGAATATGCGCAGCTGGAATACTTCTTTATAGGGTTCTTCCAGCCGGTGCAGGATCTGGTGGATCTGCAGGGTGAGCGTTTCATCTTCCAGCCTTTTTTCCAGACTGGTTTCGTCCGGAAGTTCTTCATCGGTTTTCCGCAAACGGGCCTGTCTTCTGCATTCATCCATAAAGGTATTTTTGGCGATGGCACAGAGCCATGTCAGTTCGCCGGCTGTACCGTTGCAGGGATTTCTGGTCTTAAGAGCCTTAAAAAATACTTCCTGTGTGATCTCTTCTGCCATGTGTGCATCTTTTGCAAGTGTCATCATATAGGAGTATACATCCATGTAGTAGGTATGATAGAGCTTTTCAATGTCCACAGAGCTGTGCACCTCCCTTCCTCCTTGCCTGTCTTCATCGGTTAGACGGAGCAGCGGATGATTCGTTACAGATATTTTATTATTTTTTTCAGGAACAGAAAAGGAGAAGCGGGAGAAAATCTTTTGGAAAAAACAATAAAAAAAGAAGTTGACAAGATTTCGACTCTGTATTAATATAACAGCATACGTTGTGAGACAGGAACAGGAGAACGGTACGGCACAACAAATTTTAAGGAAGGAGGTAACCGTTATGTTTAACACCATGAAGTTCAGAGAGAGCGCAGGCATCGGCATACAAGTGAATAAGACAATAAGGGAAATTACCTCCGCAGGCAGAGAAGAGGATTTACGCAGATTGTGGTGATGATCGACGAAGGAGCGAGGCCGTTCTGGTCACAGGGACAGGACAGCGTGCAGTGACTGATCGGGTCAGGCGCATATACAGGTAGATTCAGGCTGTGGTAATTTCACCACAGTCTTTTTTTGTGCGCAATCAGACAGTAAGAGAGGCCTGTGGACATAGTTGCAGAGTCTTGTGAGAAAGACTTACAGAGGGGGGATCTGGATTATGAAAAAGATATCGAGTTACATATGGGATTACAAATTTTCCTATCTGGGCGCGATCGCATCGCTTCTGATCGCGGTCACGCTGGATATGATGGGACCGCGGCTGATGGCGCTGGTGGTGGATGATGTCATCGTGGGCGGCAATATTGCAGAGCTTAAGTACCTGCTGCTGGGATTTCTGGGAGTCGGCATCGGCCGGTGCGTGTTCCAGTATGTGAAGGAATACACCTTCGATAAGAACGGGATCCGCATTTCGGCGGATATGCGCAGGGACCTGTTTCGGCATGTGCAGGGATTAAGCGCAGACTTTTTCGACAGGACGAATACGGGAGAGCTGATGGCCCGGGTCAAAGAGGACATTGACCGTATCTGGGACGCCATCGGTTATGTGGGGATGCTGTTGATCGAGGTGATCTACCACACGTCCATCATCCTGATCTCCATGTATCTGCTCAACTGGAAGCTGGCGCTGCTGCCGACGGCGGCCATGCTGATGTGCGGTACCATTGCGCTTTTGATGGAGCGGAAGCTGGGGCGGGTCTACGAGGAGATCAGTGAGGAGAACGCCAGGTTAAATACGGTGGCGGAGGAGAATCTGGCCGGTGTGCGTACCGTAAAGGCTTTTGCGCGGGAGAAACACGAGATCGGGAAATTCCTTTCCCACAATAAGCGCTACTATGAATTGAACATGCAGCAGTCCAGGGTTTTTGTGCGGTACTATCCCTTTTTCAGTGTTGTCAGCAAGGTACTGCCGATATTGACCATACTGGTCGGAGGCGGATTCGTGATCAAAGGACAGATGACGCTGGGGCAGATGACCGCTTTTGTGGAGTATTCCACGAACATCGTCTGGCCGATGGAAATGCTGGGATGGCTGACCAACAGCTTTTCGGCGGCGGTGGCATCCAATAAGAAGGTGCGTAAGATCTATGAGGAGAAGCCGACCATCACGGAAAACGCTGAGCCGGTGAGGATCGAACAGGTGGCGGGTAAGGTCTGTTTCGACCATGTGTCCTTCCACAAGGCGGACATGTACGAGATCCTGCACGATATTTCCTTTACGGTGGAAGCGGGCAGGACGCTGGGCATCATGGGGGCCACGGGAGCGGGTAAGACTTCTATTGTACAGCTTCTGCAGCGTATGTATGATGCGACGGAGGGAGCCATTTATCTGGATGATGTGAACATCAAAGAGCTGTCCCTGGAGCAGCTGCGCACCAGCGTCAGTTACGTGATGCAGGATGTGTTCCTTTTCTCGGATACCATTAATGACAATATTAAGCTGGGCAAGAAGGAACGGCTGGATTTCCAGACGGTCCGCAGGGCTTCCGTGCAGGCCCAGGCCAGTGATTTTATCGAGCGTATGGAGGAGACTTACGACACCGTGATCGGGGAACGGGGCGTGGGGCTGTCCGGCGGGCAGAAACAGCGGATCAGCATTGCCCGGGCACTGGCCAAGCGGGATCCGATCCTGGTGCTGGACGATTCTACCTCGGCGCTGGATATGGAGACAGAGCAGATGATCCAGCAGACGCTGCGGGAACTGGAGGGGACGACGAAGATCATTATCGCCCACCGGATCAGCGCGGTACGGCATGCGGATGAGATCATTGTGCTGGAGAATGGTTCTATCGCGGAGCGGGGCACGCATGAGGAGCTGCTGGCGAAGCGGGGACTCTATTTTGAAACGTATGAATCGCAGTACGGCGATATGGATACGGCGGCCGTACTGCAGCAGCCGATAAATCTGCTGCCGGAAACAGGCAATAGTAAGGAAACGGTAACAGAGGCAGAGAAACAGAAAGGTGGTGAGACATATGGCAGTCAACTCATATAAAGACGATGAGCAGAGCGTAGAGCGCAGTAAAGTACAGACACTGCTGCGGCTGTTCCGCTATCTGCTCGATTACAGATGGCAGATCATACTGGTGCTTTTGATCATGGGATACGGTGTGGCGGTCAGCCTGGTCAATCCGTTGATCATGGAATCCGCCATCGACGATCATATTTCGGTCAAGGACGTAAACGGCCTGTACCGGCTGCTTTTAGTGGCCCTTGTCATCAACCTGCTGCTGGTGGTGACGGTGAAGCTGCGGATGTATATTATGGCGAAGGTCTGCAACGAGATTCTGCTGACGATCAGGCAGGAGTTGTATACGCATATTCAGAAGCTGGATTTCGCTTTTTTTGACAGCAGGCCGACGGGGAAGATTCTGTCCCGTATCATCGGCGATATCAATTCCCTGAAAGACGTGCTGTCCAACTGTGTGACTACATTGATCCCGGACGGCCTGACAGTCGTAGCGGTGGTGGTGATCATGATCTGGAAGAATCCGAAGCTGGCTTTTGCCTCCATGCTGGCTATCCCGTTTATGGCGGCGGGTATGGTGTATATTCAGGTAAAAGCGCATCCGCGCTGGCAGGTTTTCCGCAAGAAGTCGGCCAACCTGAATGCTTTTATCCATGAAGATATGGCGGGGATGCGGATCATCCAGAGTTTTCATGCGCAGGGAGAGACCGAACGGACTTTTGACGGACTGCTGGAAGAGCACCGGCAGGCGTTCGGTCATGCGGTGCGGATGAGTGACGCTTTCGGCTCGGTGATCGACTTTTCCTGGGCCATCGGCTGTATCCTGCTGTATTTTACGGGTATCGTGGTGCTGGGCGTGGAGGAAGTGTCGCTGGGAACGTTTATCGCTTTCGGCAGTTACCTGACCATGTTCTGGCAGCCGATCCATAATATCAGCAACTTCTACAACCAGCTGGTGACGAACATAGCGGGCGCGGAGCGTATCTTTGAGATTCTGGATACGCCGCCGGCCATCGCGGATGAAGCGGGCGTGATCGAGATGCCGCCGATCGAGGGTGAAGTGACCTTTGCCCATGTGACCTTTTCATATGATGACAAAGTAAAAGTGCTGGATGACGTGAATTTCCGCATCCGACCGGGAGAGACCATCGCACTGGTGGGGCCTACCGGAGCCGGCAAATCGACCATTGTGAATCTGATCAGCCGCTTCTATGACGTGCAGGAAGGGATCGTGGCGGTGGATGGCCATGACGTGAAGAAGGTGTCCATCGAGAGCCTGCGCCGGCAGATGGGTATCATGACGCAGGACAATTTCCTCTTTTCGGGGACGATCAGAGACAATATTCGTTACGGGAAGCTGGATGCCACTGATGAGGAGGTCATCGCGGCGGCCAAAGCGGTCAATGCACATGATTTTATCATGCGGCTGGATGCCGGTTATGATACGGAACTGTCGGAGCGGGGCGGCGGCCTTTCCATCGGACAGCGGCAGCTGCTGGCTTTTGCCCGGACGATGGTGTCGGATCCGAAGATTCTGATTCTGGATGAAGCCACTTCCAGCATCGACACGAAGACGGAGATTCTGGTGCAGCAGGGCATTGAGCATCTGCTGGCGGGCAGGACTTCTTTCGTGATCGCGCACAGGCTGTCAACGATCCAGAAGGCCGACCGGATCTTCGTGGTGGATGACGGCCGGATCATCGAGGAGGGCAATGCCAGACAGCTGATGGAGAAGAAGGGAGCTTATTACAGGCTGTATATGGCGCAGTTTGCATCGCAGGAGTGAAATGAATGCAGGGAATTGTTTGAAATCAGGGCGCTTTGAGGGTATACTTTAAGAAGGCTGTGCGGTAAGAATATGCCGTGATACCGCAAAGGCGGCAGGCGGCAGGAATACAGGAGGCATGAAAGCTATGAGGGAAGCGGTGTATTTATGGGAACAGGGAGAATATCAATATCCTTTCGCAGGGGAGTTTCGGCCGAATATCAGGGCCTATCTGCATGAGGATGGAGCAGACAGGCCGGCGATGCTGGTGGTGCCAGGCGGTGGCTATGCGATTGTGAGCCAGACGGAAGGCGAGATCGTGGCGAAGCGTTTTTACGAGGCAGGGTATCAGGCTTTTGTTTTGACATATACTACCAATATGTTCCGGATTGCGCCGGTACGCAGGCAGGCGCTTGCGGATCTTTCCAGAGCGGTGTGCTGTATCCGTAAACATGCCCGGGAATGGCATGTGATCAGCGACCGGGTTGCCTGCTGCGGCTTTTCGGCGGGCGGGCATCTGGTGGGAAGTCTTGCGGTGCATTACAAAGAGCAGCAGGATGAGACGGGTATCTTTGCGGGCATTTCCAACCGGCCGGATGCGGTGGTGCTGTGCTATCCGGTGATCACCAGCGGTGAGAAGGCCCATCGGGACAGCTTTACCCTGCTGCTGGGAGAGGATGCCGAAGCGGAAGCGCTTGCCTGGGCGAGTCTGGAAAAGCAGGTTACGGCGGACACGCCGCCGGCTTTTTTGTGGCATACGATTACGGATGATCTGGTGCCGGTGGAGAACAGCATATACTTTGCGCAGGCGTGTCACAGGGCAGCGGTTCCCTGTGAACTGCATTTGTTTATGGAAGGCCCGCATGGCATGAGCGTGGCTACACAGCAGTGGGCGGACGGTGACTTCGGGGCGGACAGTATCTATACGATGGAGCAGCAGTGGCAGACACTGCGGGCGCTGTCGAAAGAACGGCCGGACAGCGTGCCGGAGGAATTTGCAGCCGCGGCGGGAGCGGAGAGCCTTTCTGCATTTGCCGCAGCGTGGAAGCGGGCGATGGGGGAAGAAGAGATCCAGAACGGCCGGAAGGCTGACGGCAGTGCGGCGCAGTGGCCGTCGCTGGCGCTTACGTGGCTGGAGAAAGTTTTTGAGGAGAAATGAGATGTCTTTTATCAGTGTGTTTGATGTGATCGGCCCGAATATGGTGGGGCCGTCCAGTTCGCATACCGCCGGGGCCTGTGCCATCGCGCATCTGGCACAGAAGATGCTTGGCGGGACTTTGCGAGAAGTGGAGTTTACCCTGTATGGGTCTTTTGCCAAAACCTACAGCGGGCACGGCACCGACCGGGCGCTGCTTGGCGGCATCATGGGGTTTGACACCGATGACGTGCGGATTCGGGATTCCTTCGAGATCGCCGGGGAACGCGGGATCGCTTACTCTTTTCTGACAGATGAAAAGGAAACGGATGTGCACCCCAACACGGTGGACATCCGCATGGTCAATGACGCCGGCACACAGATGTGTGTGCGCGGGGAATCTCTGGGTGGCGGCAAGGTGAGGATCGTGCGGATCAATCGGGTGCGGGTAGAGTTTACGGGAGAGTACAATGCCGTGATCATCATCCAGAGGGACAGGCCCGGTGTGGCGGCCCATATCACGAAGGCGCTGAGCGACCGGGGCGTCAATATTGCCTTTATGCGCCTGTTTCGGGAGTCCAAAGGGGAGAAGGCGTATACCATTGTGGAATCGGATGACAGACTGCCCGAGGATATCATCGGGCAGCTGCTGGAGAATCCGAATATCCGGGACGTTATGCTGGTGCAGAAGAGTTGAGGCGCTTCCGGCAAAGGGCGGACGTGCTGTATTTGATTGAGGCGCTGTGACAAAGACAGGAGAAAGTGAGAGTATGGTAGATTTTAAAAATGCGGAAGAGCTGCTTGCGTTGTGCAGCCGTAACGGGCAGCGGATCTCGGAGGTGATGAAGCGGCGGGAATGCGATCTGGGCGAGGTTTCCATGGAGCAGGTCTGCAGCCGGATGCAGGCGGTATGGGAAATCATGCGGCAGTCCGCCCTGACGCCGCTGCATACACCGGTGAAGTCTGTGGGTGGGCTGATCGGCGGAGAAGCCGGGAAACTTAAGAAGCATCAAAGCAGCGGGAAGAGCATCTGCGGCGAGGTGCTGGGCCAGGGCATTGCCTATGCCATGGCGGTGCTGGAGGTCAATGCGTCTATGGGCGTGATCGTGGCGGCTCCCACGGCGGGTTCTGCCGGCATTGTGCCGGGACTTTTGCTGGCGCTGCAGCAGGCGTATCACTGTACCGATGAGCAGATGACGGATGCCCTGTTTCATGCCGGAGCCATCGGTTATCTTGCCATGCGCAATGCGACGGTGGCGGGTGCGGTGGGCGGCTGTCAGGCAGAGGTGGGCGTTGCGGCCGCCATGGCGGCGGGAGCCGCGGTGGAGCTTATGGGAGGAGAACCCCGGCAGAGTCTGGATGCGGCCGCCACGGTGCTGATGAACATGCTGGGCCTGGTGTGTGACCCGGTAGGCGGCCTGGTGGAATATCCCTGCCAGAACCGGAATGCGGCCGGGGTGGCCAACGCGCTGATTGCCGCGGAGCTGGCGCTGTCCGGTATCCGGCAGCTGATTCCTTTTGACGAGATGCTGGACACCATGTATCAGGTCGGAAAGCGGATCCCGTATGAGCTGCGGGAAACTGCACTGGGCGGGTGTGCCGCGTCGCCTTCGGGCTGCCGGTTCTGTCACGGTCACGGATGATTCATTGCCTTCCGGTGGGAAAAGGGATATACTGGAAGAAGGAGCAGCAGTGAGGGCGCAGCGTGTGGCCGCGCATGAAGGAGGACGCTATGGCAAGGGCGATCGGGATCGGGAATCAGGACTTTGAGACAATCCGGAAACAAAACTACTTCTATATAGATAAAACAAAACTCATACAGGAATGGTGGGAGAGCGGGGACAGTGTTACTTTGATCACCCGTCCCAGACGTTTTGGCAAGACTTTGAACATGAGTATGCTGGAGAAGTTCTTTTCGGTCAATTACGCGGGAAGAGGCGACTTGTTTGAGGGCCTTGCCGTCTGGCAGGGGGAAAAGAACAGGAAGCTGCAGGGCACTTATCCGGTGATCTCTTTAAGTTTCGCCAAAGTGAAGGAGACTACCTATCTGAGCGCCAGGAAAATGCTGTGCCATATTATTGCCAATGTGTACAATGAGTATGACTTTTTGCTGGACAGTGACCGGTTAAATGAGAACGAGAAAGCATTTTTCAAAAAGGTCTCCGCCGACATGGAAGATTATATTGCGGCAGATTCCCTGAATGCGTTATCCCGTTATCTGATGAAATATTATGGGAAGAAAGTCATCATCCTGCTGGATGAATACGATACGCCGATGCACGAGGCCTATGTGAGCGGTTACTGGCAGGAAATGGTTGACTTTACGAGAAGTCTGTTCAATTCTACCTTTAAGACGAATCTGCATTTAGAGCGTGCCATTATGACAGGCATCACAAGAGTCAGCAAGGAATCAGCTTTTTCGGATTTGAATAATCTTGAGGTTGTGACGGCTACTTCCGAGAAATATGCGGACTGCTTTGGCTTTACAGAGGAAGAGGTCTTTGCGGCACTGGAGGAATACGGACTGGCGGATCGGAAAAAAGAAGTCAAAGAATGGTATGACGGTTTTTCGTTTGGAAACCGGACGGATATCTACAATCCCTGGTCTATCATAAACTTTCTGGATGACAGGCAGGTGGGCGCTTACTGGGCCAACACCAGCTCCAACAGCCTTGTGGGAAAGCTGATCCGGGAAGGGAGTCCGGAGATCAAGATGACGATGGAGGGACTGCTGCAGGGGGAAGCCTTTCACACGGTGCTTGACGAACAGATTGTATTCAGCCAGCTGGAGCAGGGGGAGGATGCGGTCTGGAGCCTTCTGCTGGCCAGCGGCTATCTGAAAGTGACGCATTATGCGTTTAACACGATCCGCCGCAAAGCGGAATATACATTGAAATTGACCAATCTGGAAGTTCAGGTGATGTTTGAGCAGTTGATCGAGGGCTGGTTCGGCGGATGCCGGTGGGTCAACAATGCGTTTCTGCAGGCTTTGTTGGCGCATGATGTCAAGGCGATGAATGTTTACATGAACAGGGTGACAACGGAGATGTTCAGCTATTTTGATGCAGGAAAGAGACCTTCCGGGGAAGAACCGGAACGCTTTTATCACGGGTTTGTGCTCGGGCTGCTGGTAGAACTTGCCGACAGATATACGGTCACATCCAACCGGGAGAGCGGGTTCGGGCGATACGATGTGATGCTGGAGCCGAAGACGGCACAGCTTGATGCGATCCTGATAGAATTTAAGGTGCAGGACGAAGAAGAGAAGGTGCTGTCTGACACGGTGGAAGCAGCGCTGCGGCAGATAGAGGAGAAGGATTATCAGGCGGCGCTCAGGGCCAAAGGGATTCCGGGGGAACGCATCAGAGCCTATGGATTTGCTTTTTGCGGAAAGAAGGTACTGATCAATGGTAAAAAAGCTGATCTGGAATGATATCGGACAGAATAAGCTGTCGTCGGCGGCTGCGGTCTTTTTTATGGCGGTTTCTGCGATGCTGCTTTCCCTCAGTGTGCTGCTTTCCTCCGGGCTGCTTGGTGCGATCGACGGCTTGATGGAGCGGTCTAAGGTGCCCGACTATATGCAGATGCATGCGGGGGACATGGAGCTTTCCGCATTGTCCGCTTTTGCGAAACAGCATGGGGAGATCAGGGAATGGCAGGTATGCGGCTTTCTGAATCTGGACAACAGCCGGATCACCTTGGGCGGCAGAAGCCTTGCGGACAGTACCCAGGACAATGGCCTCTGCGTTCAGGGGGAGGCCTTCGACCATCTGCTGGATACGGAGAATCAGAAGCCGGAGGTCCGGCCGGGGCAGGTCTATGTTCCGGTCTGCTATAGGATCCGTTATCAGCTTGCTGTCGGCGACAGCATGGAGATCGGGGAGAAGAGGCTTGCGATCGTCGGCTTCCTGCGGGATGCACAGATGAATTCCATGATGGCTTCTTCTAAACGGTTTCTTGTACATGAGGACGATTATGCGGCGTTTCAGGCAGAAGAAAACACGCAGGAAGAATACCTGATCGAGTTTCTGCTGCAGGACGGCACGGATACCGGCCTGCTGGAAAGTACATATACCGCCGCCGGGCTTCCGGCAAACGGTCCGGTGATCACAAGACCTCTTATCCGTATGATGAATGCGCTGTCCGACGGTACCATGATCTTTGAAATTTTTCTGGCCGGGATCGTGGTACTGCTGATTTCCATGCTCTGTATCCGGTTTCTGCTGCTTTTGCAGATGGAGCGGGACCGGAAGGAAGTCGGGATGCTGAAGGCTCTCGGGATCGGCAAAAGGGAGATCAGGCAGCTTTATCTGGCGAAATATATTTTGTTTTCGGGCTGCGGGGCCCTTGCCGGCCTGTTTGCGGCGTTCCTGCTGAAAGCGCCTCTGGCGGGGCAGCTGCAGGAACTGTATGGTGTCATGGACGGCGGAGCAGTGCCGGCTGTGATGGCCGTCCTGGCCGTGCTCATCGTGGAAGGGATCCTGCTTTACACTGTCCGCTGCGCCCTGAGAAAGACGGAGAGACTGACTGTTCTGGAGGCGTTGTATGCCACGCAGGAGAAGCGGACGGTCAGGGGACAGTATGTTCTGATCGGATTTGTGGCGGCGGCCTGTACCCTGCTGGTGCTTGTGCCGCAGAATCTGTATACTACCATGTCGGATCCCGCTTTTGTCACTTATATGGGAATCGGGGACAGCGAGATCCGCATGGATGTGCGGCAGAGTGAAAATATTGACGCGGTGACGGAACAGATCGCGGAGGCGCTTGCGCAGGATGCACGGGTAAAACAGTATGCGGTGCTGCGGACGAGAGCCTGTCCGGTTCTTCTGGCGGACGGGGAAGTGACCAGACTGACCGTGGAAACGGGAGATCACAGTGTCTTTCCGGTAAGCTGTCTGGCAGGAGCGCTTCCGCAGACGGAGGGAGAGATTGCGCTGTCTGCCATGAATGCGGAAGAGCTGGGCGTGACGGTCGGCGATACCCTGCGGCTGCCGGAAGATGGAAAAGAAACGGTCTATACGGTCTGCGGCATTTATTCCGACATTACGAACGGCGGCAGGACGGCCAAAGCCTGCAGTGTGGGAGAAGACCTGCCTGCCCGGTGGAGCGTGGTGTATGTTTCTCTGGAGAATGCCGTGGAAAAAGAAGCGTGGCTGGAGCAGTACAGGCAGATGGGGGCAGACGCGATCGACCTTGCGGATTATGTAAAAGATACCTACGGCCAGACGCTGACACAGCTGCAGCTGGCGGCCAAAGTGGCAGCGGTTACTGCGGCGCTGGTCATTGCCGTAGTCGTGATGCTGTTCATGCGCCTGCTGGTGGAGAAAGAGCGCTATACCATTTCACTGCACAAGGCGCTTGGCTTTACCGGAACAGATCTGCAAAAGAGCTGGTTTGTCAGGGGAGCGGTTCCTGTCTTTGCAGGCATCTGTGCCGGGCTTGTCTGCGGAAATCTGTTCGGGGAGAGCCTCTGCGGGGCGGTGCTGCAATCTTTCGGCGCCGGCGGCTTCCGTTTTATCGTGGCCTGGAAAGAACTTCTGGCAAAGATACCGGTAGTCCTTGCAGGGCCGGCTATCCTGGCGATCCTGATCGGCATAGCCGGAATCAGGCGGATCAGGGCTTATGAGTGCTGCATGGGAAAAGAATGACGAGGGGTGGAAATGGAAGGATTACTGAGAACCGAAAAACTGAGTAAGGATTCGATCCTGCACGGAATCTCTTTTGAGATGAAGCAGGGGGAAATGCTGGGGATCATGGGGCCCTCCGGCTCCGGAAAGTCCACCCTTCTGTATCTGGCTGCCGGGATGGATCAGCCTTCCGGCGGTAAGGTATGGCTTGGCGAAACGGAGATCACCGGGCTTAAGGAGGACGATAAATCCAGACTGCGCCTGCACCGGATGGGATTTGTGTTCCAGCAGATGAATATGATGGCAAACCTGAATATTCTGGATAATATCCTGCTTCCGGCGCTGCAGGCCAACCGGGGCAGGCATGGAAGATCCAGAGCAGAACTGACGGCAGCAGCCAGAACATTGATGCGAAAGCTCTCCATTGCCGGTCTGGAAGAGCGCAGGATCACGCAGGTTTCCGGCGGACAGCTGCAACGGGCCTGTATCTGCAGGAGCATGATGAATGCACCGGAAATTCTGTTTGCCGACGAGCCCACCGGCGCCTTGAATAAGAGTGCTGCGGCAGAAGTCATGGTGGAACTTGAAAAGCTGAACCGGGAAGGAACGGCGGTCCTGCTGGTCACGCACGATGCCGGAGTCGCCTGTCATTGTGACCGGCTCCTCTATCTGCTTGACGGGCAGATCTGCGGCGAGCTGAACCTGGGCAGGCCGTCGTCCGGGGAAGAAAAGCAGCGCAGGGACAAGGTGGACAGGTGGCTTAAGGCAGTTGGCTGGTAAAGGACTATTATGATGTCGCTTTTGCGGCGCCGGAGGAACGGCTGACGGCAAGAAGTTTCTGGCGCATCTCGTCTTCGATCCGGATAAGCTCTGTCTCCGCGCTGCGCCGTTTGGTGCGTCCTTCCTCCTGAATTTTCATGACCTCATCCAGCGTGCTGATCAGGGTCTGGTTGGTGGCGGTGAGGGTCTCGATATCCACGATGCCCCGTTCGCTTTCTCTCGCAGTCTCGATCGTGGCGGTCTTGAGCGCCTCGGCATTCTTTTTCAGCAGCGCATTGGTCATGTCCGCTACTTCCTTCTGGGCTCTGGCGGCTTCGCTGGAGTGATCAAGGCCGATGGCGATCACCATCTGGCTCTTCCAGAGGGGAATGGTATTGACGAGGGTGGACTGTATCTTCTCCGACATGGCGGTGTCGTTGCTCTGGATCAGCCGGATCTGGGGCGCCATCTGCATGGAGATCGTCCGGGTCAGTTCCAGATCGTAGATCTTCTTTTCAAAACGCTCGCACATGGCGGCATAATCGTTGGCGGCCTGTGTATCTTCGGGGAGAGAACTCTGCTCCGCTTTTTTCAAAAGGGCCGGAAGCTCCACGGTTCTGGCCTGCTCTAACTTCTGCTTGCCGGCAAGGATGTACATGGACAGCTCCTTGAAATAGTTGAGGTTCAGGTCGTACATCTTGTCCAGCATGGCAGCATCCTTGAGAAGTGTCACCTGATGCTCTTCCATGACCTTGCAGATTTTGTTGATATTGGACTCTGCCCGGTCGTATTTGATCTTCATGTTTTCCAGCTTGTTGCTGCTTTTCTTGAAAAAGCCAAAAAGGCCTTTCTCTTCTTCCTCGCCGAAATCTTTAAGCTCCGTGACCACGTCCGCCAGCATCTGGCCGATCTCGCCCATGTCCTTGGTGCGCACGTTATTTAAGGCGCTTTCGGAGAAATCGGCGATCTTTTTCTGGCTGCCGGCGCCGTACTGCATGACCGCCTGGGTGTTGGTGATATCAATCTGGGCGGCAAAGTCGTCCACCATTTTCTGTTCCTGGGGGGTTAATACCACCTCGGGCACTCTGGTTTCTTCTTCCTTGACAGGAAGCAGGCTGTTTTCTGCGGTATCTGCCGGTGCAAAAGGCTCCAGCGTCAGAGAAGGCGCTTCTTTTAACATTTCATCGAGATTATTGTTCATGGTGTTTTCCTCCGTTTGTCAGTTTATTGTGCTGCTGTGTTTATGCGGTCAGAAACCGGAATCGGATCCTGCCGCTGTGAAATCCATCTGGTTCATCAGGCCTTCGCGGGCGAGCATGGTCTTTAATACCTGCGCGTCGGTGGTGGCGTCCAGCACCGCGTCCTGAAAAAGATTGTTCAAAAGTTCGGTAAACGCCTGATTGATGGTATCCAGCGTGTTCTCAATCTCGGCCTTGGCGGCGATGATATCATCCCCCGGGGCGCTCACACGGTCAAATTCTTCGTAGGCTTCCACCAGTTTTAAGGTGGTTGGAAGGTAGTAGCTCATCAGTTTGTGCATCCGGTGCATCTGCTCAGGATGCTCCCTTACGCTGTCGAAGAGGTTCTTCAACAGATTTTCCAGCCGGAAAAGTTTGGCAGATATCACTTCCCCGGTGATCTTGTCGTTCAAAAGCCGGAGCCTGCGGATGCATTCCATGCCCTCTGCTACTATGGCGTTCAGTTCTGCGTCCCGTTCCGCATTCCCGGTACTTTGTCCGGCAGCCATGTCCGGGTCGCCGGCATCTGTCTGCCGGAGTGCAGGTCTGCCGGCTTCTGCTTCCCGGAGCCTGCGGTTGTTTTCCGTTTCCAGATATTGTTGATAAATACTGTCGTTGAGCATAAAGCATGTCTTCTTTTCGTCCAGATGACCCTCCGGAAACATGCCGAGTTTCATCATCTTCTGGAGATCCTTGATGACCCGGCGGGCTTTCCGGCCTGTATTTCTGGCCAGATGTTCGATCTCCCCGTACAGGTTGCGGCCGCACAGCCCGGCGTAGCGCTCCGCCAGCTTAAGCCGCCTGCGCTGGCCGATTCCGAGACGGATCATGCCCGTAAAGAAAAGAAGCGCGAGCAGGTTGACGATCCATCCTGCCATGCTTACGCTGTTCTCCATGATCATGTAAGTGATGTGAAAAAAGGTCGCCAGTGCGGTAAAGCCCAGACCGATTCCGCCGAATACCTGGTACAGCACGTTGGAAACACTGCCCACCCTTTTAAACTGGTAAGGAATGAGTGCGCCTGTCATCTGCGCTCCGGCCTGCACCGCCTGTGTGCTCTGGTACGGGTTTGCCTGCCGCCGTGCCATCTGCGCATTCTGTCTTGCCTGTTCCTGCCGCCGCAGCTGTTCCTGTCTGCGTTCCTGCTGTCTGGCCTGCCGCCGCAGCTGCTCCTGTCTGCGCTCCTGCTCTCTGGTCTGGCGTGCGTTCTGCGTCTGCCGGGCTTCCTGCCTGCTGGTTCGCCAACCGTTCTGCGCCTGCTGGTGTTCCTGTGTGCTGGTCTGCCAACCGTTCTGTGTCTGCCGGTGTTCCTGTTCTTTGGTCTGCCAACTGTTCTGTGTCTGCCGGTGTTCCTGCGTGCTGGTCTGCCAACTGTTCTGCGTCTGTTGGTGTTCCTGTTCTCTGGCCTGCCAATCGTTCTGTTCTTGTCGATGTTCCTGTGCGCTGTTCTGTCGATCGTTCTGTGCCTGCCGCTCCGTCTGTTCCCGGGAGCCTGTGATATCAAAGGAAATGTGTTTTCCCACTTCATTTAAAGCGTTGACCACACTCTGGGAGACCAGTCTGTTTAAGTCGTTGAAATCTCCGCTCTGCAGGGCATCCGACAAAGCCCCCATGATCTGTTCTCCCATGTTGTGTTCGCTCTGATTGTCCTTCATACGATAACCTCATCACGTCTGCAAAAGAGACATGCCGCTGTGCTGTATTCTGTATAAAAATCTCTACGAACTATTATCACACATTGGTCTTCGCTTCGCAATAAATTTCATGATTTTTCTGGCGGGGGATGTGCCGGACAGACTATAATTCCATGTTGAATCACCTGGTCATAGGTGTTATGCTGGGAGAAACTATAAGAGAGCAGAATAAGAGATCCGCATCTGCGCGAAAAGAATGTCGGAGATGCTCCTGAAAGTCGGACAGGCTAAAGTGCAAAGACGTTGTTGAGAGAAGAGTCCTCTTCGGGCCGCAGGTGGATTATTGATCGGCTGCGGTTTGAAGGGGATTTTTGTGATATATTTGATGAGACAGGATTGATCATCAGGAGAAAGGCAGGATACGGAAAAAAGTATTCGGGAGTGGAAAAATGAGAAGAGAGAAATTTTTATCGGGATGTAGAGATCTGTTGGGAGAAGCCAGAGCGTATTTTATGCGGATGGGACTCAGGAAAAAGACGGTGCTGTTTGCCATGGGTACATTTGCGGGCGCGGTTCTGCTCACGTTTCTTATCTTTGCGGTTGCCTATAATCAGATGTGGAAACAGTCCATGACTGCACAGATCAGAAATGTAGGGGAAGAAAAGGAAAATGATATCTATGAATATTTTATCAGAATGGATGATCTGGCTTATAATATCTCTTACAGCAACTGGATTCAGGATCTGTTCCAAAACAGCGTGTCGATTCAGAGAAGACAGGAACTGGAAGAGAATGCAAGGGAATTTCTGGGAAGCCTGTGCAGCTTGTATGACGGAAACCAGCTTGCGGTGATCGCACTGAACGGTACGAAAATAAGCGGAAGTTTCAAATATCGACTGGATTATGAAATGGATATTACGAAGAAAGAATGGTATCCGCAGCTTTTGAAGAACGGAAAATATGTGGAGACAGGAAGCGGTAAAGGCATCTATCGTAATCAGACGGGATGGTGTATGAATCTGTATTATGTGGTCAATGACTATAATACACTTGATCTGGCAGGAATCATGGTCATCACCATTCCGGTTGAAAATCTGAGCAGACTGCTGGATACAGGATACGAGGAGATTGGATTTGCCCTGCGGGAGGAGGGAGAGGTAATCGTGTCGTCCGTCCCGGAGAAGTTTCAGCAATGGCCGGAATCGGACCAGGAGGCTGTAAGAAAGGCCGAGGGCAGGTATTATGTTGCCGGCAGCCGGCTGAACATGAACGGTTTCCAGTGGGAACTTGTTACTACGTTGGATACAGAAAATCAGAAGATAGACAGCTTCACGCTGGTGATCATTCTTGTCGGAATGCTTGTGGTTCTGGGATGCCTTCTGATCATAGCGGCGATGACAGTATCGAAGTATCTGACCAGACCGATCTTAAGCTGTGCAGGCGCCATGCTGGAAATAAGAAATAATCATATGGGAATTCAGCTTGATAACAGCTATACGGATGAGATCGGAGAATTAATAGCGGGGTTTAATGAAATGTCGAGTTCCCTTTATACACTGATTGAGAGAAATAAACTTATCGTTGCCCTGCAGAAGGATGCGGAGATCAGAATGCTGGAAAGACAGATCAATCCACATTTCCTGTTTAACACATTGGAGATCATTAACAGTCTGATCATGGGAAAAAAAGAAAAGTCCGCCATGAAAGTATGTGAAACATTGGGACAGTTGTACAGGTACAATTTAAGACAGGATAAATGGATCACATTGCAGGAAGAACTGGACTATACCAGACAATATCTGCTGATCATGCGTTATAAAATAAACGAACTGACGTGGTTTTACGATATAGATGAGAAGATGACAGGAACAGCGTTTATGAAGGCGATTCTCCAGCCGCTGGTGGAAAATTCGATCATGCACGGGTTCCGTAAGAAGATGCAGGAATGCTGTATCAGCGTCGGTATCAAAGAACAGAACGACAAAGTGTCGATCGAAGTGATGGATAACGGTGAAGGAATGGAAAAGGAGCAGCTGGAGGCACTGGAAGAAGAGTTGGGCAGAATACGGGAGAAGCCGATGGAGAAGATAACAGATACGGTGCACATAGGCATCAGAAATGTGGTGCAGCGACTGCATCTGGAATACGGGGATGCCTTCTGGTTCCACATCACTTCAAATGCCGGCTATGGAACCAGAATAGAAATGTTAATTCCAAAAGAGAGCGTTGGTGAGGGACAATATGTATAAGATATGCATTGCAGATGATGAAAGATATGTGCTGAAAAGCATTACCCAGAGAATCGAGAGCAGCGGTATGGAGCTGGAAGTGGCGGGGACGGCCAGAAACGGGCTGGAGGCATTGGAATTATACGATAGGATCAGGCCGGATATCTATTTTGTGGATATCAACATGCCGGTGGTGAACGGACTTGACCTGATCGACAGGATCAGGAGAAAAGATCCGGAGACTGCCACTCATTTTATCATTATCAGCGGGTATGATGATTTTGCCTATATGAAAAAGGCTATTTTGCTGGGCGTGACCAATTATATCAAGAAACCGATCTCGCAACAGGAATTTATGGATATGATCCTGGATGTATGCAGCCAGCTGAAAAAGAAGGAGATGAAAGGAAAAAAGGAAGACCGGAGAAGCATATCCTGGTCTGATTTCTGGCAGGGACGGCGCGGAGAGAAGCTGGAAGGATCTTTTGTGCTTATACGCAAAAAAGAGATCGGAAAGGAGCCGGAGCAGTTTTGGGAAGCGATGAACCGGTATTATGGCGAGAAAAACTGCATGGTAATTTATTTTTACGGTGTACAGGATGTAGTGCTTCTTTTTTTCGAAGGTGCTTGTCTAAGCGGAAAAGATATGGATAACCTGATACAGAAAGAAGAATGCAGGTATGCTTCGCAGGTGATCTACGACAGTGGAAAATATGCCGGACTGGAGGAGATGATCGGAAAATTTGAAGATATGCTCAATCTCAGGTTTTACCATCCGGAATACAGAATGATGAGATTGAGAAACAGTTCCGGGGAAAGGCTGGATATTGATTATGAAGCCTTTGACGTGGCTTTGGATGACACAGACGAAGACCATTATACGGAGTGTATTGATAAGATCTGGAAACCGCTGTTGGCAGATGAAAAGTATCATGGGATGATCAAACAGGTTTTTCAGTCGCTGATTTTACTGATCGCCAATAAATATACGAAATATGATATCCTGATTCCGGGTAAACTGCGGCAGGCTCTTTTCCCTTTTGCCGTATCCGGATATGAGGACAGGAGGGAACTGCTTCAGGGACTGAAAGAATATGCGGGTGAGCTGAATACGCTGGCGGGTGAAGTGATGAGCCGGAGCGAACTGGTTGACAATGTGATCTGGTATCTGGAACAGCATTTCAGGGAAGAGATCAGCCTGAGTGAACTGGCAGAACATTTTTTTGTCGTTCCGGCCTATCTTTCCAGAAAGTTTAAGGAGAAGAAAAACTGCACAGTCATGCAGTATCTGGAAAATATACGTCTGCGTAAGGCGAGAGAACTGCTGGAATCCACTTCGCTGTCGATATCGGATATCGCCCGGACAGCGGGATATAATGATTCAAATTATTTTGCCAGAAGTTTTAAAAAGGTGTATGGGGTGTCTCCACGGGATTATCGGAACAGGGAAGAAAGGCAGGAAATACAGCAAAAATAAAGGATAAATCATTCATTGTGACATGTTGGTTATAAAAATGTGCTGATAATGCGTCAAAATTGTACTAGAAAACAACCTTTTAAATCAATAATATATACATATCGACGAAAAAGAGTCGAATATACGAAAAGAAAGGGGCAGGAGTATGATGAAGAAAAAGTTATTGGCATTGGTAGTCGGTGTAAGCATGATCTGCGCAGGATGCGGCGGACAGGCGGGTAATTCGGCGTCGGAGGGGGCAGACACGGCACCGGCTGAGGAGCAGGTACAGGAGACAACGTCTTCTGAAAGCGCTGCGGACGGGAAGAAGAAGGTCACTTTTTACATGTGGGCTGCGGATGCAGAGCAGGAATTCGACAAGGCTATTGTGGCACAGTATGAAAAGGAACATCCCGATGTGGATATCGAAGAAAACTATATTCCTTTTGCAGAGTATCTGAGCAAGATCAATACCATGGCAGCAGCAGGCAGTATGCCGGATATTTTTAATCTGCCGGAGGGCAATGTATTCGAGTGGGGTGAAAAGGGTGCATTACTGGATCTGAAGCCTCTGTACGACGAAGCAGGTGTGAAGCCTTCTGACGTATCCGTAGATGCAGCGATCTTTGCCACGGATGAAAATGTATGGTCTGTTGGCTACAATGTAACGACCATTTGCATGTATTATAACAAAGAGCTGTTGGAGCAGAACGGCATTGCATTTCCTTCCAAAGATGCAGCTTCTCCCTGGACCTGGGATGAATTCGTGGAAAACGCGAAGAAGCTGACAAAGGATGTAAACGGAAACGGTCCGGACGATGCAGGGTTTGATCCGGATAATATAGCGGTGTACGGTACTATGATGCCTACGGACTGGACTAAATTTATTGCGCTGCTGCACACCAATGGTGCGGGCATCCTGAATGAAGACGGAACGGATCTGTCGATCAGTTCGGATGCAGGCATCGAGGTTATTCAGTCGATCGCGGATCTGGGTAATGTGATACACTGTGCGCCGTCCAGCGCCATGGCCAAGGGAGCTTTTTCGGATGCATCGGCCATGTTGATGAACGGACAGGTCGCGATGGTGATCGACGGAGGCTGGGCGCTGGCCAATTACACAAATGAAGGTTTTGATATCGGTGTTGCGCCGATTCCGGCATTCAAGCAGGCTGCGGATGTCAGCTGGACAGCCGGATTATGTATGTCACCGAACGCAGCGGAGAATAAAGAGGCATTTGAGTTCTATCAGTACTTTACGAATTTTACCAATTCTATTCAGGCAGCCCTGGAGCAGAATGTTTCCCTTGGAGGGCTTCCGCACACGCTGGAGGTTTTTGACGGCGGAGAGAACGAAGAGAAATGGGTTTCTACTTACACAAAGGTAGATGCGTCCGAAATGTGTGAAGCGATTAAGAGCATCCTGCAGGCGGAGACGACGGTTCTGGGAGATAATGTGCGTGTGAAGAATTTCCCGGTTATTGTAGACAATACCATCGTTCCTGCGCTGGATAATGTATGGCTGGGAGAAGTGACAGCCAGAGAAGCACTGGAAGCGCTTGATCTGTCAGATAATGTGGATGGTTATTGGGAATAAGAAAGGCGCTTGACCTGTTACACGACAGAATGGACAGCGATAGAGAACAGAGGGTGTCTGACCTGGATGAGCAGGCGGACACCCCTGTTATATCTGAACGCAGAAAAAGCGGGAATGAAGGAGTGCTGATATGAAGCAGAGGAAAAAAATGACACAAAAAGAGAAGACGCAGCTGAAATGGGGATATTTCTTTATTGCGCCTGTGATCATCGGGCTGCTGTGTTTTAATTTCGGGCCAATGTTGTTCAGTATGTGGATCAGCTTTACAAGGTGGGATGTGATTACGCCGCAGCAATATATCGGAGTGGAGAACTATATCAATCTGTTCCGGGATCCCTTGGTGATCAAGGCGCTGCAGGTAACATTCTACTATTCACTGCTGAGTGTACCGTTGGTGACCTGTATCCCGTTGCTGATCGCCATGCTTTTGAATACGAAGGTTAAGGGACTTTCTGTTTTCCGGACAATTTTCTATATTCCGTCTATTGTTCCGGTAGTGGCCAGTTCTGCAATCTGGATGTACATATATAATCCGATGTATGGATTGTTGAACAGTATCATCAAGGCATTCGGAGGACGTGCACATAATTTCATATTCAGTCCGCAGGAGGTGATCCCGTCCCTGGCGGTGATGGCAGTATGGGCGGCAGGCAACACGGTTGTCATATATCTGGCCGGGCTGCAGGGGGTATCCAGACAGTTGTATGAGGCGGCGGAGATAGACGGGGCAGGAGCTTTCGCCAGATTCAGGAATATTACGATTCCTATGATGACACCGATCATTTTTTATAATTTTGTGATGGCGATCATCGGTTCCATGCAGACTTTTACACAGTCATATATTATGACAGAAGGCGGTCCGTCCAATGCGAGTCTGTTCTACTCCCTGCTGGTATACCGCACGGCCTTTAAACAGTCGCAGATGGGATATTCTGCTGCGATGAGCTGGATTTTGTTTATCATTATTGCGGCTCTTACAGCCGTGGTATTTAAGACATCGGATAAATGGGTCATTTATGAGAATGGAGATTGATTATGAGGAAGAAAAACAGAGGAAAAATAATATCTTATCTATTACTGTCGGCGATTTCTGTCCTGATGTTGTTTCCTTTTTTCTGGATGGTCCGGAGTGCTTTTATGACAAACAGAGAGATAATGACAGTACCGATCCAGTGGCTGCCAAGTCATTATGATCTGAATAATTTCAGGGATGCATTCAGGCGGGCGCCGTTTTCCCGATATTTTGTAAATTCGGCGGTGATCGTGTTGATCAATATGACAGGAAGCGTGCTCAGTTCCAGTTTTATTGCTTTTGGATTTTCCAGGATGCGTTTTATGGGTAAAAATCTATGGTTCGCCTTGCTTTTGTCAACGATGATGATACCACAGACGGTGCTCATGATACCCCAGTTTCTGATCTGGCAGGCGGTGGGGGCTTACAATACTTTTATACCTTTGACGCTGCCCTGTTTTTTCGGAAGTGCATTTAACGTTTTTCTGGTAAGGCAGTTCTATGCCGGAATACCGAAAGAATATGATGAAGCGGCTCTGGTAGACGGGGCGAATTATCTGACCATATATGCGAAGATCATTGTTCCGATGGCCAAACCGGTACTCTGCACAGTGGCTGTGTTTACTTTTATGAATACCTGGAATGATTTCATGGGGCCTCTGTTATATCTGGATAAGGAGAATTTGAAGACGGTATCCCTGGCATTGCAGAATTTTATGGGACAGCACAGAAGTGAATGGAACCTGTTGATGGCGTTGTCGTCTGTGATCACACTGCCCATGATCGTTGTTTATTTTATGGCACAAAGATACTTTATAGAGGGGATCACATTCTCCGGGTTAAAAGGATAGGAGAAAGGAAGGCGTGGAAAAATGCAATTTGATCTGAGAGAAGTACCGTTTAGTACAAGAGGAAGTTATATGGCTGTATCGCGCCATGAAGCGGGATTCCGTGGGCGGAACAACGAGGCCGGAATATTCCTGAGAACCGTACACGGGAACGCACGAAATCCCATGGTAGCCAGGATACAGCCGCTGCTGCATGGAAAGGCATGTGACTATCAGGTAAAAGCCATGCCGGAGAAGGTGACGATATCGCTGGAAAAAGGCGTGTTAACGCTTGTCTATGCGGACGCTGATACGCTTTTGATAGGAGGGCAGGGGACCGGTATTGGAGTAAGACTTGATTTTATGCCGGGAGAGATGTTTGATTTTATACAGCCTGTCATGTCGGGAAAGGAAATGTGGTATCTGGCAGACTGTTTCAAGAATTATGCCAGATATATGCTCTTTGCACAGTCGGGAAAGGTGTCGCTTGACCAGGAATGGAATGTGAGCGGAGCGGATTACTGCAGGTTTGATGTGGAAGAAGAAAACGGAGAATTTACACTGGTCATCGAGGAAGTTCAGGATTCCTGGTGCAGAAGAAACAGACAGTTCGATGTGCAGCAGGAATGTGCAGGAGCGGCGGAGAGATTCAGGCAGTTTTGCGATTCCATGCCGTCTGTTCCGCAGGAGTATGAGGAGACGAGGGAGATTGCGGCTTATGTGAACTGGAGCAGTATCGTGCGGCAGATGGGATTTTTGAAGCGTGAGGCGATGTTCATGTCCAAGAACTGGATGTGTAATGTGTGGAGCTGGGATCATTGTTTCAATGCCATGGCGCTTTCTTATCAAAATCCGAAGGAAGCGTGGGACCAGTTCATGATCATGTTTGACCAGCAGAGTGCTACCGGACGGATTCCCGACAGTATCAATGATTCTGTGATCATTGACAATTACTGCAAACCGCCGATTCATGGGTGGGCGCTGCGAAAGCTGAGAAAGCAGATGGAGCTGAGCAGAGAGCAGCTGGAAGAAGCCTACGAAAAACTGGGTAAATGGACAAACTGGTGGCTCAATTACAGAGATCAGGATGGAGACGGCCTGTGTGAATACACCCACGGCAATGATTCCGGCTGGGATAATGCAACGGCTTTTCGCATGCTGCCGCCGGTTACTCTGCCTGATCTGGCAGCATTCCTTATCATTCAGATGGAGGTGCTGTCTGAGGTGGCCGAAGAAACAGGCCGGTCCAAAGACAGTCGGATGTGGGCCCAAAAGGCAGCCGACATGAAATCAGCAATGGAAAAGAAACTGTTCCGGGACGGAGAACCATGTGCGATTCAGACCGTAACGGGAGAAAAGATTGAAAATGACAGCCTGATCTTATATCTTCCGATCATTCTCGGGAAAAGGCTTCCGGAGAATATCAGGGAATATCTTGTGTCTCAGTTGAAAAGCGAACGTTTTCTTACAGCCTATGGGCTGGCGACAGAGGACCCGTCCAGTAAACTGTACGTGTCGGACGGCTACTGGCGTGGACCTGTGTGGGCGCCGAGCACGATGCTGATCGTGGACGGGCTGTGGGAATGCGGAGAGGAAGAACTGGTCAAAGTAATTGCACGCAGATTCTGCGACAGTGTCAGACAAAGTGGCTGTGCCGAAAACTTTGATGCGCTTACCGGAGAAGGGCTGAGGGACAGGGCGTATACATGGACGGCCAGTGTAATGCTGGTGATGGCGCATGAGTATCTGGAAAACCCGTCACAGTGTTGATGACGCGGCAGAAGGAGGAAAAGATGGAGTTACATTGTACCTTGGAAAAAGACGGTAGTTTTATTGTGGGCAGTACGACAGGAGACTACCTGAGATATTGTTATCCCGGTGTGGACGGGCATGCGCTGCGGGTACTGCATGTGGAACAAAATGAGGACAGTATCCTGTGGGATACCGGCCGCGGACGGATCGGATGCCGGGTGGAAAACAGGGAGAAGGACAGCTTTGAATTGATATTTTTTCTGGAAGACTGCCGGATAGATATTCATACACTGTATTTGATGTATCAGGCAGATCTGACAGCAGAGGGTTTCTATCAGGCGGCAGAAGGGATGGGCAAAGATACGGGATATCTGACAAAAGAGAGCCTGTCCGGGAAGCATACAGTCATGAGCTATGGCCTGTGTTCCGTGAATGGGAACGGGGGTGCCCTGACCATCTATCAGACTGCGCAGGAGCATTACCAGACGGTTTTTGAACTGAGGACAGAAAGGAAGAATCAGTATACGGACGGAAGCGGACAGCGGAATGAAATGCAGCAGATACAGCTTTCCTGCGGGATACGGATGGAGAATACAGGGAGACAAAATGAGAAGTTTGCATCGGTGAAGTTCCTTTACACCAGAACGATGGAGGAAGGACTGGAACGTGCAGCGAAAGAGATCGGGGAGAATATGTCGGCCAGACTTGCAGCACCGCCTGCTTATCATTGGTGCTCATGGTATTACTGTTATCATAATTTTGATACTGCACAGCTGGCGGAATATCTGCAGGGATTGCAGGAAATGAAAGACAGACCGGATCTGAAATATTTTCAGATTGATGCAGGATACTTTCCTTCTGCCGGTGACTGGCTGGAAGTTAATGAACGTTTTCCGGAAGGATTGAGAAGTGCGTTTGCCAGGATCAGGGAAGCCGGGTATGTTCCGGGTATTTGGGTCGGTGCCTTTATGGTAGGAAACCGCAGCAGGCTATATCGGGAGCATCCGGATTGGATCCTGTATGATCTGGCAGGAAATCCGATTCGGCCCTGGATCACGGATAATGAGCCGAAACCGTGGGGATATCAGGATGAAGAATATTATTGTCTGGATACTTCCCATCCGGATGCCATGGCTTATATGCGGCATGTCTTTACGACCCTTCGGGAGTGGGGCGCCGGTATGTTCAAGACGGACTTCATGCTTTGGGGACTGCAGGACAGCAGCCGTGTAAAGCGGCATACACCGGGAAAAACTTCGGTGGAATATTTCCGGGAATTTCTGCAGATGATCCGGGAGTCGATCGGAGAAGAAAGCTATTGGCTTGGCTGTATCGCACCGTTCATTCCTTTCGTAGGGTATGCCGATGCCATGCGGATTGCGGGAGACGTAGGATCTGCCTGGAATGGGGAATTTGGCCCACAGAATATGATGCGCTGTCTGACGGGAAACAATTATATCAATCACAATTATTTCCAGACAGATCCGGATGCAGTGATGCTGCGTGATTTTCAGATTCGTCTGTCCGAACGGGAGATCACCAGTCTGGCATTGCTGGCTGCGGTGTCCGGAAGCTGCATTTATACATCGGATCCACTGCATAAGATTGCGGAAGAGAGACGTGAACTTTTCAGATTCATCGAACCGGATGGAAGGACAAAGCCCTGTCTGCCGTTTTTGGAGCAGGAGCGGCCGGAAATCGTTATGGTGCACAGGCGGGCGGATAAGGGATTGCTGTTTGTTCTGAATAAAACGGAGCAGGTATTGCGGGAAATGTATGCCATAGAAGAACTTGGCCTGGATACCGGATGGAATCTGTTTGACCTTGCCGATGGAAAGAAGGAAAGTCTGTGGGAAGAAAGGCTGGTGGTGGAGATTCCGCCGCATGGATGCAGATTGTTCCTGCTGGACAAAGAAAATGAAGTAACAATAGACCGGAAGCGGTTGTGGAATAATCTGCGATAAGAAATAACAGGGGTGGTCTGCAGTTTTGCGGCTGCCCCCCTTTTCTCATGACGCGATTTTCAAATAACAGGCGATGGTTTGTCGTAAAAATATGTTGCATAATTACCATATTTTAGCATATACTATTTAAATATCCATATCTTGTAGTTGTAATGCTAAACAGCGGGAACCTGGTGGGCAGGGGCAGAGCGGAGGGAGTAGATGGAATCAATCTGGACGGCGGAAACGAAGATCAGGGAGCGGGAGGCTCTTCCGGGAGACATGGAGGTGGATGCGGTTGTCATAGGCGCCGGCATGGCCGGTGTGCTGTCGGCATATTATCTGCATAAAGAAGGTGTGCGGACGGTGGTTCTGGAGGCGGACAGGATCGGAAGCGGGCAGACGAAGAACACCACGGCCAAGATTACGTCTCAGCACGGCATTCTCTATGACCGGATCATCCAGACGATGGGCACCAGGAAAGCTTTTGCCTACGCATGGGCGAATGAGGAAGCCATTGATGAGTATGAAAGGCTGATTCTGGAGAAAGGAATCGACTGTGATTTCACCAGGTGTCCGTCATACCTGTATTCGCGTACCAAGGAGAATCCGCTGCGGCGGGAGGCTGTTGCGGCGGCAAAAGCCGGTATCAACGCTTCTTTTGAGACGGAATGCGAGCTGCCTTTTGCGGTGGCCGGTGCGCTACGGTTTGAGAAGCAGGCGCGTTTTGATCCGCTGAAATTTCTGGCGGCGATGGCGGAGGAAGTGACGGTTTATGAAAAGACGAGGGTACACAGGGTGGTGGACAACCGGGTGGAGACAGACCGGGGATGTGTGACGGCACGGCATATCATATTCGCCTCCCATTTTCCGTTTGTCAATGTACCGGGCTTTTATTTTGCGCGGATGTATCAGGAGCGCAGCTATGTGGTTGCGCTGGAAGGCGCAGAGAAGATGGAAGGCATGTATATGGGAATCGACCGGGACAGGCTTTCTTTTCGGTCGCAGGGGGATCTGCTGCTGCTTGGCGGGGCCAGGCACCGCACCGGAGCAAACAGGAAGGGCGGACAGTATGAGATGCTGCGAAGTCAGGCGCAGGAGCTTTACCCCGGCTGCCATGAGACGGCACACTGGTCGGCGCAGGACTGTATGACGCTGGACGGACTGCCGTATGTCGGCCGGTTCTCGGAACGCAGACCCGGATGGTATGTGGCCACGGGCTTCGGTAAATGGGGGATGTCCATGTCAATGGCCAGTGCGGGGATCATAAGCGCGCTGATCCTGGAGAAAAAGAGCCCGGTGGCGTATGCGTTCAGTCCGCAGAGAGAGTTCAGCCCCCGTATGGACCGCCTGTTTAGTCATGTTGTCTATACGCTGCAGGGGATGACGAAGCATCTTCTGCCGTCCGGGAAAAAGGTTTTTGTGCCGAATTGTCCGCATATGGGATGCAGACTGGAATGGAATCCGGAGGAAGAGACCTGGGACTGTCCCTGCCACGGTTCGAGATTTGACCAGGAGGGGCGGCTGATCGACGATCCTGCAAAGAAGGACTGTCGGCGGCGGTAGGAGGTGCTGTGCGGGTCTGCCGCATGATGGAAAGGATAAAAAGATTGAAAACGAGAGAAGAAGCGTTGGCATACGGGTTGTCATTTCCGGATACTTATCAGGAAGCGCCGTTCCACGACGACAACTGGCAGCTGGTGCGGGTGAAAGGCAGCAGGAAGGCTTTTCTCTGGACCTATGAGAAAGACGGCTGTGTGAATCTCAATGTGAAGACAGATCCGGCCTGGCGGGATTTCTGGCGGGATGCCTACCGGTCGGTAACAGCCGGCTGGCACCAGAACAAGGAGCACTGGAATACGATCATTCTGGACGGGACGATTCCGGAAGAGGATATCAGGCGGATGATCGCCGAGAGTTATGATCTTGTCACGGACAGTCCGTCGAAACGGATCTACGAAGCGGTTAAGAAGGTGCCGGCAGGCCGGGTGGCGACTTACGGACAGATCGCGGCGCTTGCCGGAGATAAGAAGATGGCGAGAGCGGTCGGTAACGCGCTGCGCAAATGCCCTGATCCGGAGGATATCCCCTGCCACAGAGTCGTCAACGCGAAAGGAGAGCTGTCAGGGGCGTTCGCCTTTGGCAAAGTAAATACGCAGGAGAAGCTGCTGGCAGCGGAAGGTGTCGCGTTGACGGATGGCAGGGTGGATCTGGATCGGTACGGGATCGACTCAGCTGTTTTGCATCAGCAGTGTTTCCGCGATGACGGCGGCGGCCAGCTGTGAGCCGGCCGGTGATGCGTGCTGCCCGTCCTGCGCATACAATTCTGTTTCCGGATGTGCACGGTGGAATGCCCACCATCTTTCCCCAACGGGAGCAAGTGCACAGCCGGTTTCCTGCTGCAGCTTTCTGTAAGCGTCGCTCATGGCCGGCTGGGCGGCCTCGCCGTCGGCCTTCGTGGTCCAGGTCATATACAGGACAGGCCTTGCGCCGGCTTCCTGTACCCGGCGGATCAGTTCCTTTCCGCACTGCTGCATAACAGACAGATCTCCCATGGGGTGTGCCTTGTGCTGCAGGATGACCGCGTCATAGCCTCCGTGCTCAATATTAAATTTCACTTCCGGTTCTTCCAGATGGAAGTCCCAGCCTTTCCCGCCGTGGGCCAGCATGGTGACTTCTGTGTCGATGCCTTTTTCCCGACAGATCTGTGCAAACAGGTGCGGCATGTCGTTGTAGTAGGTGTGGCTGTTGCCGATAAACAGGACTCGCATATTCTGATCTCCTCCAAACTTTTCCCTGTGGTTTTTCATGGATTTTTCTGGTATCATTATATTGGTCATTATACCAGATGACAAAAGTTATGTGAATGATGTGTTACAGTTTGCGGCCGGTTGGGGCGTGAAGTGCAACAAGTTCAGGTAAGACAGTATCAGGAAAGGACGTATTGTTTATGAAATTGCTTATGAAAATGAAAAAAAGTGGCTCTGTGTGTCTGCTGGTCAGCCTGCTGTCCGCGACGATGGCAGTGTCCGGCGGCTGTGGCAGGACGGAAGAGAAAGAAAACGTGCAGGGAGCAGGGACGGAAGAGACGGCAGCGGCTGAAAATGGACAGACCGGGCAGGCGGAAAGTGAGGATGCAGACGGCGGCAGTGAACAGTCGGCAGGGATTACTTTCGAGGCCCGGGATCTGGAAGGGAATACCGTAACGGAAACGGTCTTTGCGGAGTCTGAGCTGACTATGGTCAATGTGTGGGCGACCTACTGCAATCCCTGCCTGAGCGAAATGCCGGAACTGGGTGAACTTGCGGGAGAATACAGGTCGGATGAGTTTCAGATCATCGGTATTGTCAGTGACGTGCAGGAAGAGTCCGAAGCGGAAGCAGTGGAGTATGCGGCAATGCTGGTGGAACAGACCGGAGCGGCGTATCCGCATCTGCTGTTGAATGAATCTCTGTTCCGGTCGATGCTCAGCGGTGTGAGTGCGGTGCCGACAACATTCTTTGTGAATGAAAAGGGTGAGGTGCTGGACACAGTGGTGGGCGCCATGGATAAGGATTCCTGGAAGGAGAAGATTGATGGGCTTCTTAAAGAGTGATAAAGGTGATCATGATAAGCATGACGGCGGAGACAGGCGGATACCCGCCCGGAGGAACAGCGGGCGCAGCAAATACAGCTGGCTGCCCGGGGTGCTGCTTGGGATAGTATTTCTGGGGATCGGCGCGGCACAGGGACAGTTTGGCGTGATCTGTCGCAAGGCGGTGATGATCTGTCTGGAATGCATCGGCATCGGATAAATACGCGGTGCATGATACATGCATGGTACATGGCTATCATGCCGTCTTGACAGAAGCGGTACGGATACGGATTTCGCAACAGGAAGCCGGAAGCGGTATGGATACAGATTTCGCAACAGGAAGCCGGAAGCGGTATGGATACGGATTTCGCAACAGGAAGCCAGAAGCGGCACGGATATGGGTTTCGCAGCAGAAAGCCGCAGGTTGCACTGCGGCAGACAAGGCAGAGACCGATGATGAGACAGAGCAATGGAGAGAAAGAGAGTAGAGAGAGTATGAATAAGATTCGGCTGGCCGTACAGCTTGTTTTTACGATCGTGACCAACGGGTATCTGTATGGCTTTATGAATGGAAAAATATATCAGGGCAATCTGAAATATGTGTGTGTTCCGGGACTGAACTGCTATTCCTGTCCCGGGGCGGTGATGTCCTGCCCGATCGGTGCATTGCAGGCGTTATTAAATCAGCAGGGATTTACCGTACCCTTCGGTGTGCTGGGATTTTTCTTTGTGTTTGGAAGCCTGCTCGGCCGGGTGGTCTGCGGCTGGCTGTGCCCTTTCGGGCTGGTGCAGGACCTGCTGCATAAGATACCGGTTTTCCGGAAATGGAAAAGGCTGCCTTTTCACAAGATTCTGAAATATGGGAAGTATGTTACGCTTGTGCTTCTGGTCGGTGTCGGATCCCTGTTTCTCTTCGGCGGATTCGCGAAGATTCCGGCATTTTGTAAGTATCTGTGTCCTTCCGGGACGCTGCTTGGCGCCTTGCCTTTGCTTGGCAGGAACGAACTGCTGCGCAGCCAGATCGGCGGATTGTTCTACTGGAAACTGGGGGTACTGCTCTTTCTTTTGATCCTTTCGATCAAGGTTTACAGGCCCTTCTGCCAGTATTTGTGCCCGCTGGGAGCGATCTACGGGTGGTTTAACCGGTTCAGCCTGGTGCAGATTCGGTGGGAGAAGGAGAAGTGTATTTCCTGCGGCGCCTGTGAGCGGGCCTGTCCGGTGGCGCTTGATGTGCAGGAGATTTCCGTTTCGCCGGAGTGTATCCGCTGTGGGAAGTGTGTGGGCGCCTGCCCGACGAAGTGCCTGCAGTTTTCCGGCTTCAAGACGGGCAGTGTGGTTTCCGGAGAGAAGGAGACTTGAGACACGGAGCGGCATCGCCGGCGTCTGGCTGAGGACAAAGAAGAAAAGTGTGGTCCAACGTAGTTCGGGCAGAAGACAGATAAAATACAGTGGCAGCATAGAAACAGGGGCAACGTAGAAACGGAGGCAGTCATGGAAAAAGAGAAGAAATATATGTCGGATATTCATCTGGAAGATTATACGAAGCAGTACGAGGGAAAACAGGCCAGCGCGGATACCATGGTGTTTGATGCGGGCAGGAAGCGGGATCTGCTGAATGGCGAGTGGCAGTATGCGGTGGATCAGTATGATACCTGTCTGCGGCAGAGATGGTATCAGGAGCGGTATTTTGATGAGAACGGCTATTCCCTTCCGGTGGACTATTCCTTTGACCAGTGGCCGGTCATGCACCTGCCATGCTGCTGGAATACGGTGGAGGAGAAGTTCCTGTTGTATGAAGGAAGCATGGTCTTTACCAGAAAGTTTTCCTGCCATAACGGCGGGGAAGCGAAGGTAGTCTTGAAAGTGGGCGCGGCAAATTATCTGTGCCGGGTATTTTTGAACGGCTCCTATGTGGGGATGCACAGGGGAGGTTCCACGCCTTTTTATTTTGACATAACGGAGGTTCTTGCAGCTGAAAACAGAATCCTGATCGTGGTGGACAGTACCAGAAGGGCCGAGCAGGTGCCGACGGAGAATACGGACTGGTTTAATTACGGCGGGCTGTACAGGGACATCGAGCTGCTTTATCTGCCGGACGTATTTATCAGAGATTTCAAGATCGGGCTGGCGGCGGACGGTACATATGGACGGATAGAGGCAAGGCTGACGCTGTCGAAACCGGTGTCCGCTACGGCAGTACTTTCCATTGAAGAGCTGGGGATCAAGGAACAGATTGCCGTTACGGATGGCACAGGCTCCGTGCTTCTGGAGGCGCAGCCGGAATTGTGGTCGCCTGAGACGCCGAAGCTGTACCGGGTGGAAGTGACCTGCATGGAAGATTATATTGAGGACCGGGTCGGTTTCCGGGAGATAAAAGTGGAGCAGGGGGAGATCCTGTTAAACGGGAAGCCCCTTTATCTGCGCGGGATCAGCTGCCATGAGGAGAGTGTGGAGAACGGGAAGGCGCTGACGGACCGGGAACGGACGGAGAATATCAGGCTGGCAAAGGACCTGGGCTGTAATTTCATGCGTATCGCCCATTATCCGCACAGCGAGCGGATGGCGAAGCTGGCGGACGAGCTGGGCATTCTTCTGTGGGAGGAGATTCCGGTATACTGGGCGATCCGCTTTGAGCGCGAGGAGACCTATCAGGATGCGGAGAATCAGCTGCGGGAGTTGATGATAAGAGACTGGAACCGGGCGAGCGTTATCGTGTTATCGGTGGGCAACGAGAATGCGGATACAGATGAAAGGCTGCAGTTTATGAGCAGGCTTGCGCAGTGCGCCCGTGCGGAGGGCGGAAATCGTCTGATATCGGCGGCTTGCCTGGTCAACAGTGAGCGGAATATCATTGCGGACCGCCTGACGGATTATCTGGACGTGATCGGTTTAAACGAGTACTGCGGGTGGTATACGCCGGACTTCGAGAAGCTGCCGCAGCTGCTGGCCAACAGCAGACCGGAAAAGCCGGTCATCATCACGGAATTCGGCGCTGACGCTCTGCCGGGGCACCATGGAACGGGATCGGATAAAGGGACGGAAGAGTGTCAGGCATACGTGTATGAGCGCCAGATCGAGACGCTGCGGGATATCGACTATGTGAAAGGGATGACGCCGTGGATTTTATACGATTTCCGCTGCCCGAGAAGAACCAGCTTTATTCAGGGTTATTATAACAGGAAGGGATTGCTTTCTGCGGATAAGGAGCATAAAAAGATGGCGTATGAGATCCTGCAGGCATTTTACCGGGAGATGGAGCGCTGACGAAACAGCAGGGGACTGCCTGCTGCGGGGAGTTGGCTTCAACAGGAGGAGGGTATTTTTGATATGAATCATAATGAGACGGGGCAGCAGCCCTATACAAAGGTCTCTTTGGTATTTAAGTTTCTGTACGGGAGCAAGCGGTATTTTCTGATCAGTATTGCTGCCGCGCTGTGTGTAACGGGGGTGGACATGCTGTCGCCGCAGCTGATCCGGACTACCGTGGACGGTATTCTGGGCGAGAACGCGCTGCAGCTGCCGGGTTTTCTGGTGGATCTGGTGGAACGGATCGGCGGTGTGGGCTATCTGCGGGAGCGCCTTTGGCTGATCGGGGGACTGCTCGTTCTTCTGGCGCTGCTCTCGGTCACTTTCCGCTATCTTTTCATACTCTTTAATTCCAAAGGGGCGGAGAGTCTGGCGGAGACAATGCGGAACTGCCTGTTTTCCCATATCCAGAGGCTTCCTTTTGCCTGGCATATGCAGAATCAGACAGGGGATATCATTCAGCGCTGCACTTCGGATGTGGATATGGTGAAGAATTTCATATCGGAACAGTTGACGTCTGTTTTTCGGATCGTTATCCTGATCATCCTGTCTTTGCTTTTCATGTTTTCCATGAATGCGAAACTGACGCTGGTGGCGCTGGCTTCCATTCCCATCATTATTGCGTATTCTACTTATTTTCATTCCAAAATAAGCAGCCAGTTCATGAAATGTGATGAGAATGAGGGTATCCTGTCTACCATTGCGCAGGAAAATCTGACCGGTGTGCGGGTGGTGCGCGCATTCGGCCGGGAGAAATACGAGAAGGATCGTTTCGAGAAGCAGAATAATATCTACACAAACCTGTGGATCAGGCTGTGCCGGTTACTGGCCTTGTTCTGGGGAGCCGGGGATCTGATCTCCGGTCTGCAGGTCATGCTGATCGTTATCTTTGGTTCTGTCTTCTGCGTCAGAGGAAGTATGACTGCCGGGGAATTCATTGCCTTTATCTCTTATAATGCCATGCTGACCTGGCCGGTCCGCTCCCTGGGGCGTATGATCGCCGAGATGAGCAAAGCCGGCGTTTCCATCGAACGTATCCGCTATATCATGAATTCTCCTGTGGAGCAGGACAAGCCGGATGCCGTAACGCCGGATATGAACGGCGATATTGCATTTGAGAATGTTACCTTTGCCTATGCGGATACGCCGATTCTTTCCGATATCAGCTTTCGGATTCCGCAGGGGACCACGTTCGGCATCCTGGGCGGCACCGGATCCGGCAAATCTACGCTGATGCACCTGTTAAACCGCCTTTATGATCTGCCGCCGGAAGACGGGCGGATTACCATTGGCGGTGTGGATATTACGGACATGAAGGGAAGCTGGGTGCGTTCCCATATCGGCATGGTGCTGCAGGAACCCTTCCTGTTCTCCCGCACGATCGCGGAGAATATCGGCATTACGCGCCGGAATATGGAGTTGTCCGATATCCGCTGGGCGGCATCCATCGCCTGCGTGGACGATGCCATCACGGAATTTACGAACGGTTACGATACCGTTGTGGGTGAGCGGGGCGTCACGCTGTCCGGCGGGCAGAAACAGCGGACGGCCATGGCGCGCATGTTGACCCAGCGGACGCCGATCATGATCTTCGACGATTCCCTGTCGGCGGTTGACGCTGATACGGATGCAAGGATCCGTCAGGCGTTGAAGAAGAATTTGCGGGGATCCACCGTGATCCTGATTTCCCACCGGGTCACCACGCTGATGCAGGCGGAATGTATCCTGGTGCTGGATAAGGGACGGATCGCCGAAATGGGTTCCCACGAGGAATTGATGGAGAAAGGCGGCATCTATCGCCGTATTTACGATATGCAGATGACTTTACCGGAGGAGGTGGCTGCACATGGCGTATAAGAAAGACGAGCAAAAGGAATATGTATCGCTTCCCTGGTTTGGGATCAACAAGTTGCTGCCGTATTTAAAGCCCTATCGCCGTATCATCTTCTGCATGATATTTCTGGGACTGACAGGCGGCCTGGTGGATATCGTACTGCCGCTTTTCCAGCGGTATGCCCTGAATCAGTTTATTGCCGCAGGGACACTTACTACATTGGGAAGTTTTATCGCAGTTTACATCATGGTGCTGGCTTTTCAGGTGGTGGCCAACACGAGTTCGGCGTATCAGGCGTGCCAGATTGAGATGTATGTGGGCAGAGATATGAAGCGGGCCAGTTTCGATCATCTGCAGACGCTGGCCTTTTCCTACTATAATCAGAACAGCGTGGGTTATATTCACGCCCGGGTCATGAGCGACACCAATCGTATCGGCAGCCTTGTGTCCTGGGGCCTGATGGACGGCATCTGGAATATGTCCTACATTCTGGGGGCCGTGGTGGTCATGCTGACCATCAATTTTAAGCTGGCGCTGTGGGTACTGGCCATTGTGCCGCTTACCGCGCTGGCGGCAGCCTTTTTCCAGAAGAAGCTGGTGCTCTTAAACCGCCGTATCCGGGAGATCAATTCTCAGATCACCGGCAACTTCAATGAAGGCATCACCGGAGCCAAAACTACCAAGACATTGGTGATCGAGGAGAAAATGGAGCAGGATTTTGACGAAACCACTGCCGAGATGAAACGTACTTCTGTACATGCGATGCACTACCGGGCTTTGTTTTCTTCGATGATCTCTTTCTCTTCTTCGATAGCGCTGGCTGTGGTGTTGTGGCGGGGCGGCATCATTACCCTGCAGGGGGTGATCGAGATCGGCACCCTGTCGGTCTTCATGTCCTATGCACTGGGCCTGATGGAGCCGGTGCAATGGATTGTGCGCGCTGTTTCCGATCTGATCACCGTGCAGGTGAATGTGGAGCGTTTTACCAGACTGATGGAGACGGAGTCCGACGTCAGAGACACGCCGGAAGTGGTTGCCAGATACGGAGATTCTTTTGAGCCTTTGCGGAAGAACTGGGAACCGCTGCATGGGGATATCACCTTTGAGGATGTATCGTTCAAATATCCGGACGGCGACGAGTATGTGCTGGAGCACTTTGACCTTCATGTGCCGCAGGGCACCAATGTGGCGATCGTGGGGGAGACCGGCGCCGGCAAATCCACGCTGGTCAATCTGGTCTGCCGTTTCTTTGAACCGACATCGGGACGGATCCTGATCGACGGTAAGGATGCCAGAGAGCGTTCGCAGCTGTGGCTGCACAGCAACATCGGCTATGTATTGCAGACACCCCACTTATTCTCAGGTACTGTACTGGAAAATCTGCGCTACGGGAATCCGGATGCCACCATGGAACAGATCGAGGCGGCGGTAAAGAGCGTATCCGCCGATGCCGTGATCGCCCGTATGGATAAGGGCTATGACAGTGATGTGGGGGAAGGCGGAGACCTGCTTTCCACCGGGGAGAAGCAGCTGCTCTCCTTTGCCAGGGCGATTTTGGCCGATCCGCGTATTTTCGTGCTGGATGAGGCGACCTCCTCGATTGATACGGTGACGGAGAAACTGATTCAGGACGCCATCGAGCATCTGATGAAAGGGCGCACCTCTTTTGTGATTGCGCATCGACTTTCCACCATCCGGCAGGCGGATGTGATCCTGGTGGTGCATGACGGCAAGATCGTTGAGCAGGGGACGCATCCGGAACTGATCGCAAAGAAGGGCGCTTACTATAACCTGTATACCAGGCAGTTCCAGGAGGAAGCCGTGGAGGATGCTTTCGAGGGGAAAGCGCCGTGATCCAACGCCAGCCAGGTATGTCGGATGTGCCTGTCATTCAGTATGGAATAGCAGCGAAATCGGAAAATATGCTTGCATGGCTGTATATTGTCAGATAAAATAGTATCATATAGTGTTTGTGTGTTTGAAAATGACATGGACGCTATATGATATTTTTTATCCTATGGAAAACAGGCAGTATTTGTTTTTATTACATCAAAAGGAGGGTTATCATCAATGAACAAGATCAGGATCGAATCGCCGGAGGTGCAGGGTTTTGAGAAGGAACACACCGCGGCGGCGCGCAGGCTTGCACCGGAGTGTATGGTGCTTCTGAAAAATGACGGCACGCTTCCGCTGCAGGGAACGGGGAAGCTGGCTTTGTACGGCAGCGGCGCCAGGAAGACCATCAAGGGCGGAACGGGCTCCGGCGACGTGAATGTACGGCATTTCGTGACCGTGGAGGAAGGCTTGACGAATGCGGGATTCGAACTTACTACCGGCAGCTGGATGGACGGCTATGATCAGGAGGTGGCGGAGGCCAGGAAAACCTTTTTCGGGGGAATCCGTAAGGAAGCGGAAGCGGCAGGCGTGACGGGGCCGCAGATGATGATGTTTGCCATGGGAAGAAGCTGCCCGGAACCGGAGTATGAGCTGCCGCTTGACGGCGAGGGAGATACGGCGGTCTATGTGCTGGCCCGCAATTCGGGTGAAGGTGCGGACCGGAAACCGGCAGCAGGCGATATCAACCTGACGGCGACGGAGATTCGGGATATTCTGGCATTGCACGCGAAGTATGAGAAGTTTGTGCTTGTGCTGAACGTGGGCGGTATGGTGGACTTAAAGCCTGTGGCGGCAGTGGGAACGATCCTGCTTCTGGGGCAGCTTGGTTCCGCCACGGGAGACGCGCTGGCTGATGTGCTTTTGGGTAAGTCTTATCCTTCCGGCAAGCTGACCATGACCTGGGCGCCGATCGAGGACTATGCGTCCACGGAAGGCTTCGGCGATCCTAACGATACATATTATAAAGAAGGCATCTATGTAGGATACCGCTATTTTGATACCATCGGCTATGTGCCCACCTATCCTTTCGGTTATGGTATGGGATACACCACATTTACCGTGGAGCCGAAGGAGCTGGCGGCGGATGCGGCGACGGTATCCGTTACGGCGACGGTAACCAATACCGGCGCGGCAGCAGGTAAGGAAGTGGTGCAGGTTTACTACTCTGCACCGGCAGGAAAGCTGGACAAACCTTATCAGGAGCTGGCAGGTTATGCGAAGACGAAGGAACTGGCTCCGGGGGAGAGCCAGGATGTGACGGTGACTTTTGACACGCAGTCCATGGCATCCTATTGTACAGAGTGCGCGTCCTATGTGATGGAGGCGGGTACATACTATATCCGTGTGGGTAACAGTTCCCGCAATACCCATATCGCGGGAGCAGTGGCGCTGGATGAGACCAAAGCGGTGGAGAAGGTGAAGAATATCTGCGGCGACAGTGGTTTTGAGGATCTGAAGCCGGAGCGCAATCCCATTACCTATGAAGGAGAAACGGAAGAGAAGGAAAATGCGAAGACGGTAGAGATCAAGGCGGCGGACCTGGCGGTGAAGGAGACTGTCTATCAGGAAGTGCCGGCGGAGATTCCGGCAGGCCCGGCGGTGAGATGGGAAGAAGTGACAGGCGGGGCGAAGACGCTGGATGCGTTTGTGGCCGGCTTGAGCGACGAACAGTTGGCGTATCTGTGTATCGGCGCCTATAAGGATGCGGAAGACCTGATGGAAGTGATCGGTAATGCGTCCACGTCGGTGGCGGGTGCAGCCGGGGAGACGACCCATCAGCTGGAGGAGATCGGCACGCCCACACTGGTGATGGCGGACGGCCCGGCAGGACTGCGTCTGGCGCCCACCTACAAGGTGGTAGACGGCAAAGCGAAGGCAACCTCTTCCAGTCTGCCCAGCGATTTCATGGCATTGATGACGCCGGAAGAGCTACAGGCCATGGCTGCCAATGCACCAAAGCCCAGCGAAGAAGAACTGGCAGCGCCCACCAATTATCAGTACTGTGTGGCGATTCCCATCGGCACGGGCATTGCCCAGTCCTGGAATGATGATCTGGCGAAGCAGTTAGGCGATCTGGTAGGGGTTGAGATGGAGATGTTCGGCACCCATCTGTGGCTGGCGCCGGCTATGAATATTTACCGTTCTCCGCTGTGCGGACGTAACTTTGAGTATTATTCCGAGGATCCGTTCCTTTCCGGCTGCATTGCTGCGGATATCACGAACGGCGTGCAGGTACATGAGGGTTGTGCGACGACCATCAAGCACTATGCCTGCAACAATCAGGAGACCAACCGCTACTTCTCCAACAGTAACGTGGGAGAGCGGGCGCTGCGTGAGATCTACCTGAAAGGTTTTGAGATCTGTATCAAGAAATCGCAGCCGCACTTTATCATGACTTCCTACAACCTGATCAACGGCGAACATGCCTGCAGCACAAAGGATATCCAGACCTTTACGCTGCGTGACGAGTGGGGCTTTGCGGGTGTCGTGATGACTGACTGGCTGGTGACGGGCGGTATGGGACCAAAGGGCGAGAAGTGGCCGTGTGCATCCTGTGCGGGCAACGTGAAGGCAGGCAACGATATCACCATGCCGGGTATCCCGTCCGACAAGGCGGATATCTTAAAGGCACTGTCAGATGAGAGCCATCCTTACGCGCTGAGCAGGGCGGAACTGCAGCTGGCGGCGAAGAGAGTGCTGGGGATGATTTTGAAGCTGGCATAAAAGATGGCGGAGACGGCATTCCTGCCGGAAACGATGAATGACAAGCTGCAAAAAGAGGGAGTGTGACGCTTCCTGGCAGTAATAGAGAAGTTCCTGCGGGTGAAAGTCTGCAGGAACTTTTTTATGGTGCGCCTTGCGGCGCACGTTTCTAACGGGTGCAAGTCCCCAATCCGCCCTGGTAGTGGGAAGGATACAGCCGAACATCAAGGGTGTCCATCGCGAGGTGGAATCTGAAGGAAGATGCAGGCAAATCTCTGGTCTGACGAACAGAAATCACATAAGGCTATAGTTAAGGATAAGGCTGCCATACAAACCAAAGTCCAATAACTACCCGGAATTAACTATAGTAGATGTGGCAGATATATGGAGAGAAAGAAACGTGTGGTACCAAGGGAGGTCTCGCCAGCGGATGGAAACAGAGTATGAGGTCCGTGAGTAACAACGAATGGCGAGAAGTCAGCAGAGGTCATAGTACCATGGCGGTTGCAAACGTCATGGGAAGGACTGAACTTTAGGAGACACAAGCAATGAATGTAACTGAAAGTAGATTTGAGAACAGACAACTTCATATGGAAGACTATCTGCAAATGGTATCTGCGGAACAGAAAGAGTATGCGGAAGTGTTCGACTACTCTGAGATTACTGAAAAGAGCGGTGTCATCACAGACTATTGGACGGACAATCTTTTGGATTTGATTTTGCGGAAAGAAAACCTTAACAAGGCATATAAGCAAATAAAAGCAAACAAGGGGAGCGGTGGGATTGACGGAATGCAGGTGGATGAACTTCTGCCCTACCTAAGAGAGAACCAGGAAACCTTGATCCAAAAGATAAGGGATGGAAGATATAAACCAAATCCCGTTCGGAGGGTAGAGATACCCAAAGAAACAAAAGGCGAGTTTCGTAAGCTTGGAGTTCCTACTGTTGTTGACCGGGTAATACAGCAGGCGATCACACAGGAACTCACACCAATCTATGAGGAACAATTCTCAGAGAACAGTTATGGTTTTCGCTCGAAACGAGGAGCGCATGATGCCCTCAGACAATGCCAAAAGAATGTAAACGAGGGGTATGTGTACGTGGTGGATATGGACTTGGAAAAGTTCTTCGACACGGTATGCCAAAGTAAACTGATAGAGGTGTTGTCACGAACCATCAAGGATGGCAAAGTCATTTCGCTGATACACAAATACCTAAACGCGGGAGTTATAGCGAATGGGATGTTTGAAAGTACAGAAACAGGAATGCCCCAAGGTGGTCCGCTTAGCCCGTTGCTTAGTAATATCATGCTAAATGAATTAGACAAGGAAATAGAGAGCAGAGGACATAGGTTTGTCCGATATGCAGACGACTGCATGATTTTCTGTAAAAGCAGGAAAAGTGCAGAGAGAACCCTGAAAAACATCATCCCATTTATTGAAAGAAAGCTATTTCTTAAAGTGAATCGGAAGAAAACAGGGGTGGAACACATCAGCAAAGCCAAATACCTTGGATACAGCTTTTACAGATACAAGGGAAAATGCAGATTCAGGGTACACCCGAAGTCGGTTACAAAGATGAAGAATAAAATCAGGGAACTGACAGATAGAAATAAAGGAATGAGCAATGTAATCAGAGAGGAGAAATACCAACAATTCGTGCGGGGATGGGTAAATTACTTCAAACTTGCAGACATGAAGAATCTCCTAAAAGCAACGGACGAATGGGCAAGGCGAAGAATCAGGGCGGTCTATTGGAAACAATGGAAGAAGATCAAGACAAAGTACCGAATGCTGAAAGCATTAGGGTTAGAACACTGGAAAGCGAAAGAACTTGCCTGCAGCAGAAAA
>ERZ808051.111-NODE-111-length-109348-cov-15.895270_pt1 | contig 109348 bp, 95 predicted proteins | sample MGYA00380199_ERZ808051 | MGnify/ENA primary metagenome ERZ808051 (study PRJEB31490, sample SAMN06133391) | mouse gut metagenome | isolation source: J11 | host: mice | place: China: Chengdu | collected 2015-05 ... | reverse complement strand
ACCTCGCCTATGCTCCGCCGTATTCATCCGCAAAGGATCCTGTAAATATGGCAGGCTATATTATTGAAAACATTAAAAACGGTGTTGTCAAGCAATGGTATTATGAAGATGATGAAACGCTGTCCCGCGACGGCAGTGTAACGCTTCTTGATACACGCACACCCACGGAATACGGCATGGGGCATGCGAAAGATTTTATCAATATTCCCGTTGATGAACTGCGTGAACGCATTGATGAGCTTGACAAGAGCAAGCCTGTCTACGTCATGTGTCAAAGCGGCTTGAGAAGCTATATTGCAAGCAGAATTTTAATGGGCAACGGTTTTGATGCCTATAACTTTGCAGGTGGTTTCCGCTTCTATGATGCAATCCATAATGATAAAGCATTAAATAAAAAATCCACTCCCTGCGGAATGGATAGCTGAAAGGAGGATATAGGATGAAGTATATTTGTGATGTTTGCGGATATGTCTATGACGAAGCCGTAGGCGATCCGGATAACGGTATCGCCCCAGGCACAAAGTGGGAAGATCTTCCGGAAGATTATGAATGTCCCTTGTGCGGCGTCGGCAAAGACCAGTTCAGCAAAGAATAATTAAAAAAGCGTTGAGAATTTCTTTTGAAAAACTCAGCGCTTTTTTATCAATCTAAAATCTTTGCAAGTCCGTCTTTGTCTATGATTTTAATCGTTCCGCGAGAGAGTGCGATAAAACCCTCGTTCACAAAATACTTTAGCATTCGTGTTACCACTTCACGGGGATTACCCAAATGATTGCCAATGGTTTCGTGCGTGATTTTAAGAGTGTCGGTGCATTCAATATTGGCTTCATTCAAAAGGAAATCTGCTAGTCTTTTATCAAAGCTTTTCCACATTACTTGGTCTATCAACCACATTACATCCGAAAATCGGCTTGCCATAACCTCGTTTGTGTAATTGGCAAGCGGTGCGGAAATATCCATAATACTCTTGTAAACTTCTGATGGGATAACCAAAACCTCTGTATCCTTTTCTGCGGTAATGGTTATATCAAATTGAATGCTGTTCATAATACAGGAGGCTGAAAACAGGCAGATATCTCGCTCGAAAAGGCGGTACATTGTAATTTCTCTGCCGTCATTGGATATGGTAAAGGCACGAAGCTGACCGGAAAGCACCAGGATAAGTCCTGTACAATCCTGTGAGCCGTTATGCAAGAATTCACCTTTAGTGAATTTACGCACAAAAGCCGATTTCGTCAGTGCATCCTACTGCGATTTTGTTAGTTTTTCAAACACAGATAAATAGGTTAAGTAATTCATACAGAGTCTCCTTTGGTACAGTTTAGTATATTGTATTTTTCTGTTTATGTCAATGAAGTTGTTGACTTATGTCTGAAATGCAGTTAACCTTATATAAGCTTTAAAAGTAACAATATGGATATAATTTATTTTGAAAAAATTATAGTCTACCCTTGACAATGGCACCGGCGGCGGCAAGGACCATAAGTGATTTTTTGAAGGATACAAATACGAAACCGCAGAATTATGATTTGATATTGACAGGAGATCTTGGCTATACAGGTACAGAACTTCTTTATGAGCTTATGCAGGAGGAGTACAAAATCAAGCTTGAGAGACATCATAAGGACTGCGGAATGATGATTTATGATTTAAAGAAGCAGGACGTCAATTCCGGCGGATCCGGATGTGGCTGCAGTGCGAGTGTTCTTTGTTCCCATATTCTAAAAAATATGGAAAGAGGCAAACTAAAAAAGGTTTTATTTGTAGCTACCGGTGCACTGATGTCACCCACATCAAATAAGCAGGGAAATACAATTCCCGGTATTGCACATGCAGTTTTACTTGAGAGGTGACATATGAAAAATTTCAACAATATTAAACTGCTATCATCTTTCAGGGAAATTTCAAATATATTGGATATTATCTCAGGAGCTATAAGAATATTTGCCTTTGTTCTTGTTGTTCTGCAGGGAATACTACTGATAAGAGATGCAAAAAAAGGAACTGTCTCAAAAAGCTGAGGCGGTTCCTTTTATATGATTGAAAAGTTTGAAGGCAGATGATATAATAATGATGCAATAACTTGAACAGGATGAAGTCTATGAAAAAAGTTTTATGTGTGTCGGTTTCTGTATTGTTGATATGCCTGGCTTTCTTTGGGTGCAGTAAGAATAATGCGGAGCCTCTTGCTTTTACAGGCTCGGATTATACAATACCGGAGCTTGATCTGAGTGTAAAGCCGGATAATATTGACAGCAGATTTGACTATCTTTATGAGCTGTCAACAGTTGATGATTCAAAAAAATATATGGCACATCCGGATTCCGTATTGTTGAAAAACGGAAATATTTTAACGATGTATCCGTTGGGTCACGGCAAAGGTGCTGTGCAGAATAAGATAAGCACTGACGGCGGAAAAACGTGGTCTGAGACGGTTGAAAATGCTCCGAAAAGCTGGGAGAATTCGCAGGAAACACCTACCATTTACAGGCTTCACTTTACTGACGGAAAAACTGAGGATAAGCTCATTATGATTTCAGCCAATCCGAAGTGGAAGGATAAAGAAACCGACGGTGGATTCAATTGCTCTGTTTCAACTGATGAGGGTCAGACCTGGACAGAGTTTGAAACCTTTTACGATGTGAACAGTGAGCTTCCTGTAATCCCTATTGTTGCAATGGCAAGTCTTACACAGCTTAAGGAAAATGGTGCATTCGTTGATAAGTGGATGGGATTTTTCCACGACAGTGATTTTTATAATTATAAAACAATACTGACCTTTGACGATGACGGTAATCCGCAGTGGAGCGTTCCTGAAAAATATTTTTCAGAGTATCGTGATATTGAAGAAAAGTCCAATATGTGTGAGGTGGAGTGTATTCGCTCAGAGCAGGGAACAGGTGATGAGCTTTGCCTCATTTCAAGAAGCAATACAAAACAGATGAATTCACTGATATCCTTTTCAAATGATGAGGGTGTAACCTGGAGCAAACCGGTTGAGGCTCCTGCGGCTCTCAATGGTGAACGCCATAAAGCGGAATGGACAAAGGACGGTAGATTGTTCATAACCTTCCGTTCTATTGAAAGAGGAATAAAGGCCGAGCAGAATGCGCTTGAGACTACAACCGGCGGCTGGATAAGTGAAGGCTGGGTTGCTTGGGTCGGAACATATGATGATCTGAAAAATGGTACTGAAGGACAGTACAGAATAAAGCTTGCCCATATTTATGTAAAAGGACAGAAGGTACCTGAATACTATGCTGGTGCAGATACAGGCTACTGCGGAAACGTTGTTCTGGATGACGGAACAATTGTTACCTCAAGCTATGGTAAATTCAGTCCTGATGAAAAGATTAATCTCGGTACGGATTACAGAACCTATATCTGCTCAAAGCGTATAAACCTTGCAGATACAGATGAACTGGTAAAAATACTTGAAAACTGATAAAAGGAGAGTGAACGGAATATCTGTACACTCTCCTTTATTATTCATTTTAATAAAGCTTGAATATATAAATAATCAGTCCGTATAAAAATGACGAGCCGACTCCATATACGATTACAGGGCCTGCTATTGAAAACATCTGTGCAGCGGTACCGAGTATCAGTCCCTCGTGCTGAAATTCCATTGCCGGTGATACGACGGAATTTGCAAAGCCTGTAATCGGTACAATTGTTCCTGCACCTGCATGTCTTGCGATTTTATCAAAGATACCGATGCCTGTTAAAATCGCTGTCAGAATAATAAGAACGGCAGATGTGCCTGCCTGCACTTCTTTTTCATTCAGTCCGGCATTTTTCAGCAGCTCCATAATAACCTGACCGATTGTGCAGATCAGACCGCCGATTAAAAATGCTTTGACACAGTTTAAAATTTTCGGCGAATTGGGACTGGCTTTATCCGCCATTTTGCTGTAATCATCTTTGCTGATACTCATATGAATCACTCCTGTGGATATTGTTTACAATATTATAATAATTATTCTCTTGACTTTTATGATTATATCTTGTAATATCTTAATATACTAATTGTAAATCGGAGGCAAAGCAATGCATCTTATCGAGGTACGCGATGTTTATAAAATATATAATCCTGGTGAAAACCAGGTAAATGCACTTGACGGAGTATCCATTACGATTGATGAGGGCGAGTTTGTTGCTATTATCGGTCAGTCCGGTTCAGGTAAATCAACTCTTATGAATATGCTCGGTCTGCTTGATACGCCCACAAGCGGTGAATATTATATCAACGGACGTTTGGTTGATGATTTGACAGATGATCAGATGAGTGTAATCAGAAATGAGCAGATTGGCTTTATTTTTCAGGGCTTTAATCTTATTGCATCACTTTCTGCACTGGAGAATGTTGAGCTTCCGCTGGTTTATCGTGGAATGAAAAAGGATGAAAGACGTGAAATTTCAATTGACGCACTTGAACGTGTGGGACTTGGTACACGTATGAATCATCTTCCTGCTGAAATGTCCGGCGGTCAGCAGCAGCGTGTTGCAGTTGCACGTGCTATTGCGGCAAGACCTCCTGTTATTCTTGCCGATGAGCCTACAGGTAACCTTGATACAAAATCAACAAAAGAGGTTATGGCGATTCTGCACGAGCTTAAGGATGAGGGAAGAACAGTTATTGTGATTACCCATGATAACGAGATTGCTGAAGAGGCTGAGCGTGTTATCCGTGTACGTGACGGTAAGGTTGTTGAGGATTATATCAATCCCGGCTATGAGGAAAAATACGGCAGAGCTTCAAAAAAAGATAATAAAAACCCTATTGATGAGGGATAATCCATATTTAAAGCACCGAACATCTCGGTGCTTTTTTATGTCTTAATATTACAAGATTGTAATGGAAAATAAATATGTTATATGGTAAAATAAAACTGAGGTGACTGAAATGCAAATTTTTCTTTTGGAGGACGACGATGCAATCGGTATCGGTCTGACATATTCACTTGAAAATGAGGGCTATACTGTAACTTTGGCGAAAAACGTAAAGGATGCGTTAAAGATAATTGCTGAGGAAAGCTTTGCTCTTTATATACTCGATTTAACCCTGCCCGACGGCAGTGGCTACGATGTTTGTAAAAAAATTAAGGAAATCGGTGATCTGCCTGTAATCTTTCTTACTGCATTTGATGATGAGGTAAATGTTGTTATGGGCTTTGATATGGGTGCGGATGATTATATTTCAAAGCCCTTCAGAGTCAAGGAGCTTTTGGTAAGGATTAAAAGTGTTCTCAGAAGATATAACAGGGAGTCGCCTGACGGAATTGTAAAGATTAAAAATCTGCTGATTAACACGAATGAGGCTAAGGTCTATAAAAATAATGCGGAAATCATTCTTACAGCTATGGAGTACAGGCTTCTTCTGATTCTGCTTAATAACAGGGGCAGTGTACTGTCCAGAAATCAGCTTCTTGAAAATATATGGGATATCGGCGGAGATTTTGTTGAGGATAATACCCTTACAGTCTATATAAAAAGATTAAGGGATAAGATAGAGGATGATCCGACAAAGCCTGTATTTATTAAAACAGTTCGCGGTTTGGGGTATGTGATTGAAAATGATTAATAAGGATATGAAAATAATAGTGGCATCAGGTGCCCTGTTAACATTTGCGCTGTCAATGATATGTCTGTTCTTTGAGCCGGTGTGCGCACTGATTTGTGTGCTTCTCGGCTTGTCTGTTACAGGCATTTTTATTTATTATACAAAGAAAAGATATGATGCTTTAAATGAGCTGAACAATTACCTTTCACTCATATGCTCAGGCAAATATGATTTAGATATTGCAGATAATTCTGAGGGTGAAGTGTCCATACTGAAAAATAACATTTACAAGGTAATGATTCTTCTTCGTACAAAAAATGAGCTGCTTGAAAGGGATAATACCTATCTTTCCGACTCTCTTGCAGATATATCACATCAGCTGAAAACACCGCTTACTTCAATGATGGTGATGACTGACCTTCTTAAGGAGGAGAAAAAGGCGGACAAGCAGCAGGAATTTATATCCATAATTGAAACACAGCTTGATAAGATGAAATGGCTTATCACAAATCTGCTCAAGATGTCAAAGCTTGATGCAGATACTGTTGATTTTAAGAAAGAAGAGTTTTCCTGCCGTGAGGCTCTGGAGCAGTCTGTGAAGCCGTTTCTGATTACTCTTGATTTGAAAGGTATTGACCTGACTATGGATATCGATGATTTTGATATTGTCGGTGACAGCGGCTGGACTGTTGAAGCATTGGAAAATATAATTAAAAACTGTATTGAACATACCGATAAAAACGGAGAACTCAAAATTACAACGAAAGAGAATTTTATTTATAACAGTATAATGATAAGCGATAACGGATGCGGTATTGCCAAAGAGGATTTGCCTCATATCTTTGAAAGGTTTTATCACGGCAAGAATTCCTCAAGTGACAGTGTGGGAATAGGACTGGCACTTGCAAAAATTATATTTGATAAGGAAAATGCCCAGATATCTGTAACCAGTGAGGAAAATGAGGGAACGGAGTTTGAAATTAAGTTTTATAAGTCGATAATATAAATTATTGTTTATCGTTGCCTGTGCCGCTGTGTGCGCCGGTACGCGCGGCACAACATTGGAGGGGGTTATTAGGGGGAATTGGCGTATGCCTTCCCCCTGATTCGTTTTCTTGGTACCGTTCTTTTGCGACTCAAAAGAATGGTACAATTAAAAAAAGATTATTAGGGTATTTCATATCCTAATTCTAAATAATAATTTATCTATGTGACAAAACTGTAATAAAAAAGTCACACAGGTGTAAGCCGGTATTGGTACTATAGTGGCAACGAAAGGAGATAAATAAATATGAAAATTCTTGATGTAAAAAATTTATCAAAGGTTTACGGCAAGGGCGATACAATGGTAAAGGCTCTTGACAATGTATCCTTCTCCGTTGAACAGGGAGAATTTATTGCCATTATCGGTCCCAGCGGCTCAGGTAAATCCACATTGATGCACATTCTCGGCGGTGTTGATACACCTACAAGCGGTAATGTAATTATTAACAATACGGACATTTCAACCCTTGATGAGACTGCGCTTGCAGTGTTCCGACGCAGACAGATTGGTCTGATCTATCAGTTTTACAATCTGATTCCTATTTTGACTGTTGAGGAAAATCTGACTCTTCCTCTTCTGCTTGACGGAAGAAAGCCTGACAAAAAGCAGATTGATGATCTTATAGAAAGGCTTGGACTTTCACACAGGCTTACACATCTTCCGAATCAGCTTTCAGGCGGTCAGCAGCAGAGAGTGTCAATCGGCAGAGCACTCGTTAATAATCCTGCTCTTATGCTGGCTGATGAGCCTACCGGTAACCTTGACAGTGAAAACAGCAAGGAAATCATTTCTCTTTTAAGACACTTTAACAAGGAATATAAGCAGACGGTTATTATCATTACACATGATGATAAGATTGCCCTTTCTGCTGACAGAATCATCGCTATCGAGGATGGCAAAATCAAAAGAGATGAGGTGAGGATGGGTTGAACATTGTAAATAAATTAACCCTTCGTCATCTGAAAGAAAATAAGGGCAGAACAGTTATTACAACGCTCGGCATTTGTGTATCGGTTGCAATGATTACTGCCGTATTTGTTGCAGCGGCATCCTTTTTAAATCTTTTTGCCGATATTGATTTTCTGGCGTCAGGCCACAGGCATGCAATTTTTGAGGCGAATTCTTCGCAACTGCAGCAGCTTAAGGACGACGACAGGATTGAACGTGTCGGCGTGCGTGCTGAATCTGAGTCATTTCAGCTTGAGGGAGATAAGTCAAAATCGGCACGAACAGGCGATATTTATGTAGGTGATAAGGTCAACCTGGAGCAGATGTTTACTGTCGGTTATGACGGTACTATTCCTGAAAATGGGAATGAAATTGCGGTTGAGCAGAAGTTTATTGAAAGAAATAATCTGGACTGGAAAATCGGAGATACAGTAACGATTCCTTTGGGTGTTCGTTATCTTGTTGAAGAAAATGGTGAAAAGAGCTATATTGCAGGCAGATATTTCAGTGACGAGCAGTTTGAACTTACGGATGTCGGCGAATTTAAAATTACTGCAATCCTGCATGATAATCCGCCTACCAGTGTTTCAGGCTCTATTGTCAGAGGCCTTGACTTAAATAGCTATACGATTTCTGATGATAAGCCTGTGCAGGCACTGATTGAGCTTAAAGAGGTTAATCACGATTCGCTCAATGTAATCAAAAGTATGATAAGTGATTATAATATTCAGGAATATGATGTAAATACAGAATATCTTGCCACTGTATTTGCCGTTGACAAAGACAATGCGACTGCAATGTCCTTGCTTCCGCTGGTAATGATTATTCTTGTAATTATAATGATTGCATCCGTTGTTTTGATATACAATTCCTTTGGTATGTCCCTGTCGGAGCGTGTAAGGTATCTCGGTATGCTTGCATCTGTCGGTGCTACCAAAAAACAGAAAAAGGCATCTGTTTATTATGAAGGCCTTATTCTTGGCATTATCGGTATCCCTGTGGGTATCATTGCCGGTATTGCCGGAATCAGCATTACACTTAAGGCTGTGGGTGCTCAGATTATTGACAGCGGAATGTTAAACGGTGTAAGCTCTGAAAATATGCAAATGTCTGTCACTATTCCAATCTGGGCAATCATTGCTATTGTTATCTTCAGTGCACTCACCATATTTATTTCAGCCGTTATTCCTGCACGTAAGGCATCATCAATCACACCCATTGATGCAATCCGACAGAGACAGGAAATCAAGATAAAAGCAAAAAAGATTAAATCCTCAAAATTAGTCCGTAAGGTGTTTGGCTATGAGGGCGAGCTTGCTAATAAAAACCTTAAGCGCAACGGCAGAAAATCAAGAGTTATCACTGCATCTATTGCACTTTCCGTAATTCTGTTTTTGAGTTGTAACTATTTTTGCCAGATGTTCACAATGACAGCTGATGTGAGTACTATGCATTATCAGATCAGTACAATGGTTCGCCTTGACGATAAAGATAAATTCTGCAAGCTGCTGGATGATATTGCAGATATTGATGATTATTATTGCATAAATAATGATATGTTTGAGCTTTCTGAGGCAGCAGGCAAAGAGGGTACTGATCAGAGTATCGCAAATTCAGATTATACAACGAATGGTTATTCAAAATTCTTCAATTCAAAAAGAACGATGTTTTTAAACTATATTGATGATGAGGATTTCAATAAGCTGTGCCGGGCAAATGGTATCGACTATAAAAAGTATTACGGTGATACAGCAAGGGCGCTTGTTCTTAATAATGTAAATCACGAAACCGATTCTGAAATATTTAATGAAAAGCTTCTGGGCACGAATTATCGTTATTCCTATGGTCAGGATGCGACTGATATTGAACTCAGCGATTTTGTAAAGTATGACAGCAAAAATTATATCTGCAATCTCAATCCTGCAAACAGCATTTCACTTTATATGCCGTATTCAATATCACGAGATGTGCTGAATAAGGATATGTCGGATAAGGACTTGCTTTATATGATTGGTGTAGAAACCGATAAGCATGCTGAAGTTACGGAAAATATTCAGAAGATTATTGACGAAAATGATTTTGGAAGCGGTTATGTGGGTGATTATATTGACCAGATGAAATCAATGAATACAATCGCTTTTGTTCTTCAGGTATTTGTTTACGGCTTTATTGCCCTGATATCCCTTATTACGATTGCAAATATCATCAATACCATTTCAACAGGAATTGCAATGCGCCGCAAGGAATTTGCAATGCTCAAATCAGTGGGTACAACACCGAAGGGCTTCAGAAAAATGGTTATGCTGGAGAGTGTGTTCTATGGACTCAAGGCACTTGTGTTTGCTCTTCCGATCAGCGTTCTGATAAGTATCCTGATGAATAAAACAGTAGCTTCAAACGCAATTCCGTTTGAGCTTGACTGGAAACTCTATCTTGCAGTAATCCTTGCCGTGTTTGTAATTGTGGGTCTGTCTATGCTTTATTCCGTATCAAAGCTTAAAAATGATTCAATTATCGAAACACTGAAGGAAGAGATTAACTAAGTCTATTAATACCCCCACCTCAGACCTGTTATTGTGTTTTGCAATAGCGGGTCTTTTTTAGGAGAAGAGCATGATTAGAAGTATTATAAGAATATTATTCTGTTTGTTTCTTATAGCCGGAATCGCCTTTTTCAGATTTGCAGAACCTGAAAATATAGTTGACGGTTTTTCGAATGTTGTGGAAGTTCTCGGCAAGACCCAATTAACATCAGAGTATAAGCTGATAGGGGAGCGTTATGATGAAACGGATGATTACACAGGCTGCTACAAATGCAGTGCCGATGATGAAACTGGGCAGGACGTGATATACGGTGGCTGCTCCATAAGTGATATTGATTTGAGAATCAAGGGCAGAGTGGAAACGGATTCAGGGAATGTCAATATATGTATCAGATGCGGCTCAGATGTCTATGAAATAGATATAGACGAAAACGGCTTGTTTGAAGATAAAATTGAATTTGACGGTGGCGGAAGCTATGTAATGATTCAGTATGAGCATTTCTCGGGAAATATAGATTTGAAAACAGAATACGCATAAAAATAAACACACAGAATGGCTTTTCATATAAACATTGCCTTTCTGTGGGTTTTGTGTTATTGTGAGGATAGATGAATGATTATTTCATTTATCAATAATATACTTGACCTTTTGTAGGGGATGACGTCCTCGACATTCCAAATCTAAATCATAAAATAACAGGAGGAAAGCGATGCAAAACGAAATTACAGCACGTCAGCCTTTGCTTGACGAAAACGGTAATCCGGCAAATCCCGGTTGGTGTAGGCGTAATCTATATGAATACAATATTGAAAAGCGTTCACCCAGCATTATGCGTCTTAAGGAATGGGATTTTTATCAGGTGTGTAATGGTGAAATTATGGTGCAGATTAACCTGTTTAATATTTCTCTGGCAACCTGTGCCACCTTTGGCTTTGTGGATTTGAAAACAGGCAGAAAATTTGACACAATGAGCGTAGAGCTTTTCACTCCTGACAAGAACAGGCTGAATAGAAACGGCGACTGTGAAAATTATATTTCCTACAGCAGAGGTGCAACCGCAATTACCTTTGATGTTACGGACGAGTGTCATCATCTGAAATTTGAAGGAAAATGCAAAGGGAAAAAATTGTATGCGGAATTTTTCTGCAGCAGGCTCCCTCATCATGAAAGCATTACGATTGCAACACCTTTTGATAAGCCGGGACATTTCTTTTATACCAATAAAATCAATTGCCTCTCAACCGACGGCTGTGTGATATTCGGTGATGAGAAATTTGAATTTACAAGGGATAATACATATACGGTGCTCGACTGGGGCAGGGGAATCTGGCCTTATCAGAATATGTGGTACTGGGCAAACGGCAGTACGCTTATTGAGGGAAAACGCTTTGGCTTTGAGCTGACTTGGGGCTTCGGCAATACGGATAGTGCCACAGAAACGGCTTTGTTTTACGATGGTATATGCCATAAGATATCCGATGTGCATCTGGAAACGGATCCTGAAATCGGCGGAAAATGGATGGATGACTGGCATTTTATCAGTTCTGACGGCAGACTTGATTTGACGATGAAGCCTTTTTATGATAATTATTCAAATCTTATGCCGCTGAATCTTTTCGGTATGAAAACACATCAGGTGCATGGCTTGTGGAATGGTTTTGTTATTCTGGATGATGGAACCAAGCTCGAAATAAAAGATATGTATGCTTTCTGTGAAAAGGTTTATAATAAATGGTAAAAAAAGCGGTATAGTTTTTAAACTATACCGCTTTACTGTTATTACTTTAATGTTTGTTTAGATGAATACAGTTACAACGTAACCGATGTAGCCTGCAAGCATTACAATACCCTGCCATCTGCTGAATTTCTTTGTAATGATTGTAGGGAAGATAGCAATTGCAATAGCTGCAAGGCACACAATCATATCTATTGTTACAGATGATGCTGAAACTGCCAATGCACCTGTTCCTTTACCCATTGAAACGAATGAGCAAATCGGCAGGATGAGTGTAAGGTCGATAATGTTTGCACCTAAGATGTTGCCGACTGAAAGTGCACCAACCTTTTTCCTGAGGGCAGTAATTGTTGTAACAAGCTCAGGAAGTGAAGTTCCGATAGCAATTGCGATAACGCTGATCACTCTCTGAGGAATACCGAGACTCTGAGCAATTGCCGTACCGTGATCAACAAGCAAATCCGCACCGATTACGATACCGGCAGCACCGAGAACGAAGAAAATAATATTTTTTGCCCAGTCCTTGCCTGTTGCATTGTCTTTGTTAGGTACAATGTCGTCCTCCTGCTGAAGACCGATATTGTCCGGTGACGGCTCAAGATGCGTCTGTTCCTTTTTCATTGAAATAAAGTTTTCAACAAAGAAAGCGATGAAGATTACAATTAATACCACAAGACCGATTGTGGAGAGTGTGTAGTAATCATTCGTTTCACCCTCAAAGGTCATAGCCTTTTTAGCGGTGAATATACAGCCGAGCACCAGTGCAGCGGATGCACCGAACATCATAAGAGCTTTTGGAGTGAATTCCTTACGCTTGATTGCAAACGGCATACATACAATGAAAATACCCATAATCATTGCAGTGTTTGCAGTAACTGAACCGATTGCGTTGCCGGCTGCCATATCCACATTGCCCTTTGCCGTTGCCTGAATACTTACGATCATTTCAGGAAGGGTAGTGGCAATGGATACGATTGTGGCACCGATTACGAATTTAGGTACGCCCAGTACCTCTGCAATCCAGCTTGCACTGTCCACAAACCAGTCTCCGCCTTTAATGATAAGGATAAGACCGACGACGAACAGCACATACATTAAAACTGTTGATCCCATATTTTTAACCACCTTTATATTTGTTTAATTATAATAGCTTATCTATCCATATTTTGTCAATACAAAATCCATATTGTGTTAATACTAAAATTATGATACAATACTCTTAAATTATGTATACGAATTACTGGGGTGATATTTTGTCCGATAAAAATAAAAGATTTAATATATGGACCATAGTTCCTGTTGTTCTTGCAGTCGTTGTGCTGATTGCTTTTGCCGTCAGCGGAAATATTACAAAAAAGGCAGATGAAAAATCACCGACTGCAACAACTGCTGTTTCTGTTGCCAATGAAGAGGAAAGCGTTACCGAAAAGAAAAAGGCTGAAAATGCTAAGGTGACTCTTCTTGCAGTAGGGGATAACCTGATTCATAATACTCTTATTGCAGCAGGAGAACAGGAGGACGGTACGCTTGACTACAATTCATTATATGCAAGCATAAAGCCGGATATTGAAAAAGCTGATATTTCCGTAATTGACCAGGAGACTGTTCTGGGCGGAAGCTCCTTTGATTATACAGGCTATCCGCTTTTCAATTCTCCTCAGGAAATCGGAGATGCTGCAATCAATGCAGGTTTTGATATTTTCAATTGTGCCACAAATCATACTATGGATATGGGCTGGGCCGGAATTGAAAAGGAACTTGAATATTTTTCATCCAAGAAGGATGTTGTTAAGCTCGGCATCAATGCGGATGAAAAGTCCTACAATTCCATAACCTATTATGAAAAGAACGGTATTACCTTTGCTCTTTTCAATTACACATATGGAACAAACGGAATTCCTCTGCCGGATGATAAAAGCTGGTGTGTTAATCTTCTTGATAAGGAAAAGGTAACCGCTGATATCAAAGAGGCACGTGCGCACGCTGATGTTGTTATTGTGTTTCCTCATTGGGGGACAGAGAACAGTCACGAGATTTCCGACTATCAGAAGGAATATACAAAGCTGTTTTCCGATTTAGGTGTTGACATAGTGATTGGCTGTCACCCTCATGTGCTTCAGCCGGTTGAGTGGGTTACCAATGAGCAGACAGGCAAAAAAATGATTGTGTACTATTCACTGGGCAATTTCATTTCACACCAGATTGAGCTTGACCAGCTTTGCGGAGGAATGGCTCAGCTGACGATTGAAAAGCACGGAGATGAAATTGAGATAACGAGTGCCAAGCTTACGCCGATTGTCTGCCACTATAATCGCGGTGAAAATGATAAGTTCAGATTTAATGTGTACAAGCTGAGTGATTACAGTGATGATCTGGCTGAGTCTCATTCCCAGCAGGGCGGTACAGTTGAATATTATACCGATATGGTGAGTAAGGTGATTGGTGAAGAGTTTATCAATATGTAAATGTTGCACAAAAAGATTTGACCATACTGATTTTTCACAATTTATAATCGACAAATTTCAATAAAAGTGTTGACAAATACATATGGATGTGCGTATAATGTCAGTGTAGTAAGAACGAGGGCGTTCCGCTTTATGGTGGAATGCCCCCTTTTTTATTGTTGAATAATAAAAATATATAAATCAATTTAGAGAGGAGTATTTACTATGAGTAAGTACACAAAGGAAGACATTCTTAAAAGTGCAGAGGAAAATGCTGTAGAGTTTATCAGACTTCAGTTTACCGATGTTTTCGGTATAATGAAGAATGTAGCAATTACAAGCTCACAGCTTGAAAAGGCGCTTGATAATGAATGTATGTTTGATGGCTCATCAATCGACGGCTTTGTACGTATTGATGAATCGGATATGTATCTTCACCCTGATTATGACACATGGACCATTTTCCCTTGGAGAAAGCATCAGAATGCACAGACTGCACGTCTTATCTGTTCAGTATATTGTGCGGACAATAAAACACCATTTCTCGGCGATCCAAGAAACGTTCTTCAGAAGGTTATGGATGAGGCAGAAGAAATGGGCTATACATTTAACGTAGGTCCTGAATGTGAGTTCTTCCTCTTTAAGCTGGATGAGGACGGCAACCCTACAACCGTTACAGGTGATGAGGGTGGTTACTTTGACCTTAACCCTGTTGATCATGGTGAAAACTGCCGTCGTGATATCTGTCTTGCACTTGAGGAAATGGGATACACAATTGAGGCATCTCACCACGAGGTTGCAGCAGGCCAGCACGAAATTGACTTTAAGTTTGACGAGGTTATGACAACAGCTGACCGTGTAATGACCTTCAAGCATGTTGTTAAAACCTATGCAACAAAGCACGGTCTTCATGCAACATTTATGCCGAAGCCTGTTTATGGCATCAACGGCTCAGGTATGCATACAAATATGTCACTTATGACTAAGGACGAAAACGGAAAAACTATCAATGCTTTCTATGATCCTGAAAGTCCTGACGGACTCAGTAAGGTTGCACACAGCTTTATTGCAGGTATTCTTGCTCACGTTAAGGGTCTTACAGTTTATGCTAACCCAACCGTTAACTCTTACAAGAGGCTTGTTCCCGGTTATGAGGCACCGACATATATTGTTTGGTCAGCATCAAACCGTTCTGTTCTTGTTCGTATTCCTGCAGCACGCGGAATGGGTACTCGTGTAGAGCTTCGTTCTCCGGACCCTGCTTGTAACCCATATCTTGAAATGGCACTCTGCCTTGCAGCAGGTCTTGACGGAATCAAGAAAGGTCTTGAGCCTGCTCCTGCATTTGACAACAATGTGTTTGAGCTTTCAAACGAAGAGCTTTATGAAAAGGGCATTGACTGTCTTCCTGGTTCACTTGAGGAAGCAATCTGGGCATCTGAGGCTGATCCGTTTATCAGAGAAACCGTCGGCGAGCACGTATTCAATGCTTATACTGAAGGTAAGAAGGCTGAGTGGGATAATTATCGCACAAAGGTATCTCAGTGGGAGATTGATGAGTATATCATCAGATATTAATGAATCACACTGTGAGCGGTCGTAAACGAGGACGCAGGGCGGTGCCCTGAATTTAGTTCGCACAATGATGTGCTCCGAAATTCAGACCGCTACTAAGCTCTTATTACTCCCTTTATCTCACACTGTGAGCGGTCGTAAACGAGCCCTCTCTTTATGGTGTATAATTTTATATACCATTTTAAAATCAGCGTCTGTATGACGCAGGCGCTGATTTATATTTTTTTGACACAATGGGGTGTCTGCTTTACAGCAGGCACCCCTCTTCTTTTATTTTAGCGATTCTGTATTTATATAATCAAATTATGGAGGAGGAATACTTATGACTATGGAATCAATTATAGAAGCCGTCGACGGCGAGCTGTTCGGCGTCTGGTTTCTTATAGGTGCGGCATTGGTGTTTTTTATGCAGTGCGGCTTTGCAATGGTTGAAAGCGGCTTCACCAGAGCAAAAAATGCAGGAAACATCATTATGAAAAATCTTATGGACTTTTGTATCGGTGCGGTTATGTTTATCCTTTTAGGCTTCGGTCTTATGATGGGTGAGGAATGTCTCGGCGGTCTTGTGGGAATGCCGACGCTTGGTGTGTTCACCGACTATCAGAATTTTGACTGGTCAAACTTTGTATTTAATCTGGTGTTCTGTGCTACGGCGGCTACAATTGTTTCAGGTGCTATGGCTGAACGTACCAAGTTTTCATCTTATTGTATCTATTCAGCAGTGATTTCGGCAGTTGTCTATCCGATTGAGGCAGGCTGGATATGGAATCCGAACGGCTGGCTTGTTACTCGCGGTTTCCACGATTTTGCAGGCTCAACAGCCATTCATATGGTAGGCGGTATAGCAGCATTTATCGGTGCGATTATGCTTGGTCCTCGTATCGGTAAATATAAGGTTGATAAGAAGACAGGTAAGAAAATTGCAAAGGCAATACCGGGTCACAACCTTACTATAGGCGCTCTTGGCGTATTCATTCTATGGTTCGGCTGGTATGGATTCAATGGTGCTGCTGCAACATCGGTTGATTCGCTTGCTTCAATTTTTGTTACAACAACACTTGCTCCTTCTATTGCTACCTGTGTAACTATGATTTTCACATGGATTAAGGATGGCAAGCCTGATGTTTCCATGTCTCTGAATGCATCTCTTGCAGGCTTAGTAGCTGTTACTGCACCTTGTGACTGCGTAGATGCATTGGGTTCAATCCTTATCGGTGCTGTTTCAGGTATTCTTGTTGTGGTTGCAGTTGAGGTAATTGACAAAAAATTACACGTTGATGATCCGGTCGGTGCTGTGGCCGTTCATATGGTAAACGGTATATGGGGTACAATTGCTGTTGGTCTGTTCTCAACAGGTGCAAATGATGTCGGCAAAGGTCTTTTCTATGGTGGCGGCTTTAAGCAGCTTGGTATACAGCTTATGGGATTTGCTGCAGTTGCTGCCTGGACAGTTGTTACTATGCTTATTGTGTTTACGCTTATCAAAAAAACAAACGGTCTCAGAGTTTCTGCTGAGGAGGAAATCAAGGGTCTTGATGCAACTGAGCATAATCTCCCTTCAGCATATGCTGACTTTATGCCTGCAGCGTATACCTCTGCATCTGCTGTTGTTCCTGCTGCTCCTGCAGTATCTGCACCTGTTGAAAAGGCGGTTCCTGTTGAAACGTACACAACGAATACAGACGCTAAGCTTACAAAGGTTGTTATGATTTTCAATCCTGCAAGATTTGAAGAAATCAAGAATGCAATGAACTCTATCGGCGTTACCGGTATGACGGTTACGAATGTTATGGGATGCGGTACACAGAAGGGACATATCAGAAAATATCGTGGTGTTGAGATTGAGGAAATGAATCTTAATCCTAAGATGAAGCTGGAAATGGTTGTTTCTGCCGTTCCTGTGAACAAGGTTGTTGACACTGCACGTAAGGTGCTTTACACAGGCAATATCGGTGACGGTAAAATATTTATTTACGATGTTGAGGACGTGGTGAAGGTTCGTACAGGTGAGTGCGGATATGATGCACTTCAGGGCGAGGATGACGTTTGATAACCTGATATAAGCTATTGCTGAATATTTCTGAAACAGGCTCTGCTGCTGATTTGCGGCAGAGCCTGTGCTTTATAAATATACACAAGTATACACTAAAAATTGTATAGATATGCAAATTTTATAAATAATTATGTTAAATTATACATAAATTTACATAAAATACATACTATTTTCTATACTCAACTTGATTGACTATGAATATATATATGGTGTAAAATTTAATTAGCCAAATAAAAGTCGAACCTAATAGCCTAAAATAGTCAGTTTTCCGCACCTAACGTCATTTTTTGCCTTGATATACGCCAGTATATCTGCGTCAAAGAAATAACGCTATGCACAAAAAACTGATTATTTTAGGTGCTTGGCAGTTTAAATCATTCAAATTTTTGATTAGACAAGGCATAATTTTCATTGCATACTTGCGTATTCAATGAAAATTTAACGACGTATAAGCGAAAATTTGTTGATTTAAACCTTATTTTGTTTGACTTTTGTTTGGCTAAGCATTAAGGATAATGTGTTTATTTTATTGATTTAAGGAGAAATGATTATGCTTAGAGAGGGAGAAATAAGAATTCCTTCCGGCTGTGCCATTGCCGCAATCATTGACAGAAAAGGCAAGCGTATAAACGGCTCGGAAATCATTAAATCTATTGCTCTTATGCACGACCGTTCAAATGGCTTGGGCGGTGGATTTGCAGCTTACGGAATTTATCCGGAGCATAAGGATGAATATGCGATTCACGTTTTCTTTGAAACCAATGATTCAAGAAAGCAGTGTGAAGATTTTTTGTTCAGGCATTTTAATATTGATGTTGCAGAAAGAATACCTACAAAGCAGGTAGCAAGTATTGAAAAGGGACCTGATATCTGGAGGTATTTCGGAAAGGCAAACAGAGTGCGTATGAAGGATGCACGACTTGATGAGCAGGAATACGTTGCACAGTGCGTTACAAGGGTAAATAACGAAATAGAGGGAGCGTATATTTTCTCAAGCGGTAAGAATATGGGCTGCTTTAAGGCAGTAGGTTATCCTGAGGACGTTGGTGAATTCTATATGCTTGATCAGTATGAGGCGTATATCTGGACTGCACACGGACGTTTCCCAACCAATACTCCGGGCTGGTGGGGCGGTTCACACCCATTTAATATCCTGGACTGGTCCATTGTTCATAACGGTGAAATTTCTTCCTACGATGCCAACAGAAGATATATTGAGCAGTTTGGCTATATTTGTACAATGCAGACGGATACAGAGGTTATTACCTATTTGTTTGACCATTTGCTCCGTCATCACAATCTGCCGATTGAGGTTGCAGCAGATGTTCTGACTGCCCCTGAGTGGGACGAGATTGACAGAATGGATGATGAGAAAAAGGAGTACTTTACAAATCTCCGTTCTATTTATAACGGTGCACTGGTTAACGGTCCGTTCTCCGTTATACTCGGTTCAAACAAAGGTTTGTTAGCAATTAACGACAGACTTAAGCTGCGTTCATTAACTGCTGCCACAAAGGGAAACAGAGCTTATTTTGCTTCAGAGGAATCGGCAATTAGAATTATATGTCCTGACCCTGAAAAGGTATGGTCCGTATCAGGTGCAGAGCCTGTATTTATTCCACTTGAAATGGATGATGAGGAGGCTGAGAACTGATGATTAACTTTATTCCGCGCAGATTTACAATTATTCGTGACAGGGAACGCTGTATTGACTGCGGCTGTTGTGTGCGTCAGTGTTCAAATGAATGTCACTATTTTGATGAGGACGGAAAGACTGTTCTTTGCAATTCAAATAATTGTGTTGCCTGTCACAGATGTGTTGACCTCTGTCCCACAGGTGCACTGAGAATTGAAAAATATGTCTGTGACTACCGCGACAATGCAAACTGGACTCCGCAGTACCAGCAGGAGATATGCCGTCAGGCTGAAACAGGTTCGGTTCTGCTGTCAGCAATGGGCAACCCAAAGCCTTATCCGATTTACTGGGATAAGATTTTGCTCAATGCATCACAGGTTACAAATCCTTCCATTGACCCACTGCGTGAGCCTATGGAAATCCGTGCTATTTTAGGCCGCAAGCCTGAAAAACTTGAGGTCGAAAGAAAGGGTAAATCCATTACAAAAATGCCTCCGCAGGTTATGCTTGAAACACCGATTATGTTTTCAGCAATGAGCTTTGGCTCGATTTCAATGAATGCACAGAAATCACTTGCAATGGCGGCTAAGGAGCTTGGTACACTGTTTAATACAGGTGAGGGTGGTTTACACCCTGAGCTTGCTGATTTCGGTGACCACGCTGTTGTGCAGGTTGCATCAGGACGTTTCGGCGTACATAAGGGTTATCTTGAGAATTCAAAGTTTATTGAAATAAAAATCGGTCAGGGTGCTAAGCCGGGTATCGGCGGACATCTTCCGGGTGAAAAGGTTAATGTTGAGGTGTCAAATGCACGTATGATTCCTGAGGGATCGGATGCGATTTCACCTGCACCGCATCACGATATTTATTCCATTGAGGATTTGCGTCAGCTGATATGGTCTCTTAAGCAGGCTACAAACGGCAAAAAGCCTGTGTCCGTTAAAATAGCGGCAGTGCACAATGTTGCTGCAATTGCATCCGGCTGTGCAAGAGCCGGTGCGGATATTGTTGTTATTGACGGTTTCAGAGGCGGTACAGGTGCAGCACCTACAAGAATACGTGACAATGTGGGTATTCCGATTGAGCTTGCACTTGCCGCTGCCGATCAGCGACTGCGTGACGAGGGCATACGTTCAACTGTATCCCTTGTTGCGGCAGGCTCCTTCAGGTGCTCATCGGATATTGTAAAAGCAATTGCACTTGGTGCGGATGCGTGCTATGTTGCATCTGCTCCGCTTATCGCAATGGGCTGCCATATGTGTCAGACCTGTAATACAGGCAAGTGCAACTGGGGTATTGCTACGCAGAGACCTGAGCTTACAAGACGTCTGAATCCTGAGATTGCACATAAAAGAGTTATCAATCTTATCAATGCATGGAATCACGAAATCAAAGAGATTATGGGCGGTATGGGCATTAATTCCATTGACTCATTACGAGGCAACAGATTAATGCTCAGGGGTATCGGTTTAAGTGAAAAAGAGCTTGAGATACTCGGAATCAAGCATGCAGGTGAATAGGAGGTAGTTTGATATGAAAAAAGTATTTGCCAGAGAAGAGCTTTGCATAAACTGCCGACTTTGTGAGGTTTACTGCAAAACGAATCACTCAAAATCAAAGGATGTTATCAAGGCGCATAAGGTTGAGAATCCTGCACCTGTCAGCCGTGTTACGGTTTATGGTGACAAAACAGCATCAGTAGCTGTCAACTGCCGCCACTGTGATGACCCTGCCTGCGTTAAGGCTTGTATCACAGGTGCTATGACAAAGGATAAGAAAACAGGCATCGTATCTGTAAATGAAAATAAATGTATCGGCTGTATGACCTGTCTGGCCGTTTGTCCGATTGGCTGTATCAAAACAGGCGATATTGCCTTTAAGTGCGATTTGTGCGGCGGCGAGGAGCCTGCCTGCGTTAAGAATTGTCCGAACAGAGCATTGCTGTGGCTGGAAGCAGGAGGTACGAAATAATGAAATATGTTATTATAGGAGCCTCAGCTGCAGGACTTGCAGCGGCAGAGGCTGTCAGAAAATATGATGCGCAGGGCACAGTAACCGTGCTGACAGAAGAAGAGTATATGCCGTATTCACGCCCTTCCATCAGCTATTATTTAAAGGGTAAGGTTAAGGAGAGCAATATGACTCTCAGAAAGCCTGCATTTTATAAGGAAAAGAAAATTGATGTGATAACCTCCTCAAAGGTTACCGCAATTGATACGGAGAAGAAGATTGTAAAAGCCGGCAGGAAAAATTATCCCTATGATAAGCTTTGCCTTTGCACAGGTTCAAAGCCGTTTGTACCTCCTATGGATAATGTTGAGGGCAAGGCGAATGCACTGACCTTCCTTGATTTAAAAGCGACTAAGGCGGTTAAGACACTTGCAAACGATAAGACAAGAGTAGTTGTAATCGGTGCGGGCCTTATCGGTATGAAGGCTGCTGAGGGACTTGTAAAGATATGCAAAAGCGTTGATGTTGTGGAACTTGCTCCGAGAGTTCTTCCTTCCATTCTGGATGCGAAATCCGCCAAGCAGGTTAAAAAGCATCTGGAAAATAACGGCATCAGATTTCACCTTGAAAACACCGTAGTAAAGGCTTCATCAAAGGGTAAGCAGATTACCGCTGTAACGCTTAAGGACGGCAAAAAATTACCTTGTGATTTGCTTATTCTTGCTGTTGGTGTAAGACCGCAGACGGAGCTTGCCGAAAAGGCAGGACTCGAGGTGAACAGGGGGATTATCACGGATACAGAAACAATGCAGACAAGTAACCCTGATATCTATGCAGCAGGTGATTGTTGCGTTTCAACAGATATGCTTGACGGCTCAAAGAAGATTATTGCTTTATGGCCTAATGCAGTGCAGCAGGGTAATGTTGCCGGTGCGCAGATGGCAGGTGCTGACGTAACCGTCGGCGGTACTTATTCGGTAAATGCCATTGACTTTTTCGGTCTGCGAATCTGTACCTGCGGTCTGATTAATGCACAGGGTGAGCAGTACAGTGATAAAATCAGGCAGGACGGAGATGTTTATAAACGTCTTGTGTTTGAGGGTGATAAGCTGGTGGGATATGTGCTTATCAATTCAAGCGTTAATGCAGGTATGTATACAAATCTCATTTCAAATAAAATTTCACTTGATACAATTCAGGGAGATATTATGGATAATCCGTCAATCTTTATGTTTGATAAGGATACAAGAATTACGAAGCTGAGAGGGGGAGTGCAGATATGATTATTGAGGCAGGCTTGACACGTTATGAAAAGGTCAATGAGGATATCAAAAAACAGCTTGAGACCAGGAAAAAAGTTACAGTTAAGGATGTTAACGGTCAAAGATATATCGGATGCGCTCTTGATTCAGGAAAAACCATTGAGGTGTACGGCACGCCTGGTAATGATATGGCTTGCTATCTGAACGGCGGTAAGGTTGTCGTTTACGGCAACTGCCAGGATGCAGTCGGCAATACAATGAACGGCGGTGAAATCGTTGTTCACGGTCATTCAGGCGATGCTATGGGCTATGGTATGCGTGACGGACAGATTTATATCAGGGATAATGTCGCCTGTCGCGGTGGTATTCATATGAAGGAATTCCGTCAGATGCGTCCTGTTCTTGTTATCGGTAAGAATGCAGGCTCCTTTCTCGGTGAGTATATGGCAGGGGGTACAATTGTCCTTTTAGGCCTTGAACTCAGAAGAGGTGAAAAGCTTTTCGGCACGCACTGTGCATCAGGTATGCACGGCGGTAAGATTTTTGTTCGCGGTAATTTCCCTAAGGAAAATCTCAGTGACAATATTAAGGTTGCAAATCTGGATGATGACGATAAAAAAGAACTTGATTTGTATGTGAAAAAGTATTGCAAGTATTTTGATAAGGATTACGATACCATTATGTCAAAGTCCTTTAAAAAGCTTATTCCTGCAACGGCAAGACCGTATGCAAATCTATATACCCCCAACTAAGGAGAAGTTTCCTATGTTTAACAATCTTCACGAGGAATGCGGCGTTTTCGGCATTTTTGAAAATAAAACAACCTATGTTGCACAGTCGGTGTATCTCGGTCTTTACGCTTTGCAGCACCGAGGACAGGAAAGCTGCGGCATAGCTGTCAATGATGATGGTGTATTCAGACATCACAGGGGTGACGGCTTGGTTCCTGATGTGTTTACTCCTTCACATATGGAGCATCTTGGAATGGGCAATATGGCAATCGGTCACGTGCGCTATTCCACAACAGGCGGTAAAAATGCAAATAATATACAGCCGCTGGTCATCCGCCATATAAAGGGTAATCTTGCAGTTGCACATAACGGCAATCTGGTGAATGCACCTGATCTGAGAAAGTATTTTGAGCTTAGAGGTGCAATCTTTCACGGTACCTCCGATACAGAGTCAATCGCATATTCCATTGTTTCTCAGCGCCTTACAAGCAAAAGTACTGAGGAGGCTGTTGAAAAGGTTATGTATACCCTCAAGGGTGCATATTCCTGTGTTGTTATGACTGCGACTAAGCTGATTGCCTTTCGTGACCCTTATGGCTTCAGGCCTCTTTGCTTAGGCAAAACAAGTGATGGTGCTTATATCGTTGCATCGGAATCCTGTGCACTTGATACAGTGGGCGCAGAATTCATCAGAGATATCAAGCCAGGTGAAATTGTGGTTATCAGTACCGACGGAGTAAAATCCATTGAAACCCATTGCGGTAAAAAGGGCAATATCTGTGTGTTTGAATATATCTATTTTGCACGTCCTGATTCTGTGATTGAAGGCTCTTCTGTACAGCATGCAAGAATGAGAGCAGGTGCGTTTCTTGCAAAGGAGCATCCTGTTGAGGCTGATGTGGTTATCGGTGTTCCTGATTCAGGACTGGATGCCGCACTTGGCTATGCACAGGAAAGCGGTATTCCTTATGGCATAGGATTTATTAAAAACAGATATATCGGCAGGAGCTTTATTCAGCCGTCACAGGGACAGCGTGAAGATGCTGTCCGTATCAAGCTCAATGCAGTAAAAGAAAATATCTGCGGTAAGCGTGTTATTATGATTGATGATTCCATTGTTCGCGGTACAACCTGTGCAAGAATCGTCAGACTTCTCCGTGAGGCAGGAGCAAAAGAGGTGCATATGCGTGTGTCGTCTCCTCCTTTCAGGCATCCCTGCTTTTTCGGAACAGATGTTGATTCACAGGAAAATCTGATTGCCTGCAAGTATGATTCTGTTGAGGAAATTGCAAAGGAAATCGGTGTTGACAGTCTTGGCTATCTTTCTGTCGAATCCACAAATAAGCTTGCCTGCAATTCAGAATGTGGCTTTTGCAATGGATGTTTTACAGGTGAATATCCTGTGGAGGTGCCTAAGGAACAGCCAAAGGATAAATTTGAAGAAAAGCTGAATCATTTTTCTCCTTATTATCAGGTCCTTGACTAAAAGATAATATTTTATTAAAATAAGAGGTATCGAGTGGATACCTCTTTTTTAACAGGAGATGATATGTTGAAGGTTTTTAATAATATTCTTGCAAAGCTGGTTGCGTCTATTGAGGGTATCGAAAATGAACAGGATATGTTGATAAGGCTTATCATTGCTGTTGCAGTGCTGGTAGTTCTTATTGTTTTCAGAAAACAGATTTCAAAGTTCATTGTTATGCTGCTGAATAAGAGTATAGCAAGAAAAAGTCCGAATGCACAGAAAGCACTCAGGGAAAGCCTGACTCGTCCGTTATCGGTTTTTATAAGTATTCTTGCACTGTTTATTTCCACAGAAATAATTGCCCCTACAGGGGAGATCAGAAATGCCGCACTGCTTGTGTGTAAGCTGGGACTTATTCTGTTCTTGTCCTGGTTCGGTGTGAATCTGATTAACAGCGATTTTTCATTTTTTCTTAAAGATGATACCTCAAAATCACGTAAGACAGCTGTAAAATTTATCAGTAATATTTTAAAAGTTACAATCGTAATTATTGCGCTTCTGCTTGTTCTGGAACAGCTCGGTATCTCTGCATCAAAGATTTTTGCAGCACTTGGTATCGGCGGCGTAGCTGTTGCCTTTGCCTGCAAGGATGCAGTTGAAAATATGCTTTCAGGTTTTATTATTATTTTCAATAAGCCCTTTGAGGTTGATGATTGTATAGAGCTTGAGGGCACTGTCGGCACAGTAGAAGATATTACCATCAGAACAACAAAGCTTAGAGCTGTTGACGGCAGTCAGAAAATTTATCCGAATACGGTAATGGCGAATGCTGCAATCACCAACTGGAGTAAAATGGATAAGCGTGCCTTCAGCGAAAAGCTGACAATCAATTACAGCCACAGCAGTGATGAAGTTGAGAAATTTTGTGGTGATATAAAAGCAATTATATTGTCAAATGAGGATGTTATTTCAGATGATGTGCGCGTTAACTTTACTGAATATGGGGCACATTCACTGGATATTGAGCTTTTCTTTTATGTGAAAACGGTTAAAATTTCCGAGTATCTTAAGGTAAAGAACGATATTAATATTGCGATTAAGCAGTATGCACAGGACAGCGGTATGGACTTTGCCTTTGAATCAAAAACAATTTATTTTGCAGATGAGCTGCAAATTAAAAAATAGTCTTGCAATTTGTGCGTTTGTAATGTATAATAACAAACGCAATATATGCAGGGTTGTCCGAGCTGGCCGAAGGAGCACGATTGGAAATCGTGTAGTGCTTCAACGAGTACTCGAGGGTTCGAATCCCTTGCCCTGCGCCATATCAGGCTGACAAAAAAGATGTCAGCCCCAAAAACTCCGATTATATCGGAGTTTTTGCTTTTTATGAAATAATTTTTACATTCGGTTTTAAATTGCTTATGTAAAAAGAATAATAAATAAGCACTTTGCATTCATTACAAAGTGCTTACGAAAGGTTATTCGTTTATATAGTTCTATACAAATACAAAATGTATCAGCAGCATATATCCGATTGTTCCAACTGCAATGCTCAGCAGTGTGTTCTTTTTCCATATATGAACTGCTGCGGTAGCCGCTACTGCGATAAGCTGCGGCAGGATTGTATTCGGATCACCTTTTGTAAAATCCTTTAAGCAATAAATGATAAGAATTCCGATTATTGCAACAGGGAGAATATCACCAAGATATTTTATAAATTTAGGCACTTCCTTTTTGCCTGCGAACAAAGCAAAGGGGAACAGTCTTGTAGCAAAGGTACATACTGCCGCAACCACTATAATAAGGATTGATTTTTCAGTTGTCAGAATCATTTGATTTCCTCCTTGCTTAAGCAAGATAAATCCGAATACGTTTTTTATGAACGGATTTATCTCACTTGCTTTGTGTCAAAATACGGCTTTGCGGCAGATAATACGGCTACAGTTATAATAAATGTCGGCAATAAGAAATTATCGGCACCGAAAATGATAAGACATATAACGGCACAAAGAATTCCTATTAATCCCACAATTTTTCTTCTTCCGGTCTGATCCCTAATAAGGTCAATGAATATCACAACAAACAGAGCAGTCATTGAAAAGTCAATTCCTGTGAAATCAATGGGTATAAGCTGACCTGCAAGAGAGCCGATCACCGAGCCGAGTATCCAGTAAATGTGGTCAAACAAGCCGATGAGATATCTTGCCTTTGTTTCATTTACATTTTCAGGAACAGTAGAAAATGAGGTGTTTACGGAGTATGTTTCATCTGTCAGGGAGAATATCATAAAAGGATATCTCCAGCCGCCCTTTTTGAACTTGTCAATAAAGGACAGTCCGTAAAACATATGCCTTGAATTGATAAACAGTGTCATAACAGCAACAGTGGGGACTGACGCTGCAGAGGATAACAGTGATACCAGAAGAAACTGCCCTGAGCCTGCATACACAATCAGGGATATAAATATTGCCCATATGAAATTGTAGCCTGCATCGTAAAGCATAATTCCGAAGGCTGAGCCTAAAAACAGATAGCCGAATAAAACAGGCAGTGATTTTTTCAGTGCAAATATAAAAGTGCTTTTATTACTTGATTCCATAATCCCTCTCAGAAAATTTTTTCAAAAGTGATTATATATCATAAAAGAATATATTGCAATATTTAGTGAAAAGAATTCTTACTTTACACCATAAGTAGTGTCAAGCTTTTTTGACTAAATTTTATATATCTTTTTATTGAAATAACCCTTGACATAATCTCTCTTCTTTAGTATAATACCACTTGCTGTAAAGATTAATTACTTTACACAGGACTTTTGAAGGGAGAGGTAGTTGTGGCAAAGAATCTTGAAATTCCTTTTTTGCTTGATTTCTACGGCGAAATGCTTACGAAAAAGCAGCACGACTTCCTTATCTATTATTATGAAGAGGATCTTTCCCTTTCCGAAATTGCAGAAAATGAGGGTATCACACGTCAGGGTGTACGCGATTCAATAAAGCGTGCAGAGGCTCAGCTCTTTGATATGGAGGAGCGTCTGGGGCTTGCAAAGCGCTTTAACGAAATGAAAAAGGGTATTGATGAAATCCTGGAATGTACAGAGACGATTAATGAATATAATCTGAATCATTCTCTTTCTATGGAGATTAATGATTGTGTTGCCCGAATTAAAACACTTGCCTCTTTTCTTAAAGAGGGGTAAGTATTCTCGCTTGCTTAAGTTGGCGGTAGTCGAAATGATATGGTTTTGAACCAATCTTTTCCGCCAATACTTCGTTAAATTATTTTTGAATACGGCAGTATGCTAAAATAATTATGCCTTGTCTTGACGCAAAATTTTTGCCTCAAAACTGCAAGGCACCTAAAATACAAAATTATGAGTAGATTTGTGCATTTCTTTGTTGCAGTCATACTCGTGTATGGCAAAACAAAAAATGTGCAAAGATGCCATCATTTTGCATTTTAGGCATATCATTTCGGCTACTGCCAACTTAGGAGTTGATTACTTGGCATTTGAAGGCTTAAGCGAACGCTTAGAAAATTCATTTAAAAAATTACGTGCTAAAGGTAAGCTTACCGAATCCGATGTTAAAGAAGCAATGCGCGAGGTTCGCCTTGCACTTTTAGAGGCTGACGTTAACTATAAGGTTTCAAAGGAATTTACTGCAAAGGTAACCCAGAGAGCGATCGGTGCTGACGTTATGGAGTCGCTTACTCCGGGTCAGATGGTTATCAAAATCGTTAATGAAGAGCTCACGGAACTTATGGGCGGCAACGAGTCAAGACTTGCGATTGCAAATCATCCGCCTACAATTGTAATGATGTGCGGTCTTCAGGGCAGCGGTAAAACAACCCATTCAGCAAAGCTTGCACGTAAGCTGAAAAAAGAAGGTCACAGACCTTTGCTTGTTGCCTGTGACGTTTACAGACCGGCGGCTATCAAACAGCTTCAGGTTGTTGGTGAACAGGTTGGTGTTCCTGTATTTGAAATGGGAACTGAAAATCCTGTTAAAATCGCTGAAGAGGCTGTGAAATATGCAAAGGATCACGGCAATGATTATGTGTTCCTCGATACAGCAGGCCGACTTCATGTTGATGAGCAGCTGATGGAAGAGCTTAAGAACATCCGTTCCACTGTTCATCCTCACGAGATTTTGCTTGTTATTGACGCAATGACAGGTCAGGATGCCGTTAATGTGGCTAAGAGCTTTAATGAGACACTGGGTATTGACGGTGTTATTCTTACAAAGCTTGACGGTGATACAAGAGGCGGTGCGGCACTTTCCGTAAGAGCCGTAACAGGTAAGTCGATAAAATTTGTGGGTACTGGTGAAAAGCTTGATAACCTTGAAACGTTTCATCCTTCACGTATGGCTTCCCGTATTCTCGGTATGGGTGATGTGCTTTCCTTTATTGAAAGAGCAGAGCAGACACTGGATGAGAAAAAGGCTGCCGAGCTTGAGAAAAAGCTTGCTAAGAATAAGTTTGACCTGAATGATTTGCTTGATCAGTTTGACCAGATTGAAAGAATGGGAAGCATCAAGGATACCATAAAAATGATTCCGGGTATCGGCGGTAAAATCAAGGATGAGGATATCGACGAGGGTGCTTTCAATAAGTTCAAGTCAATCATTTATTCCATGACTAAGCAGGAAAGAACACATCCGGATATCATCAATCCGTCACGTAAACGCAGGATTGCAGCCGGCTGCGGTATGCAGGTTGAGGATGTGAATAAGCTCCTTGCCCAGTTCAAGCAGATGCAGAAGATGATGAAGCAGTTCGGCGGCGGTAAGGGCGGTCCGAGAATGAGTAAAAAAATGCGTCGTATGATGCAGGCTAATCCGCAGATGGCTGAAAAGATGATGGGTAAAATGGGCGGCGGCTCAAATCCCTTCGGTTTTTAATTAAGTTAATAAACCATTTGGTTTTAAATAATAAAAAATTTATTTGTATATTTTGGAGGTAATTTAAAATGGCAGTAAAAATCAGACTTCGCCGCATGGGTGCAAAGAAGGCACCTTTCTATCGTGTAGTTGTAGCAGATTCAAGATATCCTCGTGATGGTCGTTTCATTGAGGAAATCGGAACATACAATCCAATGACAGAGCCTGCTGATATCAAGATTGATGCAGATAAGGCTAAGAAGTGGATTTCAAACGGTGCACAGCCAACAGATACTGTTAAGAGCATTCTCAAAAAAGAAGGCATCCTTTAATCTTTGAATCATTTTACATTGCAAAGCTTAAACAGGAGGTGTTTTCTTTGAAAGATTTGTTAATTTCCATCACAAAGGGTTTAGTTGATAATCCTGATAAAGTTTCTGTTGATGTTAGCGAACCGAACGAAGAGGGCGTAACTGTTTACCATCTTCACGTTGCTGAGGATGATATGGGCAGAGTCATCGGAAAGCAGGGCAGAATTGCTAAGGCAATCCGTGTTGTAATGCGTGCAGCAGCAACAAGGAATGACACTAAAATATCCGTAGAAATTGACTGATATAAAAAAAGCTATCTTACTTTTGTAAGATAGCTTTTTTTATGTTTATTATGCTGAGTATATCGGAGTGATTTCAATATTTGATTGAATATCAATGGTATCCGTCAGTGCTTTATCATCAATTGTAAAGCCTGTAATTCTGTAGAATACACAGCTTTTGGCAGTCAGTGTATAAGTGCTTTCAGCGGATGAAAGCGTTATCGTATTACCGTTTGCCGTGATGCTGTAAGTGCCGTTTGGAAGATATAAAATATCCGCTGTCTTTCTGTTATAATCAAGCAGTGTGATTTTTGATACTGTGTCACTGACGGTGTTTTTCCCTGTATGGATATATGCAATATATTCAGTATCTTTTTCAATCACTGCATTTACAGAACTGCCGGTTGTGAGGAGATTTTTTGTGCTGCCGTCACTTAAATCCTCAACCGTCCATTTTTCCACTGAATTGTTATGCAGAATACTTTCAGGTAAGCTGAGTTCAATTACCTCGCCATAGCTGTAAGCTTTGGTGAAACCTTCAACAGCAGTTGAAAAATCATAGTCAATAACACAGTAAAAACGCAGGCTGTACTGCCTTAGCTCAAGGGCAGATATTGCTGTTTGTAAATCAAATACGATTCTATCAATGTCGGTTTGTGTATCTGCCAAAGTAATTTCTGTCTGTGCGTTCATATAAGCCTCACTCAGATGCTCCAATGAATCAGCTGTGTACTTATCTGTCAGAAGCATTTCATTTCCTATTATGGAAATGACTGCGTTATATACAGATAAATCGAGTTCATATTCACATATTATGCATTTGTGTAAAGCAAGGTTTATGATACAGCTTTCCGTTTCCATATGACTTGCATCATTTGAGCATGTCCTGCTGTGCGTTCCGTCACCATTTGATTTCCAGTTGCCGAAGCTGTGTCCTGTTGCATCGGCAGTTTTTTCATTATATGCATAACCGCAAAGGCAGGTGTGCTCGGTATATCCGTCCTCTGTACAGTCTGCGGAATGTGTCACATCCGGACAAATAAAAGTGTTGAAAGTGTGCAGACTTGTGGCACTGCTTTCTTTGTATACCGTGTTTTTGGTAACATTCCTGATGGTCGGCCACCTATAAATTGTATGAGTAGACTGTGTTATAAGTGCAGGTGTGTTTTCAGGTACGTCAATATCTTCCGCTAAGGTTCCTGCTTTATATACAAGCTTTTTTATACTTGAATCATTGAATGTGAAGGTAAGAGTGCAGTATTTAACTCCTGCACCGTCACAGAAATCATCAATCGCCTCATTGAGTGCTTTTGTAACCTCATCAATATGAATCTGGATAACCTCTGACTGAGTCTCATTTTCAATGTCCTTAGCGCGGTTAACAGCCTCCTCCAGTGCTTTCGTCAGTTCACTGTTGTAGCTGCTGTAATCAGGATCACTTTTAATTGCGTCGATTATGCAGAGAGAATCATAATATTTACTCCAGTCAGTGGTGTCATATTTCCTTAAATCAATAAGCTCTTCATTGCATATGGAACAGAAATAGGGAAGATATCCGTTTCCGTTTTCACTTGCGTTGACATGTTCACCCTGATATGGATTATCATAATCGTGACCTGTGCAGGGCTTTATTTCCTGCGACTCAATGTGTCCACAGGTTTTACAGCAGACTTTTGAATATCCGTCCTTTGTACAGGTGGGCTCTTTCGTTTCAGCAACGAGATTGTGACCTGTTGCCGCAGTCGGAACAGTCCATGCATATCCGCAAGAGCAGTAATTGGTATTATATCCGTTCTGCGTGCAGGTTGGTTTGACCGATACCACTGTTCTGTTTACCAGATGTCCTGTCCGGTTATATACAGCTGTAAAGATATTGTCACCGGAAATGGACAGCGGACCGCCTGAGGACCAGCTGCTGAAGGTGTAGTGGTAGTTTTCATCAGGAGCTTTTACCGGTGTATTGCCTGTATAAACAGGGATTGTGCCTGCATAGTCACTGCCGCTCTGGAGCACCTCTCCGTCCTCATTTACAAAGGAATAATTGATTTTATTTGCGGTAACGGTTATTTTCTTTCCGTCTGATGAAATATTGCTTTTGCTGTCCGTGTAATTTGCATATATGTAAAAGGATGAATTGTTCGGTATATTGTTTGCATCGGAGCTCACTTTAATTGTGCTGCCATCCAGCGTGATTCCGCCATAGGTTGCACTTAAACTGTATGAGGTCGGACTGCTGTACCATTTAACACCGTACTGGTCATAAACACTGCAGTCATTGGTGTAGGAATTAACAGACGATGATCCGATTTGCGGTGCACTGACAGTCAAATTATTTGAATTTGCAAAGCGGATTGAATCAGCAAACGGATAAACATTCTGAAGACTGTAATGTGATTCAACGCCTTGTAAGTCTGTACCGTCAAAGTTGTTTTTGCAGCAAAGCGTCATATTGTCTGCAGGTGATGCACTTACATAAAGTCTTTGTTCAATTGCAAGCCGGTCTGAGCCGTTGTTCCAGCTATAGCTGAATTCAAATCTTGTGGGGAAGCCGTTAACATAACCTGAAAAATCGTAATTACCTGCGGTACAAACGAAATGATAACCGTTATAGGTGTTGCTTTCGTTAAATATTAATACAGAACGTTCAGCACCTGTTCCGTTATTTTCTTTATAATATAAGCGCAGGGAGACATAGCTCCAGCCGGACGGTACATTATCCGTTGTATTGAAATTCATACGGTAATAATATTGTCCCAAATCAGATGACGGCTGATTTTTAGCCACAAGGTCATTGCATTTGAATATTTTTTTTGCTATATCATCGCTCATATAATCAGCAAGTATAATTCCATAGCATTTGTTGTTACGCATTTCATATTGGTACATCTGGCTGTTCATAGTGCCTGCATTTGATTTTACACTGGCTATTCCGCCGCCGGTGGTGGAAAGGTGATTGATATACCATTTACCGTCAGGCTTTGTTTCGTCAAGCATAGGCTTTACGGCATTTGACCATTTATTTGATGTGCCCATATTGTATCTGTCCTGAACTTTCATATGGCCGAAGTCAACAGCACCGCCGTCTGAGCCCTGATCACCCCAGTTGAGATTCAGTCCTCTTCCAAGCTCCCCAATTCTGTAAGCAAGCACACATTTCCCTCTGACGTTTCCGAGCTGAGGCGTTGTTCTTGAGGTGTACCAGTAATTTGATTTTAAGTTAATTAAATTGTTTATATCATCCGCAAGCAGATTTATATTATCTCCTGCATCCTTTTTTACACTGACAATAACGGTTTCTGTAGGGTTTTGATTAAGAAATGAATATATATCCTCAAATACCTCATAAAGCGTGAGGTAACCGCCTGATGCGTTATAGCAGTTTATAGAGCCGTGAACAAGGCGTACATTGTAATTCACACCTGTGTCACGCATCAGCCTGAGGTCGAGGTAGCGTACACCCAGTTTCAGCTGATCTGCTATGGTGGTCGGCTGCGTGGTTGCCCAAGCACCAGCAATACCGTCCACGTATATTGTACCTGAATCGTGAGTGCCGGGCATCGTTATGTCAGCTAATGAGGTATTGTCTTTGATTCCGCTCATCCAGTTGTTACCGTTCAGCTCATTGGTAAGCAGAGAGTTTGTGGAAAAAAAGGCATATGCAGGAATGACGGAGGTTACCATAATAACAACTGCCGTCAAAAAAGCCGTTATTCTTGATTTGAGCCTTAATGTTTTCTTTTTCATATCAGTCACCATTCAGTATAAAGGACATAATTACCACTATTTATTTTATTATAAAATTCACCTGATTTTATTTCAATTGACATTTTATCTAAAATGTATGCGTATTTCTTGGGTATATAGCCATATTGAAAATAGGGTCAATATAAACTATAATATGTATAATAAGGGAATATTATGTCTTTTTGTTCGGTTGTTTTTTACAGACAGATTAAGGAGAAAAGTAATGTTGTTCAAAAAAGCGAAAAAATCAGTTGCTTTAATAATGGCGGCCGTTTTAGTGCTTTGCAGCTTTGCAATATGTGATTTTACGGCTTTCGCTAAAATACCGATTGAGACAACAACTGCGGAATTTGATTTTTCTGAAGGCTTTGCGAATGGTGCTCCTATGGTTAATAATTGTGTTGGAGAGGGGCAGATAAGCTTTTTTCAGTACAGAAGCAGCGGTTATGAAACATATAACGCAAGCGGTATATATCACGAAAGAAATAACGGTACATATTCAAATTATTATTCTGAGCCTTATGCCGGCTGCTTTGAAGAGGATGGCTTAGTCTTTATTGACAACCTTAAAAATTATATTAAAGATGATAATGATTTTGAAATCAGATGGAATTATTATATTTATAATAAAGGCTTTTCGGATAATTACGGCGGATATTTTTCTCTCGGAACAGAATTTAATTCAAATAATAAGGGCACTGCATCGTATAACATATCTGAAAATGAGGTCTTGTCTCTTAGCTATGACGGCAGGATAAGGCAGGGCAGCAGCGTTTATTCGGACAAATCCTTCTCAGCTGCAGCAGCAGGTGAAAAGGACTGCTCGGTATATTACAGTGCAGCTGATAAGACCCTTACCATTACAGTGAACGGTGTGTCACAGACTGTAGGAACATCATATAAACCAAGCCAAATGAATTATTTCAGTATAGGCTCTTCAAGCCGCAGCAGCTACGGAAAATATATTGTGAAAAATATTACCGTTAAAACGATTGAGCAAAGGCTTGAACCTGACGAGTGCAAGAGTATAATAGGCGATGCTATGTCAGCCTATGAAAATAAAATGGCAAGCGGCAGTATTTATAAGAATATGCTTCCGGCATACCGTGCATATGTGAATTGTCAGAAGGCGTATGATGCATATATTTATGGCAAGGTCACAAATATCAATATACGCTCCTATGCAGAAGAGCTGAATAAAGCAGTTTCGAATATGACGGTATGGACCGCATCAAAGGGGAATTTTATTCCATCATTTTCAACTGAGGATTCCTGTAATTCACTGAATGCCGTTAACTGTCTGTGGGCTGAATCAAGTGATGACCCTGTGGTATATCAGCATACGCAGGTTAACAATACCGCTAATTTTTATTATCACACATCTGTTTATATGTATGACGGAAATATGCAGATTCCGTTTCTTATTGGTTTTTACAGGTATGCCGCTCTCGGCAATCCCAGAAATCCGAGAATATGGTATGCCAAAATGACAGGGCAGAATGGTGGACTTTCTATAAGCTGCAGCTATTATTCCGGCGATATTTTATCAAGAGATTTCAGGCAGATTTATACATCAAGCTATCATATCGGTGCAGAGGAAAGCACAAATTATTCCATAATTCTGTCTACAGGTGATGTACGCTATATGGCGAATCACTTTACCTTTGCCTCGTCACCTTTCGGCAGCTCGGAATTTTACAAAAAAGCATATCCAACTGCTTTTAAAATAGGATATGGAAATAAAGATACTCAAAATGTTGAATCACACGATTTTCAGTTCGGAGATGCAAAGGTTTTTTATGTCCTCAATTATAAATCCATACTGGACTATATAAATTCAGATGCATATAAAAATTATTTTAAAAACGTTTCAGATTTCAGAGAAGGCGGACTTGAAAAGCTGATGGCAGCATATGATAATGCTACTGTTTTTGACCCCAATGCATACGATTATTCAAACAATACGGAGTCGCAGGTTTCCTTATGTGCGGATAAGATTCGGACTGTTGTAGAACAGTTCAGAAATGTGGGAACGATTCGTTCCGATTCAGCGGACTATGAAAAGCTCAGACAGAAAATACAGCAGAGCAGTTCCTTGACACAGGAAAATGAAATCATTTCAAACGGTTCAACACGTACAACAAGATACACGCCTGAAAGCTGGAATATGTATTCAAATGCACTTTCCACTGCAAGAGCAGCTATGGCAAATGTGATTACCTCCGGCGGCTACAGCTCTGATTACAATTCCAAATCCATTTCGGATATAGCGGATAATATTACATCCGCAATATCCAATCTGAAATATAATTACATTATTGAGTATGTTCATTATGACGGTGTTTCAATGGGAAGTACTGTAGGTGTGCAGGACAGCAGAGTTGATATCAGCCTTGTAAAAAATACAGATATGATTTTGGGAACACAGAATGAGCATTTCCATTATATATATTCATGGTCTGATAAGGTTTTGAGTAAGTCTAAATACGGTGATGCTGAGGTTGTTACTGTAAATGAAATCAAAACTCGTGATGAATGTGTTTTAGAGGAAATAAGAACGATAACAGAGGCTTCCTGTACCTCACCGTCCATTAAGCTTTATTCCTGTACTGTATGTGGCGCAGAGTTTGAAATTACAGGTGATGTTTCAGAACACGGCTATGAATGTACTGTTGTTGCACCAACCTGCAGTGAAAAGGGATATACCCACTATGTCTGCAGGGTTTGTGGAGATTCATATGATGCCGATTATACGGATATGCTCGAGCATTCTTATACTGCATTTGTTTCAGAACCGACCTGTACGGAGAAAGGCTATACTTCAAGCAGGTGTGTAAACTGCGGTTATGAGGTTGTGGATAAAAACTCTTATATTCCGGCACTCGGACATCAGTATACCTGTGAGCTTGTGTCAGAGGCGAATTGCATATTTGCAGGTGCACAGGAGTATACCTGTACACGCTGTGAAGATACTTATATTGAAGAAATTCCGATTAACAGCAATATACATTCCGATATGATTTATTCCAGAACAGTTGCACCTACTGAGATTGAACAGGGATATGATATTTATTACTGTTCAAATTTCTGCGGATACTGGGAGAAACGTAATTTCATTCCTGCAATCGGAGGGGATTCCAATCTTGCAGACTATATTGAGATATACAATGCTGCTGTTGCAAATCTCGTAACTGATTTTGCACCATATACACAGGAATCAATAGATGCGTATAATCAGATAACAGAACAGGCAAAGGCGAAGGGCGAACAGGCTGTTGCAGATTCCTTGCCGTCTGATATTGAGCTTGCGGCAAAGACTCTTATTGAAGCATCATCCGTGCTGAGAATCAAAACCCTTGATGTAGTAATATATATCAATTGCAGTGATGATGAGGTAAGAGAGCTGGTATATTCATCAGAGGGCGTTTCCTATGGTGATTCAATAAATGTTGATATCAGCAATGAACTCGGCAAGAGCAATGTGAAGAAATGGACAGTGGAACAGAATGGTGAAACAAAACGTCTTGCATTATCATCGGCAAGCTGTGATATGGTGATTACGGATGATGCGGTAATCAATGTTTATCTGACGGATGATGAGGTTGAAATTGCAGACAGTTCAAAGGTTACTATGCTTAATAACGACGGCAGAGTAATCGGCACGGCTTACGTGAATAATGGCAGTGTTCTTGATTTGGATGAGGAGAATCAGTTTGATGTTACGGCACCTGAGCTTCCTTTCTACCGGTTTGCCGGTTGGCAGATTGTTGAAGGCAGTCAGATTGTAACAGCTGATACTGTCATAAAAGCAACGTATAAGGTTGTTTGATAGGGGGATAGTAAAATGAAAAATAAAAAGATTATTTCCCTGGTGCTGTCAATTACTCTGGTAATCACTTCCGTTATGTGTATAGGTTTCAATGCTTTTGCAAATGATGAAATCCATTTCAGCTTTGATGAAAATACAAAAACCCTGACCTTAACCGGCTCAGGTGCAATGACTGACTACACACAGGATAGCTTAAATCAGATTGATTGGTATGAGCACAGAAATAAGATTGTAAATGTTGTTATCGGTGAGGGGATTACTCATATTGGTGACTATGCCTTTTGCCGTGAAATAGCTCTTGAAAATGTGTCCTTGCCCTCGAATTTAAAATCAATCGGTATCGCTGCCTTTGCAGGAAATGATAAGCTTCAGCAGCTGACGATTCCTGAGAGTGTTGAAGAGGTTGGAGATTATGCCTTCGGATATAAATATGATATGACGCTCAATACGGATTTTGTGGCATACTGCACATTTAACAGCGCCGCACAGCAGTTCTGTATCAGAAATTATGTTCCTTTTGATGTTCCTTTTTCTGATGATCATACGGATAAGGCTGTAACGCTTTCCGAAAACCGGCAGAGCATGTGGTCCTTTGTGCCGCGTACAGACGGTATCATCACGTTTTGGTCAACAGGCAAGTCGGATACATACGGACTGATTTATGATGCAGATAATTATGTTTACAGCTCCTCATTTGACATTATGAGAAAATCGGCACTTGCGGAAAATGATGACGATACGGACGGAATCAATTTCAGGCTTTCCTGCGAGCTTAAAGCAGGTAAGAGATATTATCTTTCAGCAAAATTCACCTCGCCGAAAAAGAACAGCGGTTCATTTGATGTGCATATAAGCTTTGACTGCACAAAGCATTTATATAATCGGAAAATCATAACTGAGCCTGATTGTATAAATGATGGTGAAGCAGAATATACCTGTTTGGTATGCGGTGATACATACAGAGAAAGGCTTTATGCATTAGGGCATATTTACAAGCTGTCCTCTTTCAGTAACGGCATTGCAGGTGTTCAGTGTGACAGATGTACCGAATCGTATGAAATACGATTTTCTGATTATATCAATAAAGAAAATCCGATACTCGATGTTGTTGAAGACAATATAATCAATGCAAAGGATTACTCAAAATTAATAAAAATTTTCCGATAAAAACAACCCTCAGTTTCTGATGAAAGAAACTGAGGGTTGTTTGCTGCTGCGTATATCTAAACAAAAAAACCTTGAAAAACAACGGAAAACCGTATGCTTTCAAGGTTTTTTAAGTGGAGCTGATAACCGGACTTGAACCGGTGACCTCATCCTTACCAAGGATGTGCTCTACCACCTGAGCCATATCAGCAGAAATGGCGACCCGGAACGGGCTCGAACCGTCGACCTCCAGCGTGACAGGCTGGCGTTCTAACCAACTGAACTACCGGGCCACATCTGCGAATTGTATTATATATTAACTTTTGCCGATTGTCAAGAAGTTTATTGAATTTTCGTTTATATCTTGCAAGTTTTATTATATTGATATATAATAACTTTGTGATTTAAGTAATGTTGGGGGGATATTTATGCGCCTTACAAATGGTGCATCGGAGAATACACATAAGTTTATGACAGATGGTATTCGTTACATCTGTGAAAATTTTAAGGATCGTGCTCCGGGTACGCATAGCGAAAGAAAAGCTCAGAAGTTTCTGAAAGGTCAGCTTGAGGAGTGGGCTGACGAGGTTGAGATGGAGGATTTTGAGCTTCATCCGAGCGCTTTTATGGGCTGGATTATTCCGGCAGGTATTATAGGTATTATATCTGTTATATTCTATTGGCTTACATATAAAAATGTTGTTGATAATCCTGCACTGGCAATTATCGCAACAATTATTACATGGTTTGCACTTTCCTGTCTTGTTATTGAATTTCTTATGTACCGTGAATATGTTGATTTTCTTTTTCCTAAAAAGACATCACGTAATGTTATGGCAAGAAGAAAGCCGACAGGCGATGTGAAAAGGAGAATCATTTTCTGCGGACATACAGATGCTGCAAATGAGTGGACCTATTCTCTTCACGGCGGTCTCAAGTCCCTTGCTCCTGTTATGGGCGGCTCAATCGGCGGACTTATACTCGTATGCATTTTTAATATTGTATGGCTGATTTACGATATTGCAGGCGGTACATATCTGTCAAAGTTCTGGCTTGTAATGGGTATTATTGAGCTCGTTCTCATTCCTTTCTTTATTGCAATTTTATTCTTTATTAACTGGAAGGTTATCGTTGACGGTGCGAATGACAACCTGACTGCTGATTTTATTTCTATGGCAGTTCTTAAAGAAATGGCGGATCATAATAAGAGATATGAAAATACTGAGGTTTGCTGCCTTTTAACCGGCTCTGAGGAGGCCGGACTTCGTGGTGCAGTTGCTTATGCAAAGCGTCACCAGAACGAACTTAAGGAGATTGAAACCGTAGTTATTGCTATGGATACAATGCGTGAAATTGAGCAGCTTCAGATTTATACGCAGGGCTGTACAGGTACTCAAAAGAATTCAAATGCCGTTGGTGAGCTTGTTTATGAGGCAGGTATTAACTGCGGTGTTGAGATGAAGGAAACGGATATATATCCGGGTGCCGTTGATGCTGAGGGATTTTCTCGTTATGGCATAGAGGCAGTAGGCTTTTGCGGTGTAAATCATGATCCTAAAACCTATTATCATACTCGCCTTGATACACCTGACAATATGAGTGAGGAGTGTATCAACCTTTCACTTGATATTTGCCTTGAAGCGGCTGAGCTTTATGATAACAAAGGCGGTATTGACGCCTTCCGTGAAGAGGGAAGAAACCGTTTCAAGAGGGGCTATAACAAATAAAAATAGCGGAGCTGTCGTATATAGGATAGCTCCGTATTTTAGAATATAAATTATAGTTTAGAATTAGGATAAGAAATACCCTAATAATCCAATTAATGGATTGTACCATTCTTTTGAGTCGCAAAAGAACGGTACCAAGAAAACGAATCAGGGGGAAGGCATACGCCAATTCCCCCTGATAACCCCCTCTGCTGTTGTGCCGCACGTACTGACGCACACAGTGGCACAGGCAACGATAAACAATAATTTATTCTCATATACTAAAAACGCCTATTGGATTGCTCCAATAGGCGTTGCTTTATTTATAATCATCTATTGATTTCCGGATTGTTTTTTCATTGCCTTCGCTGTCGGTAATGATAATTTCAGGGTACCATTTTGTTGCGAATTTATAGGGGTTATCCTTTTTTAGTTCGTCAAATATAACCTTAGGATAGTTGATGCTGTCCTTTTCATTGGCTTTTGCTTTTGTTTCGGAATCATCACGCAGTACCGCAACCACAACAAAACGGAAATTCTTTCTGTAATCTGTCGGACAGGAGATTGTGAGCACGGTGTCCTGCCTGGTCACATTAATACCTGTATCGTACAGGAATCTGCTTGTGAGCTTTGACGCATAATCATTTGCCGATTTAACGGTCATTTTTTCAGTGACATTATATGGGAAGATATATCCGTTGTCGTCCTCAGCCTTAGTATTGGTGTAAAATGCACCTGCTACCTTAAAGGTGTAATCCTCAAAGAGATTTGAGTAGTTTATATACCCTGTGGAATTGTTATACGCATTTGCGCTTGAATAAAGATTTTCAAGGCTGTTGTCGTTCAGGTATACAACATAGTTGAACTGCTCTGCACCCTCTGTGCATTTTTCTGCATAGGGGGATTTTTTGCTGTCACTGCTTACGGTTGTTTTCAGCTCAATATCAGGTATTTCAAGATAGCCTGCTGTGTCCGGATTTTCACCAAGTATATCGCAGTATTTTTCAAGCATACCTACCTGAAATTCAGCGTCAGGGTATTTCTTTTCGTATGGCTTAAGATAAGCTCCCTTTGACTGCTCCACAGCATATACTATGCCGAATATGATTCCGATCAACGCGATGATTGCCGCTAAAGCAATAAGCACCTTTTTATTGAATACAGCCTTTTTTATTTTTGCTAAAACAGTCTTGCTTTTTTCCTTATGTCTGTCACGCTTTTCTTTTTTTGCTGCTCTTATTGCCTCGAGCTCTTCCGGCGTTTTTTTCGGCTTCGGCTCTTTTTTCCTTTTAGGCTGTTTTTCAGCAGTGTCTTCATCATCTGATTTTGCAAAGTCAATATAATTTTCTCTGCGTTTAGGGGGCTCTAATGGTTCAATCGGTGTTTCGCGCTGCTCCTTCTGTGTTTTAAAATCAGAAAGAATTTTGCCGATATCGTCCTTTTCTTCGCTCATCTTATAATCACCTTTTTCGCATGATTTATGGCATCCGCCATAAGCTCGTCAAGATTATCTATTTTATTTTCCGCCGCAAGCACATCATCAAGATGAGGTCTTGTTTTCGGATGCTTCGGAGTGAATACGGTACAGCAATCTTCATATGGCTGAATGGAGGTTTCAAAGGTATCGATTTTTCTTGAAATGCTGATGATTTCCTCCTTGTCCATGCCGATACAGGGTCTGAACACAGGCATATTCACGGCACAGTCTGTGCAGGCAAGTGCGTACATTGTCTGGCTTGCTACCTGTCCCACACTTTCACCGGTGATGAGTGCACTGCAATTCTGCTTAACAGCCATTTTTTCGGCAATCATCATCATAATTCGTCTCATAATAATCGTAAAATATTCCTCAGGACAGAGGTCACGGATTGCCTCCTGAATTTTTGTGAACGGCACAACATAGGTTGTTATTGTTCCTGCGTATTTTGCGACTCTTTTGAGCAGCTCCATAACCTTCATTTCAGCAAGCTCTGAGGTGTATGGCGGTGACGCAAAGTGAATTGCACACAGCTCAATACCGCGTTTTGCCATCATATACGCTGCAACAGGGGAGTCAATACCGCCGCTGATGAGTATTCCCGCTCTGCTGCTTGTACCTGTCGGCATACCGCCTGCACCCTTGATATTGTTACCGCGTACAAAGGCATATTTGTCACGCACCTCAATGGTTACAATCATATCGGGATTGTGCACATCAACCTTAAGATGATGGAATTTTGAAAGGATGTATCCGCCTGCTTCTCTGCAGATTTCAGGGGATTTCATTGGGAATTTTTTGTCGGAACGCTTCGCCTCAACCTTAAAGGTTTTTGCGTCCTCAAGCTGTTCCTCGAGATATTGGACTGCAGTTTCCTTTATACTGTCAAAATCCTTTTCGCACACGCAGGCACGTGAAAGTGCAGCAATGCCGAAAACCTTTGAAAGTCTGTCGGCTGCGTCGTCAAGGTCAATGTCCTCGTCTATAGGGTCAACCATTATTGTTGACTGGCTTTTTGTGAATTCAAATCTGCCTAAGTCATTCAGGCGCTTTTTCATATTCTTGATGAGGATATCCTCAAAGGAATTTCTGTTCAGTCCTTTCAGGGTAAGCTCACCGTTTTTAATCAGTATTATCTCTTTCATATCTTCTCCAAAGGGTGTTTTTCTATAAGTTCTCTTAAGGCATTTGCCAGTAAATCAATTTCTTCCTTAGTATTATATCGGCAAAAGCTGATTCTTATGCTCTTGTCGAGTGTCTCATTGTCAAGCCCCATAGCTGTAAGCACGTGGCTTTTTTTGCCCTTTGCACAGGCAGAGCCGTTGCTGACATATATGTCGTAATTGGACGAAAGCTCCTGTAGAATCGTCTGGCTGCGCATAAAGGTTGGTATATATATATTTATGATGTACGGCGAAGCATCTTCACCGTTATTGAATTGAATTCCGTTTATTCTGCCGAGCTGCTCACGTGCATATCCGTTGAGCTCACGGATATATCTTTTCTGCTCTGCAGTCGGTGTTAATGCCTGTACCGCAGCACCAAAGCCTGCAATAAGCGGAGCACTCTCTGTTCCGGGACGTATTTTCTTTTCCTGCTCACCGCCGAAGGTTCTCGCAAAATTCTGATTTGTGAGGTTGGCGTCTTTATTGATATAAAGAGCACCGATGCCCTTAGGACCGTGAATTTTGTGTGCAGATACAGTGATTAAATCAGCACCGAGCTTTTTAGCATGGATTTGGATTTTTCCGTAAGCCTGTACACAGTCGATATGTATCAGGGCAGGTGACTCAGCCTTTTTAACTGCGCGTTTTATTGCCTCAACCGGCATAATTGTTCCGACCTCGTTATTTATATACATCATCGAAACGAGGATTGTATCTTTATTCACCGCATCAAAAAGCTGATTTTTTGAAATATTTCCGCCTCTGTCAGGCTGAAGATAAACAACCTCAAAGCCTTGTTTTTCAAGCTCCTGTGCAGATTGCAGTACACTTTCGTGCTCAATTGCCGTTGTAACAATTCTGCTGCCAAGTCTTTTCCTCGCCTTTACTGCTCCGAAAAGAGCAAGGTTGTTTGCCTCCGTTCCGCCTGAGGTGAAAATAATTTCCTCTCTGTTTGCACCCAGTGACTGAGCAATTTCATCTCTTGCAAGTATAACCTCTTTCATTGCATCAATGCCGAGATTGTGCAGGCTTGAAGGGTTACCCCAGTTGTTTTCCAGCATATTTGTAACAGCATTTATACATTCTTCACACGGCTTTGTTGTTGCTGAATTGTCAAGATAGGCTGTCATAATTTCATTAATTCCTTAAGCTTTAATATTCCTACAATTGTTTTCGCATCTTTGATTTCACCGCTCATAATTTTTGCAACGCATTCGCTAAACGGCATTTTGATTACCTCAAGATATTCATCTTCGTCAAGCTCCTGCTCACCGAAGGTTAAATCCGTTGCGTAAAAAATACGTATGATTTCACCGCAGTAGCCGGGTGTGGGATAGATTTCACCAAGCGGCTCGAATTTTTCGGCAACTGCACCGCATTCCTCACGGAATTCACGGATAGCCGCTTCGCGTGGATCTTCGCCCTTTTCCAGCTTACCTGCAGGAATTTCGTATATCGTTTCCTTGTACGGATATCTGAATTGCCTTACCATAAGAACCTCGTTGTTCTCAGTAAGACCTACGATTGCCACACCGCCCGGATGGTCCACCACCTCGCGCTGTGCCTCTGTTCCGTCAACAAGCGTTATTTTATCAGTATGTACATTGATGATTTTTCCGCTGAAGATACCCTGAACCTCTTCTGTCTGCTCATAAAATCCGAGAGCAACAGATTCAATGTCCTCTATTTTATCGACAATGAATTTGGCGCCTGCCTCAATATGCTCAAATTTTGTGCCGTAGCCCCATAAAACGCCTACAGAGTCAATGAGATTGGTTTTTGCTCCCTCAATATCGTACTTTTTATCACCGACCATAATGCATTCATTGCCGGCGATATTCAGCTCTTTCTGGCATCTTGCAATAATGCTTGCCTTTGATTCACAGTCGGCTGTAAAGGTTACGCCGCAGATTACGTCAAAATAAGACTTGATTCCGAAATGGTCAAGCAGTGTTTCAATATATTCCTGCGGCTTTGAAGAGGCAATACCTATTTTAATATTGTCCTTTTTAAGAGAAATTAAAAGCTCCTTTATACCGTCGTACAGCTTGCTCTCAAATACGCCCTTATTTGTATAGCGTTCGCGGAATTTTTTTACAAGCTCATCCGCTCTTGCAGCATCAGCACCGAATTTCTCCTGAAAGGTAATCAGAAGCGGAGGGCCTATGAAACAGGTCAGCTCCTCATAATCAGGAGCATTATAGCCAAATGCCTCCAATGCATATTTTGCACTTTTAAGTATACCCTCACCGGTATCGCATATCGTTCCGTCAAAATCGAAAATTACTGCACTGTATCTCATATGCTGTTCACCTTTTTCATAAATTTATCCTCAAGCACAACGAATCTTTCAATTGTGCCTTTGCCGATAATATCATCATTATTGTCTTTTGCCGAAACAGAAAATGTAAGCTTTCTGCCGTCAGCATTTTCAAGAATGGCAGTGGCGGTAATCTGTGTGCCGATACCGCTTGCCTTGTTATGTGATACAGAAACGTTTGTGCCTACAGTAGTCTCTCCCTCGTCAAGAAGCGGTGCACAGGCAAGACAGGTTGCCTCCTCCATAAGTGCCAGCATCATAGGTGTGGCAAATACATCAAGTGCACCGGATTTAACAGTCTTTGCTGTGTTGGAGGAATCTACTGTGGTAACAGCAGATGCACTGAGCTTTGCAGTAAAATCTTTCATAATCGTACCCCATTTATTGCGGAAAATCCATTTATACCGCATTATTATATCATATTTTTTTATTATATACAATATAAAACAATTGTGGTACAATATTATAAATTATTTTGAAAGGGTGCTGTCCTTATGCCTGAGAAAAGAAAAAGGATTCATATGCTTGATGAAATCAGAGGCTTTGCAATCATATGTATGATTTTTCACCATGCATTTTTAGATGTGGGTGATGTAATCGGTCTTGGATGGGGATATGAAATTTTTGATGCACTTTGTACAGTACAGCCGATATTCTGGACAATATTCATTGTGATTTCAGGTATGTGCTCAAGGCTTTCCAGAAATACAGTTAAGCGTGGTGTCCTTGTTCTTGTTTGTGCAGGTATAATAACGCTTGCGACGGCAGTGATTATGCCGCTTTTAGGCTTTGTAGGTGCAGAGATTTATTTTGGTATTCTTCACTGCTTAGGTACGTGTATGGTCATAACAGGTCTTCTGATGCCTCTTTTCAAAAAAATAGATTTTAGAATCGGTGCTGCTGTTTCACTTATTCTGTTTTTGTTTGTCTATGGAATTGAGGGCGGTAAAATCTGCTTTGGTCTTATCTCTTTGCCTGAGAGCTGGTATCAGTTTAATATACTTGCACCGCTTGGTTTCCATAATGCAAGCTTTCATAGTGCGGATTATTTTTCCATTCTGCCCTGGATATTTATGTTTTTCTTCGGAGCATTTATCGGAAAAATTGCAGCAGATGAAAAATTGCCTGAGCCGATGTATAAGCAGCACAGTAAGTTTTTATCCTTCGTTGGCAAAAACAGTCTCTGGGTTTATCTGGCACATCAGCCGATATTATATGCTGTTATGTTTATAATTGCTATTTTAACGATTTGATTTCTTAACAAAAAATTACGCATCTCATAGAATAAAAGGTGACAATTCCTATTGTTCTGTGAGATGCGTTTTCAATTGTTGGCAGTGGTGGAGTTCTGCTTCTTTAAAACAGCCATTGCTGTATCAATTGTGGTAAAGCATATATGCATTGAAAATTCTGCATTATGCTATAGAACAGTGGCTGGCTATTCCATTTTCAGCCACTGTTCATTTGCCTGTTTTACGGAGTAAAAGCTGTAAGATAAAAATTTGTTTACAATGTCCTTTGCAGATTTTATATGCCTGCTTACAGTTGGCTGAGAGAGTTTGAGCTCTCTGGCTATTTCCACCTGGCTTTTACCGAAAACATAAAACATTCTCAGACAAAGGTTCTGTCGCTCAGTAAGCTCATTTTTTATAATCATCGGCAGAACCTTTGACATGGCTTTGATGAGAATTTTTTGTTCGTCAAAGCCATTGTCCTCGTAATTGTTTATATCGGTCATATATTCTTCAACAAAATCAATCATTTTCTTCCTCCTCATCATAGTAGCAAGACAGCAGTGCACCAACTCTTTTGCACTCGCATGCCATATCATAGTATATTTTTAATTTTCTTCTGAGCAGTAAAAGCTCTTTTCCGCTGTATATGTAAAGCAGCGGCTTAAGTCCGTCCATTTTTGCACTGATTGTTTTATATTGTGCTTCATATTCACGTGCTAATTCATCAATAGTCATACTGTATTCCTTCTTTCTTGTTTGAGTTTTTTCAGCGCTGTTCATTTTTTGTACAATTACATACTATACGAATATTTGTTCGATGTCAATGCGCTTGATTGAATTAGTCCAATGGATTACCCACTTCTAATTTTTTTGCGTTACCTTTTGCGATAAAAGCCACTATAAAACACGTATTTGTTAAACTATATAAAAAATATCAGCGATGCTATTGACAAATTATGCAAGATACACTATAATAAATTTAGACTTGAGGCGGGCCGCACCGTTTCAATTCAAGTCCTCCATAGTTTGTAATAACAGAGAGGGGAAGGTCGGATATGCAGGTCCGGCCTTCTTTCTTTTCATATTTAATTTTTAACTTTACTTTTAATGCTATCAGTATTAGAATATAATTTAACAAAAATCTTTACAGAGGCTTAAGAATGTATTATAGAACATATTTAAAAATAGATTTGGATGCAATTGAATATAATATTGACAATGTGCTCAGAAAGCTTGCCGGAAAGGCGAAGCTTCTTGCAGTTATAAAGGCAGATGCGTACGGAAACGGTGCAGTTGAGGTAGGAAAATTTCTGGAAAGTAAATGTGACTTTTTCGGTGTTGCCTGTGTGGAAGAGGCAATGGAGCTGATAAACGCAGGAATAAAAACACCTATACTTGTTCTCGGCGGAGTATCACCGCAGCAGTATGATGTAATTGTTGAAAATGATATCCGTATTCCGATTTTTTCCTATGAGGCAGCACAGGCACTGTCTGACGAGGCTGTAAGGCAGAATAAAAATATTCCGTTCCATTTCTGCCTCGATACCGGAATGAGCAGAATCGGCTTTCAGGTGAACAGTGAAAGTGCTGTTGTATGTAAAAAGATAACAGAGCTTCCCAATATAATTGCTGAGGGACTGTTTTCGCACTTTGCTACTGCTGATGAAGAAAATCTTGAAAAGACTTTAGCCCAGAAAAAGCGTTTCAGTGATTTCGTTAAAATGCTTGCTGAAAGGGGAATTGATATTCCTATTAAGCACATCAGCAATTCTGCAGGAATTATGGTGCTTGATGATACCTTTGATATGGTTCGCTCAGGCATTATTACATATGGGCTTTACCCCTCAGCTGAGGTTGATCAATCACTTATGGATATTAAGCCGTCAATGGAGTGGAAAACCCATATCAGTCATATCAAAACGCTGGAGGCAGGCAGGGAAATTTCATACGGCGGAACCTATGTTACGGATAAGGAAACAGTGGTTGCCACAATCCCTGTGGGATATGCTGACGGTTATCCGAGATGCCTGTCAAATATCGGAAGAGTTATTGTTAACGGAAAATATGCACCTATACTTGGCAGAGTATGTATGGATCAGTTTATGGTCGATATCACCGGTATTCCTGATGTGAAGGAAGAAAATGAAGTAACACTTGTAGGATGTGATGGTGAGCTTACTCTGACTATGGAGGAGATTTCCGAAATGGCACATTCCTTCAATTATGAGCTGCCCTGCAGAATATCACGCCGTGTTCCGAGAGTATATACGCACAATGGTGAGGTTGTGAAAACCGTAAATTATTTTTAAATCTGAATGCTGAAAATCCCGTAAGATATTAAGTCTTACGGGATTTTCTAGTTAAATGGTTAAAAAAATCAGCGTTTTTAGATTTCTACTTTTATTCTACCTCGATTTAATTGCCATATGAGCAGGGTTTTGCTATAATTTTTTTGAGGTGATTTTATGGATTACTACAAGTTTGGCAATACACTTTGCAAATTACGTGAGGAGCATCAGCTGACACAAAAGGAGCTTGCGGCAATTCTGGACGTTTCCGACAAGGCTGTATCAAAGTGGGAAAACGGTCAGGCAATTCCAAGAATGGAGACGCTTGAAAAAATAGCGGTAACACTGAATACATCGGTAGAAGAGCTTATTACGATAAGTAAGGATAACAGTAAAAGAATTTGTATTAAAAATTCCTATGCCGATATTGCACATATAGAGCTTGATGGCGAGCTGTATAGCCTCAAGGAGGGTGACAGCAAATGGATTGAGCTGAATCCCTCTTTAAATGAACATACAATTACCATTAACGGTGAGCTTACGCTTGATTATGATTGGAGCAGTGAGGCTGCGGAAAATTTAAAGGAAAAGCTGATTAATAAAGGTGCAGAAAAGCTTATCGGCTATCTCGGTAAGGTGATAAATAACTGTGTTCTTCAGACGGAATGTACATATCGGCTTGGGATTGCGGAAAATGAGACTGAGCTGGAGATGGAGCTTGATACATTTTCAATCGGCGACAAGGCTATGATTAATGAGAATTTTCTGATAAGCTATCCAAAGCTGAATACAGAGCATAGCAGAATCACATTGTTAGCTGCAAAAAGCAGAAACACAAAAGATTTTCTCAGACACAAAAGAAAAATGGCACTGACAAGTGATCTGGCTATAGATATTCCGTTAATGCTTTTGGTCTTTCCTGTAAGAATGGCATATTTTAAAAGCCTGTGCAAGCCTGACAAATTAAAAGCCAATATTGAGAAAGCGGATGATTATAATGAAAAATATAATAAGAAAGAAGAAAAACGGAAAAAGAGAAAACACCCTGTGCTTAAAACAATTCTCCTTTTTATCATTCTGATTATCGGTTGCTTTACAATCGACTTTGTAGGGGATGTACTCAATGTTGAGACGGAAAAGCCTGCTCTTATTTCGAGTGACTACAGTACGATTGAATTGTTCAGGGACACATATGTGCGTATAGATGAAATGCCCTTTGATGCCATTCCTGCTAAGGATTTCGGCATTGAAACCTGGTACGATGCACGGCTTGACAGCTTGTCAAAGCTTGACCAGAGTTTGTCCAATGATAAGGTGACGATTTTTGAGGACAGCAGCGGCAAAAAATATCTTTGGCTTGTATGCGATTATCTGGATTCAACCGTTGATGAAAATGGTGAAATGCTGGAATTTGAGGATTTTGAAGACCCAATGGTTTATGAGATAAAAGAGTAAATAAATTCAAATAAGAAAGCCTGACTGAACTCGGATAATGTTCAGTCAGGCTTTTCTTGTATTAAATTATTCTGCAGTGGCGGTGCCATTTTTATCTGTTCCGCCGTGATTTGATGATGCGTAGCCAATCCAGGTAGTTCCCGGATTAAGGTTAACGTTTTTACCGTTTGCATCCTTGATTACAATTACACCGTTTTCAACAGACCAGGTAATTGGTGTGATGGTTCCGAGACTTACAAGCTTTCCGTTTCCGCCTGAGAGCTTGTAGTCACAGTATATTTCGGAATTACCGCTGCCCTTGTAATTGTACTTTGTTATATATTCTGTGGTGTCGTAAAGCACAAGCAGATTTTTTCTTGTAACATCTGTACGGTAATCCTGACAGTGATACATTTTATCTTCAGAATTATATGTCCAGTCACGTGTCTTTGAGCTTGAAGAGAAGGTAAGAGCAAACGCGTTACAGGCTTCTGTACCGACCGCTTTCTCCTCTTTGTTAAAGCTGAATTTGGTGAGCTTGCTTGAATCGGCATCCGTTCTGAATTCAGATTCCTTTATTGCCTGCTCAAGCTTTTCACCATAAAGCACACCGGTATGCTCTGATGATACGCCTCTTGATGAATCTCTGCCGAACAGACCTACGCTGTCACTGTAAGCCATCTGGTTGATGTGGTCAACATCATCATTTCTGAACACTGCGTCTGCACCGATATAGTCACCCTTGCTTGTGCTCTGTCCCCAGTGAATGAAGATAGAATCAAACAGCTCAGAGAATTTTATGAACGGTGGTCTTGCACTTCTCATCGGACCTATCTGACTTGGAAGAGAGGTATAGTCTGCATAGAGCCAGAGCATTCTGGTTTCTCCGCCTTCAACCTCGCCCTCCATAATAATGTCAGGTGCGTTCTTGCTGTCATCAATTCCCCATTGAGGTCTGGCATCATAAGCGTTTTCAACGACGCAGGCAACAGGTCTTTTGCCCACAGCCTTTTCGTTAAAGGAAGCCTCGCCTGTAAGCGGATTAACAATCTGCACAGGAGCTGCTGTAGTAGTTACTGTGGTGGAAGGTTTTGTTTCCTCCTCCTTATTCTTTCCTTTTACAAAGGCAAAAACGCCCACAGCGATTGCAACAATCAGAACAACAGCAACGGCAATGATAATTGCTTTCTTCTTTCCGGAGCCGTTGTCATCAGGTGCCTGTGTGTATATTTCATTTGTCTCTATATCATCCTGAGCGGATGTACTGAAGGAATCATTGATAATTTCAAAATTATTCGATTCGTTGAATGCTGCAGCCTTTTCCGTTTTATTATTATCGTTAAAGCTCAAATCAAATGTAAGGCTTTGGTCTATTGTGTTTTTCTCCTTCTTTTCAGGGGGAGTGAATGTGTAAAAGAAATCATCTGCTCTTTTATCTGCATTGTTTTTTGTATCATTGTCTGTTCTTTTGTTTTTCAGTTCATTTAAGATATCATCAATTTCGTTATTGTTTGACATATAGAATCTCCTTTTATATGTTATCACTCAAGTATTGTATCATATATCCGCCGTTATTTCATCATATTTTTTAAAAAATTAAATTTTATTGATTTAAAACATAGTATGTAGTAAAATAATAAAGATAAATTTATTGAGGTGACATAATGGCTAAGACTGTTGCTATGATCATTACGAATGACAATATTCTTGTGAGGGATAATGAAAGTGATGAGTTTAAAACTTTCACAATGCCGTCACTCAATCCATCACCGAATATTCCTTTTTATCATGAATTTGCTGAAAAGATAGCTGAATGTCAGTACTATTTCAAGGAGTTTATGAAGGGTATTTACGGGAAAAAGCTGAATAAGTATATTCTTGCAATCATTGTGCCTGATGATACAAGCAAGCTGGAATCCATTTTTATTAATGAGTTTTTTGTTAATTCCGGTGCCTGCAAGGCTGTTGCGCAGATGCCTATGGCGCTGGCTCTTTCAAAGGAAGAGGTAAGGTACATTTCCATTTCAAAATCCTCAAGAAATGTGATTCTTGAATATGTAAGGAATAATGAGACTGTTGTCAGAAAGCTTTATGATATTCATACCTGCAATCCGAAGCAGGTTATGTCGGATGCTGAGAAGATTCATATTGATGTGGAATATAATGATGTTCCGATTTTTGTTAATAATTTTAATATGAATATGGACGAGTATATCGAAATGGGTGAAATTATAAGCACAAAGCAGTTTATGGAAAAAATATCCAATATTGATGTTGAAAAATTATAAATAATAAATACACCCCTGTGCAAAATATAACAGGGGTGATTTTAATGGAAAAAAAGAAAAAAAGAAAAAATCATGGCAAAAAGCCGATTATTGATCTGACATCCTATATCAGTCCGGATATGGTAAACTGTGATGTGGATGGAAGCTATACAGGGATACCGGCAGATATGTACTATAATGATGAGCTGGAACAGCCGGTTCAGGATGCTGATGATTTATAATGAAAACAGTGCTGTAAGATGAAGGTCATTATCCTTTTTCTTACAGCACTGTTTTTTAGTTATTTAATTATTTAATAATGAATTTGTTCTCGGATTCATTACCGTATTGTTGCTCTGTGCAAATTCAAGAGCAGAAAAGCAGGTCTTTTCCTGTGGCTCAAAATACGGCTCATCCATTTTGTATAAAGGTTCCGGCTCAGGAAGTTCTACAGGCGGCTCTTCATATGCGTATATATAGCCGTAGAAATGCTGTCCGTAATGTGAGCTCATATCATAATAAACATTCGTGTTAAAATACGGACCGCCCCAATGGGATTCGGAAACGGTTATTCCGCCGTCATCTGATATATCCTCAACAACTGCAACGTGACCTGACCAGCAGGCGATTGCACCAAGTCTTGCTTCGTCACCGTATTCATAATAATCGTTTGATTTGTTGATAAACCACCATTCACCGGCATTGCCGTGATCAATAAGCGGTCTTTCTCCGTTAAGCTCATATATTCTGCCAAAGGCATATGCAACACAATTCGGCATACCATAGCCTGTCTGGGAATATGCATTGAGTTCGGAGGTGTAATAAGGCTCACCGTTTGGAGCTGTCAATCTTGCTTCAAATTCTTCTGCAAATACTGTTGTAGGGAAAACGGTTAAAACGATAATAGTCAATAAAACGGATACAATGCTGTTTTTAATTAGCTTTCTCATAGCTGCCTCCTTTACAAATGCTTTCTTTGATATGACGTTTTTTTCGTCAATTTTAACAAGAAAAGTCATTTGTCCAACATCGTTTTGCATTTTATCATAAAAACGGCATAGTAATCTATAGGAAAGCTTACCAACGTTTCTTGTAACCTTTTTGTAATAATTGTAACTAATTGACAAATTTTAGTCATAACTATTGACAAATTGTTACCTGTTAAACGACAAAAGTCTAAAAACATATAAAGGCGAAAAAATAAATCCTGTATACAGAATACAGGATTTACATCATTATTTCTTCTTTGCAGTGATAATGTAGAAAAGAGGAATGGTTAGAAATATAATCCACATAGGGTGCCACAGCTTCAGGAAAAAACCACATAATAAAAATAGGATAAGCACCAAAACAGGGTAGCAGAAGATGATAGGCTTTTTCTTTTCGGCTGCGATTATTCCGGTATAAAAGAGGGGAATTGTCAGAAAAACAATCCATCCCAATGCCCAGCCTCTTGCTGAGAATACTACTCCGATAACCGCATACAGAATTACCATAAGTACAGGATAGGATACAAATAACCAGCCGCGTTTTTTCTTTTCAGGCTTTTTATCTGCATAAGCAACCGAACGAGCTTCGTTCAGCTCTTCACCTTTAAGCATAGAATCAACAGAAACGCTGTAAAGCTCTGAAAGCTTAACAAAGTTATCAATATCAGGTGTTGAAATACCTTGCTCCCATTTTGATACGGATTGGCGCGACACACCAAGCTTTTCAGCTAACTGCTCCTGACTCAGCTTATTCTCATTTCTCAGCTTTTTTAAATATTCACCCTGTTTTATAGACATATTGCACCTCTGAATCTTTTACGGATATCATAACATATTATGCTTGTAAAAACAATAATCCCCTGTGATAAATCACAAGGGGTTATTATAATTATTATATACTTAATTATATACTTATTTATATACGAGCTACGCCGTCCTTAACAGCAGCATCAGCAACAGCCTTTGCAACCGTGTCTTTGATTCTTTCATCAAAAGCATATGGAAGAATGTAGTCAGGTGTGAGCTTGTCGGCGTCAACAAGTGATGCGATTGCATAAGCGGCAGCTATCTTCATATTCTCTGTGATAGCACTTGCTCTTACATCAAGAGCACCTCTGAAGATGCCAGGAAAAGCAACAACGTTGTTAATCTGATTGGGGAAGTCTGAACGTCCTGTACCAACGATTTTAGCACCTGCTGCTTTAGCTTCGTCAGGCATAATTTCAGGAGTCGGATTCGCCATAGCAAGAACAATAGGATCAGTATTCATGGTCTTAATCATATCCTGTGTGAGTACACCCGGAGCAGATACACCGATAAATATATCTGTGCCCTTAACCGCCTCAACAAGTGAGCCCTTTGTCATTTCTCTGTTTGTTACCTTTGCAATATCCTCTTTTGATGCGTTGAGGTTTTCTCTGCCCTCGTAGATAGCACCTGTTCGGTCACAGAGGATTACATCGCGCAGACCGAGTGACATAAGGAGCTTTGCAATTGCAATACCGGCAGCACCTGAGCCGTTGATAACAGCCTTGCAGTCTGAAAGTGCTTTGCCTGTAAGCTTTGTTGCATTAATCAGTGCAGCTGAAACAACAACTGCTGTGCCGTGCTGATCATCATGGAAAATAGGAATATCACACTTTTCCTTAAGCTTTTCTTCAATTTCAAAGCATCTTGGAGCAGCAATATCCTCAAGGTTAATACCGCCGAAGGAGCCGCTGATGTTGTAAACTGTTTCAACAAACTCATCAACATTCTTTGTGCGAACGCAGAGTGGGAATGCGTCAACGTCACCAAATTCCTTGAAGAGTACACATTTACCCTCCATTACAGGCATACCTGCCTCAGGGCCGATATCGCCGAGTCCGAGTACAGCTGTGCCGTCTGTGATAACTGCTACCATATTCCAACGGCGTGTAAGCTCCCAGCTCTTGTTATAATCTTTCTGAATAGCGAGGCAAGGCTCTGCAACACCGGGAGTGTATGCCAGTGAAAGTGCATCCTTGTCGTTAACCTTAGCTCTTGCAGTAACCTCGAGCTTACCTTTCCATTCACCGTGTAATTTTAATGATTCTTTACGATAATCCATTCTATTGTTTCTCCTAAAAATATTAATATGTAATCGGCAGCCAAACAAGAGCCGAAAAGCTAATCCTGTTCGGTGCCACTCAATTGCTTAGTCTTTTGCAATATGAGATTTTATATTTTTCTCAGGGTAAGGAACGTAGTTGTCCTCCCATGGGAATGTGTAATCAAGTCCCAGCTCGTCACGTACTGCGTTGATTTCGCCCTGTACAGACTCGTTGATAGGAACGCCGCTGTCCTTTCTACTGAGCCAGATTTCGTATTCCTTTTCACCTGCTGTGTAAATTCTTTCGGCATCAGGTGCTTTCTTAGAGTTGCGTACGGAGCGGAGGATTTCTCCTGCCTTGCTTCTTACGAGCTCTTCACCGAGAAAATGATTTGTATCAATCGCAATGAAGAAGTGACCGAGATGATATGGTCTGATGTTGCCGTTTTCGTCCTTGCCGTCAAGGTCCTTACCGTAGCTACCGTCCTGAAGGATAGCGGAAAGGAGCTCAATAATCATTGCATAGCCGTAGCCCTTGTATCCGCCGAGAGCTTCGCCGATACCGCCGAGTGTGGTCAGAGCAGCAGAGCCTTCACGAATTCTTTTAAGTGCAACGCCTGCATCACCCTCAACAGGCTCACCGTCTGTGCCAATGATTGTGCCGGGATGAACATCCTCATTGATTCTTGCATAATATTCAATTTTACCGTTCTGGGTAATTGATGTTGCACAGTCAATGATGAAATCAAACTTTTCATCACTTGGAATACCTACTGTAAGCGGATTTGTACCGAACATACCCTCAACGCCGAAGGTTGGAGCAACAGAAGGTCTTGCGTTCGTGCCTGTAATGCAGATACAACCCTGCTCGGTTGCCTGCGTTGCATAATAGCCGGCAATACCATAGTGACATGAATTGCGTACTGCAACCATTCCCAAGCCGTACTTTTTAGCCTTGTCAATAGCCATCTGCATTGCTTTGTAGCCGATTACCTGGCCCATACCATTGTGGCCGTCAACCACTGCTGTTGTTTCTGTTTCTTTAACGATTTCAAAATCTGTTACAGGATTCTGAATACCTGCCTTGATTCGGTCAAGATAGATTGGCTTAAATCTGTTGCAGCCGTGACTTTCGATGCCGCGCTTATCTGATTCAAGCAGTATATCTGTACAAATCTCAGCTTCCTCTCTTGGGATACCGTAGCCGACAAATGCATCAGTTACAAAATCTGTGATTAATCCCCAAGGACATATTACCTTACCCATAAATCAAAATCTCCTTTATTTTTTATCTTTCCCAGTTGCGTGAGCGTTCAACCGCACGTTTCCAGTCAGAATATTTTTTATTTCTTAATGTTGTTTCCATTGATGGAATAAACATTTTATCCACCTGACGGTTAGCCTCGATTTCATCCATATCTTCCCATACGCCGGTTGCAAGTCCTGCACAGTAAGCAGCACCGAGAGCTGTAGTCTCAATATTCTTAGGTCTGTTTACAGGAACGCCTGTCATATCAGCCTGAATCTGCATCATAATGTCAGATACGGAAGCACCGCCGTCCACACGCAAATCCTTAAGCATAATGTCGGAATCACTCATCATAGCCTCAAGCAGATCCGTCATCTGGAATGTGATGCTTTCAAGAACCGCACGGCAGATATGCTTGCGGTTCACACCTCGTGTTAAACCTATCATAGTTCCTCTTGCATACATATCCCAATACGGAGCGCCGAGTCCGGTGAATGCAGGAACAAAATAAAGACCATTCGCATCCTCAACCTCAGATGCCAGCTCATCACATTCAGGAGCTGAATGTATAAGCTCAACCTCATCCCTCAGCCATTTGATTACCGAGCCTGCATTGAAAGCAGAGCCCTCAAGTGAATAGGTGATTTTGTCGCCTATACCCCAAGCAATACCGGAGAGAAGATTTGAACGTGAGTTAACCTTTTTATCACCGGTGTTCATTAAAAGGAAACAGCCTGTGCCGTAAGTGTTTTTAGCCTGACCTATATTAAAGCAGCCCTGACCGAACAGAGCACCCGGCTGGTCACCGATAGCACCTGCAATTGCAACGCCCTCAATATCCTCTATACCTGTAATTTTTGCAACTGTGCCGTAAACACAGCTTGATGGCTTAACCTCAGGCAGCATGCTCATTGGTATTCCAAGTGTTTCACACAAAAATGGATCCCAGCAAAGCTTATTAATGTCAAAGAGCATGGTTCTGCAGGCATTGGAATAATCGGTTACATGCACCTTGCCGTTTGTCAGATTCCATATGAGCCAGGTATCAACTGTGCCGAAAAGGAGCTCCCCCCTTTCCGCCTTTTCTCTTGCACCCTCTACATTATCAAGAATCCATTTGATTTTTGTTGCACTGAAGTAAGCATCAATCAGAAGACCTGTGGTGTCCTTGATGTAATCGCTTAATCCCGCAGCCTTAAGCTCTTCACAATATTGAGCGGTTCTGCGGCACTGCCATACAATGGCGTTGGAAACAGGCTTGCCGGTTTCCTTATCCCAGACAATAGTAGTTTCTCTCTGATTGGTTATTCCTATTCCTGCAATATCCTTAGGATTCACCTTTTCAAGTCTAAGACATGATAAAATAGCACTGATTTGTGAAAAAAGAATTTCCATCGGGTCGTGCTCAACCCAACCATTTTCCGGATAGTACTGAGTGAATTCGTTCTGGGCTTTGGCTACAATTTCACCTTTCTTATTAAATATGATAGCACGGGAGGAAGTGGTGCCCTGATCCAGCGCCATAACATATTTCTCAGACATATGGATTACCCCTCTCAAAACGGCTGATGATATAAATTATATCCTTTTAACAGCCTGATTATTGCCTTTTTGCCAAACAAAAAAGCAGGTTTTATACCTGCTTTCATTTTACTTTATTTATAATTTAAAGTCAATGATATACGTACGATTTCATCAATATAATGAACAATTATCTGATTGTGTCCTATATATTATTTTCAACAAAAGTAATGATATCATTTACGCTTTCCATTTTCTCCACGATTTCATCAGGAACCTCGATCCCGAATTCATCTTCAACAGACATAACGATGTCGATAGCGTCAAGACTGTCAGCACCCAAATCTTCCACAATAAGGCTGTCAGCATTGATGTTATTTTCATCAATATCCAGTTGTTCGGAAAGAATAGCTTTGATTTTTTCTAATACCATAATAACCTTCACCTCAAAAAGTAGTTGTTAATATTGTTTTGTTATGTTATTATCATATTATATAATTCCTATTCAATTGTCAATAATTTTTTTTAACGAGGTAAAAGAAATGAAAAAATTCGGACTCACCGGTTTCCCTTTAGGGCATTCCATGTCACCGGTTATACATAAAGCACTTTTTAAGATAAATGGAATGGATGCATCCTATGAGCTGAAGGAGGTTCATCCTGACAGATTTTCGAAGGACGTTGAAGAGCTGAAAAAGCTGAACGGCTTTAATGTTACCATTCCGCATAAAACAAATATCATTCCCTTTCTTGACGGACTTTCCGAAAGAGCGGAGCTTTTCGGTGCAGTAAATACTGTTCATAATAAGGACGGTGTTCTGACAGGATATAATACGGACTGTTTCGGTTTTCTCCGTGCCCTTGAAATGGCAGGCATTGAGCTTAAGGGTAAGGTGCTTCTTTGCGGCAGCGGAGGTGTATCAAGAATGTTTGCCTTTGAAAGTGTGCTTGCAGGGGCAGAGCTGACAATCGCAGTGCGTGATGCGGATGTAGATGCAGGAAATCAGATTAAAAGCGAGGTCAAGGACAAGCTCGGAAAAACAATTAAGGTCATCACTCTTGATGAGGTCGACGGTGAATATGATGTGCTTATAAATGGTACACCTGTAGGTATGTTCCCGAATGTTGACGCCTGTGTTCTGCCTGAGGAAAAGGTGAAAAAATGCAGTGCCGTATTTGATGCTGTTTATAATCCTATGGAAACACAGCTGATTAAATATGCTAAGGCGGCTGGTGCCAAGTATTCAAACGGCTTGCCGATGCTTGTATGGCAGGCAGCCGTTGCACAGGAAATCTGGCTTGATGTAAAATTCACTATGGAGCAGATTAAGCCTGTTATTGAAACTGCAGAAAGTGAGCTGAAAAAATAATGAACATTATTCTTTGCGGATTTATGGGCAGCGGAAAGACTACTGTAGGTCAGGAGCTGGCTAAAATAATGGGAAGAAAGTTTATTGATACCGACGAGCTTATTGAGCGTGAGCAGGGTGTAGCAATCAAGGCGATTTTTACTGTTCACGGTGAGGAGCATTTCCGCAATCTGGAATTTGAGTGCTGTAAGAATATTTCAAATATGAAAAACTGCGTCGTTTCAACAGGCGGCGGAGCACTGACCTTTCAGAGAAATGTTGACGCTCTTAAGCAGGGCGGTAAGATTGTGTTCCTCGATGCGGATTTTGATGTTATATGCCAGCGTATAGGCAATTCCAAGACAAGACCACTGTTTCAGGACAGAGAAAAAGCACGTCAGCTTTATGATGAACGTAAGTCAAAATATCTGAGCGCGGCAGATTATGTGATTGACGGAAATATGTCTGCACGCAAAACTGCAATTGAGATTGCGGATATTTTTAGGTGATTCAGGACAATAATACGACATTTGTTTATTATTTACGTGTCAAGTTGAAAAAAAATAGGATATGTGCTATAATCCCTAAGTTATTAATACAGAGATAAGTGCAATCGTTTTTATTCAATGCATTCATTTATCAAAGCAAAGAGGTGCCTTTGTGAAAGTTAAAGAGAAAAATGAACTGAATCACGGTGTTGATATGTTCAATAAATATAAAAATCTGCTCAAAGAGCTGACAATGAAAAACGTAAAGCTGAAATACCGTAACTCATGGCTCGGTATTTTGTGGAGCTTTTTGCAGCCGCTCCTTAATATGATTGTCCTGTCAGTTGTATTCGGCGGAATATTCGGTAAAAAGAGTGATTTAATTGTTTGTTATCCGGTATATCTTTTTACTGGCCGGTTGCTGTTCAGCTTTTTCACAACATCAACAAGCCATGCAATGACTGCTTTCAGAAGAAATCAGGCAATTATAAAAAAGGTATATGTGCCGAAGTATATGTATCCGCTTTCGGCAGTATTGAGTAACTTTGTAACCTTTGCGATTTCAATGTTATGTCTTATCTGTGTCTGGATATTCTTTAAGCTGACAGGAATCAGCGGCGGCAGCGGACTTGAGATTACGTGGTATGCACTGCTTTGCTTTGTACCTATGCTATTGCTTCTGATATTCAGTACAGGAGTAGGACTGATTCTTTCGGTGCTTTGTGTTTATTTCAGAGATATTGAGTATATCTGGAGTGTTTTAACGCAGCTCCTGTTCTATATGGTGCCGATACTTTATCACCTTGAAACAATTAACACAAAGTGGATGGTATTTGTAATTAAAATTAATCCGCTGTATTCCATGATTGAGCTGTTCAGGCACTGTATACTTTATGGTCAGATGATGAGCTGGAAATTGCTGGTGTATGCAACTGTTGTATCTCTTATAACGCTGGGTATCGGTATTCTGTTCTTTAACTGGAAGAGTGACGATATCATTTACCATTTATAATTTGATAGTAAAAAACAGAGTGGTTCATTTTGAATCACTCTGTTTTTTATGTTCAGTTTGTATTTACTTGTTATTTGCTTTTGACTTTTTATTTCTGAGGACTATCATAAATATCATACCGATTAAACCGCCGGCAGCATTCATCATCATATCTGTCATCGTATCAACAAGACCGAGATAACCGTACTCATTATTGTATTTTGATAAGTCAAACATTGCTGTTTCCTCGCCTGCCTTTGAAAGCTGGAGGTTTGTGCCGTGAAGCGTGTCCATAAGAAATTCATAAAATTCCCAGCCGACCGCAATGGAAAGTGCAAACATAATTGAGAAAATAGCAGCGAGAGTAGCAGCACACTGTCCCTTTTTACGCTGAATAATACAGGCAAAATCATATCCGAATACGGCACATACAAAGCCTGAAAGCACGTGCATCATATTATCAAACCAGGATATTTTATCAAAAAATCCGAAATAGGAACCGATAACAATACCAACAAAGATGATTATGTTAAGCATAGTCTGACTGAGCGGCGGCACCTCTTCAATAAAGCTTCCGTTGCCGAAAACCTGAAACATATCCCACAGATGTGTGAAAATAAAGCAGAATACACTCTCAAAGCCCATTACCACATCACCGGTTATAAATGAATATGCCGCACAAATAATCATTGCAATACGTACGATAATCCAGAAAACAAATTGTACTTTCGGTATTTTATTTACCGGATCACGTTTTATTCTATATGCCATAATACTGCCTCCTAAACGGAAAAGTCTTTATTATTCTACCATAGATACACAAAAAGTCAAATTATTAAAAAAAGATAAACTATTATTTTTTTTATGGATTTCATAATCCGAATTTGCTATAATCTAAAAAGCAAAAAATGAACACTTTTAATTTAAATGTTCAAAATTTATTTTACATATGGAGGACAGATATGGCAGAATTCACAAGCAAATATGATGTTAAAAAGACGATGTATGAAAAATTTATGGATTCCGTCGCTTCCAGAGGCGACAAGCCCTGTTTCTATTATTACAACAACACAATCAGTTGGAATAAAGCAAATGAAATGGTTGATTTATGTGCAGCTGCACTCAAAGCTAACGGCGTAAGAAAAGGTGACAGGGTTATCATTTGTGCACCGAATATGCCGCAGTGTATCACAGCCATTTATGCTGTAAATAAAATCGGTGCAATTGCAGCAATGCTTCATCCGCTTTCCGTTGCTTCTGAAGCTCAGTATGCAAAAAATCTTGTGGGTGCTAAATTTGCATTCTGCTTTGATGTAAGCGAAAAGGCTTTTGCAGGAATGAATGATCTTATACTGGTTAAGTGCAGAACAGCACAGTATTTCCCTAAATCACCTTACGGTATGATTGCAAATATGCTTTATAAAAAGAAGATTAAGGGCAAAACTGCAAAGGCTACAGGTGTTAAAAAGTGCATCGACTGGCAGGATTTCCTCAAAGAGGGCGCTGAGTATCTGAAAGATAATACTGTTGAAATTGAGACGGATTATGATGCAACTGCCGTAACAATGATGACAGGCGGTACAACAGGTAATCCGAAGGCGGTTATGCTTTCAAACTACAACATCAACAATCTTTCATATGAGGTAACAGATGTTGTTGAAAATGTTATTGAGAAAAAGATTGACCCTGATAACGATGCCATGCTTACAGCTCTGCCTGTATTTCACGGCTTCGGTTTCGGTATGTGTATGCACTATTCTATCATCGTTGGTCAGCCTCAGGCTCTGTTCCCACAGTTTGATGCAAAAATGTGCAGCGATGCAATTAAAAAATATCATATCAACTATGTGTTCGGTGTGCCGGATTTCTTTGAAAAGGTTTATAAGGCAGGATATCTCAAGGGTATAGATATGAGCACAATGAAGCTTATCGGCTCAGGCGGCGACGTCGTTCCGTATTCACTTACGGAAAAGATGGACAGAATGCTTAAGGAAAACGGTGCAAAATGTCATTTTGTTTCAGGCTATGGTCTTACTGAATGTGTAACTGTTTGTACATTTACAGACCCACGCCGTGAAGCACCGCAGGGTTGCATCGGTCTGCCGACATATAATATTGAGGTTATGACTGTTAAGCCGGGTACTACAGAAGAAGTTAAAGGTGAGGACGGCGAGCTTTGTGTTTACGGTCCTACGCTTATGCAGGGTTATTGGAATGATCCTGCAGAAACAGATAAAGTGCTTGTTGAGCACGACGATGGAAGAGTATGGCTCCATACCGGTGATATGTGCTATATAACTCCTGATACCGGTGATATATATTATCGCCAGAGACTGAAGAGAGTATACAAAATCAGCGGATATCTTGTTTATCCTTCCTTTATCGAAGAGGCATACAGAGCAATGGCAGAGATTTATGACTGCTGTGCAATCGGTGCAGGTGAAGAGGGTAAAACCCAGCTTAAGCTTTATGTTGTAAAAAATAAAAAGTTTGCAAATGATAATGAAGAGGAACTCACGAAAAAGATTTTTGAGTTCGGTATGCAGAATCTTTCAAAATGGTCTGTTCCGAAAGAGGTTGTTTATATCGACGAGCTTCCGAGAACAAAAATCGGTAAGGTTGATTTCAAAGTACTTAAGTAAATACGTGATAATATGAAAGAGCTGTTCCTTGCGAACAGCTCTCAGACTGTCGATAAAGTGGGCTGAACCGCACACAAAGATAAATGAAAAGAAAAATTTGCTTTTCCTGTGATTGTAGGGCAGGGACTTGCTCTTGCCGACAAAACAATTTAAAAGCCTTGCAATTTGTTTAAATTGCAAGGCTTTTGTGCGCTTTCCGTCTTTTACTCGGAAACAGTACCATCGTACAGTAATCCTCGTAAAATACGGAATTCAGCTCCATTTCTCAACGTCTGCCGGCGTGTGTTGTTATTATGAGAATTTTTTATTGATGTAATCCATAATTAAGGAAACCGTGTTATCAATCCCGAGACGTGAGACATCAATGGATAAATCATATGCTGCAGCGTCGCCCCATTTATTGTCACAGTAGAAATTATGGAAGCGGGCTCTTTTCTTATCCGTTGCTTTGATTTCCTTCAGTGCATTTTTATCGCTCAATCCATAAGTATTTACCACTCTGTTCTGTCTGAAGCTGTCATCAGCGTGAAGAAATACCGTGAAAAGATTAGGCTCCTCCCTGAGTATGTAATCAGCGCATCTGCCTACAATGATGCAGCTTCCTTCTTCAGCAACCTTGCGTATGGTGTCAAACTGATACTGGAAAATTTTATCCTCAAGTGAAACTCCGGAATTTGTTACTGCACCAAAGCCGTCTGCGGATATATTGTACAGGAAACTGCGTGTCGGCTTTTCATCATAGAAAAGGAATAGATTTTCATCAAAACCGCTTTCCTTAGCAGCACGCTTCATCAATTCCTTGTCATAATAAGGAATGTTCAGCTTTTCCGAAAGCTTGGTTGCAATTTCGTGTCCGCCGCAGCCAAACTGCCTTGAGATGGATATAATATATTTTTTCATAAAGAATACCCCCTTCTTTATTTTATATTTATTTTAACATATTTTTATTTTTCTTGCAATTTTATATTAAATAAAGTACAATCCAATTATGGAAAATATTTTATTTTATAACAAAAAGGCAAAGTATTTTGAGCAGTCGTTACCTGTTGGAAACGGCCGTATAGGCGGACTCGTGTTCGGCAATCTTAAGAAGGAGAGGATTGCATTAAATGAGGACAGCCTTTGGTCAGGTTATCCAAAGGATCTGAATAAAAAAGATGCTCATAAATATCTTGACAGTGTAAGAAAAGCCATATTTGAAAAGGATTATAAAAATGCAAAGGATATCCTGAATAAGGATATGCATGGTCATTGGTCTGAGGCGTATCTTCCTTTCGGTGATTTGATTATAGAGTATTCCAATGTATCGAAGAAAAATTATAAAAGATGCCTTGATATTTCTACAGGTGTGGCTACAGTTGAAGCAAAAGGCTTTAAGGAAACCGTTTTTGTATCCTATCCTGCACAGCTTATGGTGGTAAATATTCACAGCGAAGCAGGGGTCAGCTTTAAGGTCCGCCTTGACAGTCAGCTTAAGCACAGCTGTAAAACGGTTGAGGATTGTCTCGTCATCACAGGTCAGGCACCTGAGGTATGTTTTCCGCCTTATCATGATGGTGATCAGCCGATTGTTCAGGGTAATAGAGGTATGAAGTTTTGCGGTGCAGTTAAAGTGCTTGGAAATGCAGTATTTTCAGGTGATTGTATTGAAGTGCGTAATCAGAAAGATACTACACTTTTGGTATCGCTTGCAACCTCCTTTGTGGATTTTCAGTCCATGCCTGATGCGGATGCGCAGAAAAGGGCTTTTGATTATTTTAAAAATATGAAAGCATATGAAAGTCTTTTGTCTGAGCACAAAGCGGATTTTTCATCCTTATTTAACAGGGTTGAGTTTGAGCTTGATGGCTCACGCAGTGACCTTACAACCGATAAACGTATCAAGCGTATGAAAAAGAATAATGATGATAACGCACTTATCGCACTGCTGTTCCAGTACGGAAGATATCTTACAATATCCGCCTCACGAAAGGGCACAAACGCCATGACCCTGCAGGGCATATGGAATACGAAGCTGAGAGCACCCTGGTCCTCAAGCTATACCGTGAACATTAACACGGAAATGAACTACTGGTGTACGGATATTGCAAATCTTTCCGAATGCTTTGAACCGTTGGTTGAGCTTGTGAAAAAAATGAGTGTGAACGGAAGAGTTACAGCTAAGGACTATTATGACTGTTCAGGCTTTTGTGCACACCATAACAGTGATATCTGGGGAGCAACCTATCCGGCAGGCTATCCGAAGGGCGACGGTGATGCTGTGCAGTATGCTATGTGGAATATGAGTGCAGTATGGCTGCTTAACCAGCTTTATGAGCATTATCTTTATACAAATGATGAGGATTATAAGTCTGAGCTTATTCCGCTTTTTGAAGGATGTCTTGCATTTTTCAAGGACTTTCTTGTTGAAAAGGACGGCGAGCTTGTTACTTGTCCTTCGATCAGTCCTGAGAATAATTACAGGGACAACGGATTTGCACTTGCTCCAACGTATATGCCGTCAATGGACAGAGAGATCCTTTACGATTTCTTTGCCAATTGCAGGGAGCTTGGATTTGAGGCACCGTGTATTGAGCAGGTAAAGGTTGCATCCGACGGAAGAATACCTGAATGGGCAGAGGAATTTGAGGAGACTGAAATTCACCACAGGCATGTAAGTCATCTGTATTGCATTTATCCATCCAGATTTATTCAGAGCGAGGAGCTTAATAAAGCTGCTGAGAAATCTCTTGAAGTACGTGGCTTCGGTGGTACAGGCTGGTCACTCGGCTGGAAGGTCTGCCTGTGGGCAAGGCTCAGAAATGGTGAAAATGCGCTGAGACTTATTAAACAGCAGCTTACATATATCAGCCCTGTTATTAATCTTCACAATGGCGGCGGCTCTTATCCGAATCTGTTTGACGCACATCCTCCATTCCAGATTGACGGTAATTTTGGTGTGACAGCAGGTATTGCTGAGATGCTTAAGAATGAAGCTCTGCCAAAAGATTGGTCAGGTAAAATAAAAGGTCTGAAGAATTATGGCGGAAAAGAAATTTCATATTCCTTTAAAAATGGTAAAAAAGTAAATGGTTAAAGAAAAAGAGGTATGAGCAAAGCTCATACCTCTTTTTCTTTGTTATTCATCATTTTCAGCACTATTGCTGTTGTCTGCATCATTGTAGCTTTCACTCTCCTGAGGAGGGTTATAGTAGCTTGGTGCAGACGGATTATCCTGTGTCTGCGGCTCAGTCGGCTGATCAGGATTTGTCTGCTGTTCAGCAGTGTTTTGCTGATTGTTGTAGTACTGATTATGATTTTGCTGCTCAGCATTTGGTGCAGGATTATAATATGGATTGCCTGTTGGCTGCTGCGGTGGAGTATAATATCCATTACCCTGAGGCTGCTGATATGGAGGTGTCTGCATCGGATTTGCAAACGGATTGAACGGATCAATCGGACTGAAATCAGGTGTATAGAAAGTACCGTTGTTGTTTGCAAATGTCTGTGCAGTTGCCTGATACGGCTGATATCCTGCGTTCTGTTCAAAGCCTGCATTCGGATTGTAATACGGATTCTGCTGATATCCGTTGTTGAAGTTAACGTTGTTATATTTCATAATACGTTCTTCGTCAGACAGGAAATCATCCTCAGTAATTCTGCCGTCCGCCAATGCTCTTAAGCGGAAATTCTCATAATAAAGAGCAGTAGCGGTCATAATATAAGGCTCTACATATATTCCTGCAAAACCAAAGGTGATGAGCATTAAAAGATACCAAGGGATAAAGCTGAGGTCATATACAAACAGCTCCCAGCGGTTGCCCTTAACAATCTTTTTGGAAAGCTTGATTGCTTCCGTCGGCTTTAAGTTAGGGTACTCATTCATAATCTGCAGTGAAAAATAGGCGCTGTAGTAGAATATAATTCCGGGTACAAGAAATAACAGACAAAGACCAAATGAAATCAGACCAATTAAAATCTGAAGAATAAGCTTGTTTAAATACGTATCGTTAAAGGAATTTTTGAAAACACCGCTGAGCTCCTTGCCCAAATCAAAGCGTGCGTTCGCATTACGCTTGATGAGAGAAACATACATACCTGAAAGTGTAACAAGCAGCGGAGCAAAAACAATTGATATAATACCTGATACAAGAACACCGAAACCGGCAAGCACAGGTACTGATGCTATTTTATGTGTGATTTCTTCTGCCGGCTTTGATACCTTTAAATCGAGATTGCCTGCTTCGTCGTAATCAAAACCCTCTATCGGATTGTTGTTATCGTTGTAGAAATCATCAAAATCATAATTATGGTCATCGGAGAAGAAATCGTCACTGTAATACTTATCCACATCATCAAACAGATTATCAAAGCTGTCTGAAACATTGAATACAGATGTGACTCCTCCTGTAAGAAGGGTGACAATAAATGTGATGAGAAACAGGTAAAATACTTTACCTTTAATGATTTGACGTGCCTGTGATTTAACAAGTGATCTGTTAATTTTGTTCATAATCGCACTCTCTTTTCATCGTAAATGAGTTAGAAATTAATTTTTTCTTTAATAAATGCTTCAAGCTCTGTAATCGGAATTCTTACCTGCTCCATAGTGTCACGGTCACGTACGGTTACGCAGCCATCCTCCTCTGACTCAAAGTCATAGGTGATGCAGTAAGGTGTACCGATTTCATCTTCACGGCGGTATCTTTTACCGATTGAGCCTGTTTCGTCAAAGTCGCACATAAAGGACTTGCTGAGGTTGTCGCAGATTTCCCAAGCCTTGTCTGAAAGCTTTTTGGAAAGAGGCAATACAGCAGCTTTGTAAGGTGCAACTGCAGGACTGAGATGAAGAACAACTCTTGTGTCATTCTTTTCAGCGTCGATAACCTCTTCATCATATGCTTCGCAAAGAAGAGCGAGAACCGTTCTGTCAAGACCATATGTGGATTCAATGATATAAGGAATATATCTTTCGTTTGTTACAGGGTCAAGATATTCCATCTTCTGACCGCTGTATTCCTGATGCCTTGTGAGGTCAAAGTCCGTTCTGTTGTGTGTGCCGTTGATTTCGCCCCAGCCGAATGGGAAGAGGAACTCAATGTCACATGCTGCCTTAGCATAATGTGCAAGCTTTTCGTGATCGTGGAAACGGAGATGATCGGCAGGAATACCTAAGTCCTCAAAATATTTTTTACCGTATTCCTTGAAATAATCATAAAGCTCGGTGTCGGTGCCCTCTTTGCAGAAGGTCTGGAATTCCATCTGCTCAAACTCAATTGTTCTGAAGGTGAAGTTACCCGGTGTAATCTCGTTTCTGAAAGCCTTACCAATCTGACCGATTGAGAATGGAAGCTTAGCACGCATAGTACGCTGAACGTTAACGTAGTTTACATACTCACCCTGTGCATTTTCAGGGCGGAGATAAATGACGCTCTTGCTGTCGTTTGTAACGCCTCTGAAGGTCTGGAACATAAGGTTGAATTCTCTGATGTCGGTAAAGTTGTGCTTGCCGCAGTTCGGACAAGGGATGCTGTTATCCTTGATATACTGGAACATCTCTTCCTTAGTCATACCGTCTGCATGTGCATCAGGGTTGAAATCATCAATTAAATTGTCTGCTCTGTGACGCATTTTACATTCCTTGCAGTCAAGAAGTGGGTCTGAGAAAGAGGAAACGTGACCGCTTGCCTCCCATACTCTTGGGTGCATAAGGATGTCCGCATCAACCTCATAGCTGTTCTTTCTCTCCTGAATAAATCTTTTTCTCCAGGTGTCCTTTACATTGTTCTTAAGTCTTGTGCCCAAAGGACCGTAGTCCCATGTGTTTGCAAGACCGCCGTAAATATCACTTCCCGGAAAAATAAAACCTCTGCCCTTGCAAAGTGCTACTACTTTTTCCATTGATTTTTCTGTGTTAAGCATATGATTAAACCTCCAATAGAATGCTTTTTTACATTTATCATTTTACTATGTTTCTGCCCATAAGTCAACAAAAAGCCATTGATTTTCAACAATCAATGGCTTTGAGAATTATTATATTCGTGAAATGAGTTTATATAGATGGCTTAATTTTAAGATTTATAAAAACGATCAACTAAATAACCTGTATAGGTGCCATCATAATATCCTTTATATGATAGCATGCTCGCTGCATTTTTACCTGATAAATCATACAACTCTACGGCAACCGAACCGGAATAAAAGCCAACTATGTAAAGATTATCTCCGGAACGAGCCCGTGTATAGGCTCTTGCTCGTTTCCAACCAACCTTAGATTCAAAATCAGCTGTTTCAAGTTTGCTCCCTGCGAATGCAGCATGACCTATATGTGTTACATTTTCAGGTATATTTATATAAGTCAATGAAGTATCATAAAAAGCAAAGTCTCCTATTATTATTAATGAGTTTGGTAATGTTACAGATTTTATTTTAGAATTTTCAAAACCTCTTGACATAATTCGAGTAACAGGTAAACCTTTATATGTGGAGGGGATATTTATATTTTCAATAACGCTATTGGTATAATTTGTGTTTAAGGCTACACCATAGGTGTTATCTTCAAGTAATGAGAAAATAAGGTAATCATTTGTTGGTTCGTCTGAACCTATTTTACCAAGATTATCACTTGTTCCGTCAGTATAAATAATAATCAATTCACCATTGACAAGTTCGGTTTTCGCAATACCTCTGCCGGTATCACCCTTGTCACCTTTATCGCCCTTATCACCCTTGTCGCCTTTTTCACCTTTGACATTGCCGAGATTCAGAACAGAATTGTTTGAAAGGGTGATGATTAACTCACCGCCAGTTGAAAGGGTAACGCTCTTTATTCCTGTGCCGTCAGCTCCGTCTATTCCGTCTCTGCCTGTTACCTTGCCAAGATTTTTAACATCACCATTTGTATAGGTCAAAACAAGCTCGCCGTCTGCATTAATTTCTGATTTTGAAATACCGATACCATCAACACCCTTGATATTACCAAGATTCAATACTGTGCCATTTGTGAGTGTAACAGTCAATGCACCGTCATCCGAAACAGTTACATTGTCAATGCCTATACCATCCTGACCATCTTTGCCGTTAACTCCGTCAACGCCGTCTTTACCGTTCTGTCCGTCAATACCATTTGTTCCGTCTTTTCCGTCCTTGCCGACAATTTTGCCAAGATTGATTGTCTGATTATCAGAGAATGTGAGAACGAGCTCACCGTCAGCATTGATACTTACATTGCTGATACCGATACCGTTTTGACCATCCTGTCCGTCAGTACCATTTAAGCCATTTTTACCATCAAGACCGTTTGTGCCGTCTTTTCCGTCACGACCATCTTTACCATTGATACCGTCCTTGCCGTCAGCACCTTTTATTGTGCCGAGATTTAAGGTCGTTCCATTTGATAAGGTGATGTCAAGATTTCCGTCATCCGTAACAACGATTGTGTTAATACCTATACCGTCTTGACCATTTATACCGTTAACTCCATCCTTACCGTCAAGACCGTTCTTTCCGTCAGCACCTGCGTCGCCTTTATCACCCTTATCACCTTTTTCACCTTTTGCGCCGTCTACACCGTCTCGACCATCCTTGCCGACGATTTTATCCAGGTTCACTGTTGAGCCGTCTGAAAATGTGAGGATAAGCTGACCGTTTTCGTTGATACTTGCGGATGAGATACCCTTGCCGTCCTGTCCGTCAATTCCATTTATGCCGTCTTTACCATTGACACCATTCTTACCATTCGTGCCGTTCTTTCCGTTTGCTCCGTCTTTACCGTCAGAGCCTGCAACCTTGCCCACATTGATTATCGTTTCGTCTGAAAGGGTGATAATCAAATCACCGTCTTTTGAAAATTCAGCGTTTTTGATTGTTACATTATTTTGAGAAACAGTTGCAATTGCCTTGTTCCATTCGTCCTCAGTACCTGAATAGCCGTTATCAACTGCGATTTCATAAGCAGACTTACCATCAAGAGATTTCAGCCATTCCTCAAGACTGCCTTTATATCCCTGCTCTACTGCAAGCTCGTATGCTGACAAGCCGTTCTTCACATCAGCAGAAGCAGGCAGGGCATTATTTTTATGTACATAATTTGCCACAATAAATGCAATGCCTATCATAAGTAAAATTGCTATAACAACGCATACTATTTTTGTTATAACTTTCTTTTTCTGCTTTGGATTTTTGTTTTCAACTTGATTTTCCATATTCTGCCTCCACTAATCAAAATAAATTTTTCTCATCAATTAACATAATGCCACAAATTCTGCCAAAAGTCAATGGCAGAATTTATGGCATTATATAATAAAATGGGTGATAAAAATGAAATACAAGCGTATAAGAGATTTGCGTGAGGATAAGGATTGGACACAACAAAAAATTGCTGATATGCTTTTTATAAACAGACGTACATACGCTGCTTATGAAAACGGCATAAATTCAATGACACCTGAAACTCTTATTAAATTAGCAGGAATTCATAATGTCAGTGTTGATTATCTATTAGAACTTACCGATGAAAAGGTGCCTTATCCAAAAAGAAATGCAGATAAAAAATAAGCAGTTACAGGGTCTCCCTATAACTGCTTTAATTATATATTTACCAGCCGAGTCTTACGATCTCAATTGAGCAGCTGCCTGTACCATATCTGTAGCAGGCTGCGTGACCCTCCGGTGTGAAGATGTCAATTCTGCCGACTGTTGAAAGGCCGGAGCCGCCTCTGTCAACAACGGTATAATTCTGTCCGTCAACCTTGATTACGGAGCCGAGCGGCAGCCAGTTGCAGGCAACATAGTACGGATTTGCCATACCGTTTGTGATTTTCTTACCGCTGGAGGTGATACCTCTTGAATTGCCGTTGCAGGTTGCACAGGCACAGTAATGCGTGTATCTTCCTGTGATTTTCTGCCCTACGGTATAACCGTTTCTTGATGTTACACCATTTGATTTTACTTCAGCCGGTGTTGTGGTTGTTGCTACAACCTTTTTTGTGCCCTGTTTAACAACCTTGTTAATAGGCTCAGATGTGCGTTTGCGTTCGGTTTCTTTCTTACTGTTTTCCTTGCCGTTTACATATTTAACCTCATAGGTTACCTCATCTTCACCTTTCACACCGTCGGAAACAACCTTCTGTGTGCCTTCGTTCATTGAAGAATCCTTTTGAATAGTGGTTTTAAATGCAACAGCTTCCTTTTTTGTAATCGTTTTATATTCTACTCGGTAAACAGTTACTGCCATATTTGCCTTAAGCTCTGTGTCAAGTGACGGTTTTGTGTAGTCATCCTTGCCGAGCTCTATCTGTGCAAGGGAAAGCAGGTCAGCAACTGTGCCCTGATGGATTGCATATTTTGCTGTTTTTCCGTCAGCCTTAAGGGTTACGGACTTTGATGAGCTGATGGTAATGACCATACCGTCTTTTACAGGAGCGGTAAGCTCATAGTTGATTTTATCATTAGGAGCAATTTTAATTCCAAGACTCTCAAGGGCTTCGCCTACAGTATCCTCATAAAGCGTATAGGTATTGATTACCTTGTCAAATTCAATGTTGATGCTGTTCGCCTTGTCAATTTTAATTGTTCCGCCCTCGCCTGAAGTGAAATTGCTGATGTCCAGCTTGTCACTGTCTGCAAGGGTAATGTTTGCTTGTGCCAGGATTTCGATTGGTTCCGTTTCATTGGTCGTAATTACTATGGCATCATTGCTGTCAATAACAATCTCTACATTGTACTGTGCTGCAAGTCCTGCAAGAGCAGTGGATGCAAAGACTGCGATTGAGAGAATAAAAGTAATTACTGCTATCAGGACTGCACGGCTTATGCCTTTCAGACCCTTCGCGTTTGATTGGTTAATCATCTTAATCTCCTTTGTTGTTGTCGGGAATATTAGAGCTAATCAAATTTGTTCCTAATATTGATGGATACTCCACCAAACAGAAGAATTACTTTCTGCTTCACCGTTATTATTACCGAACGCTTGACATTATAGTCACAAGTGCATAAGGTGTCAATAATTTTAAGCTGATATTTTTGTTTAAATTGCACAAATGAATACTTTTGCATACGTCAAAAAAACACTTTTGGCACTACATCTTGTGGTAATAAAATTTATCACTTTAGTGTGTGATAAGATTTTTTTGTTAAAATATTAGAAAAGTGTAAAATAAATCTTACAAATTGTAACATTTTAATTTTTGAATATTCAAAAACACGATATATTGTGTAAGATTTGCGGTATTCAGCTTGTAGATACTATATACAGTTTTGCGTAAAATATTGAAAATTGATTACATTTTAATGGTCAGAAATACATATAAAAGCCTATATTATCCCAATTATATTGTCTGTAAACAAGAAAAAACAGAGCTGTATGTATCTGAATACAGCTCTGTTTTCTTATTATATATTATATTATTTAAAACTATTATATACTATTCGTTACGATTCTTGATTATGTTTGCTTTTTTTATATTGTGAAACCGAACCTGAAATAGCCAAAGCGGTGATAACTGTACCTGTAACGGATGTGATTACAAAGATAGTATTGACGGCTCTTGTAAGTGCATCTGCATAGTGGTACGGTTCAACCGTCAGCTCATTTGCAATACCGAAAATCAGTGCACATATGCCAATCAGAAACAGCGATAAGCCTGTTGCAGTAAAGGACGAATAAATTACTCGCAGTACATAATCCTTTTTCGTAAACAGTATGAGCAAAAGTGCGATTGAAACCGTCAATATCAGCAGTCCGGTTGATGCATATTTGCCGTACTGGGAATTTGTATTGCTGATAAATGCTTGTATCCTTCCGCAATTCTGTATTCCAAAGCAGTCTGAGTAAACCTCTGCGGCATACATTGCCGTGTTATGAACCTGTTCTTTGTCGTATTTAAGTGAATTTCCATTAAGGTATTCAAGGCATAACTCTTCAAATTCATCAACTAAAGCTTCATCATAAAGAGAGGCATTGTTTCCTGTGAAGATTCTCTGCACAGCTGTTTTGCCGGCAGGGGTTCTGTTATCAAGTATGGTCTCAAAAACTTCAGCAGGTATACCGCTTCTTGCTTCAATAACCGCTGTTCGGTCTGTAAAGTTATCCTTGCACTGTGAATAGAGAGAATCTGAAGAAAAGATTTTCGTCATATAAGCTTCGCTGCACAAGGTGTATTTTATCAGGGATGAACTGAAAAATAATATCCCTCCGAGTGCTATTAATACAGTTAATATAACGGAGAGAATTTTTCTTGACTTTGTTAGTGACATCGCTTCTCTCCTATTGTGTAATGATTTTTCCGTCAGTCATTTTGCAGACTGCGGTAAGATATTGATTTGAAATTCCAACACTGCTGCTGTCATCCGTGCAGATAACAAATGCGCGGCTTATTCCGTCAGCGGATTTTTCAGCCTCTGAAAGAGCGGTGTTTGTTTTTATATCTATAACTTCATATTCATAATTTCCGTAAAACAGCTGCAATTCAATTTTATCGCCTGTTTTCAGAGACTTAACAAAGTCAGAGCTTTGTTTATAACAGGTAGCAAACACGCAGCCTGTTTCACCGATTAACTTGCTGTTTTCTGAAATATTGAGCTTTTTTACTGCATTTACATCATTTGCATTGAAAATAAGCTCAAGAGTCTGTCCGTTTGCTTTTGCCGTTCCGACAAGTGTATTGGCAGATAAAGCAGGTATTTCCTCTTTCTTTATTTCATCGGATTTTATATTCAAGGTTTCCGGTGTAATTATTTCTGATTTTTCATAATCAGCAAGAATTACACTTTTATCAGCTGACGGAAATGCAAAAGATATATTGTAAATTACCGCAAAAAATAGGGCAGTTACGATAACTGCCGCTATTATAGGAATAACAATTCCGCTTTTAATAAATCTTTTTTTATAATGATTCATTTGAATGATTCCTGTTATTGATTGATATTCTGTGCCTGAAGAGCATTCTGCATAAAGTTGTTCTTTTTCTTCTTAGGCTTATATGGAGGTGGGTTTTTGAGCTTCTTTGTAAGGCTGTTATTCTTCTTTGTGATTTTATTGATTTCGTGAACAGGGCCTGACATATAGTCTGACATATATTTGTCAGCAGTCTCCATAAGCTTAGGGTCGTTTTTCATTTCACCCAAAATGGTTACACCGATAATATCCTGCACTTCATTGATACCATCCTCATAAATCTCATTGAGCATTCTGAAAAGCTTTTTGCAGTCTGCATCAGAGCCGTTTGCAATGATATCCATTACTCTTGCAGTACCCACTTCCATAAAGAAAGTTTCAGGAAGAAATTCACCGTATTTTGCAATGTTCTCTTTGATTGCATCCTTCATATCAGGGTAGAGTGTGCCGAAACGGTTTGCCAGTGAGTCAGTATCATAGCTGACAATACCGTTTTTAGCTTTCGTTCTTGAAACAGCCTTAGGCATTTTAACCTTGTCAAGATTCACCTGTTTTTTTACGTTGAACAGGGATGTGATTTCATCATTGATTTCGTTAGCAAGTGATTTTGCGTCACGCTCATCATATGTTTCAGCATCAAAAAGGCTGCGTGAAATTGTGTTGAACTGAGCATCGTCACTGTTATCATAGGCACATTCAAATGCCATAATGCTGGTCTGAGCATCATATACTATTCTGTAAATACCTTTATCGCCCGAAAAACTTATGTTGCTTTCTTCACTGCCTGATTTGCTGAAGCCAAGCTCGGTATTTGTTTTTTCAAGCTGTTTTTCAATTAATCTGAATACTTCACTGATTTCCATAATACGTCTCCTGTCTTGTTATACTCAGGTGCTATACCTGAATAATCAGTTTAATCAAAGCTATTATAACATTCAGATACGCATTTGTCACTAAATTTTTATTTATTATTTATATTTTTAATATGTTGATTATTAGTTTGTGTTATGATACAATATTATGAATAATTATGGGAGTATGGTTACCTATGAATAATAAAATTACGCTCGGAATCATTTTTGGAGGGGTATCCTCAGAGCATGATATAAGCTGTATCTCAGCTAAGGGTATCATTTCAAATCTGGATTACAGCAGATATAATGTTGTACTTATCGGCATAACAAAAGAGGGCAGATGGTTTCTTTATAACGATGATGTAAATCTTCTGCCTGAGGATAAATGGATTTATTCAAAAAGCCTTGTACCGGCATTTATTTCGCCTGACAGCTCTGTGCACGGTGTGGTTACATCACGCGGTGAAATACTCAGACTGGATGTTGTATTTCCTGTTCTTCACGGCAAAAATGGTGAGGACGGAACAATTCAGGGTCTTTTACAGCTGGCGCAGATACCGTTTGTAGGTTGTGATTCAACCTCATCAGGTGTGTGTATGGATAAGGCTGTTGCCAATGCAGTGGCAGATGCTGTGGGAATTGCACAGGCAAAATGGTGCTCTGTAACACAGTATGAATATAAGGCGGATGCAGATGCATTTCTCGATTCAGCTATTGAAAAACTCGGTCTTCCTATTTTTGTTAAGCCTGCAAATGCCGGTTCTTCAGTGGGTATTTCAAAGGCAAACAGCAAGGAGTCACTGGCACAGGCAATGGAGGTTGCTTTTAAAGAGGATAAAAAGGCTGTGCTTGAGCAGTTTATTGACGGCTTTGAGGTTGAATGTGCAGTAATGGGTAATGAAAATCCGGTTGCGGCTGAAGTCGGTCAGATTATTTCAGCTGCTGAATTTTATGATTTTGATTCAAAATACAACAATCCTCAGTCTGAGCTTCATATCCCTGCTGAAATTCCGCAGGAAAAGAGAGAAGAGGTAAAGGCACAGGCAATCAGGGCATATAAGGCACTTGGCTGCGAGGGACTTTCAAGAGTTGATTTCTTTGTTACAAAAGACGAGGGAAGAGTCCTTTTGAATGAGATAAATACGATTCCGGGTCAGACTCCGATCAGTATGTACCCTAAGCTTTTTGAGGCTGTCGGCGTTCCCTATAAGGAGCTGATTGACAGACTGATTCATCTTGCACTTGAAAGAGGAGGCAGGATTTAATGGACAAAAGACCGATTGGTGTTTTTGATTCAGGTCTCGGAGGACTGTCGGCAGTAAAGGCAATACTTAAATATCTGCCCAATGAGGATATCATATATTTTGGCGATACCGGCCGCGTACCGTATGGTACACGAAGTGAAAAAACAATTGAGCTTTATGCCAGAGAGGATATAGCTTTTCTTGAAAAGTTTAATTGCAAGCTGATTATGGCAGCCTGCGGTACTGTATCATCTGTTGCAAAAAATGCAATATCAAAGGTTAAGGAGCCGTTTGTGGAGGTAGTTACCCCTGCTTCGAAGGCTGCGGTAAAAGCCACAAGGAATAAGCGTATAGGTATTATGGGTACATCTGCTACCATTAACAGCGGCTCTTACATAAAGGCGATTGAAAAGCTTGATCCGGATATTGAGGTGAGCGGCGTATCCTGTCCGATGCTGGTTTCCCTTGTGGAGAATAACTGGATTGACGATGATGATAAAATTGCCGTTGAAATCGTTAAGCGATATGTTGCACCGCTCATAAAAAATGATGTGGACACCATTATTCTCGGCTGTACACATTTTCCGCATCTCGCACCGGTTATATCAAAGGTGGTCGGTGACGGTGTAACCTTAATTGACACAGGCTATGAGGCTGTTATGGAGGCAAAGGCAATCCTGGCTGATCAGGATATGCTCAATGCTTCTGACAGACAGGGTACTGCAGGATATTATATATCTGATAAAACACAGAATTTCTCCCACATAGCAAAAACATTATTAGGAATGGATATTTCAGACCAGGCGAATTTTGTTGATTTGAACAGCTTTGAGCTTGACTGAAAAAGTAAAAATATGAACAAAATACTTTTAGAAATAACAGGGACTCAGCGTATTGACAGGCAAAAGGATAAAATGGAGCTTACGACAGTAGGCTCTATTGAGGAAACCGCTGATAAATATATTATAAATTATAAGGAAGAGCAGGAGCCGCCTGCAGCACCGATTGACGTTCGTGTGGCTGTCAGGAAAGATGAAAAGAGTGTTGAGATGACACGCTCAGGTGCATTTGCTTCCTGTCTGACGATTGAAAAATCAAAGCGTAATCTTTGCCATTACGGTACGGAGTACGGTGATATTTTAATGGGAATATCGGGTCACACGATTGATTGTGATTATACCGAAGATAAGGGTCAGTTCATATTCTCATATGATATTGATATCAATGGTGCACTTGCCTCAAGAAACGAGGTTAAAATAAACTTCAGAAAAAATCAGGAGTAACAAAATGTCAAAGTTAGTAAAAGAAACTGAAAATATTTTAAGGCAGAAATTAGTGGATGCAGTCAATGCTGCAATTGCAGCAGGTGAGCTGCCTGATGCACAAGCAGCAGAGTTTATTATTGAAATTCCGTCAAATAAAGCAAACGGTGATTATTCCTCAAACATAGCAATGGCGTGTGCGAGATGCTTCAAAAAAGCACCGAGAATGATTGCACAGAGTATTGCAGACCATATTGATTTGCGTGATACTCTTTTTGAAAGAGTTGAAATTGCAGGGCCGGGCTTTCTGAATTTCTTCCTTTCCGGCTCATATTACAGTGAAATACTTAAGGACGTGTTTGCCTGCGGTAAGGACTATGGCAAGTCCGATTACGGACAGGGTAAAAGGGTGCTTGTTGAATTTGTATCGGCGAATCCCACAGGCCCTATGCATATTGGTAATGCAAGGGGCGGTGCAATCGGTGACTGCCTTGCCTCTGTACTTGACTGGGCAGGCTTTGATGTGAACCGTGAGTTTTATGTAAACGATGCAGGAAATCAGATTGAAAAGTTTGCCACATCTCTTGAGGTAAGATATCTTCAGCATTTCAAGGATGATGTCGAGCTGCCTGAGGATGCTTATCATGGTGCAGATATAACAGAGCACGCTGAGAATTTCATCAAAGAATATGGCAACAAATTCGTTGAATCCTCATCAGAGGAGAGAAGAAGGGCTCTTGTGGATTATGCGCTTCCGAAGAATATTGCCGGACTTGAAAGAGATCTTGGCAGATACAGAATCACCTATGATAAGTGGTTCAGGGAGTCAACGCTTCACAATGATGGTTCGGTTGACAAGGTGATAAGTGCTCTTAAAGAAAAGGGTGTTACTTATGAGCAGGATGGTGCTTTATGGTTCAAAGCATCAGAATTTGGCAATGATAAAGATATAGTGCTTATCCGTGCCAACGGACTGCCCACATATATCGTGCCTGATATTGCATACCATTATAATAAGCTGGTTACACGCGGATATGATAAGGCGATTGACGTTTTGGGTGCAGATCATCACGGATACGTACCGAGAATGAAAGCGGCTCTGACCGCACTCGGACTTGATGCAGGCAGACTTGACGCCGTAATTATGCAGATGGTAAGGCTTGTCCGTGAGGGCGAGACCATTAAACTTTCCAAGCGTTCAGGCAAAGCAATCACACTGAATACGCTGATAGATGAAGTTCCTCTTGATGCGGCAAGATTTTTCTTTAATCTCCGTGAGCCCAATTCGCATTTCGATTTTGACCTTGAGCTTGCAGCTAAGGAGTCAAGCGAAAATCCTGTTTACTATGTTCAGTACGCACATGCACGTATATGCTCCATTATCAGGAAAGCACAGGAGCAGGGTATTGAGCTCAGAACTCCGACAGACGATGAGCTTCTGATGCTGAGCAGTGACGAGGAAAGGGAGCTTATCCGCCACCTGTCAGCACTTACAAATGAAATTGTTACAGCTGCAAAAGCATATGACCCTGCGAAGATAACACATTATGTTATCGAGCTTGCAACACTTTTCCATAAGTTTTATAATGCGCAGAGGGTTATGTGTGACGATGAGGGGTTAATGCAGGCAAGGCTTTATCTCTGCTGTGCAGTAAAGGACACAATTAATAATATTTTAAATATGCTCAAAATTACCGCTCCTGAGGTAATGTAAGCTTGCGGTAAAAATCGTAAGCAGGAAAGGATAACAGATGGCGCAAATGAAAAGCAAGATGCTTCACAGGGTTGGAGACAGACTGTTTAAGTACATTTATAAAGATCCGAAAAAGAATATGCTTAAGCTTGTTAAAATAGGCAAGACCTTTGCAGGCAATATGTACCCTGAGAGTACATTCACAAAACCGATTGAAATTATTTCAGACGAAAGCAATATATGGCATCAGTTTCTTTTCAGGGGTATTGATGAGGTTGACCATGAGTTTTTGCGAAAGGCTGTACTTACATTTGGTATTGACTTGGGACTGATCGGTACTTCCACACTCAGAAAGAAGCGTGATGAGGAGCATTGTAATATCCCCTGGGTTGTACTTATGGATCCGACTTCAGCCTGCAATATGAAATGTAAGGGCTGCTGGTCTGCCGAATATGGCCATAATTCAAATCTTACACTGGATGAAATGCGCCGTGTTGTAAGTGAAAGCAAGGCGCTGGGAACGCATTTCTTTATGTATACAGGCGGTGAGCCGCTTATCAGAAAAAAGGATATTATTACTGTTGCAAAGGAAAACACTGATTGCCTTTTCCTTGCGTACACAAATGGTACACTTGTTGACGATGCATTTTGTGAGGATATGAAAGCCTGCGGCAATCTTGCACTTGCACTTTCCATTGAGGGCAGCGAGGAAACCAACGACAGCCGTCGCGGTGACGGTGCATATCAAAAAACCTTTAAGGCAATGCAGATGCTGAAAAAGCATAAATGTCTTTTCGGTATTTCAGTATGCTATACAAGTGTGAACTATGAGGCTGTAACCTCTGACGAGTTCTATGACCTGATGATTGAGAACGGTGTGCGCTTTGCGTGGTATTTCCATTATATGCCTGTTGGCAGTGATGCAGATACAAGTCTGCTTCTGACTCCGCAGCAGCGTGAGCACGTTTACCGTTCAATCCGTACCAAGAGAAATTCAAAAACAGGCAAGCCGTTATTTACTGTTGATTTTCAGAATGATGCCGAATTTGTCGGCGGTTGTATTGCCGGCGGAAGAAACTATTTCCATATCAATTCTGAGGGTGACGTGGAGCCTTGTGTGTTTATCCACTATTCCGATTCAAATATCAGGGAGAAGAGCATTATTGAATGCCTCAAATCTCCTCTTTTCCACGAGTATTACAAGGGTCAGCCATTTAATGATAATATGCTTAGACCTTGTCCTATGCTTGAAAATCCGCAGGCACTCAGAGCACTTGTTAAAAAATCAGGTGCTAAGTCAACGAACCTGATCAGGGAAGAGAGTGCGGATGCTCTCTGCTCAAAGTGTGATAACTATGCAAAGCTCTGGGCACCGAAAGCAAAGGAAATCTGGGAGGAGCAGGAACGTTTTAAACCGTTCACCCAGTATTATCGTGATACACCTGAAGGCAAGGCTGAATTCAGTAAAAAGAATGGATATGAAAAAAAGATATAAAATTGCATATGGCAGCTTTTTTAAATGGCTTATTGCAAATTCGTTCAGATTGCTAAGCAATATACTTGTACCTGTTACGGTAAGCTTTTTGGTTGCATATGCGCTTTCATTTTTTGACATCAGCGAAAAAGTGGGAATGGTCATTATAGCAGCAGGGATTATAAGTGTAGCGCCTGCGATTGTGATTACCTTTGTTCCTCAGTATGTTGAGCTGAACAGCTCCGGCATAAGGGTCAGACGTTTCAGCGTTTTTGGAAAATATTCTTCATATATTTACAGCGGTAGATACAGCTTTGACATACCATATTCTGAAATCAGGGATATTGATTGGATTACCAGTGCTTATATGCACTTTGATAAACTAGGGAAGTTTTATAACGGAAACAGTTTACTTACCTGTGATTACAAGAATACGCTTCTCATAAGGGCGAGGGGGTGCTTTGTAATATCCGTTAAAGACTCTGCTGATTTTTATGAAAGAGTCTGGCAGTCCGTTGACAGAATTAAATTTTTGAAAGAGCTTGATATAGATGAGCTGATTGTCAATGCCGGTGTTGATTACGGCGATTTGCATTTAAGATGGAGCAATACAGACTTTGGCTCTGTTTATTATATTGATAAAAATAATAATGAAATCACAATAGCTGAATTTGAAATGAAAGATAAACTGAAAGACATAAAAAGCACTGAGTAGATTAGCTGAGGTGCCGTAACGAAGGTTTTGAAATTAAGTAAAAACAATCGTTACGGCATTTTGCATTTTACAACAATAAGAATTTAGATAGTTTTAATATTGGAGGAAAATGCAATGAAATCATTCTATGAAGAAGCAAATGGAATTTATGTTAATATTGGAGATGTTAAAATTCCTGCACTTGTATCAGCGGATACAAGTTATGAAATAGGGTTTTGGGGACAAAGGCATAAGGAGTATTTGAAAGAAAACCATAAAGTTATGTATTGTAATCTTTTGACAAAAGGCAAACTAAATTCATATTTACACAAGCTTGATATTAAAGCAAAAGAACAATATGATTTACTTGTTAAACAACTTGCTGAAAGTCAAGGTATTACAGATCAACTCAAAGCAGATAATCAAATGCTATGGGTGCGGAAAATGAATAACATAGCAAATCAGGCAAGAGAAATAATCTATGATGAAATAATTTATACTTATTGAAATTTTGAGGCAGGATTTTCCTGCCTCATTTTTTGCATTTATGCTTTATTTTTCTGCATTTTGGCAATTACTATTGACAAGTTTTGAAATAAAGTATTAAATAAAATTTATAAAAGTTTTTGTAACATAAACCTGATTTAAAAGTGTTGTATAGAATAGGAGAACATATGTTAGCATTATATATGTCATTCATCGATGATGAGGACGACAGAGCAAAATTTGAAATTATATATCACACATACAGAAAAAGAATGGTGTTGACTGCTGATTCTGTTCTTCATAATAAAGACGATGCGGAAGATGCAGTGCACGATACATTTATTAAAATTGCACGAAATATGAAATCTATTGATGATCCTGAGTCAGATAAAACCTTGTCATATGTAATTAAGGCAACAAAAAATAATGCCATTAATCTTCTTCATAAAAATGAAAGAAGAAATGAATTGATTCAGCTTGATGATATTGAGAATATGACGGATGAGAAATTTTTTGAAAGATTAAGTCTTATTGAAAGCTATGAAGAAATAGTTTTTGCAATAAGAAATCTTAATGATACATACAGAGATGTAATGTTTTATCATTTTGTCAAGGAAATGAAGATTAAAGACATTGCAGATTTACTTGGTAAAAAGAATTGTGCAGTTCAGCAACAACTGATTCGCGGAAAGAAAAAGTTGATAGAAATTCTTGAAAAGGATTTGAGGGATAAACTTGGAAAACAGTAAAGAACAATTTTTAAAAGCCTTTATGGAAGCAGAAAGAATAGATAATTCAAATCTGAAAAGTGAAGATGAAATTGAGTGGGATTTCTCAGAAAAATTTGAAAAGTCAATGAATCAGCTTATCAAGAAGAACAATTATATAAAGCTTTCGACAAGAAGAAAAATCAGGAAGGGTTTACTCGCAGCTATCCTTGCAATAATCGTTGCTTTTACAGGCCTAATGAGTGTATCAGCAACAAGAACGCCATTTGTTGAATTCATGAAAAAAGTGCTTCCACAATTTAATGAAGTAACATTAAGTGATGAAGCAACACCACCTGTAGAAAGAATAGAAACAGAATATACATTAACGAATTTACCTGAAGGATATGAAATTAAAGAATATCAAAAGGATGATTTAGGAATATTCTCAGTATGGAAAAATAAAAATGGAGATGAAATTGTATTTTCCCAAAATCTTATTGATACAAATTTTACTTTTGATAATGAACATAATTATCAGGAAACAAATATTAATGGATATGAAGCATATCTTAATACTTATGAATTTGAATCGTCTTTAAAGTGGAGTGATGGATATTATTGGTTTGTAATAAAAGTACCGATTAGTTTAAATAATGAATTAATTAATATAGCTGAAAATATTTCTGTAAAAAATTAAATATTTTTGTAATAAAAACCTCTTTTTAAGCTGTTGTATATTATGAGGTGAGATTTTTATGAAAAAGATAATAAGTATAATATGTTCAATGGCAATACTGATTACATCAATCAGCTTTGTTTTGCCAACCTTTGCCGCAACAGGCAATTCCATTGATACGGTTGTTGAGGAGTTATCCGAACTGTATCAGGAGGAGGCTGAAAGCGGAAAAGAACTTGAATACTCTGCTGAGTGCAGAATTATTGTTAAAGCAAACCGCAAGCCTGATACATATGGTGATGCTCAGTTTGTTAAAGGAACAGATAAAATATACATATATCAGTATTCGGATATCACCTCTGCAAATGATGCCCTTGAATATTACAATTCCCTCAGCTATGTTCAATGGGCAGAAACAGACGGTATTATGGAGGGTCAATCCTTATCCTACGGAAACGATATGATGGGTTCTGACGAAGCAAAGAATTATGTTGTGAACAACAATATTTCTCTTTCACAAGTCAATATTGCTTTAATAGACACAGGTGTAAAGTTTACCAATGAAATGTTTACCGGTAGAGTTATTGATTCAGGAGTTAATCTTAGCTCCGACGGCAGAGAAAACAGTGCATATGATAACAACGGTCACGGCTCTCATATTGCAAGTATTCTTGTTGATAACACAAGTGATAATGTAAAGATAACTGCATATAAGGTAACGAATAAATATAATCAGGGAACGCATTTGGCAGTTGCACAGGGAATAGAAAAGGCTGTTAATGACGGTGCAGATGTTATCAGCCTTAGTATAACATCACAGGAAAAATCAGAGGTAATTATTGATGCCGTTAAAAATGCCTATGATAAAGGAGTTATCATCGTTAATTCGGCAGGTAATGCATCTGATGATGTTTCAAAATACTATCCTGCCAATATGGATGAAGTATTTACAGTAGGTGCAATTGATAAAAACGGAAACCGTGCTTTCTTTTCAAATTTCGGTGAAGAAATAGATTTTGTTGCACCCGGTTATTTACTTGAAATGAGCGGATATAATTCAAAAGACGAAACAGATAACGGTACTTCCTTTTCCGTTCCGTTTGTATCTGCGGCGGCAGCAATGGTGCTCAGTGTGTCACCGAATTTAAGCATTGAACAGGTAAAGCAGAAACTTATTGATTCCTGTGTTCCTATGGAGGATTTAGCATATTATGACGGCTTTCATGCTGCCCAGGAATATACACCCAATCTTGCAACTTATTTTGTAGTCGATGATCCCAAAACAGATAAAGAATGCTTTGGCTATGGTATGCCGCAGATATTAAAAACAATGGATATTACAGAACAAAACAGTTCTGTTGAGTTTTCCGTAGAAATAGGTACATATCATAATGAATTTGAATTAACATTAACTGCAGATAATGGTGCGGAAATATATTACACTACCGATGAATCATATCCATCTGCAAATAACGGAACACTTTATGAAAAACCAATATTAGTTGATGAAACCATATCTGTAAGAGCAATTGCAGTTTCGGATAGTAAATCAAAAAGCATTCCGAAAGCCTGTGAATATAAAATGAGATTTTATGCGGATGAAAACGATTTCGAAATTGATGACAGAGGATATATAACAAAATATAACGGAGATTTAGAAGAACTAATTGTGCCTGAAATAATAAATAATATCACTGCACAAGGTGTTACAGCAGATGCGTTTAATTATTGCAGGAGCATTACATTTCCTGACACTGTAAAAGTTATTGAAGGTAACAATTACATTAATGCAATAGATTCACATATAGAATTTATTGAGGGCAAAGGTATAACGAGATTAGAGGATTATGCTTTGGGAGATGCAGACTGCCTGCTTGTTTTGGATGCACCTAATCTTGAATACATAGGCTCAGAGGCTCTTCTGGGAAAGTTCAGAGTTATTGAGTATCCGAAACTAAAATATGTAGATGATTGGACATTTGCAGGAAATAAATATTTAAAAGAAGTTAATCTTCCTTCACTTGAAGCCGTGCCATATTCTTGTTTTAAAGATTGTTATGTGCTGAGAACGGTAAAACTTGATAATGTTGTTTCGATAGATACGGATGCATTTGCTTACTGCTACAGACTGAAAAATATTTATGCTCCGAAATTAACTTCTCTTTTGGCTACAGACGATATTGATGTCGGAACATTTTACCGATGCTATAATTTAACTGAAGTAAATTTTCCGTTTGTTACTAAAGTATCTGAATTTTGTTTTAATGAATGCAATAAACTTGAAAAAGTTAAATTTGATAATGCATTAGTTATAAAACACATGGCATTCAATCTGTGTCAAAAATTAAACAGCATATATTTTCCTAAAGTAAAAACAATAGAACAATTTGCATTTTATATGGCATATAATTTGAAAAATGCAGATTTATCTTCTGTTGAGACGATAGAGGATAAAGCTTTCGTTAATACAGGAATTGAAACCATGAATGCACCGAATCTTAAAAAGTTAGGTTCTTATGCTTTTGCTAATCAAAGTTATATAACACTTGAATTGAAGATAAATCCGACGCTGACAACCCTTATTGCTCCTAATTTAGAAAATGCAGATAACTATGCCTTTGCATATACAGGCGGATTAACAGAGCTTGATTTGCCCAATCTTAAATCTGTAGGCAATAATGCTTTTTATGAAAGCTCAGTAAATCATCTGTATGCTCCGAACTTAGTAAAAGCAAATAGCTTGCCTGTTACTGAAAATTCAAAAGTCGTTCTTTCATCCGAATTTAAAGAGTGCAGTTTAGATAGTAGCAACTATGATTTAACAATCTACGGAACACCTAATACATATGCACAGGAATATGCTGAAAATAATAAATTAAAATTTGTTCCATTACCTATTCTTGTTACTGAGCCGCCTATGGAATATACAGATATTAATGATAAATTATCTGTTGAAGTTTTTGGATTTAATAAAACATATCAGTGGTATGGTACATATGAGCCTGATAATTATTCAGGTGAAATCATTAATGGTGCAACTGATTCTGAATTCAATCCGAATGATTTTAAAGCCTATCCGTATTATTATTGCGTAATTAATACAGTTGACAGAGAGTATAAAGCAGAGTTGATAACCGGTTTATCAAAAGACCTTGCTTCGCCTGCAGATTATTCGGAATATAACAAGGTTATTGAACAAGCGAAATCTCTTATTGAAAGTGGCTTGTATGATAATGTTGAAGAGTTGGAAAAACTCATAAATATGGATATCAGCGCCAAAACAATCGCAGAACAAAAAGATGTTAATGTTCATACAGAACTGATTATAGAATCAATCAGCGAATTAAAATATAAAGATGCTGACTATTCAAAAGTTGATGAATTAATCAGTAAAATACCTGCTGATTTATCGTTATATACGGATGAAAGTGTTGCAGAGCTTAACAGTGTTAAGAATTGTATTGAAAGAGATTTGCCTGTTACAGAGCAGAATATTGTTGATGATTATGCAGATAAGCTTGAACAAGCAATCAGCAAGCTTGAATACAAAAAAGCTGATTTGGATAAGTTAAATCAGGCAATAAAATCTGTACCTGATGACCTCTCAATTTATACAGATGACAGTGCAAAAGCACTCACTAAGCTGCTTGAAAAGGCTGAGGAATATGATGATGCGGATATAATAAAACAGGAAGAAATCAATACGCTTGCACAACAGATTTATGATGCTATTGACGGTCTTGTGAAAAAAGAAGTGCCAACAGAACCAACGAAACCCACACCGTCTGATGAACCAAGTACAGAACCGTCAACTGTTCATCCGTCAGAAAATCCGACAAATCCAAGTGAAACAACAACTGAAAAGACTTCTGTAGCGGAAAACAATACACAGAATACACCAAAAAGAAATACTGATACGAAATCACCTTTAACAGGTAATGATGATGCATATGTTGCTATTTCAATGGCAGTGTTAGTCTGCTTTTCAGTGCTGTTAGTTATCAATTCAAAGAGAAAGAAAAAGAGCTTTTAATATGAATAGAATTATGTATTTGATTCATTGTATATTGCTGATTATCAATATCCTTTTAGGCGTTTGGTTTACGGCCTATACAGTTTTAGGTTCATATCCAATTGGCAGTTATATAACTGTTGATGATATTGAAATCCAATTAATAGCGGCGTTGATTTTTGAATTTGTATTCTTTATAATTTCAAAAATAATGTCACTGAAATTAAAGGTTGACTTGTCTTATAAAGGAAAAGAAATATTTAATTTCGTTTCGAAAACTGCTATTATTTCGGCAGTAATTATTGCCGTTGCATTGATTGTGTATTCCTTAATTGTAAAAATAAACATTGAATTTGCGATTATGATAATTGTTATAGCATTCTCAATTTTGCTTGAAAGCGGTATTACAAGAATGTTTAAAACTGCAATATAATTAAGAAATGCCACTTGTTTTATAAAATAAAATGAGTGGTATTTTTCCTTTTTAACGCATATAAACGCATACAGACTTATATAAAAAATATTTTGCTGAATTTCATTGACAGATGCAAAAGTATCTGCTAATATTTGGATATAAAATCAAATATGTGTTTATGTTTTTTGTGATGTAAAAAACATCACAAACTGCCCTTTCTGTTTAATAAAAACGGTTGGGATAGGATATAAATCAAGACTATTTTAAGTCGTTTACATAGTGAGTAAACACGCTATGCAGGCGGAGCTGAAAGGCTCTGCTTGTTTGTGTTACTCACTTGTGTAAACGGCTTTTTTTATTGCCGAAAACGAAAATTGAATGACCGTCTGAATGGGATATATTACTGCCATGACATCTATGGATAGAGCGGTATAACTTCGCTGAAAAAAGGGATAGGAACTGTATTCAGATAACACGGCAAAAGGTGTGTCCTACACTGTAGCGAGCATCGGATTTTGACATACAAAATCCAAATATTAGGGATAAGCTCCCTAAGACCCTTTTTAGAATGGAGATGATTACATGAAAAATGAAAGAGTAAGAAAAAGTATTCGTTTTAGTGAAGAGGAATACGAAATATTTTCAAGCTATGCAAAGCAGTGCGGAATATCAGAATCACAGCTGATATGTATGCTGATTATGGGCAAAATTCCACAGCCATTACCTGACAAAAATTTTTGGTTAATACTTGAGCAGTTATACAGCATTCACGATAGTTTGAAACAGCTTTCAAAGTTTGATAATTCTTTGATGAAAAGGTGTAATGAAATTGAACAGTTAATTCTCAATTTACAAAAAGAGTTTACTGTACCAAAGGAGGTCGATATATTTGGCAACAACAAGCCTGTGGCACATAAAAGGAAAGCTTCGTGATTTGATTGATTATGTTGAGGATCCTGATAAAACAAATATTGATGATAGCTTGCAAGATTTTGTTAATGTATTTTCTTATGATACAAATCCCAACAAAACTAACAATAAAGAATTTGTAACAGCAATTAATTGTCTGAAAGAAATTGCTTTGCAACAAATGATTATGACAAAGCAACAGTTCAATAAGTCGGACAAGTATATTGCTTGGCATGGTTATCAAAGTTTTAAGCCTGATGAGGTTACACCCGAGCTATGTCACGAGATTGGTGTCAAACTTGCAAAGCAAATGTGGGGCGATAGATTTCAAGTTATAGTGTCAACGCATCTTGATAAAGAACACTTGCATAATCACTTTTGTCTTAACTCAGTTTCGTTTCTTGACGGTAAGAAATATAACTATTCTAAAACAGAAATGCAAAGATTAAGAGATTTGTCCGATGAACTATGCAAAGAGTATGGGCTTTCAGTTGTAGAAACAAGTAGTAAATCAAAAGCACCAAGCAGAACATTATACTTTGCAGAAAAGAACAATGAGCCGACAAAGTATAATTTGATGCGAACTGCTATTGATGAAGCTATTGCTATTAGTCCAACACCTAAAGAGTTCATGAAGATTATGAGAAAGAAAGGCTATATTGTTGATGTTAATCCACAAAGAAAATATCCAACAATTCGTTCAGTAAACGATAACAGAAATACAAGACTGAAAACGCTTGGTGAAAATTATGATTGGCAGAATATTGTTGAGCAGATTTACACTCAAGATGGTATTGCTTTATTTCCTGCATTCAAGGAGTTCAACAGAGCAAGTAAAACAAAATATGTAAAAGCTAAAAAATATACTTTCAAAGGCTCGTTTGCAACAGCGAAAAAAGTTACAGGCTTAAAGGCATTGTATCTGTATTATTGTTATCGGTTAGGCTACTTGCCGAAAAAGAAACAACATAAGCCTTTATCACCTGAAATGAAACAGGCTTGGCGAAAGATTGATAAACTATCAAACCAAGTTAGATTGATTTCAAAATATGCTTTGGATAATACAGATGATGTTAAACAATTTATTGTTGATAATCAAGAACAAATTAAATTGATTATAAATCAAAGGAATCAGATATACAACAAACTTCGAAGATGCAAGAATACTGATAAAATATTAAGTTTTAAATCTGAAAGAGATTGTTGTTCCGCAAAACTTAAAAAATTGAGAAATGAAATCAAAACTGCTAATACAATTCTGAATGATGTTGACGAAATTAAAATGAACATAAAAGCTGAAGCGAATATACAGCATCAAAGATTTACAGTTAGCAGAACTAAATCACAAAGGAGGAAATTATATTATGAACGATAGAGAACAAGAAGTTCAAGAAATTTTATCAAAAGCAAATGAGCAATGGGATGAGATTGAAAAGGAACTTTCAAACAGACAAATACTGATTGAAACCAATCGAAAAAGCAAATCATTAACTCGCATTCCTGATGATGTTGATTTTGAAATGAAAGACGGAAATACTTCCTATGAAGTAATAGGTCATTTCAATTCCGATGGCAAGGAATATTTTATCAATCAAATCATCAGAAAATTAGGGTATAAATATTAGTACAACAAATAAAGATTATGCTTTAAAGTGTTGAAGTGTAATGTGAACTATGATACAATGTATTTGTAAATGCAAATGCTGTATCGGTTGTCGGAAAGGAGTTTAAATTGAACAGACAATCTACAGAAAAAATAACAGCTCTCTACTGCCGACTGTCACAGGATGATGGACGCGAGGGAGAGAGCAACAGTATAGTCAATCAAAAAGCAATGCTCAAGGAGTATGCTTTGAAAAATCATTTCAAGAATATCAAATTCTTTGTGGATGACGGATGGAGCGGTACTAATTTTGACAGACCATCTTTTAGAGAATTAGAAAGTCTTGTTGAAGATGGAAAGATCGGAATAATCATTGTTAAAGATATGAGCCGTTTAGGTCGTAACTATCTACAAGTAGGTATGTACACCGATGTTGTATTCCCTGATAATGATGTTCGCTTCATTGCAATCAATGATAATGTTGATTCATTAGTACAAACGGAATTTGATATGACACCTATCCGTAACTTTTGCAATGAGCTTTATGCAAGAGATACTGCAAAGAAAATCAAATCAAGTTTTAAGTTGAAAGGTGAGCGAGGAGAACACCTTGCATCTACTCCGCCATTTGGATATATAAAAGATAAAGAGGATAAATCTAAATGGATAATTGATGAGGGTGCTGCTGAAACAGTAAGATATATCTTTCAGCTTTGTATTAACGGACTTGGTCCTACACAAATACAGAAAAGATTAGAACAAGAGAAAGTGCTAAAACCAGCAGCATATTATGCGGATAAAAACAATATGGAACTTCCATTAAATCCGTATAAATGGAGTACCCATACTGTTGCGAGTATACTTGAGAAAATTGATTATTTAGGTCATACTGAAAATTTCAAAACAACCTCAAAAAATTATCGTTCTAAAAAGCGAATAGATAATCCGAAAGAAAAGAGATTGATTTTTGAAGATACACAGCCTGCAATCATTGATAAACCTACTTTTGATACTGTTCAGGAAATCAGAAAGCATAAACGAAGAAGAACGGCAACAGGCAAGTTAAGCTTGTTTTCGGGTAAAGTATTCTGTGCAGATTGCAATTCAAAATTATACTACTGCACAACAAATGATTTTGACGAAAGCAAAGACTTTTTTACTTGTGCAAATTACAGGAGTAATACAGGTACTTGTTCAGCTCATTATATTCGTAATGTGACACTTTACAAGTTGGTCTTTCAGCACATAAAGAATGTATTAACCTACATTCAGCAGTTTGAACATACCTTTGTTAAAAAGGAAATTGAAAAGGCTAATGAGGAACATTATGAACAAGTCAGAAAAGCAAAGAAAGATATTTTGAATCTGCAAACAAGAAACGATAATCTTGATACTCTATTCAAAAGGCTATATGAAGATATGGTATCAGGAAGAATATCTACTGAACGATTTGATTTATTATCTGCTGATTATGAGAATGAGCAAAGGCAAATCAAGGAAGAAATAACTAATCTTCAAAATCTTATTGATAAAGGCGAACAAGAACGATATGACCTTAATCAATTTTTGAAGAATGTTAGAAAATATACTGACCCTGAAACCTTAACAGCAGAAATGGTAAACGAATTGATTGACAAAATTATAGTCCACGCCCCTGATAAGAGTAGTGGACACAGAAAACAAAAGATTGAAATTTACTACAAAGCAGTTGGTATTATCAACATTGCAACAAATGAAGAACTGATTGCAGAGGATGGCAGAAAAGACCGCTGGCATAAACAATCGGCTTAAACCCGCAAAAAGACGGCACAGTCTTTCAACTGTACCGTCTCATTACATAAAACTTCGTTATCGCACCTACGCATTTACTCAGTGCTTTTTATCTTGCCTAATTATCCTAATTGTCAAGTATAATGTTATTTTCTTTTGCTATATTATATGCCATAAGCTGTGACACTACAGCACTTAAAATGGGATTAAAAAGCGGAATGGTATCATCATAATCAATGAAAAATGAATCATTTACAGCTATATTTTTCGGCACGATTTTCAGTGCGTTCTTAACAGATTTTATCAGCACATTGTAAAAATTCTCATTGGAGGCAAATCCGATAATGGTATCTGTATCGGATTTTAAAAATCGCAGTTCACCTACAGGGAAAGCACAAATATTGCGGTTAAGGGCAAAAGTGAAAAGATGTGAAGTGTAAAGTGCACAAGCAAAATCAATGTTCGTGCCTGTGGTAATCAGTTTATCGGTACTGATTTTTTCGGCCATATGCCGTATTAAATATTCATTTTCAAGAACATATTTGATTTTGCCGTGCAGGGATTGAAGCATTTTTGTAGCGATTTTAACATAGAGCTCGGTGATAACCTGATTTTTTTCACCAAAGTAAAGAGCAAGCATAGATAAGGCAGTGTACCTCAGTGTGTATCCTGCTGTGGAAGCAGCTCCCTTTTCAATAAAATTAAGATTTACGGCAGTATTATTGTCCGGCTCAAAATTAAAAATTTTTATTATTTTTGCTCCGCTTTCATTGACCCGCTTAATCGTCTCCGTGCAGTATTCATCGTCCTTTGATTTGCTGACCATAATTACGAGGGTGCTTTTGTCCAGCACAGGATTTGAAAAGCGGAATTCCGAAATCAGTGATGCTGAACAGGGGATATCCACAAGTACCTCAAAATTATATGCACCTGCAAGAACACAGCCATAGTTCTCACCGTTCCCCACAAGATATATGCGCTTTATTTTATCAATCCTTATTTTAAGGTAATCAAAATTTATCTTTTCTGCACGGACATATCTTTCTATCAGTGCGTTTATCAGCTCAGGCTGTGTAAAAATTTCCTTTCTGATAAAATCAGGGAAATGTCCTTTATCCACTGACGGCATAACAGGTTTTAAATGCTTTTTCTTTTTAATAAAAATTCGTTTCTGACTTTTCATAAAATTTTCCTTTATGCTTAGTGCTTATTCGGTATAAGCTTTGCGACGATTACGGACATATCATCCCTGTGCCGTGCATCACTGTGTGCCACTGCAAAATCAAGTATGTCCTGCGCACGGTCGCTTGGTCCGTCACTGTCATCATATTTCAGAAAATCGTCAAGCAGTTCTTCGCCTATATCGGTAATGCCGTCACTCATCATAATGATTTCATCACCGACATTCAGCACGGTTGTCCTTTTGGCAAATTCAATACCTCTGAGTATTCCTGCCGGCATGGAGGAAAGCTCACACTTGCTGACAGAATGATTTTTCACCACATAGGATCTCGGTGCACCGGCCTTGAAGAATTCACATTTGCCTGTAAATAAATCCACACAGGCGCAGTCCAGCGTTGCTAAACTCTCTTCACTGCTTTTAACCAGCAGAGCACTGTTCACAACCTTGAGCGAAGAGTCAAAGCCGAAGCCTGCAGACAGCAGTTTTGACAGCAGACCTGCACCCATAGCACCGTCAAGGGCAGCACGTCCGCCCTTTCCCATACCGTCGCTGATTATAAAAATCATATGTCCGCGCGTATCATTAATTGTTTTAACGGTGTCACCGCATAGCTTACCCTCTGCGCAGTATTGTGCAAAGCCGAAGCTCATTTTGAAATTCGGCTTTTCAATGATTGTCAGCATAACATTTGAGCCGGAATAGTTTGTCCTGCTTTTTTCAAAATCACGTCCGCAGATTTTTTCAATTTCATTTTTTATTTTAGGACTGTCCAGTCCATTGGTCTTTGACGAGGCTAAAATTTCAATCCGCATTCGGTCGAATTTGTCAACGATAACGGAGATGTTTTCAGGGTAAATATCGTATTCACCCAGCATCCGACGTATTTTACCTGCTGATTTAAAATCAAATATTTCAGCATCGTCAAATTCAAAGGCAAGGTCACCCAGCATATCGGAGATAGAGAAAAACTGATCAGCCGCAACCATTCTCAGCTCGCTTTCCATAGGCTCAATTCTGCCGAGCTCATTGATTTTTTCACGCACATCGCGTACACTTTCACTGACCTGTGCCAGCGCACTTGATGCAAAGCGAAGACGCACAACAAGGCTCTGCCGCAGACTGCCGTCAGGCGCAATGTCCGCACCGCTTTCAAAGAAGTCGGAAATTTTATCGGTGATTACCTCAGGCAGGATTACCATAATAATGCCGCCGATAACGCTTTCTATTACACAGCATATGGAGAAAGAACCCATATTTGCCGCAACGGAGAAAAAGACCATTGAAAGCGAAAAGCTGATGCCGATTCCAAGACTGGATATAGAGGTAAAAAGGCTTGAAACTAAGGCAGAAAAGGCGTATGCACCTAATAGAAACATACTGTTTTCTCTGCTGATACCCAGTGCGAAGCCGAGACAGAGTGCAATAATAAGTCCCCATGTCTGGGATCCAAAACGTATTGCTATCAGTATTACGAGAACTGCTGCAATTCTTGCAGGTGAAACACCTTTTATTTCAATAAAAGAAAGTCCTGCCAGAACAACCGCAGCCGATACAATGAGGCAGGTGGTATCTGTTATCGGAAGTGCCTTGTATTTTAATCTTTTCAAGTTGCAGTGTGCTGCTCTGAAAAAGAAAAATGATGCACCGAGAGCGAGAATGGATTCGCCGACAGTCAGTGCATATGCACCTGCAACATCCGAGTTTTTGATGTTCATCACAATTCCTGTGGATAGCACTGATAAAAGAGAAACCATCATCGGCAGATATATTTCTTTTCTTGAATTGAAAAGGTTGATTGCCAGAGTCCCCAGTGCTGAGATGATTACCGCACTGAAATATCTTATTGCATCATCACTGTCGCAGAAAACGATGTAGCCTATTCCTGCACCAAGGGCGGAGAACAGAAAATTTTTTTTACTTGATACGGTTATCAGGGATATGGCAAAGGGGCAGCTGCCGCCTACAACGGATGAAAAACTCAGTACAAAGGATAGTATAAACCATACCCCTCGTCCTGCTATATTCCTGATAATGTGTTTGTATGAATTTTTGATTTTTAGTTTTTCTTTAACCTGCATTATTTATCCTTCCACACAACACCTCTTTTATCACTTATAATATTATATTTAAGCTGAAGTGAGAAAAATGTAAAAAAAGACAAGCTGTAAATTATTGTTTAGTGTATCAATAATGTTATTGACATTCTGTAGGGGCGACCATTGGTCGTCCGTAAAAATTATATGATTTTATTCGGACGTGCGATGCACGCCCCTACAATGTTTCAATAGTGTTCCTGTTGATTTGTAGGGGCAGGTTTCCACGCCTGCCCATTTCATAATTTTTTTGGGGAGGGCACAGAGACCCTCCCCTACACTAAACAATAATATATCAACCTTACAGCATCTTAAGATTTTTTTAAGAAAAATGAAAGAAACATCTGATATAATAAAAATGAAATAAAATACAGGGAGGATTTTTTTATGAGCATTATTGAATGCACCAATCTGACAAAGGAATATATAAGCGGTGAAAATATTGTAAAAGCCGTTGATGATGTAACAGTTTCCTTCAGGCAGGGGGAATTCTGCGCAATAACAGGTCCCAGCGGTTCAGGCAAATCCACCTTTCTTCACATACTCAGCAGTCTTGAATATCCTACCTCAGGATATGTTACCTATGCTGATAAAAAGCTTTCCGACTATAATGATAATCAGTTGTCCATTCTCCGCCGCAGGCGTTTCGGCTTTGTTTTTCAATCCTATAATCTTGTGCAGGAATTAACAGGATATGAGAATATTCTTCTCCCTGTTATGCTGGATAAGAAAAAGCCTGACGAGGAATATATTGAAAAAATCATTAAAATGCTTGGTATTGAGAACAGGCTGAATCATTTGCCGTCCGCACTTTCAGGCGGTCAGCAGCAAAGGATTTCCATAGCACGTGCCCTTGCAAATAAGCCGTCAATCCTCTTTGCGGACGAGCCTACAGGTAATTTGGACGGTAAAAGCGGACGTGAGGTATTATCACTGCTTAAATATGTGGGCAGTGAGCTTGGTATATCTCTTATTCTTGTTACACACGATTTGCACGTTGCCGAGCAGGCTGACAGAATTCTTACCATTGAAGACGGAAAAATTGTCAAGGACAGTTCCCCTGTGGAGGTGTAAAAGTTGAAAAATAAATTAACTGTAAACTCCCTTGCCCACAGCAATCTTAAGGCGAGAAAAAAGCAGTATGCATTTATGATAATCGGAATCATTCTTGCGATGATATTTTCCTCAGGTATATTATTCTTTGCCTCCTGTGTGAGTACCTCAAGAGATGAAATGCTTAAGAATTCCTATGGTGCACAGGATGCCATTTTTATGAATGCCGATGAAGAACTGTTCAAAAAGGCAAAGGAAGAGGGTTTTGTTACAGATTACGGCTTTGCCCATATCATCGGTTTCGGCTATACAGATGAGGAGGAGAACGGAACATCCGTAGCTTATCTGGATGATAAGGCTAAGGCACTTTCTTATATTTCTTTTATTGAAGGTGCTTATCCTGAAAAGGAAAATGAAATTGCCATTGAAAAAGCAACATTGGCAAGGCTTGGACTCGATGCAAAAATAGGCGATACAATCACACTTTCCGTGCTTCCTCAGAACGGCAGCGAATTAATGAGTAAACCTGTGGAAAAAAGCTATAAGCTGACAGGTATTGTCACCAACAAGCGTTCAAATATTATGAACTCAATTGTATTTGATGATAATACAGTTATAGCATCGGCATTTGTTAAAGTGGGAACACAGACTGAGCTTGGCGGCAAGGAACGACTTCTGGCATACTTTAATGCGAACTTTGAAAGAGAGAATTTTTATGATGCTTTTGATCAATTTCTTTCTGCAAACGACTCCGACTCTGATGAATGGATGCTGTGCGGCTATGAAGATGCCGGTTATGGCAGGAGCACAGGTGATATTCAGGAGAATATCGGATTTATCATTGTGTTTGTAATCATTCTGCTGATTGCTTCCTGCGTTGGAATTATAAATGCGTTCAGCTCAAATCTGAATGACAGAAAAAAGCAGATTGGAATGCTTAGAACTGTCGGAGCAACAAAAAGACAGATTATAACGATTTTCGGCAGAGAGGCATTTATAATCAGCCTGATCTGTGCACCGATAAGTGTTTTGATATCCTATTTTGCGGTCAAGGGTGTGGCAAAGCTTATGGGCGATGCTTTTGTATTTCTTCCGAATTGGTGGGTACTCATTTTATGTGCACTGTTCAGTGTGGCTTGTGTAATGCTTGCAGCACTCGTTCCGCTGGGCAGAGCATCAAGAATTTCACCAATACAGTCTATCAGGAACATTGATATTACACGCAAAATGAAAACAAAGCACATTAAAACGCAGACGAGCTTTAATGTGTCAAAGCTTCTTGCAGGCAGAAATATAACCTTCAACAGAAGAAGCCATATCATTGTAAGCATCATTATTGTGATTACAATTGTATTCTCCTGCTTTGGCTTTTCATATATGAACTTTGCTAAGGAAGATTACTATTTTATGTCATACGATTATCAGGTGTATATGAATTTTAATAATATGTCTGAATATATGAATCTAAGAAAATCTCAGGCTGGCTTTACGGAAAAGGATAAACAGAAAGCACTTTCTATCCCATATGTTAAATCCGTAAATGCAACACGTGTCAGCTCTGCCCTGATATGCACTGACTCATTTACAGATTATATGAAAACGCTCTTGTATGGCGATTTTTCTGTATATAATGACAAGTGGTTTGAATATTATGATAAGCTCACGCCGGAAAATATTGATGAGCTTATATCCACAGAATACTCGCAGAATTATCTTGAATTAAGAGAAAAGTATAATATTACGCAGCATCTTTTTCCGTCGGAAATCATTGCTTATGATGCGGATGTTCTCAGCAGGCTGGAAAGCAGTGTAATTGACGGTAAAATCAATATGGATAAAATCAATTCAGGTGAAGAGATTATTCTTTTTGCACCTGAGAAGGTTGCCTTTGGAATGGAAAAGGAAAAGAATGGCGGTTACAGCTTTAATACTGACAGGGATGATAATATTGACAAGGAACGTAATTATCTGAAAAAGGCAGAATCTGATTATAAGGCAGGAGACAAGATTGATTTAAGTATACTGACTGCTGACGAAATGATTGATAACGGTGATGAATACGGACTTCCGGATGATTGTGATATAATGAATAAAACGGTTACCATAGGTGCAATCATATCTGAATTTCCCGATAGCTTTTACGGAGAGGGCACAGGAAAATTCTACGCCAATATCCGAATGTTAACATCGCTTTCAGGAATGAATTTCTTTATAAAGGATATGGATTATAGTCAATTTAACATTACTCTTAAAACGGAATGTGATGAGGAAATGGATGCAGAAATTCAGGAAGTGCTTACAAATATAGCAGACAGCGTTTACGGCGGAAACGTGACCTCAAATTATGAGCTTGTAAATAATCAGAGGAAATATATGAATTCGTTGTTCTTCTCAATGATTTCAATTATGGTTCTCTTCCTTTGTATCAGTGCAAGCATTATCAATAATTCCATGTCCGCCAGAATCCGTGAAAGCAAACGTGAAATCGGTACACTCCGTGCCGTAGGTGCGTCGCAGACAGAGCTTGTTAGCTCGTATATACGACAGCTTTTATCTCTGTTCGGCTGGAGTTATCTGATCGGATTTGCATTGTATTTTATCCTGCTTGGTGTTCTGACGATTGTCACCAAGTCTCAGGAAAATCCGGTTGAACTGAAAGTAATGGTTTGGCAGACCATTATTGCCTGCATAGTGCTTTTCGCAGTATGCGGAATCAATCTGTGGTTAAAAATCAAAAAAGAAATGAAAAACAGTATTATTGATAATATACGTGAATTATAAAATGGCTCAGGCGGATATTCTGCCTGAGTATAAGAGGTAAATGTTATGAAAAAAATCTTCATATTAATAATTGTTATACTTTGCTTCAGTTTTAGTATAACAGCATATGCAGAAGAAGTGCCTGAGGCAGTTCCTGAAACTGTAACAGAAGAGGTGACAACAACACAGGATGCCTCACAGCCAAGACTTATGGTATCATCCTATGCGTTTGGTGCTGACAGTCTTTCACCTGATACAGAGAATGAACTTAAGGTAGTGATTAAAAATTACAGTCATTCTAAGGCTGTAAGCAATATCAAGCTGTCCGTTCTTGATGAAAGCGGTGATATAAAGGCAAAGGGTACAGGCACACAATATGTTGACAGAATTTATGCCGGCAGCACTTATACCTGGAAAATATCGTTGTCTGTATCCAAAATCGCACAGACAGGTGAGCATAAGCTGACGGTTTCAATGGAGTACGAGGACAAATATTATACCGCATATTCTGCTTCCGATACGCTTAGTGTGAATGTAAAGCAGACAGTTGATATGGATTATAATGCGTTGGAGCTTCCTGTAAAGGTAACACAGGGGGACACCGTGACAGTCAGTCCGAATGTTATTAACACAGGGAAAAGTACAATCAGAAATTGCAAGGTTACATTTGATATTGACGGTATTGAAAGCGGCGGTGCGTTGTTTGTCGGCGAGATTCCTGCCGGTGAAAGCAAAAATGCAAGTGCAAATCTGCGTGTTGGTACAGATGTACTCGGCGAAGTAAAGGGAACTGCTACAATCGTTTACGAGGATGAGTTTGGAGAAAGCTATAAAAAAACGGCAGATATTTCCACGTTGATTGAGGAGAAGGTGGAAATCCCTGAAGAGGAGGTTCAGGAAGAGGAAAAGAAAAATAATCTCTGGTGGCTTTTTGTGATTATCGGTGCAGCAGCTGGCGGTGCTTTAGGCTTTGGTATACCGACTGCAATCCGTGCCAAAAAACAGCGCAAAGAGGATGAAATGAGATTATAATATGCTTTTTGTATTATGATTTTGAACTGAAAAATACAGCGACAACAAAAAGAAAAATTCCGAAACCCTCTATAATAAGGGCTTCGGAACTTTTTATATAATCATTATTCCCACTCGACAAATACTAATCAATTTTGTTTAATGATTATTCTCTGTCGAGTATGTAGTTCTTTTGATTATTTGATATATCCATATTATCCTGCCTATATGAGCTAATGTTATCATTTTGTTATCGGTGTTGATAACACTTGCTCTGTAACTGCGGATAATACTTATATGTTTCGTGTTAGATTATAAGCGATTTTGCTTAGAAAAGCAATAGGCTATTTCTTATCAAAACCGCTACAAACGGGAATTTAATTTGGTGAGGATTATTTACTCTTCAAATATTTAACAATCTCATCGACAATTTCGGGATGCCATGCATCAGAGTTCAATACTCCTTTATGCCACATCGAGAATTTAGCCCCTTTATCAGTAGTTCCCCAACCATTACCATAATGAATTAACAAGCCCATTGCTTCCATTATCTTATTTAGAGCATTTACACTCTTAATATGAAATCCCTTGTCTTGTAATATCTTAACAATCTCTCTTTTGTATAAATCACCCTTGCAGTTGTACGGCATACTTTTCTCCTTTCATTTTGATTTGACAATCAATCATCATTTGGCAAATACCAACCATGCTCACGGTGGGGCAAATTAAGGGGAAACCTGCTACAAATAGCATTGACCAAATCCACACTAACATTGGACAGCTTGGTATGTTCGTCTGAATTATAGTCCAACTCTTTCAGCTTTGACATCTCAATTTATTCCCATTCAATTGTGCCGCATGGCTTTGGTGTGAGATCGTAAAGAACTCTGTTGACACCTTCAACCTCATTTGTAATACGCTCGGTGATATGCTGAAGAAGTTCGAATGGAACATTTTCAACCGTAGCGGTCATTGCGTCAGTTGTGTTGACTGCACGGATAATAACAGGGTAAGCATAGGTACGCTTTCCGTCCTTAACGCCAACTGAGCAAAAGTCAGGCACAGCTGTGAAATACTGCCAGACCTTGCCTTCAAGGCCGTTCTTTGCAAATTCCTCACGGAGAATCGCGTCTGATTCACGTACGCACTCCAAACGGTCACGTGTAATTGCACCGAGACAGCGAACACCAAGACCCGGACCCGGAAACGGCTGGCGGTAAACCATTCCGTCAGGAAGACCGAGAGCATTACCAACAACTCTTACCTCATCCTTATAAAGGAACTTAAGCGGTTCAACCAACTCGAACTGAAGATCCTCAGGGAGACCGCCAACATTATGGTGTGCCTTAACGCCGTCACTTTCAATAATATCAGGGTAAATTGTACCCTGTGCAAGGAACTCTATGCCCTCTTGCTTTCTTGCCTCTTCTTCAAATACACGAATAAACTCGGCACCAATGATTTTACGCTTCTTCTCAGGTTCTGCAACATCTGCAAGCTTGTCCAGAAATCTGTCAACAGCATCCACATAAATGAGATTTGCATCCATCTGATTGCGGAAAACCTCAACAACCTGTTCAGGCTCGCCCTTACGAAGCAGGCCATGATTAACGTGAACACAAACAAGCTGCTTGCCGATTGCTTTTATCAGAAGTGCAGCTACAACAGATGAATCCACACCGCCTGAGAGAGCAAGAAGTACTTTTTTATCGCCGACTTGTTTTTGAATTTCAGCAACCTGCTCTTCAATAAATGCATCTGCAAGCTCTTTGGTATTGATACGAGCCATAGTATCAGGTCTTTTATTATTATCCATACACATACCTCTAATCTGATTTTTATTTTTACACTTCAAGTATAACACAGATTTATTTTTTTCGTCAATACATACATTGAAAAATCCCTGCCGCCGAAGCAGCAGGGATAAAACGGATTAAGCTAAAAATTCCGAAACGTTTTCGTAATCCTTAACCTTTTCGTGATTATTCTCAACAATTCTTTCGGTAAAGGAAAGCTTTGTTTTTCTCTTTTTAAGAGATTCGGTAAATCTTCTTGAAACAGCGATAAATATGATGAAAATATAAGGCATACCAAGATTTGTTTCAAGTAAAGAATTGATAATCATAGGTGAAAGAGCAGATACATTCATGCCTGTAACACCGAGATCTGCAGAGCGGATACCGCCGAGATACAATCCGATTTCCCAGCCTGCCTGAACAAGAATACCAATAATAAGCAGCCATGGAATGTTTACACGTTCGTCCTTCTTTTTGCGTGACATATTCCATAAGAACAGCAATACATAACCAACAAATAAAATCAGAGCCATCCAGCCATGATATGCACCTGTTTCACGCCAGATTGTGATTGTATAGTTATGAGGACCAAAGGTCTTTGTAAGCAACGGACAGCATATCCACCAGCCCAGAATAAGCGTTGTCCATTCAAAAAGATTTTTATCTCTTGAAATCCACAGCCATATCCATGCAAAGTTGGTAAAGCCGTAGCTCATTGACATCCACATAAGCACCCAGAACAGCTGATTTTCCGTACCCTCAACACCGTTCATAAGCAGATGCCGTGAGCCTGTTGCAAGATGGAATATACCGAAATCAACGATCTGATATAAAATTCCTGCCAGCACGCCTACAATAACAGTTGTGTATTTCTTTTTATAGAGCAGCATTCCTATAAAAAGGACAAGAAACGAAATGTCGAGCCACATATAAAATGGTTCAAACACTCTTTGTGCAACAACTTCCATAATTTCCTCCTTAATTCAATAGAAAAAAGTTTGATTTTTTTGAATTTCTATTGAGCAAATATATTATCTGATTTAACTTTAACATATTTATAACAATAATTCAATAGACATAGGTATATAATAAATAAAATTTATCAACGAAATAACAAAGTGTGATGAAAAAATGCCGAAGGTTAACCTTCGGCGTTATAAGAAATTTATAAAAGATTTTTTCTGAGCTCTTCAGGACTTTGCTGATGAAGATATGAAGGCGGTATATCAAACAAGGTTTTGCAGCCTGACATACCCTCTTTGTTCAGTCTATAAGCAGCTCTTGCACAGGCTGTTAAAACGCCTGCTGTAAATTCAGGGTTTGAATCAAGGGTTAATCTGTATTCAATGATATGTTTGTTCTTTTGATTTTCACCGGTTGTGCCTGTTCTGAAAACAACACCGCCGTGAGGAATACCTGAATGCTCAGCCTCAAATTCATCCTTGCTGATAAAATGAACGGTTGTATCATAATCTGCAAAATAATTAGGCATGGTTTTAATCTGATTTTCAATGAGTTTCAAGTCAGCGTCGTCCTTTGCAACAACAAAGCATTCTCTTGTGTGCTTTTCGCGTGTTGTAAGCTCCGGCTGTTCTCCGCTGCGAACTCTTTCAAGAGCACATTCAACAGGGATTGTATACTGTTTTGCATCAAGTACACCGTCAATTCTTCTTATTGCATCGGAATGTCCCTGACTTACGCCCTTTCCCCAAAAAGTATAATCCGAACCGTTTGGCAGAATTGCCTGTGAATATAAGCGGTTGAGCGAAAACATTCCGGGATCCCAGCCTGCAGAAATGATACTGATTTTTTTGCTTTGTTTGCTTATTTTGTCGACATTTTCAAAATGCTCAGGTATTTTTGCATGCGTGTCAAAGCTGTCAACCAGATTAAAATGTTCAGCAAGCTGAGCAGTCTGTACAGGAAGGTCGTTCGCACTTCCTCCGCATACAATCATAACATCAATTTGATTTTTCATTTGAGCTGCCTGCTCCATTGAATAAACAGGCACGCCTGTTCTTGGCTTGATTTGTTCAGGACTGCGGCGGGAAAAAATACCTGCAAGCACCATGTCATCGGAACTTTCGACAGCATATTCAACACCTTTTCCTAAATTGCCATAGCCTGTAATTCCTATTCTGATTTTATTCATTTTCTTATCCTCATAAATCATTATTTATATATACTCATTCCCACTCCACTGTTCCGGGTGGTTTGGAGGTGATGTCGTAGACAACGCGGTTGATGTGTTCAACCTCATTTGTAATTCTGTTTGATACTTTTGCAAGGATATCATACGGAATTTTCGCCCAGTCGGCTGTCATAAAATCATCTGTTGTGACTGCACGGATTGCAACAAGATGATCATAGGTTCTATGGTCGCCCATAACACCTACGGTCTTAACATCAGGCAGAACGCAGAAGAACTGAGCAAGATTTTTCTCGTATCCGTTCTTTGCCATTTCATCGCGGAGCACCCAGTCAGCCTCCTGAAGTACTTTGATTTTATCGGCAGTAATTTCACCGATAATTCTTACACCGAGACCGGGACCCGGAAACGGCTGGCGCCATACAAGCTCTTTAGGAATACCGAGCATTTCACCAACACGTCTTACTTCGTCCTTGAAGAGGTCGCAGAGCGGTTCAATAATTCCCAAGAATTCAACATCATCAGGCGTATTAACTCTGTTATGATGTGTTTTGATTACGTCAGCATCGCCCTTGCCTGACTCAATGCAGTCCGGATAAATTGTTCCCTGAGCAAAATAACCAAGCTCATCCTGGTTTCTGATTTCGTTCCAGAAAACGTTGAAGAATTCAGTGCCGATGATATGTCTCTTTTCCTCCGGATCAGTCACACCCTTGAGCTTTGAGAGGAAAAGCTCGCCGCAGTTTACACGGACAAAGTTCATATCAAACAGGGAGGTGAATGTTTTTTCAACAAAATCACCCTCGTCTTTACGCATAAGACCCTGATCAACAAACACGCAGGTTAGCTGTTTGCCTACTGCTCTTGAAAGCAGGCCTGCGGCAACCGACGAATCAACACCGCCGGAAAGACCGAGAATTACTTTTTTATCACCAATCTGCTCTTTGAGTTTAGCGACAGTGTTGTCGATAAAATTATCCATTACCCAGTCACCTGTGCAGCGGCAAACCTCATAAAGGAAATTGTAAAGCATCTGTGAGCCGAACTGTGAGTGGGTAACCTCAGGGTGAAACTGTACTGCGTAAATGTTTTTCTCAACATTCTCCATAGCTGCACAAGGACAGTCGTTGGTTGTTCCGATGATTTCAAAACCCTTTGGAGCGGCTGCAATATAGTCGGTATGGCTCATCCATACCACTGATTTTTCGTCAACCTCTTTAAATAGCTTTGATTTTTTATCAGCGGTAAACTCGATTTTTCCGTATTCGCTGACAGGTGCGGTTTTTACCTCGCCTTCCCCCATCCATGCGATGAGCTGGCAGCCGTAGCATATGCCAAGAATCGGCACACCCAAGTCAAGTATTTCCTTTGTATAGTGAGGGGAGCTCATATCATAAACGGAATTGGGACCTCCTGTAAAGATGATGCCCTTATAGCTGTTTTTCCTGATTTCCCCAATCGGAGTGGTGTATGGCAGAATTTCAGCATACACGTGGTGGTCACGAACTCGTCTTGCAATTAATTGATTGTACTGGCCGCCAAAGTCAAGAACAAGAATTTTTTCCATATGCGTCCTCCTCAAAATACAATTTTTATTGAATTATTATATACAATTTATATTGTTATTGCAAGCGTTATAAAATATAATTTCTGTGATAATAAAAACAGGTCTGGTAACCTGCTGATTTTTTGAAAAATATTGCATTTTGTTTGAATTATGGTATTATAGTAGCAGGACTATTAAGTTTTAGGAAATATCCGGCATGGAGTTATCTAAGGACAAATAGGCGGTTAGCCCTTTCGTTACCGAGAGGGTGTAATCTTATAACCCTCTTGAGATTAATCTGAGGAGGGCGATAATTATGGAATACGCGACTATAGTTACTCTTGTACTTATTATCGTACTTATTCTTATAATAAAAAAAGATTAACCGCCATAGCGACCAAACTAAACGGTTAATCTTTTTAACTAATTATTTGGGGCTAACCGTCTATAGGATAGCTCCTTGTTCATTTATATTATAGTATATGAATTTTTATTTGTCAATAATAATCTGTGGGAGAACAAAAGTAGGTCGTATGACCTGCTTATTTTTTATACTCAGCTATATCTTCTAATTTGCAGTCAAGAATTTCACATTAGGTGTTAAGCGTATGCGTACTGATATTATTATTGAAAATGTTGTTCGTATATTGACAGTTCCCCATAAATAGGTTATAATAGTTATAATTCTAAAATAGAATATTGATTAACTGAATAAGCTATCCACTGTTACATCTAAAGCTTTTGCAATATGATAGATTTCTATATCAGATGCACCTCTTACTTGACCTTCTAATTTTGAATAACTTGAAGGATCAATATCAAGACCCATTGATTGAAGTTGTGCAATGAATTCATTCTGTTGGATATTTTTGCTTTTTCGCAAAGTTTCAATATTCTTTCCAACGATATTTTTCTCGCCATAATCTTGCTTTCTTGTTTTCAATGTAATCGCTCCTATAATTTTATACAAAAATTATATTGTGCAATTAGATGTTTATAATTCCAAATTAGAAGTATAAATAAATTTATATGAGGATAAGTAAGATGTATAGTTGTAGTTTTTTCGGTGATATCAAAGAAGAGAAAATGAACCCGGTATTTGAAGCTGCTTTATACGGCGCATTGGAGTTTCTGATTAAAGAAAAGGATGTGGATATGTTCTATTCAGCAGCAGACACGGATTTTGACCGAATTTGTGAGGATATGATTTTTAATCTGCAGGCAAGCTATCCTCAGATTATGATTATGAGAATTGCTGCTAAGGGTTATAAATTCAGTGCAGAGGACAGCGAGTTTAACGGTGTTGTCAGTTTAAAAACCAACAGCTATATCAAACGCTGCAAATTTATATCCGAACGCAGCGATTATATTATATTTGATACAGTATCAGATGGAATCGGTCTGGAGATTTTTGTTGAAAGATTATTGGGCACGCATCCTAAGGGGATTTTTGATATAAGCAGTATTGTCAGAAAGCATAAAAGAAAAGCTGAAATGTAAAAGTTAAAATTAAAATTAAAATACGCTACCTCCTATTGCTTCTAGAAAAGCAATGAAAGGGAAGACCGCTGATGAAAGGCTGAAGTGAACCCCAAAGTTTAGACAAATAAATATTAACTTGCGAGAGAATGAATTCGGTATTTAACCGGACTCATTTTCAATTGTCTCTTCAGCAAAGAATAAACCCCCGGTTCTACCGGGGGAAATAAAAAGCTTTAGTAAAAATAAAATCGCCG
>ERZ808051.110-NODE-110-length-109548-cov-33.481771_pt1 | contig 109548 bp, 91 predicted proteins | sample MGYA00380199_ERZ808051 | MGnify/ENA primary metagenome ERZ808051 (study PRJEB31490, sample SAMN06133391) | mouse gut metagenome | isolation source: J11 | host: mice | place: China: Chengdu | collected 2015-05 ... | reverse complement strand
AAAATCTCTATTTTCGTATAAATTTTAAATTACAGTGGAATTTACTTCTGCACTGGAATTTAAAATTTCAAGTCAGCAGTTGATGATGCAATCGTACATATGGTGCAGTAAAAGACAAAAAGGACTCTTTCCATATGGAAGGGGTTCTTTTTGTGTTGGGAATTGAAGAAACTATAAAACAAATATATAATAGAGACAAATATCTGAAAATGGAATTAGATATGGTTCCAGGTTATAGTTGGATGAAAGGGGAATCTTATGGACAAAAGGTTAGATTTGCTAAATCGTGAGGAATTCGTGGAAAATGTTATTAAAATAGTAAATCAGTTATCAGACATCAAAAGAGGATGCTGTTTCGCCATCGAAGGTGGTTGGGGAGTTGGTAAGACTTTTGTTATTGAGAAAATTGAAGATAGATTAAAAGTGTTTCTGTCTGAGGAAACGAATAGCGATAGATATTTTGTGTTTCATTATAATTGTTGGCAACATGATTATTATGAAGAGCCTGCTGTTGCGATTATATCAGCGATGCTGGCTTCGATTAGGGAAGATGAAGTTTTAGTCAATGGGGAAGCGGAGAGAATCATAAAGGCAGGATATGAGTTTGTTGGAGAAGAACTTAAAAAGATAGCAGGCTTATATATAGAAAATAAGATAGGGATCAATTTAATCAGTTGGGCAGAAGACATAAAAAATAATAAGGAGATAAATCAAAAAGCAGAGAATGAGTTTGATGAGATGTTCAATTTTAGCCAGACGATTGAAAAAGTTAGGAAGAAATTGCAGGAAATAGCAGAAGAAAGAACAATCGTTTTATTTGTGGATGAATTGGACAGATGTATTCCGCAGTACGCGATAAAGGTGCTTGAGAGATTGCATCATATCTTTTATGGTTTAGATAATGTAGTAGTGATTATGGCAATAGATCGAAAGCAGTTAGAGCATTCCGTGGAAGAAATGTTTGGAGTAAGAAAAGATGAATCTTCAATAGATATAGAAAAGTATTTAAAGAAATTTATAGATTTTTCAGTGGTTTTAGATAATGGAATACTTAACGAATCTTATCGAGAAAAATATAAGGTATATTTTGATAAATTTATGGTTGTGCAGGAAGTCGATAAAGAGGATATAACGAATATTTTATCAAAACTATTTCCTACTATTGGTATAAGGGAACAAGAAAAACTAATGGAAAAGGCCAATATGGTACATTCTCTAGTTTGTAATGAAACGATGGATATTTCTGTTTTGGTTTTTGAGGTTCTGTATGAAGTGTTAAAGATATGGAAATTTAGAGATTTACAATATGTTGCAACAATAAATGACGGACGTTATACTATCATAGAAGAGCGGATTGGGAAATATAAGATGGATATATTGAAATCTTTTGGGGAAAAGGCATATAGCAACGTTAGTGCAGCGTATGGACAGGAAAAGATTTTAAAAGTGGCAAATAGTAATATGTATGGAAGAGTGTTTTGGTATTTTGCCAATATATTTTATCATCAGAAAGTGCCATATGCGGGTATATTTGATGTTGAAGAGCAAATGAGAAGAGAACTGAAAACGGCGAAGAAATATTGTAAATTTTGCGAGATGGTTAAGTAGAGTGGGGAGAGCGTATAATGAACATAAGAAAATTTAAGGAAATAGTAAGCACATGGGATGAACATAAGGAAGATTTTCGCTTATTTAGATTTTTGAGTGAAAATTGTTATGAACTGTTTAAGAAGGACATAGACTTAGATGTTGCAGACGATATATTGATGGCTTTAAATGATACTCCAGAGTATATAAGCCAATTGAGACAAAACTTAGAAAGACTGGATTTACAAATAGTAATAAATGTACATAGCATGATGGGGTGGACCCTAGATGATTCAATACGAAGTAAAAAGATTATATTAGATTATGATAATATGAACGTTTATTATGACAGTAAATTATCAGACGTTTTTGAGAAGTTGAAGTTATTGGATGATGATATAGAATTTTGCTATGGTATTTTATATCTGGTTAAACAGATTGATACTTCATATACATATATGTACTCACATTTTGTGAAAAGGATTCTTTCTGGTGTGAAAGAGTTTGAACTGGATAAATGTTTAGAATTGATAAATCCAGATATCAAAAAGGTATTTGTTGCAATGTGGTTTGATGATTCAATGAAAAAGGCAAGGGAAAATATTAATGAGGCAATTAAGTCTTGCGGTTACGAGCCAATGTTGATAGATATGAAAGAGCATAATAATCAGATTGTGCCAGAAATTTTTAAAGAAATAGATGATAGTGAATTTGTTATTGTTGATTTGACAGGACATAGGGGAGGTGTCTATTATGAGGCGGGATATGCGATGGCAAAGGGAAAAACAGTGATTTTAAGTTGCAGGAATGACGAAGATACACATTTTGATGTGGCGCAGATTAATACAATTTATTGGCAGAACGAAAAAGATTTGTTTGAGAGATTGACTAGACGAATAAAGGCTACAGTAGGAGAAAATATATGAGTCGAAGAAATATATTTGAAATTCTTAGTGAAAAAGTAAGTATTAGTTCCCAAATCAATAAAATTGAAGGTCTATTATCGGACGCATATGTCGGGAGTAATACGCTTGAGGATATTGTGGATATGGAATGTATGCGGGAATGGAAAGCAAGAGGCAGATATACGAGCTGTGAAGAAATTAGGGAGCGACTTCAAATTACATATGCGCATATAAGCAGAAGGTTATCAGAAGAACAAATATTGTTTTACTTGGAATATGTATCAAATATTATTTGGCTATGCAATGAAAAATATTTGGACGGAAGTGAAGATTATAATGATGAGTATCTATACTTGCAAGAGAATGTTATAAGGCTTTTAGACGATTTGGGATATGAGAAAAAAGTTTTTGAAGACGAAGAGAAAGTAATATTAGTTGAGAAAAATGCAGCAATGACAGCAGTTGCAGAGGTTGTTGACCCCAATACGGCATATGCAGTGATAGAATACAATCATCATCTCTTAAAAGGAGATATAGCAGAAAAGCAAAGGATATTGAAATTATTGGCGGATAAATTTGAGCCATTGAGAGGGGAGTTGAAAAGAGTAAATAAGGAATTAGAGAGTAATACAGGGTATTTGCTTAATAAAATGAATATCAGACATAATAACATGGAAGGCAAAAATGCAATTGAATATGTTAAAAATCTTTCCGATGAAGAACTAGAAGAATGGTACGATGAGACATATCAAATGTTATTACTTTGTTTTTTGGAATATGAGAACATTGAGAGAAATAAGAAAATTAATAAGTTAAAGGGAGTAATAGAAAAATAGTAAAATGTGTGGTACAAAAAGGACTTCTCATAAACGAGGTTCTTTTTCTTTGAGCATATTCAAAAAATCGTGAAAAAGATGGACGAAATAAGTTGCATATTTATTGAAATACAAAAAATCATCATGTATCATGAAAAATAGATAGTGTAATTCTGTCTGACGGTAAAACAACAACTGCTGGTTATACAGAAACAGCGGTTGACATAATAATTTTATATTACGCAGGAGGAAGTCTCTATTTTCTGTATTAGAGCAAATTTTCTGACAGGAGGATTTGCAGCTATGATAGTAGGAAAAGACATTCCTTTGCCTTGGTGGGAGAAATATACACTCACGATAGAAGAGGCATCCCTGTATTTTGGCATCGGGGAAAAGACCCTCAGGCGGTTCGTAAAGGAGCATCCGAATGAGGAGTTCATTATTTATAACGGGACGAAGGTTCAGATCAAGAGAAAGGTATTTGAAAAGTTTATTGATGAAAAAGTAACTGTTATGTAAATTCGGTCTGAGGGTGGCAGACTAACTTTGACCTAGATTATGAGTCCCGTTCATGGTATATTATAGATATACCATATCGGGGCTCTTTTCAGTTAAGAAAGGAGTGACATTATGAGTACAAAAAGACGGGATAGCAAAAACCGTATTTTGCAGAATGGAGAGAGCCAGAGAAAAGATGGAAGATATATGTACAAGTACATTGACAATGCGGGAAATACGAGATACCTGTACAGTTGGCGGTTAGTAAGGACCGATACGACGCCACAGGGGGTAAAGGATGAAATGCCGCTTAGGGATAAGATCAAGATACTCCAAAGGGATCTGGATGCGGGTCTGATCTTATCGGGCGGTAATATGACGGTATTGGAACTTGTAAAGAAATATGTTGCACAAAAAACAGGAGTCAGGGAGAATACCCGTGTCGGTTATAACTTTGTTATTAATATCCTTAAGAAAGAGGAGTTTGGAAATAAGAGAATTGATAAAGTGAAATTATCTGATGCGAGGCTGTGGCTGATCAAGCTGCAAAAAGACGGTCGTGGATATAGTACGATCCATACGGTGAGAGGTGTGGTAAGACCTGCATTCCAGATGGCAGTGGATGATGACCTGCTCCGCAAGAATCCCTTTGAATTCCAGCTTGCTACCGTTGTAGTGAATGACTCCGTAACACGGGAAGCAATCACGAGAAAACAGGAAAGACAATTCCTTGAGTTTATCAAGAACGACAAGCACTTTTGCAGGTACTACGAAGGAATCTATATCCTGTTCCATACAGGCCTGCGGATATCAGAGTTTGTCGGTCTGACTGTTTCGGATATTGATCTTGAGAAGGGCATTATCAATGTGGATCACCAGTTGCATCGGACACGGAATATGCAGTATACTATCGTAGACACGAAGACCGACTGCGGGACAAGGCTTGTGCCAATGACGGATGATGTGAAGGAGTGCTTTGCACAGATATTGAAGAGCCGTCCGAAACCGAAGATAGAACCGATGGTGGATGGGAAAACGGGTTTCCTGTATCTGGATAAGAACGGTATGCCGATGGTTGCCCTGCATTGGGAGAAGTATTTTCAGCATATCAGGGAAAAGTATAACAGTATCTATAAGGTACAGCTTCCTGTGATTACGCCTCATGTGTGCCGCCACACGTTTTGTTCCAACATGGCTAAGTCGGGAATGAATCCGAAGACTTTACAGAAAATCATGGGGCACAGCGACATAGGGGTTACATTGAATGTGTATACGCATGTTGACTTTGAAGATGTGCAGGAAGAGATGAAAAAGGTATGTAATCGCTGAGTTGTAAAAAGTTGTAAAGTTGAAAAAAGGGGCTCATTTTACCACCTTTTACAACTTTTTTACAACTTTTGAAACAGAAGATATGCGATTTTATGCCAAGATATACCGAAAAAATTGTAAAACTGCAAAAAATGGGAGAACCTGAAAAGCCCGTAAAATCAAGGAAAATCAGCATTTATAAGGAGTTTTAGAGTTATGATAAAAGTACTTTTTTGTTGCCACGGCAACATCTGCCGCAGTACAATGGCCCAAAGCGTCTTCGCCCACATAGCCGCCAGACAGGGCCTTTCAGACCAGTTCCACATCGACTCCGCCGCCACCAGCCGCGAGGAGATCGGCAACCCGCCGCACTATGGCACAGTGAACAAGCTGCGGCAGGAGGGCGTCCCGCTTATCCCCCATCGGGCGCGCCAGATGACGAAGCAGGATTATAAGGACTTCGATTATCTGATCGGCATGGACGATGCCAATATCCGCAATATGGAGCGGATCGCGGGCGGCGATCCGGCTCATAAAATATACAAGCTGCTGGAGTTCGCAGGGAGTGGCAGGGCGATTGCTGACCCTTGGTATACGGGGAATTTTGAGGTGACTTACAAAGATGTGCTTGAGGGGTGCGAAGCGTTTCTGGCATCGCTGCATATGAAATAGAATAAGAGGTATCCCCGGGAGGGTACCATGGAGTGACGCATATAAGTTGCGAACGGCGCTTTTTCTTCTTAAGAAAATGGGGAAAAGCGCCGATATTTAATTTATAAAATGCTTACATAACCGGAGATATCTACACATTGTCAGATAAGGGGGATCGGAGATGCAGATTAAAGCGGGAAGTAACGAAAATCAGATGATACAGGCGAATTTCCAGACGCAGGAGAAAGGGGCTGCGGAAGGCGGACGGAAAGCGGCGAAGCAGCAGAAGAGGACAGTTATTTTTGCCGGGGATCTTTCGCTGCATAAGGATCCCATCACCATTCGCAGGCGGGAGGCACAGAGACAGGCCATGAAGTTTGTGCAGAATGCCTGGGATGCGGACCGGAAGATAGACAAGAGTATGAATGAGATTCGGGAGCAGCAGGAAATCCATCGCAAGGAAGAACAGATGAACCGGGAGCAGGCGCAGGCGCTTGCAGATAAAAGGATAGGGCTTCGCGAGCAGTACGGTGTGGATTCGGATTCGCAGGAACAGAAGGATCTGGAACTTCTCATAAGGGCAACGTCGTCAACGTCAGAGTATGGTGATGATCCGTTTACGGAGGAGGAGAAGGCCAGACTTGCCGAGTTGCGGGAACAGCCGCTTACCGAATATCAGGAGCGTTGTCTTTCCCTTTATAATGATCAGCTAATCTTCGAGAGGCGGAAGGTACAGACGGAGGAATATTACAGATATCTGACGGAGGCTCTCATTGATATGGAAATTGAGCGTCTGAAATCCGGCAAGATGACAAACGCCCAGAATAATGCGAAGAAGGTGATGGAGGAGGCAGGCAAGGATATTCAGGGCATGCTTATGGAAGAGGCAAAAGACCACGTGGACGAGACTTACGAGGAGACACGAGAGGAAGCAGAAGAGAAGGCCGAGGAGAAAGAGGAAGAGGAGAAGAAGATCGAGCTTCGCAAGGAGCAGAAAGAACTGATGGAAGCCAGAACCGAGGCGGTCAGAGAAGAAAGTCAAGAGACGGAAGCAGCGCAGAAGGAACAGGAGAGAGATGCAAGGGAAGAAGCCGCTCTCCTGAAAGATATGGCACAAGCGGGAATGGATGTGTCCGGATCCAGCGATTCGGTGAAGGCCGAGATCAAAGATATTCTGAATAAGATGAAGCTGATTGAGGCGGATATCAAAGGTATTGAGGTGGACGAGGAAATATAGGGTTGTCGGATTGCTGGCATCGCAGGTGAAGAGCGGTCCATTTAAGACAAGTGTGAGGCTGTTCGTGACAGACGGGTTAACGAAAAATGCGATGCACCGATATATGAGATAGAAACAAAAAAGACAGACAGGGGGAAACCGACATGAGAGTTACAAGAAACTACAGAGACGGCATGATTAATTTCAGAAAAAACAACAGCAATTCGAGATCAACTCTTTTACAGAGCGTCCTGAGCCGGAACAGTTCGAGCAGGCTGGCAGGTATTCTGGGGAACAACAAGAATACCAGCACGGGCAGCGTGGGCAACAGAAACCTTATCACTTCTTCCCAGAAGTCACAGAAATTTTACTATGACATGAAGTATCATGCAAAACAGGTAGGCGAGTATGCCGATGCGCTAAAGACCACTAAGAAAGATTCTGTGTATGATAAGGCCAGAGAGAGTGGAAAAACGGATCAGATCGTATCGGATATAAAGAGTTTTGTGAATCAGTATAACAATATGCTGGAAGATCTGGAGGAATCGGGGACCAAATCTGACAAGAGCTTCTTACTCCAATTGAACAGTATGTCCAGAGAGGCGGAGCGGGATCTGGCGATGACAGGCGTCATCAGAAAGGCTGACGGCACGCTTGTCGTGGATGAGAAGAAGCTGGAAGCGGCAGATGTGGACACGCTGGAAAAAGTATGGGGCGGAAACGGGTTTTCCTCAAAGGCGGCTGCAAGAGCAGGTTCTGTGGAGGCTACAGCGGAACGCAATATCGAGGCGGAGAAGAGCAGCATTTACAGTCCCTTTGACAGAGCAAATCTCTACAGCAGCGGCGGCAGAAATTCGGGCAGTTACTTTAATTACCGCAGATAGTGGATGGTGGAAAGCAGGATGCGCTTTGAAAAGGATTTGTGACGCATAGAGGCATCCAGCGAAAATGGGTATCAGAATGAATCATATAAACTGGGTACAGCAAAACGAAGATTATAATGTCAGGTACCACGTAGTCAAATGGAAATCCTCCCATTTCCACGAGCCATACTCGAATCATGTTTCGCTGGGAACGAAGGTGAAGCAGGAGGGCGGCGCAGCGCCTGTGCCTGCGCCGGAGACACAGAAGGAAGGGGAGGGAATCGGCCTTGGTCTGACACAGCGAAGCACAGATGCGAGACTGCGTCCCGGCTTCGGTCTGGAGGAGTCTCTGGCAGGAAACTTATCCGGAGGAAAGGATGGCCGTGACGGTGTGAGCATATCCGCGCGGGGAATGACCGGTCAGGAGAGCATGGGCGGGACCGCGCAGATGGCGCTGCAGAGCATGGCGCTGGCGGAGACCCATGCCGCCGAGAATACGGTGACGGCTGCCATGACTGGCGGACCGGAACAGGAAAAGAGGGAGCTGGAACGGGCTGCGCAGGAAAATACGACCGTTTCACAGTCCGGCAAAGGAAACATCCGCAATCGTCTGCGGGAGAGTGCGGCACGGCTGCGGGAAGCTTATCAGAGGCAAAAGAAAAAAGCGGCAAAACTGCCGCTTCGCCAGATCCGCAATGAAAAACCGGAGAAAAAGGAAAAAAAGGGAACCAGACAGGCCGCCGACAAGGAGACGATGCTCGCCATGCAGGCTGAAAATCATTATCTGCTGGATTCCTATGACGCAGCAGGTAACTACAGTATGCTGGGCAGGAAATAATTACCGCTTTACCAGCCTGTTAACCAGTTTCAGAACGACGCGTATATAAAAAGGCTGTAAGGCCTTTTTTGCGTTTTGCAGTTCTTTTCTGATCTCTATGTGCTGGGGACAATGCTTCTCACAGGCGCCGCATTTGGTGCAGTTGTTCATGGAAGAAGCGTTCTTTTTGAGTGATGTAATCTGTATATATTCCAGCATGGAACTGAATTTTTTGTGCATGACGCTCTGGTTGTAGCAGCGGAAAGCGGTGGGGATATCTACGCCGTGGGGGCAGGGCATACAGTAGCCGCAGCCGGTACAGCCCACTTTGAGGTTCCGGTTGATCTCCTTGCGCACTGTGTCGATCAGGCTGTGATCTGCCGCTGTAAAACTGCCAATACCGGCTTCGTTGGCGGTATTTATATTCTCCTGCACCATTTCATCAGAGTTCATGCCGGAGAGTACGCAGGTTACCTCAGGCTGATCCCAGAGCCAGTGAAAGGCCCACTGTGCGGGCGTGCGCTTTTCGGGATATTCCGAGAAGGCCTTTTGGGCGCCGTCGGGCAGGGCGTTGACCAGCTTGCCGCCGCGCAGAGGCTCCATGATGACCACGGGAATGCCTTTGCCTGCGGCGTAGTGCAGACCTTCCCTTCCGGCCTGTGTATGTTCGTCCAGATAATTGTACTGAATCTGGCAGAAATCCCAGTCATAGGCGTCTGTCAGCGCTTTGAAAGTATCCGTATCGCCGTGAAAAGAGAAACCGATATTGCGGATGGCGCCGGTTTTCTTTTTTTCTGCAATCCAGTCCTCTATGCCGATGCTCTGCAGACGTGCCCACACTTCCGTATCGAAAAGCATATGCATGAGGTAAAAATCGATGTGATCTGTCCGCAGACGGCGGAGCTGTTCCTGAAAGAGCTTTTCCGCGGCGGCCGTGTTCTTTAAAAGATAGTAGGGCAGCTTGTCGGCGATATAGATCTGATCCCTGCAATGGCGGCGTTCTAAGATCGTGCCGAGAGCTTCCTCGCTGCCGGGGTAAATATAAGCGGTGTCAAAATAGTTTACACCGTTTTTGATAGCGAGCATAATCTCCTTTTCGGTCTTTTCCAGATTGATTTTGGTGCCAGCACCCGTAAAACGCATACAGCCGTAGCCGAGAATCGACACTTCCGTGCCGTCTTTCATTTTTCTGTACTGCATAATCTCTCCGTTCCGAAGCATTTACGCGAAAAGCGTTGCGGGGGCTTTTCTAACCTCCGCAGCCGCGGTGTCTTCTCAATTTTATAATCAGTTCTTTTTATTATATAGTAGATTTGTGCGGGAAGTCAATCATTATGCGCCCTGATATTTTCACAGGAATTACCAAATTTCTAATAAAAAGTTAATAATTCTTTCCTTGTTTTTCTACTACATCGGGTATATATTTTAGGAAACGAACGGAGGTCAGACAGATGAGTGGAAATCCATTTTTCCCATTGGATGATATGGGATTTGACGCCGGGGAGAACCAGATGATGGTTATTCCCAAGGTAGATAAGGAAATTTATGAACAGCGGCGGAAGATGGCCGGCACTATGGTGGATTATAAGGAGATGCGTATGCGTTACAGTTGTGCCATCAAGGAGGTGAGGACGAAGTTTGACGTCTTAAATTCCGAGTTTAATGTGAGGTATCAGCGCAATCCCATTACCTCCATCAATTCCCGCTTAAAGAGCAGCGCGAGTATCATGGAGAAGCTGAACCGCAAGGGGCTTTCCTTCACGGTGGAGAATGTGGAGGAGAATCTGTACGACGTGGCAGGGATCCGGGTAGTCTGCTCCTATGTGGACGATATTTATGTGCTGGCGGAGGCTCTGGCGCAGCAGGACGATATTACGGTGATCCGCAGGAAGGATTACATCAGGAACCCGAAGCCTAACGGTTACCGCAGCTATCATATGATTGTGAGCGTGCCGGTGTTTTTTTCGGATCAGACGAGAGAGATGGCGGTGGAAGTGCAGATCCGCACGATTGCCATGGATTTTTGGGCAAGTCTGGAGCACCAGCTCAAATATAAGCAGGAGGTGCCCAATCAGGCGGATATTGTGCGCAGCCTGACTGTATGCGCGGAGCAGATAGCGTCCATTGACGAGCAGATGTGGCAGGTGCGGCAGCAGATTGAAAACTCGGAAGACCTGCCAACAGAGGAGGAAATTCTATTGGAAAAGCTTCGCAAAATTGATATCGCGGTGGGAGAATAACACAAAAGTGTAAAATACTAAAATATTTTATAAATATTTAAAATATTTGTTGAATATGAGACAACTCTCTGTTATAGTTTATATAGGAAGAATATTAGATTCTGAATCAACAGAAACGGAGGGTTAACATGAGAAGGAAAAAATGGTCGGCTCTGGGGATAAGTGTCCTTCTGGCTGCAGGCCTTGCAGCGTGCGGCTCTTCGCAGGGCGCGCAGACCGCGGAAAGCGGGAGTGCGGGCGCACAGACGCAGGAGGGCGAAACGGCAGAAAATGCAGAGGTCACAGAGGAGGAGAGCGAAGTGGGAGAAATGCCAGCGAACCTGGATTTTACGGTTAACTATGACGGAATCAGCACGGCTGGAATCAAAGCCGGGGTCAGTGTCCATGATCCATCAATCTATAAGGTGGACGGAAAGTATTACATATTCGGATCTCACATGTCTACGGCAGTTTCCGAAGATCTGCGCAATTGGACGTCTCTGGGGGACGGCTACAAGGTGAAGGACCAGATTTACTATGAACTGATGGCAAATGAAGAAGCGTTTGCCTACTCCGGCAGCAAGAAGAGTCTGATACCCACCGACGACCGGAAATGGCATGTGTGGGCGCCGGACGTGATCTACAACGAGGAGACCGGACTTTATTATCTGTATTTCTGCACCACCTCCACATGGAATGCGTCGAATCTGTGTTACGCGACCAGTGAAAGCATTGAGGGACCTTACGAGTGGAAGGGCGCGTTAATCTATTCCGGCTTTACCGCGGAGACGCTGGATGCCACGGATGTGACGGAATATGTTGACAAAGATACGGCCAAAGACAGATACATCAAAAAGAGCAACGAGTACAATTTCAATAAGTATCCGAACGCCATCGACCCTACGGTGCTCTACGACGGGGATGGACGGTTGTGGATGGTTTACGGTTCCTGGTCGGGCGGCATGTACCTTTTAGAGCTGGACAAGGCTACCGGCGAAGTGATTCATCCAGAGGAGGATGAGGCGAAGCGCGTAGATCCCTACTTTGGGAAACGGCTGCTTGGCGGCAACCACAGTTCCATCGAGGCGCCTTACATTCTCTATGATGAGGAGAGTGGCTATTATTACCTTTTTGTCTCCTACGGCGGGTTGACGAGAGAGGGCGGCTATCAGATCCGCGTCTTCCGCTCTGAGACCATAGACGGTGATTATGTGGATATGAACGGGGAATACCCTATGGACACGAACAATCCGGAGCACTATCCTTACGGGTTGAAGCTGTCGGGCAACTATTTCCTGCCAAGCCTTGAAATGGCTTATATGGCTACCGGACACAATTCCGCTTTTGTCGACGAGGACGGAAAAAAATATGTGGTAAACCACACCCGTTTTGACAATAAGACGGAGGAGCATGAGCCGAGAGTGCATCAGTTTATTGTTAACGAGGAAGGATGGCCCTGTATGCTGCCCTACGCGACGGACGGCGAGACGGTGTCAGAGAGCGGCTATGACAAGAGTGCGGTGGCCGGCAGATATTATGTGATCAATCAGGGAACCGCCATCGACGCGGAAATTGCACAGCCCTTTATTCTGTATCTGGATGAGAGCGGACAGGTGTACGGCGACGGCGTGGAAGGAAGCTGGGAGATGAAAGACGGTACATGCTATATGAAGGCATCCTATGGCGGCAAGGATTACAGCGGCGTGTTCTGTCAGATGAACGACGAGGCGGGAACACAGGTTATGACTTTCAGCGCGGTAGGCGGAAACGAGAGCGTCTGGGGCGTGAAGTACGAGTGAGAGTGAGCTGTACAGAGTCACGGAAAGAAAAAAGGAATATATCATTTATCATGTAACAAATATCATGTAACAAAGCGAAACGCCTGCAGGAGAAATCCTTCAGGCGTTTGTTCTTGTGGTTTGTTGTTGTGCGTAAGAAAGTTGTGTTTTTGTATTGGCGCTAAAACCGCTGCCAGCTTCCGGTTTACTCGCCTTCCTCCATAGGTGCGTAATGGATGTTGACTTTGATATCCTGTCCGTAGTTGCCGAAGGTTTTGCCGAAGATGGTCAACCCGCCCACATGTTCCGCGTCGTCGTCTACGGCAAGACGGAAACGGAGACTGCTGCGGTAATCCAGATGGAAGCTGTCGATTGTCACGTCGGAGATTTTCAGGCCGTCAATAAAGGTACCTTTCCGGTTAATGACAAGAAGCTTGAGCAGTCCGTACTGGTTCCAGTTGGGGAACCACCAGTCGGGGGTAAAGAGTCCGCGGGAATCGCCGAAATCTCCCGGCGAGAGCCAGTTGCCGATACACACGTCGTTTAAGTAAAAAGAGATATCGGAGGGCCAGACGTTGTTGACGCCGGGCGCCTCGGAGCTCAATTCTGCCGAAATCGTAAGCTGCGTGATTTTCTGGAAGCTGGGGATAAAGTTGGGAATGTTGTACTCCACAAAACCCTTGGTAAACCAGAGAATATCCGCGCTGTAGCGGTCGGGATGGTCAAAATAGCGGGAATCATCCACCTCACCGATGATGGCCTTATCCGATGCGAGGCCGCAGGTGGGGCAGATGCGGTAGACGGAATAGTGGCCTACTTTGATATCCGTGCTGTATACATTTAAAATATCTTCCTGCCGCTCTAAGTCAATCAGGATTTTGTCCAGATGAACCGAGCAGATCTTCTGATTGCCGTGTCCGGCGGACTCACTGGAAATGGAAATCAGTCCGCAGCTTTCCAGCTTTTTAATATGACTGGTCAGCGCGCCGTTCGTGATATTCAGGCGGGAGGCCAGCTCATTCATGCTCATGCTGTTGTTATCCAGCAAAATATTTAAAATTTCAATCCGGACATCTGAGCCGAGCGCTTTAAAAATATCTAAACCATCTGTAAGTGAAGTGATGTGAAGCAAGTGTGTGTCCTCCCCCAAAATCAAAGACTTTTATATTTTAATAAAATACTATAATATCAAATAAATTATATACAAAAAAATGGAATTAGTCAATTATGTTAATTAATTTATACAAATTATTCAGAAAAAAAGCAAAAATACTTTATGTTTTACAAAAAAACGTCGCCGCTGCGATTTCCTTTATAATTATATATAGAAAACACGGCTTCCGAAGAAACCGTGCTTTTGAGCGGTATAACTGATGAAGCGGTGACTACTTTGCGTTTACTTCTTCGAAGACACGCACCAGATTTTCGTCCGGCGCTTTGGTGAGCAGAGAGACTGCCACATTGACAAGAAGCGCGATGACGAAGGCGGGAAGTAGCTCGTAGATGGCGAAAGCGCCGCCAAGCTTTGCAATCCCGTATTTCCATACAAATACCATAAGACCGCCTGCGATCATACCGGCGAGGGCACCCTGTTTGTTGGAACGTTTCCAGAAAAGGGCCAGAAGCACCACCGGTCCGAAGGCAGCGCCGAAGCCCGCCCATGCGAAGGACACGATGCCGAAGATGGAGCTGTCAGGGTCCTGTGCGATAAAGACGGCGATCAGAGAGATGGCGATAACCGTAATTCTCGCGATCAGAAGAGAAGTTTTCGTGTCCAGTTTTTTCCTGCCGAAGTCCTGCACCAGATTCTGGGAAATGCTGGATGCCGCCGCAAGAAGCTGGGAATCCGCGGTAGACATGGTGGCAGCCAGAATACCGGCGAGAATAACGCCTGCAATCAGCGCAGGGACAACGCCATGACTGCTCAACACGGAGGCGATCTGGATGATAACGGTCTCGGAATTGCTGCCCTCCAGCACGGGAATGATACCGGCCTTGGAAAGCCCGTAACCCACCACGCCTATCAGCACGGCAATGGACATGGAGATCACCACCCATACAGTGGCGATTCTTCTGGAAAGCGTTAACTTATTCTCATCCTCGATTGCCATGAAGCGAAGCAGGATGTGGGGCATACCGAAATAACCCAGTCCCCATGCCAGCGTAGATACAATCATAAGAGTCGTATAGGGAGACGATGTGCCGGTCTGTGCAGAATAGCTCTGTACCAGACTCAAATAGCCGGGAAGACTGCTTACGGCGTCCGTAACGCTTCCGAAACCGCCGGTTACGACAGCGCCGAAGCCGACCACGATAAGCAGGGCGATACTCATGGTGATGCCCTGAATCAGGTCGGTGGTGCTCACGGCGAGGAAGCCGCCGAGCGTGCAGTAGATGACGATGACAGCCGCGCTTAAGAGCATAGCGGCAATATAGTTCATTCCGAAAAGCGTGCTGAAAAGTTTACCACATGCCGCGAAGCCGGAGGCGGTGTAGGGCACGAAGAAAACGACGATGATCAAAGCGGCGATACAGGTCAGAAAATGTTTATCGTCGCCGTATCTCTTTGCGAAAAACTCAGGGATGGTGAAGGAACCGATCCGGCTGGAGTAGCGGCGGATCCGTTTGGATACGAGAAGCCAGTTTAAATATGTGCCGATGGCAAGGCCGATTGCGGTCCAGCCCACTTCCGCAAGCCCGGCGATATAGGCGAGGCCGGGCAGTCCCATCAGGAGATAGCTGCTCATGTCGGAGGCTTCCGCGCTCATGGCGGTTACCAGCGGGCCGAGTTTGCGGCCGCCCAGATAAAATTCCGCGGCCTGTGTATTCTTTTTGGAATAGGTGATGCCAATGTAAATCATCATGCCGAGATAGGCGATGATGGCAATGATAATACAAATCTGCGATGTCATAATATTCCTCCTCATTTTTCGCTTTAGTCTGTTAATCAGTTAAATCATTAGCTATTATAACGGGTTTATGGAAAATGCGCAATAAAAAGTATGGAGAAAACATCTGCGGATGGCTTACTCTATTGATTTTATGGGAAAAATCGCATATAATGTCATTATCTGCACTGTATTTTCGGGGAAATGCGGTGGGTAATATGAAGGAGGTTGCAATGGGGTTAGGAGAAGGAAAGGCGGATGCGATAGCCCGTTTTGAGGAGTTGTGCAATAATGCGGCGGCAGAACAGGAAAAATTCCTGATGGACAGGCTTGCGGAGAATAAGGATACCGAGTACGGAAAACTGTTCGGATTTGACGATATTCATTCGGTAGAGGAGTATCAGAAAGAACTGCCCATCACCTTTCATTATGATTACGAGACGATTATCGAGCGGCAGGTAAACGGAGAAGAAGGCCTGCTTACCATGGAAAGGCCGGTATATTACTGTATCAGCTCCGGAAGTACGGACTCGCCTAAGTATGTGCCGATTATCGAAAAAGATATTGTGAGACAAAAATTTTACTGGAAGGATCTGAGCCGGGAGATCATCCGCAGGCAGATACCGGACGCTTCGGATGAGGAATTGTTCGGTAAGATCTTTCAGATCGGTGAGTTTCGCCGTGATTTTATGCCGGACGGTACCATGAGCGGTGTGAGGGCAGGTGCGCTGCACCGTTATCTGGAGTCGAGAGGCGAATTGGATCAGGACCGCTATACGGCGCCTGAGGAAGTGCTGTTTCCGAAGAACACGCTGGAGGATATGCTCTATGTGAAGGTGCGTTTTGCGCTTGCATGCAGGGACGTGACAGCGATACACGGTGTTTTCGTAAACCGCGTGGTTGGGATTTTGCGGTATGTGGCGGATAACTGGGACGCCTTTTTGACGGATATAGAGACGGGAGAAATCAGCGACTGCTTTCTGGTGAGTCATGAGTGGGAGGTCTATCTGAAAGAGCACCTTCCGGCGGATCCGGAGAGAGCGGCGGAGCTTCGCGCCATTTCAACGGCGGATCTGGAGAACGGGCTGGTAAAGAAGATCTGGCCGAAGATTAAATACGCGCAGATGATCGGCGGCAGCATGTTTAAGCCATATATGGATAAGCTCTTTACTTTTGTGGGCGATCTGCCGATCCACTATTTTACATACGCAGCTTCGGAAGGCTGTTTTGGCATTGCAAAGGGCGTCAATGACGAGGACGCTTACTATACGCTTCTGCCGGATACCTGTTTCTATGAGTTCGTTTCGGAAACCGGGGACGGGGAAAAGATTTATACGATCCGCAATGTGGAAGTGGGCTCTAAGTATGAACTGTTGATTACCACTTTTTCGGGCGCTTACCGCTACGCCATCGGCGATGTGGTGGAGGTAGTCGGTTTCGAGGGACAGGCGCCGATTGTGCGGGTCTGCTACCGGAAGAGCCAGGTCATCAACATCGCGGATGAAAAGATGAATGTGCGCCAGTTGGAAATTGCAATGCGCAAATTCCAGTTGAGAGCGGGGTGCACGGCGGAAGGGTTCTGTGTGGACGGTGACTATGCGAAGCAGAGACCGCGCTACATGCTTTATCTGGAGCTGGCGGAAGGAAAACTGCCAGAGAACGCAGAGGAAATTCTGGACGAGTGTCTGATGGAGAGCTGCTTTGGCTATAAGAGAGACAGAGAGCTTGCGGAGCTTGAACGGGTGAAAATACAGATGATTCCGCAGGGCGGATTCAAAGCCTACGGAAGATTTATGGCGAAGCTGGGGCACAGCAAGGAGCAGGATAAGCCGCTGCGCATTCTGGTGACGGAAGAGCAGAAGGCATTCTTTGGAGGCGCGCTGATGTCATAAGCAGCTGGCTTACGTTACGGGTGCATGCACAGGCTGGGGAAGACGACATGAACGAAAACAGAACGGCTCTGCCGGGAGCTTTTGCGGAGAGAATGCAGAGGCTCCTTGGCGGGGAATATGAAGCCTTTGAGGTTGGTTACGGACAGGGACGGCAGTACGGCCTTCGGCGTAATCTGCTGAAAGGCACAGAAGAAGAATTTATCAGGGTGATGCCCTTTCCGCTGGAAAAAATTTCCTGGGCGCGGGAAGGGTATTATTATGATGGCACGGTCCAGCCGGGGCGTCATGTGCTTCACGAGGCGGGCGCCTATTATATTCAGGAGCCGTCCGCCATGGCAGCTGTGGAGGCGCTGGCACCGGAGCCTGGCGAGCGGATTCTGGATCTGTGTGCAGCGCCAGGGGGAAAGAGTACCCAGATCGCAGGGCGAATGCAGGGGAAGGGGCTGCTTGTGTCCAATGAGATCATCGGGGAGCGGGCGCGCATTCTTTCCCAGAACGTGGAACGGATGGGCGTTTCCAACTGTGTTGTATGCAGTGAGAAGCCGGAGCGTATCGCGTCGCTTTTTCCGTCGTTTTTTGACAAGGTGCTGGTGGACGCACCCTGTTCGGGGGAAGGCATGTTTCGCAAGGAGGAGGCGGCCAGAGCGGAATGGAGTCCGGCAGCAGTACAGATGTGTGCCGAAAGACAGGCATTGATTTTGGAGGAGGCAGCTAAGACGGTTAAGCCGGGCGGCGTGCTGGTGTATTCCACCTGCACGTTTTCACCGGAGGAAAATGAGGGAACCATCAGTGCATTTTTGCGGATGCATGAGGAATATAATATAGAAGAGACCGCGCTTGAGGATATGCTTTCGCCGGGGCGGGCGGAATGGACCGGACAGCCCGCGGCGGGAATCGGTCATACGCTGCGGATCTGGCCGCATCTCCAGCGGGGAGAGGGACACTTCATTGCCAGACTGCGAAAACGCGGAGGAGGAACCGACGCGCCGTCAGAGCAGGGGGTGCGGGATACTGCTGATAAAAAGAGCGCGGGGAAGAACGGGGCGCGGACGTCTGTGGAGAAAAACACGGGTGCGGGCAGCAGGATCTGGCAGGTTACGGGGGATAAAAAGTCAGGTAAACTTCTGGAAGGTTTTCTGCGGGAAGAACTGGAGATCGGCGAAGCGTGGATGGCGCGCCATCCGGGACAGATCGTCCGTTTCGGGGATCAGATTTATCTTATGCCGGAGGAAATGCTTTCTCTTACAGGGATAAAAGTGCTGCGGCCCGGGCTGCAGCTTGCGACGGAGAAAAAGAATCGTTTTGAGCCTGCCCATGCATTGGCGCTTTCTCTGCTGTCTGGGGACAGCGTGCGCGCGTATGCGCTTACGGACCGGGAGGCAGTTTCCTATCTGCGCGGAGAGAGCGTCGCCTGCGGGGCACATAAGGGGTGGACGGCTCTCTTTTATGAGGGGTATGCGCTTGGCTTCGGGAAGGCCTCGGGCGGCCAGATCAAGAACCACTATCCGAAGGGGCTGCGGAAATCTTTGTAAATTCTTAATTTTCCGATACGTCATAATATAGGCTTGCCAAATGACAGTGGCAGGAATATACTAGATGTAGACTTTTACAGGAGATAAACTACTTCATTGTGTATGTTAATGTAGGGAGTTCTTTCGATGCTATTTTCCAGTGTGGGATTTTTATTTCGGTTTCTGCCGATTTTTATTATTGTCTATCTGGCGTTTCCTGAGTATCGCAATATTGTGCTGTTGATTGGAAGCCTGATCTTCTATGGAGTGGGAGAACCGTATTTTGTTCTGCTGCTTCTTTTGTCTGTTGCAATAAACTACGGTTTTAGCCGCTACATGTTCTGGGAACCGCAATCACCGCAGTCGAACCGGAAACAAAAGGCGGCCAGAAGACGGAAACGGGCGCTTGTAATGGCTGTCGTTGTTGATCTGGGCGTATTGTTTGTGTTTAAGTACTGGGATTTTGCCGCAGGCAGCATCAACGGGCTTGCAGGGAAAGGCTTTTTGCCGCTGCTTTCTCTGGCGCTGCCGCTGGGCATCAGCTTTTATACGTTCCAGATGCTTTCCTATCAGATTGACTGTTATCGGGGAAACATAGAGAAGCGGGCGGGAGCGATTTCTTTTGCCACCTATGTCTGCATGTTTCCGCAGTTGATAGCCGGTCCCATCGTCCGCTATGGCGAGGTGGCGGAGCGGATGGAAAACAGGCGGGTGCGGATTCGGGATTTGGAGAACGGGCTGAAACTGTTTACGTTCGGTCTTGGGCTTAAGGTGCTTCTGGCGAACCAGATCGGCACCCTCTGGAATCTGATTATGACGGCGGGGGCGGGCAGGCTTCATCCGCTTGTGGCATGGCTTGGCGCGTTTTCTTATTCCTTTCAGATTTATTTTGATTTCTGGGGATATTCCGTGATGGCTATGGGACTCGGCAAGATGCTCGGGTTTTCCATTCCCCGCAATTTTGACCATCCTTACACCTCCCGTTCTCTGTCGGAATTTTGGAGAAGGTGGCACATGACGCTCGGCAGTTGGTTTAAGGAGTATGTCTATATTCCTCTGGGCGGCAGCCGGAAGGGAAGCGTGCGGACGGTTTTTAACTTATTTGTGGTCTGGGCATTTACCGGGCTTTGGCATGGGGCGTCATGGAACTTTGTGCTTTGGGGTATTGTTTTTTTTATGTTACTTTCTCTGGAGAAGAGAACCTTTGGTAAAAGTCTGGAGAGAAGCCGCGTGCTGGGGCATATCTATACGGTGCTGCTGATTCCTGCGACATGGGTGGTTTTTGCAATTACGGATATGGGACAGATGGCTGGGTATCTGGGGAATATGGTGGGATACCATAGAGAGGGGATTCTGGTCGGGGTGACGCAGCTTGTCCGGTATCTCAAAGAATATAGCCTGTTATTAATAGCGTGCGCTATTTTTGCGACGCCGTTTCCTGTCAGACTGTATTGGAAATGGAAGGACCGCTGGTTTACGGTGCTGATTTTGCTGGGCATTTTCTGGTGGTCGGTCAGAGAGATCGTTTTGGGAAGCAATAATCCGTTTTTATATTTTAGATTTTAGCGTATGAATGAGGCGGGAAATGAACGGAAACAGGTTGAGAACTCTTTTTGAAATTATATATAACTGTCCTTTTATTCTGCTTGTGATCTTCACAAGCCTTGCCTTTACTCTGTTTTCTGGCGGGGAAGGAACCCGGAAAAGCGAGCGGGATATAGCGGTTTCCCAATTCCTTGAAGAGGGGGAAAACGCGGGGAAAGAAGCGGAAAGTCTGTTGAAGAAAAGCGAAATGATGCTGAAAGAAAAATATAATACCGGAAATCCGGACGTCGGGGAATCCGGAAACAAAACGGGACAGGGAGAGGAAACTCTTCAAAATGCAGGAGAACGCAAGGGAAATACAGACGGAATAGAAAAGGAATCAAAACGGAAAACAGATGCACAACAATCCGCAACAAGGAAAAAAACGGAAAAGGTGGAAAAGAGGGCCACAGAGTTTGTGAAATATGAGCCCATTGAGACGGATTCCAGATACTACTCCGATGCAGGAAAAACTGCATTGACCACAGTGTATGATTATGTATTAGAAAACGAGAGTTATTTTAATGACGCCGCCTTTCTTGGCGACTCTCGTACTTTAGGCATATCGGATTATGCGGGACTTACGGGCGCGGACTTTTTCTGCGACAACGGGATGACCATTTACAAGCTGCTGGGGGACGATGGGGTGACCTGGCAGAAGACGGGTGAAAAGGTGGACTTAAAAGAGATTTTGCAAAAGAAGCGTTACGGCAAAATTTATATCATGCTTGGGATGAACGAGCTGGGGTACGGCGACACGCCCATGTATCTGAAACAGTATCTGAGTGTGGTCCGGCAGATCAAGGAATGGCAACCGGGTGTTATTATATATGTGATGGCGAATCTCCATGTGAGTCAGGAGAAGAATAATATGGAGACGGAGTTTAACAATATTAATATCAATGACAAAAACGTGGCTTCCGCCAGACTGGCCAACGGGAAGGACGTCTTTTATCTTGACTGCAATCCGCTGTTTACCGATGAGGAAGGATATCTGCTGGCGGATCTTACCTTTGACGGGGTGCATCTCTACGCGCAGCATTATGATAAATGGCGTGATTTTCTCTTTGCGCACGGGGTGGAGCGCGGGGAAATGCAGCAGGTGGAAGGAAGCGGACAGACGAAGGCGCCGGAGGAATCCTGCGGAGCTGGCGATTCGTAAGGCAGGCATGGATGCTTCGGAATGAGGTGCAGGGATGGAAAAGGTGCGTTTGAATAAATATCTTGCCGCCTGTGGCGTATGCTCCAGACGGGATGCGGATAAGCTGATAGAGGCGGGAGAAGTCTCTGTAAACGGAAAGAGAGCCGAAGCAGGCATGAAGGCAGGGCCTGACGACCGGGTGGAGGTGCGGGGAAAATGTCTTGCGCCGCCGGATGAAAAAGTGGTGCTTGCCTATTATAAGCCTGTGGGGGTGGTCTGTTCGGAGCGGGATGCCCATGCGGGGAGGCTGGTGACGAAGGAGATCGGCTACCATAAGCGTGTGACCTATGCGGGCAGGCTGGATAAGGATTCCGAGGGGCTTTTGCTTCTCACCAACGACGGTGATCTGATCGACGCGATGATGCGGGGAAAGAACGGACACGAGAAGGAGTATATCGTAAAGTCTGACCGAAAGTGGGAGGATCGTGTGCTGGCGCATATGCGAAAGGGCGTTTATCTGGAGGAGCTGGGACAGACGACAAAGCCCTGTGAGATTGAACAGATCGGGGAGAAAACCTTGCGGATGGTTCTTACGCAGGGGCTGAACAGACAGATCAGGCGCATGTGTGAGGCGCAGGGGTATCGGGTAAAAGGTTTGAAAAGAACGCGTGTTATTAATATTGGATTGGATCAGTTGAAGCCGGGTGAGTACCGGGAACTGACGGGGAAGGAGAGGGAGGAGCTGTACCGGCTCTGCGGATTGTATGACAGAAAATAAAATGGATCGTATGCGGGAGCTTGTCTCCCTATTAAATAAGGCTTCGGAGGCTTACTATGCCAAAGATGAGGAGATCATGTCGAATTTCGAGTACGACAGACTCTGCGACGAACTGACGGAGCTGGAACGGGAACTGGGTGTGATCCTGACGGACAGTCCCACGGTGAAGGTGGGTTATGAGGCGGTGGAGGAGCTGCCCAAGGAGCGGCATGAGTCGGCTATGCTCTCTCTGGCGAAAACGAAGAGCAGGGAGGAGCTTGTTGACTGGCTGAACGGAAAAGAGGGGCTTTTATCATGGAAACTGGACGGACTGACCATTGTGCTGACCTATCGGGACGGCGCGCTGCAAAAGGCGGTGACGAGAGGAAACGGCGAGGTGGGTGAGGTGGTTACCGGCAATGCCAGGGTTTTTAGGAATCTCCCTCTTGCCATTCCCTATCAGGGTGAACTGATTTTGCGGGGCGAGGCGGTTATCACCTACAGCGGCTTTGAGAAGATAAACAGGGAAATCGAGGACGATCAGGCAAAGTATAAAAATCCCAGAAACCTTTGCAGCGGAAGTGTCAGGCAGCTCGACAACCGGATTACGGCACACAGAGGCGTCCGTTTTTACGCGTTTTCTCTTGTGCGGGCGGATGTGGATTTCCATAATTCCCGCGCGCAGCAGTTTGAGTTTCTGAAAAAACAGGGTTTTGATGTGGTGGAGTACCGTCTTGTGACACCGGAGAACATATTGGATAACATAAGTTATTTTGAAGATGCGATTCAGACTTACGACGTGCCCTCCGACGGATTGGTGCTTACCTATGAAGATATGGATTATGGCGCCTCTCTTGGCAGGACCGCGAAATTTCCAAGGGATTCCATCGCCTTTAAGTGGGCGGATGAACTGCGGGAGACGACGCTTGTGGAAATGGAGTGGAGCGCCAGCCGGACCGGCCTGATCAATCCGGTGGCCATCTTTGAGCCGGTGGAGCTGGAGGGCACCACGGTGAGCCGGGCGTCCGTGCACAATATCAGCATTGTGCGGGGGCTTAAGCTGGGCATCGGGGATCGGATTACGGTCTATAAGGCGAATATGATCATTCCCCAGATCGCGGAGAACCTGACGGGGAGCGATTCATTGGAAATTCCGGACATTTGTCCTGTCTGCGGACTGCCCACACGCATCAGCCAGATGAACGACGTACTGACGCTTATCTGTGACAATCCCGATTGTGACGCGAAGAAAATCAAGGCGTTTACGCTGCTTGTAAGCCGGGATGCGCTGAATGTGGACGGTCTGTCGGAGTCAACGCTGGAAAAGTTTCTGGCCAGCGGATTTTTGCATGAGTTCGCGGATTTGTTCCGGCTGGAACGTTATCGTGAGGATATCACGCAGATGGAAGGCTTTGGGGAGAAATCCTGGCAGAATCTTTTGGAGAGTCTGGAGAGATCGCGAAAGACGACACTGCCGCGTCTCCTCTACGGGCTGGGGATTGAGAATGTGGGTGTGGCAAACGCCAAAATGCTGTGCAGGTATTTCCGGTATGATCTGCAGGCGCTGCGGGATGCCTCTGTGGAGGAACTTTCGGAGATAGACGGGGTTGGCGGTGTGATTGCCCTGAGCATATACGAATATTTTCATAATGAGAAAGCCGTGGCGCAGCTTGAAAATCTGCTGCGGGAAGTGGAAATCGAGAAACAGGAGACAGAGGAAGCGGAGCAGACCCTTTCCGGTATGAGCTTCGTCATCACGGGGAGCCTTACCCATTTCGAGAACAGGGGCGCCATGAAGGAAGAGATTGAGAGACGGGGCGGTAAGGTGACCGGCAGCGTGACGGGAAAAACGGTCTGCCTGATCAACAACGATACCACATCCCAATCCGCCAAGAACAAAAAAGCGAAAGAGCTTGGGGTAAAAATCCTGTCAGAAGCGGATTTTATGGAGGCGTATCTGGCATAAAAAGTAAAAGAAAACAGGAATCTTCCACGGAGACAGGGATGCTTGAGAGCAGGAGAGCCGTGGAAGATTTTTATTTGTGATTATTGATTGCTGAAAGGGAAAAACAACCGCTTTACATATGCATAGCAGTTGTGATATGATAACTCCAAGTACCGGAAAACAGTTTATTTTTACCGTTACCGGGAACAAAAAGGAACACATATCTGGGAGTCTGAAATTCTGATCTATCTGCATGGCACGTCAAGGAACCTGAATCCCTTATATGGAAAACTGAACAAGGGAGGAAGGCTGATGGGAAAAAAGGATGCGTACCAGTTTGACTATCTGGATGATAACGGGAGATTTGCAGACCAGATAAACGGTGCATTATTTAATGGAAGACAGATCGTGAAGCCGGAGGAATTAGAGCCGGATGAGGCGCAGACGGTGACGACGGGAGCAGAAACCGGAACAGGGAGTATGAAAACGGTTGTAGATAAGGTGCGAATCTGGAAAGGGAAGAAACTGCACATTCTTGCGATAGAAAACCAGAATTATGTGGATTACCAGATGGTGCTGCGAAATATGCTTTCAGAGAGTATCGGATATCGCAAACAGTGGAAGCGTAAGCGGCGTTTGCATGAGGGGGCACATGACCTGAAACACCGTGATGAATATTTGTCCGGCATGAAAAAGGGGGAAAAGTTCGCGCCGATTATAACGCTGGTGGTTTATTTCGGAACCGGTGGTCCCTGGGATGGCGCGAGATGTCTCTATGATCTGCTGGAGATCGAGGATGAGTTGAAGAATTATGTGACAAACTACAGAATGAACCTGTATGACTGTCACGAGCACGATACGTTCGGGGAATACAAAACAGGATTGCGGCAGGTATTCGAGGCGGTTCGATATGCGGAGGATAAAAAGAAACTAAAACAGGTAATGGAAGAAAACCGTGAAGCGTACAGCAGAATAGACAGAGATACAAGAAATATGCTGGAGGTAGTGGCAAACATAAAGATACCCGAGAGATGCAGGGTGATGGAAGAGGGGAAGGAGAGATACGATATGTGCAAGGCATTTGAAGATATGAGGCAGGAGGGATATGAAGAAGGGATGGAAAGAGGAATCCGCATATTGATTCAGGCGTATCAGGAGCTTGGAATGTCCAGAGAGGTCATTATGGAAAAATGTGCGGAGAAATATGGGATAACGGAAGAAAATGCGAGAGAATATGTGGAGGAATCCGGCATTTGACATTTATAGCGTATGCCGGTTGTATATAATTCTGCATACGAAACCAAATTGTGCATTATTTGTGAACTTCGTTCAAACTATTTCATTTACGGTAAAGATGTGTTAAATTAATTTCTTAGAAGATAAAATATGATAGAAAGAGGGAACACATCATGGAAAAGAAAAAGGCCGCAGGTATGGGCGAAAGCACAGGTGTAAGCAAAAGCAAAGCAAAACGGGAAGCGCGCAGAAAGCAGGTGCGCAAGGAGAAGCGGGAAGCAAATGCAGCCAGAATAGCAGGTATGGCCGTGATGGCGGTTATCGTACTTGGTATTTTACTGGTGGTTGGAAAACAGGTGTATATTCTGGCAATCCGCACAACTCCCGGTACGGATTACAGCGCGGCGCTTACGGACGACGGCAGGATAGCGGATGCGGATATGGCGGCTATGGTTAATCTGGCGGATTACAAAAATATTGCAGTGCCGGAGGACGAGGTTGCGGCTACGGCAGAGGAGGTCGAAGAAGAGATCAGCTCCACGCTGGAATCTTATAAGGAGATGAGTACGGATGAGCAGATGGTAATTGCCGATGGCGATGAAGTCAATATTGATTTTGTGGGAACTGTCGATGGTGTCGAATTTGATGGTGGAAACAGTGGCGGCGCAGGATATGATCTGACTATCGGATCAGGAACGTTTGTGGATGATTTTGAAGAGCAGTTGATCGGGCATAAGCCGGGAGACGAGGTGACAGTGGAGGTTACTTTCCCAGATGATTACGATGAAGAGATGGCGGGAAAAGATGCCGTCTTTGCGGTCACGGTTAACGGCATTATGGTAACACCGGAGCTTACGGATGCCTTTGTGGCTGAGAATCTGGCGGATACGGAGAATGTATCAACAGCGGCGGAATACAGAGCCAAAGTGGAAGATACGTTTTATCAGGAGCATCTTAAGGAGTACCTGACTTCATATGTGCTGGAAAATTCCACGGTGAACACCTATCCCGATAAATATGTCAAGGCAACAAAGTCTGTTATGAAAAACAGCGACCAGAACTCCGGCATGGAGATGGAAGATGAAATCGCCTATGAGGAAGAACTCACACAGCGGGCAAAGGAAGCGGTAAAGGAGGCAATGGTTTATCAGGCCGTCTTTGAGGATGCGGGGCTTTCCTTTGACGCGGATGCATATTACAGCGAACAGGTTGAAGCAATGGGCGAAGAGTATGCAGAAACGTATGGAGCCGGCTATCTGGCACAGGGTGAAATAAAGCAGATGGCGATTGACTATCTGACAGGACTGTATCAGTGATCAGAAGAAACGGAAGACGGTGTGAAAATAATTCCCGGCAGATCGTAGTGTGATTTGCCGGGAATCTGAGCGAAAAGCCTTGTCAGCCAGTGGTTCATCAGATCTCACGCACATCGTATGGCGTGGTCTGGTACACATAGTAATTGAGCCAGTTCGAAAAGAGAAGCTGTCCGGCGGAACGCCAATTGACGACAGGTTCCTTTGAGGGATCGTCTCCCGGGAAGTAGTTTACCGGAATTTTGGGATTCATGCCCTTCTCCATATCGCGCGCGTATTCCAGAGCCAGTGTGTCAGCGTCATATTCCAGATGACATGTGATAAAGAAATGTCTGCTGTCCTCGGTTTTGGTAATGGCCATACCGGCTTCGTCCGAGACCGCCATAAGTTCCAGATCGGGCACGGAAGCTATCTGGGCCGGGTCAATCGTCATGGCGCGGGACTGCGGCGCGTGGAAAATGTCGTCAAAGCCCCGGAAAAGAGGCGATTTTCGTTTCAGAATCTTATGGGTATATACACCTGACAGTTTTTCATCCAGGTCTTCCCTGTCCAGCCCGTAAAAATAGTACAGGGCGGCGTAAGCGCCCCAGCACAGGTGAAGGGTACAGTGCACATGCGTGCGGCCCCACTCCATGATGGTACAGATTTCGTCCCAGTAAGCCACCTTTTCAAAGCGGACGTGATCCAAAGGCGCGCCGGTGATAATCATACCGTCGAATTTACGGTTTTTAATCTGCTCAAAGGTGGTGTAAAAAGCCTCCATGTGGTTGGAATCGGTATGCTGCGGCGTGTAACTGGCAGTCTGTAAAAACTCTACATTTACTTGCAGCGGTGTGTTTGAGAGCTTACGGAGAAGCTGGGTTTCCGTTACCTCCTTGGTGGGCATTAAGTTTAAGATCAACACATCAAGGGGACGGATATCCTGATGCATCGCCCGGTATTCTGTCATGACAAAAATATTTTCTTTCTCTAAAATGCCGGTTGCCGGCAGTAAATCCGCTACTTTGATGGGCATGAAAATCCCTACCTTTCTCTCGAGTTATATCAAATATATGAAGTTGCCAACGATACAATGTATGATATCACAAACAAAAGACCCGCGCAAGGCGGTGTCGCGCGTTGGCGGCTATATTTAACAAAGATTTACTTAATATTTCCTTAAATATTTACAGATTGCTGTAATTCACATCCGTTCCGGAATTAATACGCATGATAAATTTGTGACAGATTTATAATCCGTCAGGCAGAAAAAGATTTGCATATTTCTGCATTTTACCTTATAATTTATATGTGTTAACGTTTCGAAACAGGGGGAACGAGTGGATTATGGAGACAGCGTATCAGAAAGTGAAGGTTCACAACGAGCTGGAGTGGTGTCAGGCAAAGGATTTGGAGACGAAGGAAAAGATTGAGAAGGTTCTGCTGAAACATCGGGTATCCTATTTTGTGAAATGGGAAAAACCGAAGTTCTTCTCTAACGATACTTTTGGTTCCTGTGTGTTTTGTGTGAACCAGTTGCAGAAGGAAAGTGCGGACGACGCGATTCAGGAGCTTACGGATGAGGTGCGGGATAAGATCCGTTTCATAAACCGTAAGGTGGATAAGACCTTTTATTAAGCGAAGAAGCAGTTTGAAGAGAATTATACATGATATCATAAAAATGCCGGGTGCGCGTATGTGTGCACCCGGTTTATTTCTATAGGAAATTATTTTTTAAGTTCTTCTGGGCCGTGGAGAGCATCAGCTTGATGCGGTTTAACTGGTTGACCTCGCTGGCGCCGGGATCGTAGTCGATGGCTACAATATTGGAGCTGGGGAAGCGCTTGCGAAGCTCCTTGATGACACCTTTGCCGACCACATGGTTTGGCAGGCAGCCGAAGGGCTGGGTGCAGACGATATTGTTTACGCCGCTATGGATCAGTTCTACCATTTCTCCGGTGAGAAACCATCCTTCGCCGGTCTGGTTGCCGATATCGACGATGGGTTTCGCGTAGTCCACCAGCGTGTATATGCTGACGGGCGGGGTAAAGTGCCTGCTCTTTGCAAATTCCTTCGCGGCCTGCGCGCGCAGCTTTTCAAGCGCCCGGATGCCGAAGCGTGAGAGGAGGGCGGCCTTTTTCGAGGTGCCAAGAAAATCCGCCTTGTAAATCTGGTTGTAGAAGCAGTAGAGCATGAAGTCCAGCAGATCGGGTACCACCGCTTCCGCGCCTTCCGCCTCCAGAAGTTCCACCAGATGGTTGTTGGCGGCAGGGGCAAACTTTACCAGAATTTCGCCCACGATGCCCACGCGGGGTTTGCGCAGATCTTCATAGACGGGAATCCGGTCAAAATCTCTTACGATCTGACGGCACATTTTCTGGAAAGTCAGATAGTTTACGGATTTTCCGGAAACAAAGTCCCGACATTTCTTAACCCATTCGGCGTGGAGCGCATTGACGGAGCCAGGCTCCTTCTCGTAGGGGCGCATACGGTAGACGCAGCGCATAAAGATATCGCCGAACAGGGCGCCGTAAGCGGCCCGCATAAAGAGACCGGCATTCAGATGGAAGCCAGGGTTACTCTCGATGCCGGCCAGATTTAAGGAGATCACGGGAATCTGGGGCATACCCGCCTTTTCTAACGCCCGTCTGATAAAGCCCACATAGTTTGTGGCGCGGCAGCCGCCGCCGGTCTGGCTCATGATGACAGCTACCTTATTCAGATCATATCTGCCGGAAAGCAGAGCGTCCATAATCTGTCCCACCACGATCAGGGAAGGATAACAAGCGTCATTGTTTACATATTTTAAGCCCACGTCCACGGCCTGTCTGGTGTCGTTGCCGAGCACTTCAAAGTGATAGCCGCAGGCATTGAAAGCAGCCTCTATGATTTCAAAATGGATCGGCGACATCTGGGGACAGAGGATGGTGTAATCCTTTCTCATCTCCTCGGTAAAGGGCACTTTTTGGATAGCGCTGGAGCGTATCTGCCGTTTCCCGCCTTTCTGTTCTCTGACTTTTATGGCTGAGAGCAGGGAGCGAATGCGGATTCTGGCCGCACCCAGATTGTTGACCTCGTCGATTTTTAAGCAGGTATAGATCTTGTCGGAGCCGGTAAGGATGTCGTTTACCTGATCCGTGGTGACAGCGTCAAGGCCGCAGCCAAAAGAGTTAAGCTGGATTAAATCCAGATCTTCCCTTGTTTTCACGAAACTGGCCGCCGCGTAGAGACGGGAATGGTACATCCACTGGTCGGAGACGATCAGGGGTCTCTCGGGAGCCGCCAGATGGGACACGGAGTCCTCGGTCAGAACCGCAATGTCATAGGAGGTAATCAATTCGGGAATGCCGTGATTGATTTCCGGATCAATATGGTAGGGGCGTCCGGCAAGCACAATGCCGCGTTTATGGTTTGTCTCCAGATAGCGGATCACTTCTTCACCTTTGTCGCGCATATCCTGTCTGGCCGCGGCAAGTTCCTTCCACGCAGCTTCGGCAGCATCCATAACGGATGTTATCGGAAGCTCGCGAAACTCTCTGGTCAATGCTTCCGTAACGGTCTGCAGGCTCTTAAAAGACATAAAAGGATTGCGGAAAACCACTTCGCCGCGTCCGATCTCTTCCACGTTATTTTTGATGTTTTCGGAGTAGGAAGTGACGATGGGGCAGTTGTAATGGTTGTTGGCATCATGAAATTCGTCCCGCTCGTAAAAGAGAGCAGGGTAGAAGATAAAGTCCACTTTCTGCCTGATGAGCCATGATACATGGCCGTGCGCCAGCTTGGCCGGATAGCACTCCGACTCGCTGGGGATGGATTCGATGCCCAATTCATAGATTTTGCGGTTGGAAACGGGAGAGAGTACCACCCGATAGCCCAGCTTCGTAAAGAAGGTGAACCAGAAAGGGTAATTCTCGTACATGTTCAACACCCGCGGAATGCCCACAGTGCCCCGCTTCGCCTCGTTGGCCGGCAGAGGCTCATAGGAAAAGTAACGTTTCAGTTTATAGTCAAAGAGATTCGGTGCGCCATTCTCCTTTTTGGCCCGCCCAAGCCCTCTCTCGCAGCGGTTTCCGGAGATATACTGACGTCCGCCTGTAAATTTGTTGACGGTAAGACGGCAGTTGTTCGTACAGCCTTTACATTTGGCCATGCTGGTTTCAAATTGCAGGCTGGTAATCTGCTCCAGATTCAGCATGGAAGTCTGATAGCCTTCCTTATAGTGCGCCCTTGCGATCAGCGCTGCGCCAAAAGCCCCCATAATGCCGGCAATATCCGGGCGGATGGCCTCGCAGTCGGCTATTTTTTCAAAGCTTCTAAGAACCGCGTCGTTGTAGAAGGTGCCGCCCTGCACGACAATATTCCGGCCAAGTTCCGAGGCGTCGGAGACTTTGATCACCTTAAAGAGCGCGTTTTTGATGACGGAGTAGGCCAGTCCCGCAGAGATATCGGAGACAGACGCGCCTTCTTTCTGCGCCTGCTTTACTTTGGAATTCATAAATACCGTGCAGCGGGTGCCAAGATCAATGGGATGTTCCGCAAAGAGAGCGGTTCTGGCAAAGTCTTCCACACCATAATTTAAGGATTTGGCAAAGGTCTCTATGAAAGAACCGCAGCCCGAGGAGCAGGCTTCGTTGAGCTGTACGCTGTCCACGGTATGATTTTTGATTTTAATGCATTTCATGTCCTGCCCGCCGATATCCAGAATGCAGTCCACCTCCGGATCGAAAAACGCGGCGGCATTGTAGTGGGCTACCGTTTCCACTTCCCCGTCGTCAAGCAAAAAGGCGGCTTTCATCAGCGCCTCGCCGTAGCCGGTGGAGCAGGAGCGGGCAATTTTTACCCCTGCCGGAAGCAGGTGATAAATCTCCTTTAAGGAACGGATGGCGGTCTTTAAAGGGCTGCCGTCGTTGCTGCTGTAAAAAGAGTAGAGAAGGGAGCCGTCGTCGCCTACGAGCGCCACCTTTGTGGTGGTGGAACCGGCGTCGATCCCTAAAAAGCAGTTTCCCTGATAGGAAGCCAGATCGCCGGTGGCCACATGATGGGCGCCATGGCGCAGGCTGAAAGCGTCATAGTCCGCCTGTGTGGCAAAGAGCGGTTCCATGCGCTCCACCTCGAACTCCATCCTGATATCGGCGGAGAGTTTCGCCGTCAGCTCCTCCATGGTATAAAAAGCCTCCTCCTTCGCGTTTAAGGCCGAGCCTATGGCCGCGAAGAGGTGGGAATTTTCCGTGTCGATGATATGGGCATCGTCCAGTTTTAACGTGCGGATGAAAGACTGCTTTAACTCGGATAAGAAGTGCAGCGGACCGCCGAGAAAGGCCACATGTCCGCGAATCGGTTTGCCGCATGCAAGGCCGCTGATGGTCTGGTTAACCACGGCCTGAAAGATGGAAGCGGAAAGATCCTCTTTCGTGGCGCCCTCGTTGATGAGGGGCTGGATATCGGATTTGGCAAACACGCCGCAGCGGGCCGCTATGGTATAAAGGGAATGGTAATTTCTGGCATATTCATTGAGGCCCGAAGCATCCGTCTGTAAGAGGGATGCCATCTGGTCGATAAAGGACCCGGTGCCTCCGGCACAGATGCCGTTCATGCGCTGTTCCACATTGCCGCCCTCAAAATAGATGATTTTGGCGTCTTCACCGCCCAGCTCGATGGCTACGTCCGTGACAGGCGAAAAGGTCTGCAGGGATGTAGATACGGCGATCACCTCCTGCACAAAGGGAATCTGCAGGTGGTTTGCCAGCGTCAGGCCGCCGGAGCCTGTGATGATGGGATGTACCGTGAGGTTGCCAAGCTGTTCGAACGCCCGGGAGAGAAGAGACGCAAGTGTCTCCCGGATATTTGCAAAATGTCTTTTGTAGTCGGAAAAGAGGATTTGATGCCTGTCGTCCAGAATGGCTATCTTGACAGTGGTGGAACCGATGTCAATGCCAAGCGTATATTGCATATCACTCATTTATAGTTCGCTCCTTCATGTATCAAATGGTATCCTGGGTTAAGTTACCTTTTTACCTATTAATATGTGTTTTTTGGCACACGCTGTCATTATACGACACAGTTTACCAAAATGCAATTGTCCAATTCTTAGAAAAGAATGAAGTTTTCGGAACACATTTATTAAATTTTTATGAGAAGGCGATTTTTGGGACTGTGACATTTACTTTTAAAAAGAGGAATGCTATATTATATAATATATTTTTAAGGGAGAGTGAAACATGAGTCCTTTTGAACGAAAATTTGGAAAATATGCGATCAGAAATCTTTCTTTTGTGCTGGTAATCTGCTACGCGGTCGGATATGTGCTGCAGCTTGCCGGAGGAGGCGGTCTGGTTCTTTCTTACCTGACGCTGAATCCTTATGCCATTCTGCATGGACAGATCTGGCGGCTTGTGACGTGGATTCTGATTCCGCCGAGCAGCGGGGGCTTGTTCTTTACGCTGCTTATGCTGTATTTTTACTGTTCTCTGGGGACTTCCTTAGAGCGTACATGGGGGACGTGGCGGTACAATGTTTACCTGTTTCAGGGTATGCTCTTTACCATAGCAGGCAGTTTTCTGCTGATGGGGTACTGCTATCTCTTTAAGCCGGAAATTTCTCTGATGGGCGCGGTTTTGACGATAGATACGCCCTACGAGTATTTTACGGTGATAGCGATGGTGTTCAGCACATATTATATTAATATGTCGATTTTTCTGGCCTTTGCGGCGACATTTCCGGATGCGCAGGTACTGCTTATGTTTATCATCCCGATTCGTGTGAAATGGCTGGGAATCATTTATGCGGTGATGCTCACCTTCCAGTTTATCGGTAGCACGGTATACGGGAAGTTTGCAATCGGTGCGTCCCTGCTCAATTTCGTGGTATTTTTCCTGACCTCGCGGAATATGATGCATCTGAACCCGAAGCAGATCCACAGAAGACAGGAATTTAAGCGGGATGTGAGAAGGAGTACGGGCATTACCAAGCATAAATGCGCGATCTGCGGCAGGACAGAGGTGGACAGTCCGCAAATGCAGTTCCGTTTCTGCTCCAAGTGTGACGGGAATTATGAATACTGTGAGGAGCATCTGTACACACATACGCATATAAAGCGGTCGAATTGACCGGTTTTGCTTATATAATAGCAGGTGTTTTGAAAACGTGTGCTATCAAATGGAAATGACTGGCGCTGTGAATGGATTTAATAACGGACGCTTTTAATTAGTGAGCGAATGGCAGGGAGGAAACGGGGAAGCTTATGGTACAGGAAACGGTGTTTGCCGGGATTTTGGGGGAAGTCAGGAAAAAGGCCAGAGCGCAGCAGAATTTCATAACAAAAACTGAGGTGGAGGAAGCGTTTTCGGCGCTTTCTCTTTCTGCGGAGCAGATGGAGCTGGTCTATGACTATCTGCGGCAGAATAAAATAGGCGTGGACGAGCCTGCGGAAGCGGACGCCGATCTGGAAGAGACAGAGAAAACTTATCTGGATTCCTATCTGGAGGAGCTGAAAGCGATCCCGGCGGTCACGGAGGGGGAGAAGGAGGCCATCACCCTTTCCGCCATGGCGGGAGACGCGGACGCGGTACAGCGGCTGACGGAGCTTATGCTTCCGGAGGTTCCCCAGATTGCCAGACTCTATACGGGACAGGGAGTGAGTCTGGAGGACCTGATTGGCGAGGGCAATGTGGCGCTTTCTCTCGGCGTCACCATGCTTGGGGCGTTGGAGCACGCGAAAGAGGCGCAGGGGATGCTTGTAAAAATGATGATGGACGCCATGGAGGACTGCATCGCGGAAAATGCCGCGGAAGAAAAGAGCGATCAGAAAATCGCAGATAAAGTAAACAAGGTGGCGGATGCGGCGAACGCCTTGCAGGAAGAGCTGCGCAGAGCGGTGACGGTGGAGGAACTGATGGATGAATCCGGGCTTTCGAGAAAGACGATTGAGGATGCCATACGCATAAGCGGCGGCAGGATAGAATCCATCGCGGCGAAACAGGAACTGCTGTAGCACAAAGAGAAGGGCTGCGTGAGGGACAGGGGAAACCAAGGAACGGCAGATCGCGGGAGAGGGAAACGGATGGAGACGGAAAACAGGGATTATAAATATTTCATGCAGGATACGGGATCCGTTTATCTGGGCGCGAAGCTGAGTTACGCGGAGATTTTGCAGGATGAAATGGTGAATTTTAAATATAAGAGTATTGTGGAGCATTATATTTTTAAGGACACTGAGCCGGAGACCACGTTGGAGAGCCATCTGTACTACATGACGAAGGAGCAGTTTTCCTGCCGGACATATGAGCAGCTCAAGGCGAAAGTAAAGGTCAGCATTCTGGAGGAGCGGAAATCTCTTTTCGGTAAGAAAAGGACGGGCTATGTCACGAAGCTTATGCCGTTGTCGGAGCTTGCGGACATGAATCTGGCACAGAAAAAGGCGAAGGGTGTGGTGATTCAGGAGCTCGCGCTGTCGAAGCTGGGACTGATGGCATTCAGCGTCTGAATGCGCTGCGCGATAACTTACATGTAACTTTTCGCAAAAATTTTTCAATACCTCTTGATTTTGACAAAATAATTTGTTAAAATTGCTTTTGTAAAATTCCCCTTTTACACTGGACAGGTGATCGGCCCTAGGGCTTCACCTGTTCTTTTATTTCCGCGAATAAGCAGAGTCAGAAAGCGTCAGAGACAGGCTGCATGCTTGCATGCAAGACAGTCTGTGACGGTTTATGACGAGCAACGCGAGCGAGAAATGCGAAGCATTTGGAGACTCTGCTTATTCGCGGCGATTATCTTGACAATAAGATCCGGTCGTTATCCAGCCGCTTTCCGGCGCACACCCTGAACTGCTCCAGCAGATCGTCTACGGTGAGTTTCCTGCGTTCTTCCCCCGATACATGAAAAACAATATGTCCGCCGTCCATCATAAGCGTGCGGTTTCCGAGAGAGAGGGCCTGATGCATGTTGTGAGTGACCATCAGGCAGGTAATCTTACGCCCGGCAATGATTTTCTCTGTGAGGGCGAGCACTTTATCCGCTGTGGCAGGGTCAAGCGCTGCGGTGTGTTCGTCGAGCAGGAGGAGGCGGGGCGTTACCATGGTAGCCATCAACAGCGTGAGCGCCTGTCTCTGGCCGCCGGAGAGAAGGCCCACGGGTTGTTTCATCCGGTCTTCCAGCCCCATGTCCAGAAGGGCGAGCTGTTCTTGGAATTTCTTTTTCTCATTCCTGCTGATCCGGCTGAAACAGGTGTGCTTTTTGGTGGATGCCCGCAGATAGGCGAGAGCCATATTCTCCTCGATGGTCATGTGGGGCGCGGTTCCCTTTAAGGGATCCTGAAAAAGGTGGCCGATTGCTTTGCTCCGCACATGCTCTTTGCGGTAGGTGATGTCCTCACCGTCCAGAATGATCCGGCCATCGTCTGCGAAAAAGCTTCCCGTCACAGCATGAAAGAGCGTAGATTTTCCCGCGCCGTTGCTGCCCACAATGGTGGCGAAATCGCCGTCTTCCAGAGTAAGGCTCACGTTGTCAAGCGCCTTTTTCTCATTGACGGTGCCGGGGTTAAAGGTTTTGGAAACGGAATCAATGACTAACACTGGCAGATTCCTCCTTTCTGCGGATGCGCCGGTGGATGTTTCTCTGTCTGTAGAACGTGGACTTCTCCTTAAGATAAGGGAAAGCGATGGCGACGGCTACAATGATGGCGGAGACCAGTTTGAGGGCTTCCGCAGGCACGTTCATGCGCAGCGCAAGTGCCACGATAAACCGGTAGAGACAGCTTCCTGAAATAACGCCTATTATTTTTCTGGGAATGCCGCCTTTTCCGATAAGCGTTTCTCCGATAATCAGGCTGGCCAGAGCGATAGTGACCATGCCGGTGCCCAGATTGATGTCACAGGATTTCTGGTACTGTCCAAGGAGCGCGCCGGAGAGGGCGGTCAGCGCGTTTGCGGCGCACAGTCCTACGGTAATCATAAATTGCGGATTGATGCTGGAAGCGCGCACCATATATTCGTTGTCCCCGGTGGCGCGGATGGAGAGACCAAGCCTCGTGTTTAAAAACAGGGAGAGCAGGACGCCGGTTATTATCACTATGACAAGAACAATCAGCAGTTTATACCAGTCCCCGTACCAGTCGCAGGAGAGCTTTTCCTTTGCCAGACTGAAAATGGTTTCGCAGGCGAACAGGTTCACGTTGGAGGAGAAGTCCATCACGGCGATATTGACTGTGTAAAGCCCAGTATTGACGATAATGCCTGCCAGAATGGAGGGAACCCCCATTCTGGTCTGTAAAAAGGCAGTGACGAAGCCGGAGCAGATGCCCGCGCCCATGGCGGCGAAGAAGGCCAGAACAGGGTGGCCGGAGAGCGTAACCATGGCGCCCACCGCGCAGCCTAAGGTAAAACAGCCGTCGGTGGACAAGTCCGCGATATTTAAAATGCGAAAGGAGAGAAACAGCGCCAGCGCCACCAGAGCGTAAATACAGCCTAGTTCCAAGGCGCTGCGCAAGATGGAAAGTGTAAATATTGTACTCATAGGATACCTCTTTTATATAAAAATACAGTTGTTATTTTAATTGTAATTTTAAGTACAGGGGAAAATTTGTTTTTTATGGCGGTGTGATACTGTGGGTGCGGGTGTTCAGTGAAATTCTTCCGCGGTCTGGATTTCCACCAGACTGGAACAGTTGTCTGCAAACATACTGTAGTCGAGGCCGATTGCTTCTGCCGTCTCGGTATTGACGGTGGCGATGCCGTTGTCCATGGTCTGCACGGCCATGGAAGCGGGATCTTTGCCGTTTGTCAGAATGTCCACAGCCATGTCTGCGGTGGCCGTGCCCAGCTCCACATAGTTGACGCCGTAACCCATAAACGCGCCGTTTAGTGCGAAGGAGTCCGCGCCGCCGTAGTGGGGTACTTTTGCGTCGATGAATTTCTCGTAGATGGCAAGTTCTGCCGTCATCACGTTGTTGTCGGTGGGGGTGAAGACGGCCTCCGCACCGGCGGCGAGCAGGGCGTCCGCCGCAAGGGAGATTTCCCCGTTGTTGGTGCCGGTTTTTTCTATCACCGTGATGCCCTTATTTTCACAGTAGGACTTGGCGGCGGCGATGGCCGCGGTGGAAGAGTCCTGACTCTTGTCATAGAGAAGTCCCACTGTCTGGAGATCCGGGTCTGCGGCCAGCATCAGGTCGAAGACGGCCTCCGTGTTCAGGGCGTCCGAGGTGCCTGTGATGTTGGAGCCGGGAGCATCCATGGAAGCCACGAGTCCTGCGCCGACAGGATCAGATACGGCGGAGAAGACCACAGGGATCAAAGTGCCGTCGTCTCGGGGATTTTCTGCCGTGGCGTTCTGCATCACCATGGCTACCGGTGTGGCCACGGGGATGATGAGATCCACGTCGGAAGCGATCAGATCTGAGGCGATCTGGTTCATGGTGGTGGCGTCCGCCTGCCCGTTGTAGGTGAAACTCTTGTAATCGAAGGAAACGCCAAGTTCTTCACTTTTTTTGTCAAGTTCCGCCTGAATTGCGGCTACGATCTGGTTTAGGGATGCGTCGTCCACATACTGTACTATGCCGACTTTGCAGGTCTGGCCGGTGGAAGAGGCGGAACCATCTGCGGGAGAGTCTGCGGATGGTTCGGCGGTGTCTGTACTGCCAATGGATGTGGCAGCGTCCACGGTGTTCGCGCCGGATGCGCTACAGCCTGTGAGAGCGGTGGTGAGAACCGCGCCGGTCAGTAACAGTGTCATAGTTTTGTTTTTCATAATAGTGTCCTCCTGTCTCAGATTGGGTTTTGGGGGTGCTTGCGCGAATAAGCAGACTCGAAATGCTTCGCATTTCTCGTTCGCGTTGCTCGTCATAAGTCATCCGAAGTCTGCCCTCATGCCAGCATGGCGCTTCCTTCGGAAGCCTTCTGACTCTGCTTATTCGCGCAAAAAAACCGCCTCAAGCAATGGATGCTTGAGACGGTAATAAACATAGGTTATTATCGCGGTACCACTCAAATTGATACAGGAAGTATGACTCCCCGATCCACTTTTTCCATATACAATCATATATGCCGCCTTGGTAACGGGCGCGGTTCCCGCCGGGGATTACTTTGTCGGTATGCACTGACATTTCCACCCGGCCTCGAAAGTCCATTCGGTATAAGTGCCATGCCGTCTTTCACCAGCCGACGGCTCTCTGTAATGGGTAACCCATACTTACTACTCTTTCTCAAAGGTTTCGGATATGTGCTTTTGCAATTAATTTATTACACAATAATACTTTTGTGACAGATTGTCAAATACTTTTTGAAAATTTGTGTCGTTAGGGATCGACCAGTGATCGTACACGGTCAAACCAAATCGACAAATTATACCATAAAATGAGCAATCCATACCAATCCTATACCACCCAAAAGACTTTTTAAGTACAATACACTCACATGGAGCTGCAGTTATATTTTTACTGCGGCATACAGCAGTGCAAAAGTAAGTTGTGGGAGGTACTAAGTATGGATCAGAAGCGTGCATGGAAAAAAGCAGTAGGGAGAAAAAGATATTTGCGCATACTGGCGGCAATACTCAGTTTTTGTGTGCTGTTTACGTCGCTCCCGTCTCTTCCGGCGGCGCTCACTGTCTTTGCGGCGTCAGAAGAGACGGATATCCCGCCGGATGATGAAAAAATACCGGGGGGGGGGTAAACGATAACGTCGAAGATACCCCTTCTACGAAGCAGGAGGAAACCGAAGAATCCGGGGGGACAGATGAAACAACTGTGCCAGACAAAAATGCAGATGACACCGAAGGGGAGGAAGGCGGCGCAGGGGAAAGCACGTTCCCAAAAGAGGAGGAAGAAAGCGAAGAATCGCAGGATACAGACGAAACAACTGTGCCGGACAAAGATGGAGACGACACCGGGGAGGAAGGCGGCGCAGAGGAAAGCACGTCCCCCGAAGAGGAGGAAGAAAGCGAAGAATCGCAGGATACAGACGAAACAACTGTGCCTGACAAGGATGCAGACGGCACCGGGGAGGAAGGCGGCGCAGGGGAAAGTACGTCCCCCGAAGGGGAGGACGAAGAAACGACAGACGCCGGGCAAGAGGAAAAGGGTGCAGACGCTTTGGTGCAGGATTTGCTTACGCGGATCGACGCCCTGCCGGACGCGGAGGAATACCTTGCCGCAGAGCCGGATGTGGAGGATGAGGATGCCTACGCCGCATGGGAGGAAAAGCTGTATGAATATGCTAAGGAAGCCCTTTCCATCATGGAGGAGTACGAGACGCTGACAGAAGAACAGCAGGCGTTCATTTCTGAGGAAGCATTGGCGAAGCTGACTGCATGGACGGAGATTGCAGAGATAGCAGGGGAAAGCGCGCAGGTCATGGCGGCGGCACCTCATTCCCATGACGACATTTCTTTTGATACCCCGCTGCCAGCAGACGGCGGGGAGCTGACGAGCGGAAACTATTATCTGGATAAGGATGTTGCTCTGAAAAACGCTATCGTAATATCATCCGGCGCAAAGGTAAACATATGTCTCAACGGAAATAGGCTTTGTATGTCGGAGAACAAGAATGACGATTGCCCAATTAACGTGTATGGCCAATTGCAGGTCTATGATTGCAGCGATGAAGGGATGGTGAGCGGCACCCCCATCACTGGGGAATCAACTGTTGCTGTTAGAGTAGCAAAGCAGGGTATGCTCACTCTCCACAGCGGAAAGATTACGGGCAGTTCCACAAAGACAGTAGATGTAGAGGGTACCTTCCACCTATACGGCGGAACGGTTGAATGCACTTACAGATACGGTGGTTTTGCAATTGATAGTATTGGTACTGTCATCATTGGCGGCAACGCCGCGGTAAGGAGGGAAGGGGGTTCCAGCAACTCAGGCAGTGCGGTTTGTAACAACAGCAATAACGCGGTAATGACCTTGAAGGACAACGCGAGCCTTTTCAGCGTGTCATATGGTGTGGAAAACTACGGCACCTTCAATCTGGAGGGCGGTACCATTACCAGCACAAGCATATACGGCGCTGGTATATATAATACTGGTAGTTCTGCTATATTAAATATCAAGGGAGGCACGGTTGTCGGGGAGCAGTATGGCATTCTTATGTCTAAGATTAAATACACCCCCATCCTGAACTTGTCCGGCAGTCCGGAAGTCTCCGGTGAAACGGCGGATCTGCTGCTTAACACCGACAGTGGCGTCTCGCTGGACGATGCAAAAGTGGATGCTGCCGGATACACCGGCAGCGCGCTGACAGTAAAGGAGAATTTGTCAGGGTTCAATTACTACGGTTCCTATGCCATTAAGACAGACGAGGGGAACAAAGATAAATTCACACTGATAAACAAAGGCTGGTGGTATTCGTACAAAGACGGCGGACTATACTTGGACAACCACACCCACAGCTATATTTATACCGCAGAAGGCGCGGTCATTACCGAGAGCTGCACCTGCGGACATAAGGAAACGGCAACGCTTTCCCTGCGGGGAGACGCAGACCGGACGTATAACGGGAGTGCAATCAAGCCGGTCACCATTACCTATAGCGATGGTTGGGTGGGAACCGGCGCGAATAAGCCTGTTGACAGTCAAATAACTTATATAGATAATACGGATGCTGGAACCGCCACGGCAGAGCTGACCATTTCGAAAGAGAAGGCAAGCCTTAAGTTTACCATTTTGTCAAAAACCCTGACTGCCGATATGGTAACCATAGCTCCCGGCCCGCACGATTACACGGGAAATGCGGTTACGCCTGTCATAGCGGTTGCGGACGGCGGCACGGCATTGGACAGCGGCCAGGATTATACAGTCAACTATAAGAATAACACGAATCCGGGGACTGCCACGGTCGAGGTTACGGGAACTGGCAATTATACAGGGACGGTAAAGAAGACTTTTACGATAGCGTGCAGGGAGCTTCCGTCCGGCAAAGATCTGACGGATTATGTCGATATGATCTCGTTCCCGAATGCGGACGGCTGGTATCGTGCCGACATTGTCCTGACGCCGAAGGATGGCTACAGTGTGGGAAAAACGCCCGGAGATATAGGAGACAGCGTTGTCATTTCAGAGGAAACCGGGACGGATGGGGAGACAAAGACCATTTATATCAAAGACGGCGCAGGGAATATTTATCAGGCGCAGTTTCCTTATAAATTGGATAAAACGCCGCCAGTCACAGACCTTTCTCATATGACGGTGGAGAACGGCACAAAGGATCTGGGGAACTGGATCATCGGAAAAAAGAGCATGAGCATCAAAATACCGGCAGGGGACATTACCGACACCCCTTCCGGCATAGAGGAAGTGATTTACGAGACGGCACCTGACAGCGGCATGGGACAGAACGGAACGCTCCTTGTAAAAAGCGGGTATTATGAGATTGCCCTAAATGCGGAATTTAGCGGGATAATCCGACTGACCGCCAGGGACAGGGCAGGCAATACCACGCAGGTCAGCCTTACGGCTGCTGGCGGAAAAGTCATTGCGGAGGATTACGCGCCGATTGTTAACATTACATTACCAAATACCCCGAAGCCGAATGCGGACGGCTGGTACAGTGAGACCTTTGACATCACCGTGACCGTGACGGATGATAAGGACAGCGGAAATAACAATATTACTTCCGGCGGCATTGCCGAAATCAAGTGGAAGGACGGGGAAAGCGGCCCGGAGCAGACGGCAGCGGGACTGCCGGGAACCACGCCGGTATACAGCAAAATAGTTAAGATACCCGTAAACACGGATGGTACCCATACATACTATGTGCAGGCAACGGACAATGCGGGAAATGAGAGCGGGTGGCAGACGGTCACAGTCCGCATTGACATAAGCAATCCGGAATTTAGCGGAGACGTAAGTGCCACAAAACGCACAGAGGAAGGGGCGGATATTACCTTTACCCCGTCCGAGGGCGGAAAGGCATACTGGATTGTGTCAGATACCGGCACAGCGCCGGGGGCGCAGGACGTCATTGCGGGCGCGCAGGGCAGCGCAGAAAAAGGCGGTGTCAGGGACGTTACGGGCAGTACGCCGGATACCTTTACCGTCACAGGGCTTACCCCCGGGGAGAAGCATACGGTCTATGTGGTGCTGGAGGATGCCGCAGGCAACCTGTCCGTGGTAAAGGAAGTAACGTTTACCACCCTGCAGAAAGCGCCGGAGATTACGCTTCGTGACTTTGCCATAGATTATGAGAAAGAAACCGTAAAACTGCCAGACAGTTTCGGGGATGCAGAGGTTTACACCGATCCGGACGACCCGGCGGGAAGTATGATACAGCCGGAAACAGACGGTTCCCTGCCGGTGGAACCGGGCACGCCTGTTTATATCCGTTATCCCGAAAAGACGGAGAACGGGGAGATAACCCCGGCAAGCGGCGGTACAAAAATCGACATTCCGGGCAGACCCGCCGCGCCCGCGCCCAAAAAGACGGCAGTGACTGACACGACCGTGACGGTGACGGATCCGGCAGCAGGGGAAGAATATATCCTTGTGGAAAAAGGGAGCCTGCCGGAGGGCGCGGAACCTGACTGGGACGATGCAGACAAGGTAAATGAGACGGGGGTATTTACTGGACTTGACCCTAATAAGGAGTATGAGCTGTATGTAAGGAAGAAAGCGACCGGGGATCATTTTGCATCCGGGTCTGCAAAGACGGACGTGCGGACTTATGTGACGATAGAAGAATCGAATGTTACAGGCGAAGGCGCAGGGCAGCCAGGCAATATCGCGCCAACGCCGGATGCGCCCGACGGGGATGGTGGCACAGTGACCTATACGGGAACTTACGGGGAAGAATATACGCCGGTCATTATAGTGGACGGAAAGGAGATCGTGCCCGGAGAGGGTACGCCCGGTTCGGAAATGACGTGGAATGGGAACGGTGGAGCGTGGGAGTATACCTATGAGATACCGGACGGCGCATCAAACGTACAGATTACCGTGGAGTTTCGGAAGCGTGTCGTTACCGGGATTGCGGCAGCGCCGGACAGCCTGATAATCTATGCGGATGATGCCGCAAACGGGAGCGTGGAAGCGCTTACCGCATACCTGAAAGACCACTGTAACGTACAGACAGTCTATGACAACCGGACAAAGGGAATCTTGCAGGAGGCGGTGTCCTTTAACACCGCAGACAGTTTTGTACAAAAGGGCGCGGCATATCATTATACGGTTTCCGCCGGGGGAATGACATGTACAGCCACCCTGACGGTACAGCAGTTGAACGCATCCGTACAAAACCCGGACACACTCACGAAGAAACGAAGGAGCGGCGGCTACACGGCGCAGGAAGTGGGTGCATGGCTTCCCGCACAGGTCACGGTTACCTACACGGGGACAGGCTATACGGCGAGGACGGAAACACGGGCGGTCACATGGGACACAAGCGCCGTGGGAGAGGATTTTGGCGTGGTGTCAGGTGAAAAAACAGTGGGCGGAACCGTGGAACTGCCTGCATGGGCAACGGGACAGAATGCTGCCAGCATTGTAATTCGCTTTAAAGATAAAAAACCGTCGTCCGGCGGCGGAAGCAATGGCGGCAGCGGTCATAACGGCGGCAGTGAAAACAGTGGTGAAGACAGCAGCGGCAGCAGTGGTGAAAGCGAAAACAGCGACAGCAGCACTGCACCGGGGAACGGAAAAAATCCCGGCAGACCGGCAGTCACACCGCCACTGGCGACAGTCGCGCCGCCAAAAGATGCAGCGCGGATAAACCTTTCCAAAGAGTCACAGCCGACAGCAAGGGCGGACACGCCGGACAGCCGGCAGGAGGATGAGAACGGACAGGGAAACGCTGCATCGCCGCAGAAGGAAGGAAACCTGTCCGAAGCGGAGAAAGAACAGCCGGGGCAGGACGGAGAGCGGGCAGCACTTTCGTCCGCAGATGACGGAAAGATTGAGGTATCCGGCGGGGTTATAGAGGGGCAGTCGGGATCAGAGCAAGCATCAAAATGCGCGCTCTGCCATATCTGCCCGACTTTCCTGGGCATCTGTTATTTTGTATGGCTGATTCTGATTGCGGCGGCGGTGACTGCGGCAATTGTGGTGATTGTGGTTCTGAAACGGAAAAAAGAGACGGCCGGATCAGATAAGAGCAGGGAATAACCAAATAGTAACCGGGGCGTAAGTCTGTGACAGATGGCTTATGCCCCTTTTTTATATAATAGGAAGTTGCGATAGTGTAAAACATTCAAGGAGAATGCGAAGCATTCTCTGAATCGAGCGTGCCGACGCTCGATTTTTTATGCACATGTCTTTGAATGTTGTTCATGAGGATATTCGTAGAACCGCCGTTTTGTGGATAAAGCTACGGAACCGCAGGAAAGTAATTTCCTTGCCGTTTTTTTTGCTGCGTGGTAATATGGATATTCGGAGGAAAACCCAATGATTACTGTGGAGCATGTATGCAAATCCTATAAAATTGCAAAGAGAAACGCGGGATTCGGCGAGGCTTTTAAAGCGCTGTTTCGCCGGGAGTATGAGGTGATCCATGCGCTTTCTGACGTTTCCTTTCAGATCCGCGACGGAGAGATGGTGGGCTATATCGGACCAAACGGCGCGGGAAAAAGCTCCACCATCAAAATTTTGAGCGGTATCCTGACGCCGGATAGCGGCACTGTGATGGTGGATGGCAGAATCCCGCACAAAAACCGAATGGAACATGTGAAAGGAATCGGCGTTGTGTTCGGGCAGCGGTCGCAGCTCTGGTGGGATGTCCCTGTGATCGATTCCTTTGAGTTGTTGAAAGATATTTATTCGATTCCAAAAGCAGCTTACCGTAACAATCTGGAAGAACTGACGGAGCTGCTGAATCTGACGGAGCTGCTGCGCTCCCCCGTAAGGCAGTTGTCTTTGGGGCAGAGGATGCGGTGTGAGATTGCGGCTTCCCTGCTGCACAGCCCGCGCATTTTATTTTTGGATGAGCCTACCATCGGACTGGATGCGGTTTCCAAAATCGCCGTTCGGGAATTTATAAAAAAACAGAGCGAACTGCATAAAACGACGGTGATTCTGACGACGCACGATATGCAGGATATAGAGGCGCTGTCTCAGCGAATCATTCTGATTGGAAAAGGAAAGATTTTGCTGGACGGGACGCTGGAGGATATTAAGAGGGGCGATGCGGGCATTGACGAGACGGTGGCCGGGCTTTACCGGGCCTATGACATAGAGTAGCGTGAGAAATGAATGGAGATGATGATGCACAAATATTTATCCTTTTTTCGGTTGAGCTTTATGCAGGGCTTACAGTACCGCACCGCCGCACTGGCCGGAATGGTGACGCAGTTTGCGTGGGGATTCCTGGAGATTATGGTATTTCAGGCATTTTTTCAGGCGGAGCCGGGGGCATTTCCCATGACCATTTCCGCAACGGCTTCCTACATTTGGATGCAGCAGGCGTTTCTGGCATTGTTCGCCACATGGATGATGGATAATGGTATCTTTGATGCAATATCAAGGGGTAATATTTCCTATTCGCTGTGCAGGCCGATTAGAATTTATAATATGTGGTTTTCCCAGAGCGCGGCGGCCAGGGTTTCCCGCGCGGTGTTGCGGTGTTTCCCCATCTTGATTGTAGCAGCCTTCCTTCCGAAGCCTTACGGGATAGCAAAACCGGCGTCGGCATGGCATTTCGGATTGTTTCTGATTACATTGATACTGGGGGTGTTGGTGACGGTGGCCTTTTCCATGTTTGTGTATGTGTCCACTTTTTTTACGCTTTCGCCGCTGGGGGTACGGATTGTATTTACCTCAATGGCCGATTTTTTTGCGGGCGCAATCATTCCCCTGCCGTTTTTTCCGCCAAAGTGGCAGAGAGTTTTGGAGCTTTTGCCGTTTGCATCCATGCAGAATGTGCCTCTGCGGATTTACAGCGGCAGCATGACAGGTGCGGAGATGGAGCGGGCGGTTGTTTTGCAGGTAATCTGGCTGGCTGTGCTGATCCTGCTGGGGAGTGGTCTGTGCCGGGCGGCGGAAAAGAAAGCGACGATACAGGGAGGATGAGGCGATGTTGTTAAAACGGAAGGGCTCCGTCAGGCTATACGGGCATTACTTGTCGATCAATGTGAGAAGCGCGATGCAGTATAAGACTTCCTTTTTTCTGACGGTCCTGGGGCAGTTTCTGGTGTCCTTTAACGTGTTTCTCGGGATTTATTTTATGTTCCGGCGGTTTCAGTCGGTGGGCGGGTTCACCTACAGCGAGGTGCTGCTTTGTTTTTCCGTGGTGCTTCTGGAATTTTCCCTGGCAGAGATGCTTGCCAGAGGGTTCGATCTTTTCCCGGAAATGGTGCGCACTGGCAGTTTTGATCAGGTGCTGGTACGCCCCAGGAATGAGATATTGCAGGTGCTGGGAAGCAAGTTTGAGCTGACGAGAATCGGCAGGATGCTGCAGGCGGTGGTCATGTTCTGTTACGGGGTGTCCCAATGCGGCGTGGAGTGGAATTTTCTTAAGATTACAGCAGTTATTTTTATGCTGATTGGGGGATGCGCCGTTTTCTCAGGGCTGTTTCTGATTCGTGCCGCGCTGTGCTTTTTTACACTGGAGGGATTGGAGTTTATGAACATCCTCACGGACGGGGCGAGGGAGTACGGGAAATACCCGGTCAGCATCTACGGGAAGAAGACGCTGCTAGTGACAACCTTTCTCATCCCTTATGCGCTGATACAATATTATCCGCTTTTATATATTCTGGACAGGGACAACAGCCTGTTTTTGATCTTTGTCCCGCTGCTGGCGGTCTGGTTTTTGCTGCCGTCCTATGCGCTGTGGCGATTCGGCGTCAGACATTACCAGTCGAGCGGGTCGTAACGGTATTTACATGTGACCAAAAGGCGCATTGGCTGGAACGGATCAAAAATGTGGATTCATTTTGGAGGAGAAAGTATGGCGGTCACGGACGAAAAGGACATACAGCAGTTGAAAAAGAGACTGATCGAGCTGGCGGATAAGGCGTACAGCCGCAATATATATACATACACGCCCTTTCTGGGGCTTGCAGAGCAGCAGGCATACTATGCGGTGGAGCGGGAAGTTTCTTACGCGGGGGTCAGGATGGAGGGCGGTGCGCCGTTTAGCGAGAGAAAGATCATCCGCTTCGGTGATCCGGGCTACGAGGAAGCGTTTCCCATTGTGTGCATGGAGATTTGGCCAAGGACTCCTAAGTTTGCGGAGAATCTGACCCACCGGGATTTTCTCGGCGCGGTGATGAATCTGGGGATTGAGCGGGACGTGATTGGAGATTTTTTCGTGAAAGAAAAAGGCGCCCTGCTTTTCTGTCATGAAAACATCGCGGATTATATTGCGGAAAATCTGGACAGGGTGAGGCATACGAATGTCGCCTGCAAGCGGGCGGAAGGGGAAACCGTGCCGGAACAGGCAGAGCCGGAGCGGATTTCGGTGACGGTGGCTTCTCCCAGAGCCGACGGTGTGATTTCCAAGGTGTACAATCTATCCAGAGAGGAGAGCCGTGAATTATTTAATAACGGACGTATTTTTATAAACGGCATACAGACGCAGAACCTTTCCTGCCAGCTAAAGGAAGGGGACGGCGTCACCGTGCGCGGATTCGGGAAATTTATTTTTTACGGACAGACAGGCGTGAGCAGGAAAGGGAAGGACCGGGTGGAGGTCGGTGTTTTCGGGAAAACGTAGATAGATAATTTTTCCAGACGGTGGTATACTAGTGTGAGAAGTGCTTCTAGTCACTTGCAGCAGAGGCTGCTTCGTGAAGAAGCACTATGTCTCACACAGGAGAATGCCAAAAATGCGGCATTCTCCGTAAATGAAGAGTGCCAGAGAGCAGCATTCTCTGTAAATGAAGGGTGTCAGAGAGCGGCATTCTCTGTAAACGAAGGGTGTCAGAGAGCGGCATTCTCTGCAAATGAGGGATGCCAGAGAGCGGCATTTTCTGCAAATGAAGAGTGCCAGAGGGTGGTATTCTCCGTAAACGCAGAGTGCAGGATTAAAACAAGCGGTGTGGAATAAAGAGAGGAGCATAAATGAATTTAGACAATTTACAGGCATATACCGTTATTTCAAAACAGAGGATCGAAGAACTGAAATCGGACGGGTATCTTCTGAAACATAACAAGACAGGGGCGCGGGTGGCGCTTCTTTCTAACGACGATGAGAACAAGGTGTTCTATATCGGGTTCCGCACGCCGCCAAAGGACAGCACGGGGGTGGCGCATATTATCGAGCACACGGTGCTGTGCGGATCTGAGAAATATCCGGTTAAGGATCCCTTTATCGAGCTGGCGAAAGGCTCTTTAAACACGTTCTTAAATGCCATGACTTATCCTGACAAAACGGTTTATCCGGTGGCGAGCTGCAACGATAAGGACTTTAAGAACCTGATGGACGTGTATCTGGACGCGGTGCTTCACCCGAATATCTACCGGGAAGAGAAGATTTTCCGGCAGGAGGGGTGGCACTACGAATTGGAGAGTGCGGATGATGAGCTGACCATCAACGGCGTGGTCTACAATGAAATGAAGGGGGCGTTTTCTTCCCCGGACGATGTGCTTTACAGGGAGATTATGAACTCCCTTTATCCCCACACGTCCTACGCGGTGGAGTCGGGCGGCGACCCGGATGTGATTCCGGAGCTGACCTACGAGGATTTTCTGGCTTTTCATCAGAGATATTATCATCCGTCAAACAGTTATATCTATCTTTACGGAGATATGGATCCGGAGGAGCGGCTTGCATATCTGGACAGGGAGTATTTGTCCAAATACGAGGCGCTTTCGGTGGATTCCGCCCCGGCTGCGGAGCCGCCGTTTCAGAAGAGCGTGCTTGTGGAGAAAGAGTACCCGATCATGGAGAGTGAGCCGGAGGAGGGCAATACCTATCTTTCCTATAACGTTTCACTTGGAGAGAGTCTGGACCGCAAGGTGTGCGTGGGATTTCAGGCGCTTGCGGACGCGGTGGTGGGTGCGCCGGGCGCGCCTGTGAGAAAGGCGCTTCTGGATGCGGGAATCGGTACGGATATCAGCAGCTTTTACGAGGCGGACGTGAAACAGCCCTACTTCTCCATCGTGGCAAAGAACGCGGAAGGGGAGCAGCGGGAGCATTTTGTAAAAATTATAGAAGATACCTTTCAGAGTCTTTCTGAGGACGGTGTGGATAAGAAGTCGCTTAAGGCAGCGTTAAACCACGACGAGTTTAAGTACCGGGAGGCGGATTACGGCTCCTACCCGAAGGGGCTGATGTATGGCCTGCAGATGTTTGAGACATGGCTTTATGATGATGAGAAGCCCTTTGACTATCTGGAGCTGGATGAGACTTACAGGACGCTTAAGAAAGAGGTGGATACGTCTTTTTATGAGGAAATGTTAAAGAGTCTCCTTCTGGACAATACGCACAAGAGCGTTGTGGTGGTGCATCCCGTAAAAGGGCTTACGGGAAGACGGGATAAGGCGCTGGCGGAGAAGCTTGCTGCAAAGAAAGCCGCGATGACGCAGGAGGAGATCGCGCGGATCGTGGCGGAGACGGAGGCGCTTGCCGCGTATCAGGAGGCGCCGGACAGGGAGGAAGATCTGAAAAAGATTCCGCTTCTGTCCAGAGAAGATATCGGGAAAAAGGCGCGCCCTTACTGCAATGAGGTGCTTCATGCAGGGGAGACAACGCTTCTTTACCATGAGATTTATACGAACGGCATCGGTTACCTTCGTTTTCTCTTTGATCTGCGGCAGGTACCGGAGGAGCTGTTCCCCTATGTGGGGCTTTTGCAGGTGATGCTCGGTCTGGTGGACACCGAAAAGCGATCCTACAGTGAACTTTACAATGAGATTCATTTGCAGACAGGCGGGATGGCGCCTGCGGTGAACGTTTACACGAACGCGGATCATCTGTCCGAGTATAAACTGACTTTCGACTTGAAGGTAAAGACGCTGTATGAGAACCTGCCGAAGGCATTTGAGCTGGCGGCGGAAGTGTTGACTGAGTCGGTCTATACAGACGCCAGACGCCTTTTTGAGCTGGTGGCGGAGAACCGCTCCGACAAGCAGGCGCAGATGATGTCCGCAGGGCATTCCCTGGCGGCGGGACAGGCGTTATCTTATTTGTCAAAACAGGCGCATTTGATGGATCAGGTGAACGGTCTTGCGTTTTACCGTCTGCTGGAGACGCTTGAGAAAGACTTTGAGGGGAAGAAAGAAGCGCTCTCCGCCAATATGGAGCGGCTGGTGCACTGCATTTTCCGGCCGGAGAACCTGATGGTGGATTATACGGCTGAGAGGAGCGGACTTGCGCAGATTGAGACGCTGATTGAAGGGTTAAAGTCGAAGCTTCACAGGGAGCCGGTGGAAGGGAAACCTTATGTACCGCAGCCTGTGAAAAAGAATGAAGGGCTTATGAGCTCCGCCCAGATCCAGTATGTCTGCCGGGCGGGCAATTATGCGAACAAGGGACTTTCCTACACGGGGGCGCTCCGTGTGCTCAAGGTTGTGATGAGTTATGAGTATCTGTGGATGCAGGTGCGCGTCAGAGGCGGTGCCTACGGCTGTATGTGTCAGTTCGGAAAGACCGGAGAGAGCTATTTTGTGTCTTACAGGGATCCGAATCTGGAGAAGACGATAGAGGTTTATGAGAAGGCGGCGGACTTTGTGGCGTCCTTCGAGGCCGATGAGCGCACCATGACCCAGTATATTATCGGGGCGGTCAGCGCGCTGGATATGCCGCTCACACCGGCGGCGAAGGGAAACTATTCTCTTTCTGGCTTTATGACGGGGCTTTCCTTCGACAGAGTGCAGCGGGAGCGTGACGAGCTGCTTGCCGCGGACGCGGAGACCATTCGGAAGCTGGCGGCGCACATCCGCGCTTTTATGGAGGACGAATGTCTGTGCGTGGTGGGCAATGAGGAGAAAATTAAGGAGCAGAAGGACATTTTTGGTTCTGTGGAATATTTGACACATTAAAAACCGTATGTTATTTTATAAATATGCAACGTTTCCCTTTCCTGAGAGGTATTACTGATAGAACAGGCTGACCGGGAACAGATAGTCTCGAAAGGCGATGCAGACTTCATGCATGTGTGCCCGGAGGCATGTTGCGGTTACCTGAAAAAGCATTCAGGCGTTTGCGAAACTCTTTAGCCACGATTTGATGAGTTTCGTAATTACCTGGAAAAAGCATTTGAGAAAGGGAGGAATCATGATGAGTGGGAAAAGGAAGATGAATGAGAGCGGTGTGAAGAGGAAAAAGGGAGTCAGGATGCGGCTGATTCCGATGGTTTTTGTAATAGCAACTGTTATTTCTGCGTGTGGCGGTTTCGCCTCCACATATGCCGGGACAGGCGCGGGTGCACCGGCCGCTGCGATGGAAGAGATTGCGAGCGAGAGCGGTATGGCTTATGATACGGCAGCCTATGACGATGGCGCCGTCTTAAACAGCGGCGCAGTGCGCAGCGCAGAAACCTATAAATATGACACGATGGATGAAGCCGCAGCAGCAGAAGAAGAGGCAGGCGGCGGAGACGGATCTTTTCAGGAGGCAGGCGGACAGGACGCGGTGGCCGCACCGGAGACTTCGCGCAAGCTGATTAAGACCGTGAATATCTCTGCGGAGACGGAGGACTTTGACACGCTTGTGCCCGCCCTGCAAAAGCAGGTGGAGGCTCTTGGCGGTTACATAGAGAGTATTTCGGTCTATGATGTGAACAGCTATTATGTGGAAAACCAGAGAGTAAAACAGCGCTGTGCCAGCCTGACGGCCCGCGTGCCGAAGGAGAAGCTGGACGGTTTTCTTGCGCAGTTCGGGGAGCAGGTCAATGTGACCAGCCGGTCCGAGAACGTGGAGGATGTCACATTACGGTATGTGGACCTGGAGAGCCATAAAAAAGCGCTACTCACGGAGCAGGAGAGACTGCTTGCGCTGATGGAGAAGGCGGAGACGGTGGAGGATATCATTGCCATAGAGGGGCGGCTTTCCGAGGTTCGCTATCAGCTTGAGAGCATGGAATCCCAGCTTCGTACCTATGACAATCAGATTGACTACAGCACGTTATATCTTAACCTCGAGGAGGTCAGGAGCTATTCGGCACCGGAGACGGCTACGGTATGGCAGCGGATTGAGAGAGGCTTTATGAAGAGCCTGGAGGATATCGGACTGGGCATCCGGGATTTTGCCATCGGTCTGGTGATCGACATTCCCTATTTTGTTGCGGGACTGCTTTCGATTGTGGTCATCATTCTTATTCTGCGTTCTCTGATCAAATGGTTTATCAGAAGCCGTTATGCGGGCAGAATGCGGGAGAGGTACAGCAGACGGGCGGAGCTGGTCCGGGAAGTCTGGAGCAGACGCAGAGAGGAAAAAGCGACCGAAAAGGTGCAGAAGGCGGGCGCGGAGCAGGAAGCAGGTGCAAAAGAGGGCGCAGTCCGGACAGCCACAGAACGGGAAGCAGACGCAGAACAGGGCGCAAAGGGAAAACAGACAAGGAAAACAGGCGGAGAATAAAAGAAACAGGATGAATAAAATGACAGATGATATTTATAATAACGGGGAAATGGAACGGAAGGATGGACCGGAAGACGGGCTGCAGAACAACGGACAGGACAATCAGAAGCTGAAATCCGGCTTTGTCACGCTGATCGGCAGGCCGAACGTAGGAAAATCCACGCTGATGAATGCGCTGATCGGCCAGAAGATCGCCATTACATCAAAGAAACCGCAGACGACCAGAAACAGAATCAGGACCGTATACACCTGTGAGGAGGGACAAATTGTGTTTCTGGATACGCCAGGCATCCATAAGGCAAAGAATAAGCTGGGTGATTATATGGTGGATGCAGCGGAGCGGACGCTGTCCGAGGTGGATGTGATTCTCTGGCTGGTAGAGCCGTCTGATTATATTGGCGCGGGAGAGAAGCACATTATCGAGCAGTTGAAGAAAACAAAAACACCCGTTATTCTTGTGATAAATAAGATTGATACGGTGAAGAAGGAGCTGCTTCTCACCTATATCGACGCCTACAGAAAGGAACTTGATTTTGCGGAGATCGTGCCGGTGTCCGCACTGAAAAAGGACGGGATGCAGATACTCATTGACTGTATTATGAAGTATCTGCCTTACGGCGAACCCTTCTATGATGAAGAGACGGTGACGGACCAGCCGGTGCGGCAGATTGTGGCGGAGCTGATCCGGGAGAAGGCGCTTCGCTGTCTGGAGGAGGAGATTCCCCACGGCATAGCCGTGACCATCGAGCAGATGAAGTTTAAAAAGAAGATTGTGGACATTGAGGCAACCATTGTCTGCGAGAAGGATTCCCACAAGGGCATCATCATCGGGAAACAGGGGGCGATGCTGAAAAAGATCGGTTCCATGGCGCGCAGGGATATTGAGGAGCTGGTGGAAAATCAGGTGAATCTGAAGCTCTGGGTGCGGGTGAAAAAGGACTGGCGGGACAGCGATTTCCTGCTCAAAAATTTTGGTTATAATCCCGGCGATACAGAATAGAATCATACAAATCTGCGAACCCTAAGTGTTGTGAGTGATAACGTATCAGGGGGCGTAAGATGAAGGGATTAAATTACTGGGAGCAGTTTATGGCCACAGGGAAAGTCGAAGATTTTCTGGCCTATAAAGATGCATCGAGACAAGAGGAGCAGGAAGTGACAGAGCAGTCAGAGGAGCATTCTCATGCAGGGGATTACAGAGATTACGGGGATGGTTTTAAAGGCTGAACCGATAAATGATTATGACAGAAGAGTGGTGCTTTTGACAAAAGAGCGTGGAAAGATATCGGCTTTCGCCAGAGGGGCGAGGAAACCGAACAGCAGGCTGCTTGCGGCCACCAATCCGTTTTGCTTCGGAAGTTTTAAGCTGTATGAGGGCAGAACCTCATACAATGTGATGGATGCCGGGATTACGAATTATTTTGAGGGTCTTCGGGATGATTATGAGGGCGCGTTCTACGGCATGTATTTTCTGGAGGTTATGGATTATTATACGAGAGAGAATAACGACGAGAAGGATATGTTAAAACTTCTCTACCAGTCCCTGCGTGCACTCATGCACGAGGGACTTTCCAATGCGCTGGTGCGGTACATATTCGAGATGAAGGCCATGGTAATTAACGGAGAGTTTCCGGGAGTGCCAAGGGAGGGCGCGTGGGAGGAATCCACCTGCTACGCGGTCAATTACATTACGGAAAGCCCGGTTGAGAAGCTCTATACTTTCACAGTGACGCCGCAGGTTCTCGAACAGCTTAAGACAATCGCTGACGGCTACCGCCGCCGATATATCGACCGTCCGTTTAAAAGTCTTGAAATTGTGGAAGAACTTTAGTATGATGGTTTATGATTGAGCCGTGCAAATTTTTGCCGACACTGTCAGACGAAAGCTTGCTTTCGGATGCATGTGACGGCTGAAATTTATAGGGCGAAAGCCCGACACGAGCAAGTAGACGCGAAGCGTCGGATTGCGAGTGTGCACGGCGGAGTAAGTTGTGCACGGCGGAGTAAGTATAGATGATTATAGAGGGGAAAATATGCGAAGAGTAGCTTTCATATTTGGGTTGACGTTCCTGCTTCTGGGATTTGCCGGATGCGGGGATAGTAAGGCGCCGGAATTAAATACGCTGTCTTTTGGCAAGGACGGAGAGATTCTGCACCGGATTGTCGGAAAGACGGATCAGAATTTTTACCAGATCGAGCCGGCGGCTCTGGAGGAGTTTGCCGCTTCGCGCGTGGAGGAATACTGTGCGGAAAACGGCGGTGAGAAAGTGGCTTTAGAGGCGGTGGAAGAAAAGGGCGGCAGCATTGTACTGGATTTCAAGTACGCTTCGCCGGAGGATTACAGCGAATTTAATCATAGAGTGTTGTATGTGGGGACGCTCGCCGGTGCGTCGGATGAGGGGTATGAGCTGGAAGCCGTGCCTTTTGTCTCGATGGACGGAAAGGCATCGGAAGTCGGTTATATTGACGACTGGGACAAAAAGCAGATGTTTATTCTGGAGACGAAAAGCGGGGAAGAAATGCTTGTCAATCTGCCCGGAAAGACACTTTATGTAAACCAGAGCGCGCACAGCGGACAGGAGCTTACCCTCGTGGGGAAAAAGAGTGTCAGGATCAGCAATCAGGAAGCGGAAGGAACCATGTCGCTTTCCTATATCATTTACGAATAGAGTGAAAACATAAAGAGGAAAGAAAACGGAGGCAGTGAGAATGGAAAAGACGATGGAAAAAATTGTAGCGTTATCGAAGGCGAGAGGGTTTGTGTACCCCGGTTCTGAGATTTACGGCGGATTGGCGAATACATGGGATTTCGGTAATCTCGGCGTGGAGCTGAAAAATAACATCAAGAAGGCGTGGTGGCAGAAGTTCGTTATGGAAAGCCCCTACAATGTGGGTGTGGACTGCGCGATACTGATGAACCCGCAGACATGGGTGGCCAGCGGCCATCTGGGCAGTTTTTCCGATCCCCTTATGGATTGTAAGGAGTGTCATGAGAGATTCCGTGCGGATAAGATCATCGAGGATTATGTGGCGGAGAACGGCATGACATTGGAGTCTTCCGTGGACGGCTGGAGCCAGCAGCAGATGAAGGACTTTATCGAGGAACATAACATTCCCTGCCCCACATGCGGCAAACATAATTTTACCGATATCAGACAGTTTAACCTTATGTTCAAGACGTTTCAGGGTGTTACCGAGGACGCCAAGAACACGGTGTATCTGCGTCCCGAGACGGCGCAGGGTATCTTTGTAAACTTTAAGAACGTACAGCGGACTTCCCGCAAGAAGATTCCTTTCGGCATCTGTCAGGTGGGTAAGTCTTTTAGGAATGAGATCACCCCCGGCAACTTTATTTTCCGTGTGCGCGAGTTTGAGCAGATGGAGATGGAATTTTTCTGTGAGCCGGATACCGACCTTGAGTGGTTTGCTTACTGGAAAAAGTACTGCATCGACTTTTTGAAGAGCCTTGGCATGAAGGAGGAGGAGATGAGAGTCCGCGATCACGATCCGGAGGAGCTTTCTTTCTACTCCAAGGCTACCACGGATATCGAGTTTTTGTTCCCCTTCGGCTGGGGCGAGCTGTGGGGTATTGCGGACAGGACGGACTATGACCTGACCCAGCATCAGAACACCTCCGGACAGGATCTGACATACTTTGACGATACGAAGAACGAGAAATATATTCCTTATGTAATCGAGCCGTCTCTCGGTGTGGAGAGACTGTTCCTTGCCGTGCTCTGCGGCGCATACGACGAGGAGGAGATCGGCGAGGGCGATGTGCGTACCGTTCTGCACTTCCATCCGGCGCTGGCGCCTGTGAAGATTGGCGTGCTGCCGCTTTCTAAGAAGCTGAACGAGGGCGCGGAGAAGATCTTTGCGCAATTATCGAAGAAGTATAACTGTGAGTTTGACGACCGCGGCAATATCGGCAAACGTTACCGCAGACAGGACGAGATCGGCACGCCGTTTTGCGTGACTTACGATTTCGATTCCGAGACGGACGGCTGTGTGACCGTGCGTTTCCGCGATTCCATGGAGCAGGAGCGCATCGCGATTGATCAGCTTGACGCGTACTTTGCGGATAAATTTACCTTTTGAAAGTCCCGGACAGTGGCTGAACGGATGGACAAGTTTACTTGTGCAGACGCTTAGCCATTGGACGGGCAAGCCGGTATGAGCAGGTAGAGCGGCAGCCCGGATTGCGAATACGGCGGTGATTGCGGGAGTGCTTAGCACGGAGCAATCAGCTTTCAAAATGAAACGAGGAGGATGAGAGTACGATGAAATCTATAGGTGTAAATGAACTGCGAAGGATGTTTCTTGACTTTTTTGAGAGCAAGGAGCACTTGAAAATGAAGAGTTTTTCGCTGGTGCCGCACAATGACAACAGCCTGCTTTTAATCAATTCCGGCATGGCGCCTCTGAAACCCTATTTTACGGGGCAGGAGATTCCGCCTAAGAGACGTGTCACAACCTGTCAGAAGTGCATCCGTACCGGAGATCTGGAGAATGTGGGTAAGACGGCGAGACACGGCACTTTCTTTGAGATGCTTGGAAATTTCTCTTTCGGCGACTATTTTAAGCATGAGGCCATCGCCTGGAGCTGGGAGTTTCTGACAAAAGTAGTCGGACTTCCCGAGGACAGACTCTACCCCTCTGTCTACGAGGACGATGAGGAAGCCTTTGCAATCTGGAATAAGGAGATCGGAATTGCGCCTGAGCGGATTTTCCGCTTCGGGAAGGCCGACAATTTCTGGGAGCACGGTTCCGGCCCCTGCGGCCCCTGTTCCGAGATCTACTATGACCGGGGTGAAAAGTACGGCTGCGGCAAGCCAGGGTGTACCGTGGGCTGCGACTGTGACCGTTACATGGAAATCTGGAACAATGTGTTTACCCAGTTTGACAACGACGGCAAGGGAAATTACACGGAGCTTGAGCAGAAGAATATCGACACCGGCATGGGGCTTGAGAGACTGGCTTCCGCGGTGCAGGACGTGGACTCCATTTTCGATGTGGACACGGTGCTTGCGCTGCGCACGAGAGTGTGTGAGATTGCGGGTGTGGAATACAGGAAAGACTATGAAACGGATGTATCTATCCGTATTATTACAGACCATATCCGATCCGCTACCTTTATGATTTCGGACGGCATTATGCCTTCCAATGAGGGAAGGGGCTATGTGCTGCGCAGGATCATCCGCCGTGCGGCGAGACAGGGCAGAAAACTGGGCATTAAGGATATGTTCCTCTCCAATCTGGCGGGCACGGTTATCGAAGGCTCTAAGGACGGCTATCCGGAGCTGGAGGAGAAAAAAGAATTTATCTTCAATGTGCTTAAGCAGGAGGAGAGCAAGTTTAATAAGACCATAGATCAGGGCCTGAGCATCTTAAACGAGATGGCTGAGGCGATGGAAAAGGACGGCAAAAAGCAGTTAGAGGGCGCGGACGCCTTTAAACTCTACGATACGTTCGGATTCCCGCTTGACCTGACCAGAGAGATTCTGGAAGAAAAGGGATTTTCGGTGGATGAGGAAGGCTTTGCGGCGTGTATGCAGGAGCAGAAGGAGAAGGCGAGAGCGGCCCGCAAGGTGACCAATTACATGGGCGCGGACGTGACCGTGTACGAGTCCATAGATCCTGCCATTACCACAGCGTTTGTGGGTTATGACAATCTGACCTGTGATTCCAGGATCACGGTGCTCACCACAGAGACCGAGCTGGTGGAGGCGCTGACGGACGGCGGGACAGGCACAGTGATCGTGGAGCAGACCCCTTTCTATGCCACTATGGGCGGACAAGAGGGCGACATTGGTACGATCACCACGGCGGACGGAGAATTTCAGGTGGAGAATACCATCAAGCTGCTGGGCGGCAAGGTGGGTCATATCGGCAAGGTGACGAAGGGTATGCTCAAGGTGGGCGACAGCGTAACCTTGTCCGTAGATACCGCAAGAAGAGGCAGCACCTGTAAGAACCACAGCGCAACGCATCTTTTGCAGAAGGCTCTGCGCGAGGTGCTTGGCAGCCATGTGGAGCAGGCCGGTTCCTATCAGGACGGGGAGAGAACCCGTTTCGACTTCTCCCACTCTGCGGCGATGACGCCACAGGAGCTGAAAAAGGTGGAGCAGATCGTCAATGAAAAGATTGCGGAGAACCTGTCTGTAGAGACGAAGGAAATGACCATCGAGGAGGCCAAGCAGTCCGGCGCGATGGCGCTTTTCGGTGAAAAGTACGGAGATACGGTGCGCGTTGTGCAAATGGGAGATTTCTCCAGCGAATTGTGCGGCGGTACCCATGTGAAATCCACGGGAACGATAGGTTCCTTTAAGATATTGTCCGAGTCCGGCGTGGCTGCTGGTGTGCGCAGGATCGAAGCGGTGACGGGCAGCAATGTGACGGCATACTACCAGAAGCTGGAAGAGGAGCTTAACGCGGCTGCTAAGGCGCTTAAGACCAATCCCGCCAATCTGGTGGAGCGGTGCGGGCATCTGATGGCCGAAATGAAGGCAATGCAGAGCGAGAACGAGTCCTTAAAGAGTAAGGCGGCCAAGGACGCGCTCGGGGATGTGATGGATCAGGTGCAGGAAGTGAAAGGCGTAAAACTGCTCGCCACAAAGGTTGCGGGCGTGGATATGAACGGTCTGCGCGAACTTGGCGACCAGCTCAAGGAGAAGATTTCCGACGGTGTGGTGGTGCTGCTTTCCGAGAAGGAGGGCAAAGTCAGTCTGATCGCCATGGCAACCGACGGCGCGATGGAAAAGGGCGCTCATGCGGGCAACCTGATCAGAGGAATCGCCGGAATCGTAGGCGGTGGCGGCGGCGGCCGTCCCAACATGGCGCAGGCGGGCGGAAAGAACCCGGCGGGCATGGACGAGGCGATTGCAGCTTGTGCGAAGGTGCTTGAGGGACAGATCGGCTGAGTCAGGGTAAGCCGGCAGAGAAATAAATGCGGAAATTGAATAATTTTACATTTTTCGGTTGACGCACATCTAAAATGTGGTATAATTTGTGTTGTGTGAGAACACGCAAAATAACCCAATCAGTCGAAATACTCTGGGACTGAAGGGAGGTCAGGTGCGGAAATGTCAAACGTAATCGTAAAAGAAAACGAGACTTTGGACAGTGCGCTTCGCCGCTTCAAGAGAAGCTGTGCGAAAGCGGGTATCCAGCAGGAGATTCGTAAGCGCGAGCATTACGAGAAGCCCAGCGTGAGACGTAAGAAGAAGTCCGAAGCGGCAAGAAAACGCAAATATAACTAAAACAAAAGCAGGTCTGAGGGAATCCCTTCAGACCTGCTTTTTTGCGCGCATATTCGTTGTCCCACTCTAATATGTATAGTATAGAAAAAGGGTAGGGGTGACTTAGTTTGCAGGGAAAAAAGAAGCGGATTATTGTATGGCTTTTGATGGGCATACTGTTAGCGGAAACTGTATTTTCCGCTATGACCATATCGGTCAACGCCGCGCCGGAGGTGAATACGCCGTCCTATATCGTGATGGAGGCATCCACAGGACAGGTGATTTGCGAGCAGGACGCGGATACCAGACGAAGCCCGGCCAGTATCACCAAGATTATGACGCTGTTACTTATCTTTGAGCATTTAAAGAGCGGCAGAATCCGGCTGGAGGATGAGGTGACCACAAGCGCCTACGCGAAGTCCATGGGCGGATCGCAGGTGTTTCTGGAGGAGGGGGAGACACAGACGCTCAAGACCATGATTAAGTGTATCGCGGTGGCCAGCGGCAACGATGCCAGCGTGGCGGTGGCGGAGTACATAGCGGGGAGCGAAGGGGAGTTTGTCAAGCTGATGAACGAGAAGGCGGAGAGTCTGGGGATGCAGAACACCCATTTTGAGGACTGCTGCGGCCTGACGGATTCCGACGACCATTATTCTTCGGCTAAGGACGTGGCGGTTATGTCAAGAGAGCTGATCACGAAATATCCGGAGGTCTTTGATTATACGACGATCTGGATGGAGGACATCGAGCATAAGACGCCGCAGGGAACGAGCACGTTCACGCTTTCCAGCACGAATAAGCTTCTGAAACAGTACGAGTGGACGACAGGGTTAAAGACGGGATCCACCTCCAAAGCGCTCTACTGTCTGTCAGCCACGGCAAATAAGGACGGTATGGAGCTGATCGCCGTGGTGATGGCGGCGCCGGATCCCAAGACCAGATTCCAGGATGCCATGTCGCTTTTGAGCTACGGGTACAGCGTGAGCCAGATGTATACGGACGATAACAAGGATCCGCTTCCGGCCCAGAAGGTGGAGGGCGGCATCGAGGATATGGTGAATCTTGTCTATGAAGGGCCGTACTCTTATCTGGACACGGCGGGAAACAATCTGAACGAGATCGAAAAGGAGATCAGTCTGCCGGACAGCGTGACCGCGCCCATAGCGGAGGGGGACGCCATCGGCGAGGCAGTCTATAAGCTGAACGGAACCAGAATCGGCAGCGTGTCCATTCTGGCGGCAAAAGGGGTAGAGAAGGCGCAGTATAAAGACTACTACAAGAAGGTGTGGAGCCTGTATCTGATGAAAAAACAGAACAGAAGTTCACAGATTGCGGCGAAACAGGGGGTATGATACACTATATGGGTGGCTGAAAACGGCCACCCACAATTTACGCGTATATGTATGCGTTCCGGGTCTGCTTATGCATACATCGGGCAGGGAGGAATATGGCGGAAGGGATTTTGGCGGCTGCAGCCGTGGTAGTTTTCATCTTTCTGGCGGCGGCGGTACGTGACAGCAGCCGGTTTGTAAAGATTGACTACGAAATCAGATCAGATAAGATTACGAAGCCATGCAGGCTTGTGCTCCTTGCGGACTTACATAATAAGTCTTTCGGAAAGGAAAACAAAAAGCTGCTTGCCGCGATTGAAAAGATCGCGCCGGACGGGATTCTGGTGGCGGGGGACATGCTGACAGCCATAGGAGGCGCGGACTATAGTCATGCGCTTTCCCTGATGGAAAAGCTGTCTGCCGATTACAGGATTTATTACGGCATGGGCAACCATGAGTATCGACTGGGACTTTATCCCGACGATTATCCGGGGATGTATGAAGGATATATGTCCGGTCTGAGACGGGCGGGCATCGAACCGCTTATCAATGAGACGGCTTATCTGCCGGAGTGCAATATTGCCGTCTGCGGTGCGCAGATCGACAGGGCGTATTTCAGGCATTTCAGACGCAGGCCCATGGAGACGGACTATCTGCCAAAACTTTTGGGAACACCGGACAGGGGAAAATTTCAACTGCTGATTGCCCACAATCCGGTGTATTTTGACGCTTATGCAAGGTGGGGCGCGGATCTGGTAGTATCCGGGCATGTGCACGGAGGAATTATGAGACTGCCGGTTCTGGGCGGCGTGCTTTCACCGGCGCTGACCCTGTTTCCCAGGTATGACGGCGGTATGTTTCGGGAAAATGAAAGCACGATGATATTGAGCAGGGGGCTGAGCAGCCACACGCCTCCGGTCAGAATTTTTAATCCGGGCGAGCTGATTGTGATTGATCTTAAGCCGGGAAAGTAACACAGTGGAAATGATGGAGGTTAGAGGGGACAGGCTATGGCAATTCCTGTGAAACTTGAGGTGTTTGAGGGGCCGCTTGACTTGCTTTTGCACCTGATAGACAGAAATAAAGTGGATATTTACGATATACCCATTGTGGAGATCACCGAGCAGTATCTGGAGTATATCAGGCAGATGGAGACGGAGGATATGAACGTTATGAGCGAGTTTCTCGTTATGGCGGCCACTCTGATCGACATTAAGTGCCGGATGCTTCTGCCGAAAGAGGTGAACGAGGAAGGGGAGGAGGAAGACCCCCGGGCGGAGCTGGTGGAAAAACTGCTGGCATACAAGATGTGCAAGTATATGTCCTACGAGCTGCGTGACCGCATGGTGGACGCACAGAGAAATCTCTACAAGAAACCGACCCTGCCGGAGGAGGTGGCGCAGTACCGCCAACCGGTAGATTATGAGGAGCTGATCGGGGATATGACCCTGAACAAGCTCCACGAGATATTCAAACAGATGATGAAACGGCAGGAGGACAAGATCGACCCTGTCAGAAGCACGTTCGGAAAAATCGAGAAAGACGAGGTCGATCTGGATCTCAAGACCGCCTATGTGGAGGCATATGTGCGCAGTCACAAGACGTTTAGTTTCCGAAAACTGTTAGCGAAGCAGTCCGGTAAAATGGAGATCATCGTGACCTTTCTGGTGATACTGGAGATGATCAAGACAGGGCGGATCGGAATCGAGCAGGAGGACACCTTCTCGGATATTATTATTACGGCGCGGGATTATGCGGGCAGCGAACCGCTTCTGCTTACAAGCGTCAGCTAGGGAGATACGGATTAAGAGGGGATATGCATGGAAAAGAAGAAGGCAAAGGCAGTTTTGGAGGCAATTCTGTTCACCATGGGAGATTCGGTGGAAATTGACAGACTGGCGGCGGTGATAGAAGAGGATAAGGAGACTACGGTTAAGCTTCTGGAGGAAATGGCGGCGGATTACCAGAAAGCGGACCGGGGGATCGGTCTTACCACCTTCGACAATGCGGTACAGATGTGCACGAAGAGCGAGCTGTATGAGTATCTGATCAAAATTGCGAAAACCCCGAAAAAATTTGTGCTCACGGACACGATTCTGGAAACGCTGTCTATCATCGCGTACAAGCAGCCCATTACCAGACTGGAAATCGAGAAGGTGAGAGGCGTAAGCTGTGACCATGCGGTAAACCGTCTTCTGGAATTTGACCTGATTGCGGAGGTAGGCAGGCTGGACGCGCCGGGACGCCCGCTTCTATTTGGCACGACGGAACAGTTTCTGCGCAGTTTCGGGGTCAAATCCATAGAGGATCTGCCGGAGCTTTCGGCGGTGCAGATCGAAGAGTTTAAGCAGCAGGCAGAATCCGAAGTGGAGATGCAGCTCGATATTTAAATAAATTTACGAAAACAGGCTAACGAAATGAAATATTCGTACCGATATATAAAATGTAACTATATATAGGATATAGACAACACATTTCCCTTGAATGTTTCTGGAATCTGTATTTACCGGTATAACGGATGACTGCAAGGACGCGGATTTCGTCGGGGGGGGGAATGCTCTCAGTACAGACAAACATACTTGCGGCGAACGCAAGCAGAAACCTTGGCATGACCACGAAGGCGAAGGCCAAAGGTGCGGAAAAATTATCTTCTGGTTATCGCATCAACAGGGCGGCTGATGATGCGGCAGGTCTTTCTATTTCCGAAAAAATGAGAAGACAGATGCGCGGCCTGACACAGGCTGCGGCGAATGCACAGGACGGCATCTCCATGGTACAGATCGGAGAGGGCGCCCTGAATGAGGTGCATGATATGCTGCACCGCGCCAATGAGCTGGCGATCAAGGCGGCCACGGGTACGCTGCAGGATGTGGACCGCGGGATGATCGACGCGGAGATCCAGCAGCTTAAATCCGAGATCGACAGAGTTGCGAGAAACACCACATTTAATGAGATAGAGATTTTCCCGGAGAACGGCACATCGCCCATCGAATCAGGCTATGTGGAAATGAAAAATTACGATATTGTCTACGATCTGCGTGACGGGTCTCTCTCGGTAAACGAGGCGCAGGCCGGACCGGGAGCAGCGGGGGCGGGGCGGGCAAATGCCGCGGTTCAGGTTTCAAGCGGCAGTAAGCTTGCGGACATGATCGCCAACGATATCGTGCCAAACGCGGTTAAGCAGATCCTTGACACCTTTGATCCCCTTAAGACTGCGGTGGGGAATGATACCATCAAAATGTCTCTGGAGGTAGCCTATATCGACGGCAAAAACCATACATTAGCCTATGCATCTTTCCGGTATGGCAGCAGCGGCAAGCCCTTTTCTATGGGAATCCGTGTGGACGCGGCTGATTTTAAAGAGTCGGACGTGACCGGAAACAGCGACCGGATGGACGCCCTGAAATCGACGATGGCGCACGAATTGATGCATTCGGTGATGCAGTATACCCTGACGGACGGCATGAGCGGCCGCAGGGGTGAAAAATACCCCACATGGTTTGTGGAAGGTACGGCGCAGCTTGCGGGCGGCGGCTTTACCACCGGATGGAATGATACGCTTTCCTACTACGCGCAGTATCTGACAAGCGAGAATGACGCCAGTCATGATGCGGATTACGCAAACTATCTGAAGAAGTTCACCATGGGCGGCAGACCTTACGGACACGGTTATCTGGGTGTGGCCTATTTCGGTTATCTGGCAGGCGGCGGCAAGACTTCGGGAAAGGATCTTGACGCGACCATAACAGACGGTATGAACCTGATATTTGAGGATCTGTTAAAGGGACAGAAGCTGGACAGCGTTCTCAAAAACCGCGCGGGTATTAACACCGCTGAAATGAATCAGTTGTTTAAGACCGGAGATGCCGGCCTTACGGAGTTTGTCAGGAGATTGTCCTATGAATCCAGGGACGGTGCCGGATCGCTGATCGCGGGCGGTCTGGATAAAGGCGGTTCTTCGCTTTTAGGCACAGGATGGGATCCGAGCCAGCCGTTTCAGATTGACCCCTTTCAGGTCAGGGTGGATTACAGCGGCCCGTCGGGTACATGGCTGCAGGTGGGCGCAGAGGCGGGTACGCACATAGATGTCAATCTGTACCAGATGAATCACAAGGCCCTCGGGCTGGAAGATACCAATGTCAGAACCATAGAGGATGCGGAGCTGGCCATCGAGGGTATCAAGCGGTCGATTCAGTATGTCAGCAATGTGCGCAGCTATTATGGCGCGATCCAGAACCGGCTGGAGCATACCATAAATAATTTAAATAATATCACGGAAAACACGACGGCGGCAGAATCCCGCATCAGGGATACGGATATTGCAGGAGAGATGGTGGGCTATTCCAACAACCAGATTCTTTCTCAGGCAGGTTCCTCCATGCTGGCGCAGGCGAATCAGAGTTCCCAGATGATATTGAGTCTGCTCGGATAATACGCGGGAACGTCATTCTTTTCTAAAAGGAGCGGCACTATGGGAGAGGTTATGCATGTACAATGCGGCGCCTGCAAAGGAACGTGGCGCTGCGCTATGGGAAACGGTCTGGCGTATGCCGACAAGAAAAACATCATCGCGGCTTTCTGGGAGAAAGAGCGGGAACAGGTGGAAACGCTGCTTGCAAAGAGCGGGATTCCGGTCTGTGATTTTCGCTACGGCCTTGCAGTCTGTACGCACTGCCACAATGTGGTGAGCGTTCCCGCGCTCGGTCTTTCCGAGGATGACGAGCCTTATGTGGGGTTATGCCCCGTGTGCGGCAGGAAGACGCGGACCCTTTGCCGGGAAGAGGAGAACGTGGAAGCGTGGAGCAGGAAGACGGCGTGTCCGGTGTGCAAAAGCATGAAACTGGAGATCGTGGACAGCAGCTATTGGGACTGACTGCCTGCGGGGACGATATAAAACAAACAATGTCATATGAATGTATGTTATGCATATATATTAACGAACGAAAACTGTCAGGACGTGTGTATGCATTTCGGAAAATATATGACAAAAAAGAGTGGAAAACGGATATACTACAGGGTGGCTGCCATCATAACGGCGGCTGCCTTGTTTTGTGTGAGGGAGTATGCGGTTTCGCAGCATGTATCGCGCGTGTCGGCGCAGGAGACCGTTTCTGTTTCGCAGGTGTATGACGAGACGCGGGAGAATACGGCGGAGGAAGATCTGCAGCTCTATGCGCAGGCGGCTGTTCTCATGGATGCGGATTCCGGCCGGATTCTCTACGGAAAGAATGCCGGACAAAAGCTGCCGATGGCAAGCACCACCAAGATTCTGACCTGTATTCTCGCGCTGGAGTACGGCGATCCGGAGGCAGTTGTGGAGGTCTCTTCCTATGCGGCGGGGATGCCCAAGGTGAAGCTGTATGTGAAGTCCGGGGAGAAATATTATCTGCGGGATCTGCTGTATTCCCTGATGTTAGAATCCCACAACGATTCGGCGGTGGTGATCGCGGAGGCGGTGGGCGGCAGCGTGGAGAAGTTTGCGGCGATGATGAACCAGAAAGCGCGGGATATCGGTTGCTTTGACAGCTATTTCATCACACCGAACGGACTGGACGCGAAGGTGAACGAGAGCGGAAAGGTACACTCCACAACGGCGGCGGATCTGGCGAAAATTATGGCTTACTGCGTGACGGATTCCCCGGAAAAGGAGCGGTTTCTGGAGATTACCAGAACGCAGGGGTATGATTTTACGGACGCGGAGGGCAAAAGAAGTTTTCACTGCAACAACCACAACGCGTTTTTAGGTATGATGCAGGAGGCGCTTTCCGGAAAGACGGGATTTACCAATAACGCGGGCTACTGCTATGTGGGCGCGGTGGAGAGTGAGGGACGCATCTTTACGGTGGCGCTTTTAGCCTGCGGCTGGCCGAATAACCGGAGCTACAAATGGAGCGATATGAAGAAGCTGGCGGCTTACGGGATGGAGCGGTATCAGTACCGGGAGATCTACGAGGAACAGAGCTTTCCGGCGATTCCCGTCAGAAACGGCATAGCGGGAGAGCGGGGGACGCCCTTTGAGGAGGCGCAGGTTTCAGTCACCCTGCGGGCGGAGGAAAAGCATCTTTCCTGTCTCCTTTGCGAGACGGACCGGGTGGAGGTGAAAAGCCGTGTGGAACCCGTGCTCGATGCGCCTGTCGCCAAGGGAATGCAGGTGGGTACGGTTTCTTACTATTTAAATGGGGAACTGCTGAAAAGTTACGCCGTATGTACGGATTCCGCGGTGGAAGAACGCAGCTTTTTATGGATTCTCGGGTATCTCATAAAACTTGCATTTTTTTTGTAAAATCTGCTGGTCGTGGATTGGATTGTGTGCTATACTACTATCGTGTGCTATGTCATATTATGGCAAAGTGTTAATATTTATAATTATGATAAATGGAGGGCTGAAAAATGAGTACTACTTCTCAAGCGAGTCAAAGAATCAATGCTTTACTCGATGAAAACAGTTTCGTTGAGATCGGCGGTCTCGTGACAGCGAGAGCCACGGATTTCAATCTGAAACAGACTGAGACTCCGTCTGACGGTGTCGTGACCGGCTACGGTGTGATCGACGGCAATCTCGTGTATGTCTACAGTCAGGACGCTTCCGTGTTAAACGGTTCCGTGGGTGAGATGCACGCGAAGAAGATCGTGAACATCTACGAGCTTGCGATGAAGATGAGGGCGCCCGTGATCGGGCTGATCGACTCCGCGGGTCTTCGTCTGCAGGAAGCGACCGACGCTTTAAACGGTTTTGGCGAGATTTACAGGAGCCAGACTTTTGCCTCCGGTGTGATTCCGCAGATCACGGCTGTGTTCGGCAGCTGCGGCGGTGGACTTGCCCTGATTCCGGCCATGACCGATTTCGCGTTCATGGAGGAGAAGAAGGCGAAACTGTTTGTTAATTCCCCGAATGCGCTGGATGGAAATGAGATTTCCCGCTGCGACACCTCTGCCGCTGCGTTCCAGAGTGAGGAGACAGGCCTTGTGGATATGGCGGCGGACGAAGCGACGATCCTTGGCCAGATCAGACAGCTTGTATCGATTCTTCCCGCGAACAATTCCGACCTTGCGTGGTCTGACTGCACAGACGATTTGAACCGTGCCTGCGCACAGATTGAAAACTGTGTGGGCGATACGGCGATCGCTCTGTCCCAGATAGCGGACGACGGTCTTTTTGTGGAAGTGAAGCAGGATTATGCGAAAGATATGGTGGCAGGCTTTATCCGTCTGAACGGCGCTACCATCGGCGCGGTTGCCAACCGTACCGAAGTTTGTGATGAGAACGGTGAAGTAGTTGAAAAGTTTGACGCGGCAATCTCTCCCAATGGAGCGGAGAAGGCTGCGGAGTTTGTGAACTTCTGCGATGCGTTTGATATTCCGGTACTGACGCTTACCAATGTGACGGGATTTGCGGCAACCACCTGCTCCGAGAAGCGGATGGCGAAAGCGGCAGGCAGGCTTACATATGCCTTTGCCAACGCTACCGTTCCCAAGGTGAATGTGATTATCGGCAAGGCATACGGAAGCGCGTATGTAGCTATGAATTCCAAGGCAGTCGGCGCGGATATTACCATTGCGTGGCCTGATGCCCAGATCGGTATGATGGATGCGAAGCTGGCGGCGAAGATTATCTGCGACGGTCAGGGTGCGGAAGCCATCGAGACTTGCGCGAAAGAGTATGAGGCTCTGCAGAATCATGTGACCAGTGCGGCAAAGAGAGGCTATGTGGATCAGATCGTTGAGCCGGCAGATACCAGAAAGTATGTGATCGGTGCGTTCGAGATGCTTTCCTCCAAGACAGAGGGACGTCCCGAGAAGAAGCACGGCACCGTTTAAGGAGGCGTTATGAAAAAACTATTGGCAATATTAGGGATGATTACCTGTATGACCTGTCTTGCTGCGTGTGGTGAGGAGGAAGCGCCAAGCGGCCCCATCAGCGACGAGCAGGCATTACAGATCGGTACGACCATCGTTGATCAGATGAATTCGATCGTAAGTCAGGGCGCTATCGAGAAGTATGCAGATCAGCCCGCTCTCTACAACGGTTTTCTCGGCTGGGAGAGCGCACTGAAAGATATCGGCACCTACGAGGGTGTGAGCAGCGCCTCCGCAGCTTTCGTTGAAGATGAGGTGGCTATCACGGTTAACGTGCTTGGCTCCGCCCATGACGCGGACGTGGAAATCGTTCTTGACAACGCGCTCGCAACTTACATCGGAATCACCACCAACGTGCATTATACGCTGGGTGAGATTATGGTGAAAGCCGGTATGAATACTGTGATCGGTATGGGAACCGTGTTTGCGGTTTTGATTCTGATTAGTCTGATCATATACTGTTTTACTTTTATTTCAAAATTCGAATCGAAGAAGAAGCAGGAAGCGCCTGCTCCTGCGGCAGCTCCCGTGGTAGAGCAGATTGCGGCCAAGGAAGAACTTTCCGACGATACGGAGCTTGTGGCGGTTATCGCTGCAGCAATTGCAGCCTGTGAGGGCGCTGCGTCCACGGATGGTTTCGTGGTGAGATCTATCAGAAAATCTAATAAGAGCAAATGGCAGAATGCCTAAGAGTATAGGAGGATATGAAAATGAAGAATTATACAATTACCGTAAATGGCAGCGTATATGATGTAGTGGTAGAAGAGGGAGCGACAAGCGGCGCACCCGCAGCGGCGGCTCCGGCAGCGCCCAGAGCGGTTCCCAAGGCAGCGGCTCCGGCAGCAGCAGCGCCTGCGGCAGGCGGCGCAGCAGGCAGCGTGAAAATCGAGGCTGGTGCGGCAGGTAAAGTATTTAAGATCGAAGCGAACGTAGGTCAGGCAGTGAAGAAGGGCGATGCGGTCGTGATCGTAGAGGCAATGAAGATGGAGATTCCTGTAGTTGCGCCTCAGGACGGTACTGTAGCAAGCATTAATGTAGCGGTAGGCGATGCGGTAGAGGCCGGCGCATTACTGGCAACATTGAATTAATCGTCAGCGTTTGTCCGTGTGGACAGGCTGCTGTAACTAAAACTACAGGAGGTTAAGAACATGTATATAGTTGAGACGCTTAACAATCTGATACATCAGACCGCGTTCTTCAATCTGGAACCCGGCAACTATGCGATGATTGTGGTAGCTCTGGTATTCTTACTTTTGGCTATCAAGTTTGGATTTGAACCGCTCCTGCTTGTGCCGATTGCCTTTGGTATGCTGTTGGTAAACATTTACCCGGATATCATGGCGCCTTACGGTGAGGGCGGCGCAGGCGGCGGTCTGCTGTATTATTTCTACAAGCTGGATGAGTGGGCGATTCTGCCGTCCCTGATCTTTATGGGCGTCGGTGCCATGACGGACTTTGGCCCGCTCATTGCCAACCCGAAGAGCTTTCTTCTCGGTGCGGCGGCACAGTTTGGTATTTTCGCGGCTTACTTCGGCGCGATTGCGATGGGCTTTAACGATAAAGCGGCAGCGGCTATCTCCATCATCGGTGGTGCGGACGGCCCGACATCCATCTTTCTGGCAGGTAAGCTTGGCCAGACCACACTGATGGGACCTATCGCTGTGGCGGCTTATTCCTATATGGCGCTGGTGCCGATTATCCAGCCGCCGATTATGAAGCTTTTTACTACGGAGAAGGAAAGACAGATTAAGATGGGTCAGCTTCGTCCTGTCAGCAAACTGGAGAAGATTCTTTTCCCTATCGTTGTTACCATTGTTGTGTCCCTGATTCTGCCTACGACAGCTCCCCTTGTCGGTATGCTGATGTTAGGTAACCTGTTCAGAGAGAGCGGTGTGGTAAGACAGTTGACGGATACCGCTTCCAACGCTCTTATGTATATCGTGGTTATCATCCTTGGTACTTCCGTAGGCGCGACCACAAGTGCGGAGGCATTCCTGAACTGGGATACCATCAAGATTGTTGTATTAGGTCTGGCAGCGTTTATTTTCGGTACGGCGGCCGGTGTGCTTTTCGGCAAGCTGATGTGCGTACTTACCAAGGGCAAGGTGAATCCGCTGATCGGTTCCGCAGGCGTTTCCGCAGTGCCTATGGCAGCCAGAGTGTCGCAGAAAGTCGGTGCGGAGGCTGATCCCACGAACTTCCTGCTGATGCACGCGATGGGTCCTAACGTGGCGGGCGTTATCGGTACGGCTGTAGCGGCAGGTACCTTTATGGCAGTATTCGGCGTATTCTGATATATCACAGGAGAGCTTAGTAATCATCAAGTATAGAGAGAAAGGAATGAAAAATAATGGCAGAACAGATTAAAAAGCCGGTTGGAATCATGGAAACCGTTCTTCGTGACGCACATCAGTCTCTGATTGCGACCAGAATGTCTACCGAGAAAATGCTTCCGATCGTGGATAAAATGGATAAAGTCGGCTACCATGCAGTAGAGTGCTGGGGCGGCGCGACCTTTGACGCATCTCTTCGTTTCCTGAAAGAGGATCCGTGGGAGAGACTGAGAAAGCTGAGAGACGGCTTTAAGAATACCAAGCTGCAGATGTTATTCAGAGGCCAGAACATTTTGGGTTACAGACCTTACGCGGATGATGTGGTTTACGCGTTTGTTGAGAAATCCATTGCAAACGGTATCGACGTGATCAGAATTTTTGACTGTCTGAACGATATTCGTAACCTGCAGGCGGCGGTAGACGCTACCAACAAAATTAAAAAGCAGGAAGGCAGAGGACAGTCGCAGATCGCTCTTTCCTACACGCTTGGCGATGCCTATACATTAGAGTACTGGGCGGATATGGCGAAGAAGATTGAAGAGATGGGTGCAGATTCCATCTGTATCAAGGATATGGCAGGTCTTCTTGTTCCTTACCGTGCAGCGGAGCTTGTAAAGACGTTAAAGGAGAGCACGAAGCTTCCGATCCAGCTTCATACGCACTATACGTCCGGTGTGGCGTCCATGACCTATCTGAAAGCAGTAGAGGCTGGCGTGGATGTCATCGACTGTGCGATTTCTCCGTTTGCACTTGGTACTTCCCAGCCTGCTACGGAGGTTATGGTGGAGACCTTTAAGGGCACGGAGTACGATACCGGATATGATCAGGAAGTGCTGGCGGAGATCGCAGATTACTTCCGTCCTTACCGTGAGGAATGTATCGAATCCGGTCTGATGAGCACGAAGGTTCTCGGCGTTAACATCAATACATTGCGCTATCAGGTTCCCGGCGGTATGCTGTCTAACATGGTAAGCCAGTTGAAAGAGCAGAAGGCAGAAGATAAATATCAGGATGTGCTGGAGGAAATTCCCAGAGTTCGTAAGGACTGTGGCGAGCCGCCGCTTGTTACGCCTTCTTCACAGATTGTCGGCACGCAGGCTGTATTTAATGTGCTGATGGGCGAGAGATATAAGATGGCTACAGGAGAGTTTAAGGACTTGCTCCGTGGTAATTACGGCCAGACGGTGAAACCTATGAGTCAGGAAGTAATCGACAAGGTTATTCCCGGCGAGAAGCGTTCTACCGCACGTTCCGCTGAGGCGACCGGTCACGTTGAGCCGGAGCTTGCAGGTTTGGAAGCGGAAATGAAAGAATGGAAACAGCAGGATGAGGACGTACTGTCCTACGCGCTGTTCCCGCAGGTGGCAATCGACTTCTTCAAGTACCGTCAGGCACAGCAGGAGAAGGTAGATATGACGCAGGCTGATACGAAGAACGGGGCATACCCGGTTTAAGAGCAAAGCGTGAGCCTGAGCAGATATAAAAAAGTGATCCCGGAAGTTTACTTCCAGGGGGTCACTTTTTTTATGTCCGTTGGGCGTGAGATTCAAACTTTTTTGCTTGTTGCGGCTGGCGTTATGTACTATAATAGAAATAATATGGTTTTGTCACTTGTGTTCCGGTTTCATCACAGAAAGGAATACCTCTTATGTTTCATCGAATTTTGACAGTTACACTGGCAGTCTTACTTGCCTTTGAAAGCCCCATGACGGCTTACGCTGCCCGGATAAATCCTGTTCCGGTCGTGGAGAGCGCTGACAGGACAAGCTCTGATACAGCGGAGTTTGAAGACAGCGGCGAAATTCCGGGGAATGGGTCAGTCAGTCTTTTGACAGGGAAGGCGGATCAACAGCCGGAAAACCCTGATACGGGAGACGAAGGTACGCAGAAACCGGAAAACCCTGATACGGGAGACGAAGGCACGCAGAAACCGGAAAACCCCGACACGGGAGACGAAGGCACGCAGAAACCGGAAAACCCTGATACGGGAGACGATGGTTCACAGGAGCCGGAGAATCCTGACACGGGAGACGATGGCTCACAGGAGCCGGAAGATCCCGACACGGAGGATGAGGGTTTACAGAAGCCGGAAGAAGAGAATCCACAGGAGCCGGAGAATCCGGATAGGGAGGAAATGCCGGAGGAAGAGGTTCCTCCTGTAAATAAGGAACCGGAAGAGGTCACCGTTTCAGGGAACAGCGTATCGTCAGAAGCGGCTTTTTCTGTGCTTACTGATGAGGTGCCGGCGCTTGATTTCGCTGCTGCCTCCAAAGATGGTGTGCAGATTACCCTGCCTCCAAGCCCGGATGAAGACAACTATGTCTGGTATTCTTTCACTGCCCCAGACGCCGGAAGGTATGCCTTTTACTCACAGGAAAAATTTTCAAACGCAGTTCATTTTGAGCTTTATGCAAAACCGGATCAAGAAGCCGTTTTAGAGAGCATGTCCTATTCGCCTCCTGCTATTTGCACAAATACCGGCTATATGGAAAAGGGAGAAACGATCTATCTTGGAACTTATACCACCAAAAGAGACGGCAGTCTGACATATACCCTGTATGCAGCCTATCAGACGGAAATTACGAAAAACAGTGACGGAAGCTACACGATAGCGCTGCCAGACGAAGATTCGGTAACCATTCAGGTGAGAACGGGAAAATGGCATTATCAGTTGGAGGTGGTGGAGCCATCCAAGTGGTCGTATCGTCTGTCGCCCATTGTCTGCCCGTCAGACCACTCGAAAGAGGATGCATATGATACAAGACGGGACTATAACCTGATTACAGACAGGAAAGGACGGAAAGCAAGCTTTGACAGGCTTTCTCCGGGAATGTATGATACAGCGTTCATGGTTACCGCTGCCTCATCGACTTACCCGTTTGTTATGCTGCTTACCGGCATGGACCCCTTTGTCATAGAGGGGGACAACAGTCAGGATTATGTGTATGTGCATAATGTCATTTGTGAGAAACAGTCGATATCGCTTGATCTGGAGCTGCTTTTGTATGACAGAAATAAACTGCTCTGCCAGTATCAGCCGGCAGATGAACCGGAAACGCAGTCGTCCAGAGTGGTGATTCAAAACTGGAATACTTATGTTTTTAATGGGCTGCAAGCCGGGACGGCATATCGGTTTTCATTTTATGACGAGACAAGCCACAGATTAGTAATGACGCTGGTTTACAGTACAAAGGAGCCAGAACTTACTATTGATGCTGCCTCGGCGGAGATTTCCCAGGATTTCTCGACGCTGACAGTGAGGGCAAAGACGGACTACGAAATACAGGAAGGGTCTGGTTCTATGGCCTGCCGTATGACGGATTCTATGGGGCGGGAGCATGTCATTGCGAAGGGATTCAAAAGAAGCGATAAGGATTCCAACGGATATTATTCGGTGGATTTTGACACGGCCGATCACGGATTCTTTTTGCAACCTGGGGCTGTCTATTCGCTGCAGATCAGTATGGCGTTTGCGATGGACAAAGTGAGCTCGGCGCGAAAGACGATTACATGCCGTGCGCCGGACAAGGCGTCTCTGGATGCAGGAAATATCAATTTTCAGGTGAAACAGACTGCGGCGGGCGAAAACGGGAGTCCGCAGGTGGGATTTACCGTGTCTGTTCCGGGGCTTCAGGGAACCAGAGGCGTAGTTGTATTTTATCGTGCGGTAGGGAGTGCGCTGAAATACAGCAGCAGCTATTTCACGCTGGAAGCGGGGAGAGGAGCGTATACAGCCAGCCTGCCAATAGCGAGTCGGGGCACGGACTATGAGTTTATACTGGCCGTGGGCGGAACGACCAAAAAGGTAGTGTGCAGCATTGAGAATGATCGCGGCGTGCAGCTTCGGAGGGTGAAAACGACAACAGATGAAGTGGGAGCCTTCTATTTCGTGCGCACTTATCAGCTGACCGGGGACAAGCTGGCAGGTACCTATTATCTGCAGGCACAGGTATATTCTTCTTTGGGCAGGTATGTAAATTCAGGGGTAAAGGTGCGGCTGGAGAAGGAAAACGGGTATCAGGCAACGATTTCGAGCGCAGCCATCGGCTGTGTGCTGGAGCCGGATATCGAATACCACGTGCGCTGGCTGGTAGGAAACTCTGAGAACGTAGTCGACAACAATGAATATCTGCAGGCAGTGGCCTATGAGGATCTGCATACCACTAAGCCGAAGCTGAAACTGGAGAGGCTGGACGGTTCCCATAATTACCAGAGATATCAGGTGACCCTTGAAGGGAGGGATAAAGCCGTTTTGGAGAAGACCGGTGTGGGCGTAAACTTAAGCCAGTGCATACGGGAAAAGGGCTCACAGAATTTGATGGAAAGCAGTTGGGATTTAGGCCTGTCGTTTTTCAACGGATATAAAGATACGACCATGTACAACTGGCTGAAGCCGGACACGGAGTACGAGTTTTCCCTGCGCGACAGCAGTGAGGAGAAAGTTTATGCAACGGATGTTTTCCGGACGGCGAAGGATAAAAGAACTGTGACGGTCACAGAGACGGAAATTTATTTGAGGGATGTGGTGGTGCACTATGCCCTGTCCGGATTTAATCAGTATTCGAAAGATTATGTGATCTGCTATTACAGGCCGGCAGGCATTAACGGGGTATGGAAGTCGGTAAACGGTTATCCTGCAACGAAGGATGGCAGTTTTAGACTGTCAGGGCTGAAAATAAATACGGCTTATGAGTATGTGATTGGCATTGGCAAGGAGTATGAGGCGCAGAAGTATCTTACGAATACGGTGAGGAACACCGTTACTACCAAAGCCGATACGCGCCGTATAGAGGTCGACGTCAAGTCTAAAATGACATCGGCGAAAATCAGATGCCATATGTTCAATATGGGAGTGGCCAGTTATAATACTGTTTGTTTTTATTACCGTGAGAAGGGGCAGGAGCAGTGGGAGCAGACAGAAAAAGGGTATTCATCAAACGAGGGTATACTGACCCTTTCGCCGGATCACTTAAAGGAAGATACGGTCTATGAGTATCGGACCGGATTTAGGAGTCATATTTTCAATTCGAAAGATCTGGAGTGCGTCGTGGAGGGTGAATTTCGCACGGCGGCGGATCGGCGGACAGTGGAAATAGTGCCGGCGGTAAGAATCTATTCCGCGACAATCGGTTATACACTGAGCAGTATGGAGGGCGCGGACGACGGATATCTTCTGGGCTGGTTCAGAAAGGCTTCCGAGGAGGGAGATACCGCGTGGAAAAAGGTATATACAGTCAGAACCGGTGAAAAACCGATGGAAGATACGTTTATGCTCGGAGATCTGGAGGAGAAGACTGACTACGAGCTATGCATGGGATTTGGCACCGGTGAAAACACATCACCGGATGAGTTAAAACGTCAAAATACAATCGTCTTTACGACTATGGAAGACGGCCGCAGCTTGTCTGAGGCGGAGGCTTTAGTCGATGATGTGAATGTGACTCTGCGGGTGCGGTTTTCCGGTAATGTGGAGAATCATGTCTCTTATCTGCACTTTTTCTGCAAGGCAAAGGAAGAGAAAGCCTGGAAAAAGGCCGGCCGCGTGGTAAATCTGAGCGGTGTGGAGGAGGAGACCGCCGCGGTGACGGTGAATATGGATGATCTCAAAAAGGAGACGGAGTATGAGTTTGCGGCGGTTCTGACCGATGATATCACATGCGGGAAACCGGAGGATGTGACCAGAGACGCTTATAAGGCTTTCTGCAGTTTTACGACACCTGAGGCGGAGAAGCCGGAGAAACTTATCATATCGCAGGAACAATTGTATTTAAACGCGAATCAGATCTATCAAAGGGAGAAAGGCTACGGCTATGAAAATCTGAAAGTGCAGTGGGAGCCGCTTGCAGCTTCTCCGGATCTGGTATGGGAGAGCAGCGACAAGGCGGTTGCCGCAGTGACGGCGGATGGCAGGGTATCTGCTGTGGCGGCGGGAACTGCGACGATCACCGCTTCGTCCGCTTACGCGCCGGAGGTCTCCGTCTCCTGCGAAGTGACGGTGGGGCATTACCAGATTGGCAAAAGGGGTGCGGACGGCAGCGCATTTCCTGTGGAGGGAGCGAGGCTGAATGCGGCAAGGGGAGACTCCTGCGAGGGATTTGTTTTATGCGACACGACGGGGCAAAATCCTGTGGAAGTTTCTGCAAAGGTCAGCTCCGGCAATGAGACCGTTGCATGCTGGGTGGACGGTGTGATTGAGACAAAGAGGGCCGGGGAGACCAGACTGGTATTCACATCAAAGACGGATCAGGTGAAAGCCTTTTTGACCGTTTCCGTACAGCCTGCTGCAGGCAAGGGATTTGCAATTACGGGATTCCGCCCATACAGATCTGCTTATCCGGCAGTTCAGGAGACGGCGAAGGATGAGGCCGGACGCGACCAGTATACCCTGGCTTATCCGGGGGGTGTCATGTACTATACGGCGTTGGGGGAGACTATGCCTTCCAGACCCGGGTTTGACAGTGGTGATTTCAACTGGAGCATCGACGATACAGAAGTGGCGACAGTGAACGAGGAGGGAAAAATTACACCTCACAAGGCGGGTGACGTCCTGCTTCGTGTGGAGCCGAAGAATACGGACGACACGGCGCTGTATCAGATGCAGGCCTGTGAAGTGGCGCTGCACTTCAAGAACCTGCCGGCCACTGGTCAGGGAATGCCATATGCGCTGGAAAATACGCATAAAAAGCTGAGTGATGTGAAATTACCAGATGGCTGGGAAGGATGGAAATGGAAATACCCGGATACGCCCATTTTGATTAACGGGGAGAATACGGAGGCGTATCTCTTTGAGGTTTTTTATGAGGGAGAACAGTATTACCCGCAGGAAACAAGTATTTGCGTCCGGATCGGCAGGGTGACCGGACTTTCAGCCTATGAGGCGGATGGAGAAAACCACAATCATGTGCTCGAGGTGGGGCATGTGGACGAGGAGGGAAATCCGTCGGAAGGATCTGATTCCCTGACGATGTGCGTGGAGGCCCTTTTTGGTGGAAGTATCATGTGTGATACGACAAGGAACTATACATGGATGGAAATAAATGCGCCTGCGGGAGTCATTCTGAAAAAGGTGGAGAAACCGAATTATGGCTACAGGCAGCATTATACAGTGACGGCGGTGAAGAAGGGGAATTACACCCTGAAACCGGTTCTTAAGGTGATGGATCCCAAGACAAAGCGGGAGAAGATTTTGGCGAAGACCAGCTTTAAGATTCAGGCTGTGGAGGAAAAACAGGCGTATATTACGATTACGCCGGAGGAGACGACAGGCGTCTCTAAAGATAATGGACGCATTGTGATAAACTACAGTGGGAGTGTGAAGACGTTCCGTATTCAGGCGGCGCTTCTTGACAGAAACGAAGAGGAGGAGGCAGCGTTTGAAAAGGTAAAGGTGAGCTGGAGCGTTTCGGACAAAAAGGTGGCTGCGGTGAAGACATCCGGGGATACCCACACAGCAGAGATTAAGGTTGTCGGAGATGGGCATACGATCCTGACGGCCAGGGTGAAAGATAAGGCGGGCCATACGGCCACAGCGCAGATCGAGATCCGAAATCTCGCGCCCAGAGTGAATGTTTCCAGGGTAACGGTAAATCCGGCCTATGATTTTGAAAGTGATGAGGGAAAACGGCTTGCCAGTGAAAACGGCGGGGCGGTGGAATTCGTTCCTGTCTATGGGGTTGTAAAATATGTTAATATCTGCCTTTGGAGGAAAGACAAAAAGACGCTTGAGACCGATCTGGAGCTGACAGAGTATGAGGAAGGCGGAAAATACTGCTATCTGGTCTGTCCGACAGATTTGACGGAGGAAAAGACCTATGACTGTTATATTGGTGTGACTGCTCCCGGCATCTTATCGGAACCTTTTTTCCATCCGCTCAAGGTGACTGTGAAAACAAAAACGCCGCAGGTAACAGTGAAATCCGTGAGACCGGCAAATCTGTTTTACCGCACGGATCCTGCTTCCGTAGATATCACGACGACGCAGAAGGGTGTTGCAATCGAAACCGTCAGGTGGACTGACAGCGCAGAGGGGGAGGACAACGGTTTTTCCACCGTGCCGTCTGCATATGCCTTTGATACGGTGAAGAAAGGAAAGAACGCAGAGCGTCTGTATTTTGCACAGAAGAACATCCGGCTTAAGGACAATAAAAAACCGGCGGAAACGGGGATTGTATCAGGCAAAATTAAAATAAAGTATCATGGCTACACAGAGGCGGTTGAGAAGCCGGTTTCTCTCAAATGGAGTTATAAAAAACCGGTGATTGCCGTGCAGGAGAAGCAGGCTACCCTGATTCCTGCATTGGAGAGCCATGCCGCCGGCAGCTTTAAGCTGTACAACAATACGGAGAAGCAGGAGTTTCGTTATGCCGGTAACGGCTTTACCGGGGAATACGATCCGCGGATCTGTTACACGGAACTGACATTCCGGAACAGGGATGTGAAAAAAAGCGGTGACACAGGCTATATCTATACAGGGTGTAAAACGAGTGGCAGCGAAAAACTGACCATGACGGTTGTCTCCGATTACTGGCGGGAACCTCTGACTGCCGTGCACACCATAAAGTTTGCGAACCCGACGCCTGGTCTGACGAAGACAAAACTGGTGATGAACACAAGGTATGTGGGAGAGGCATATACAGATATCGTGCTGAAAAATGCCTATAATGTGTCTCTTTCCTGCGAGGATATCGTTATTGAAGGTAAAAATGCGAAATCACAGGCGTTATTGGATGAGGATCTTCTGGAGATGAAACAGGAGAGCAAGGGAAGCGGCCGTATCGTGGTGAGGACAAACAGGGCGCAGACCATGAGACAGGATGCGATCAAAAACGGGACCTATGATTTTAAGGTAACGCCCTGCTTTCTGGACGCTTCCGGAAACCGCGTAGAGGGGAGAACGCTCACCTTAAAGATTCAGGCGACAGACAAGGCAGCTACTGCGAAGATGAAGCTGTCGGGCGGTCTGGATCTGGCAAAGGCTCCGAAGTTTAGTGAAAATTGTGTGGAAATCAGAACCACCGTGCAGAACGTGGGAGACCATTACATCTACGACAATAGTAGCGGTTTTTCATTGACAGGGGAGTACAGCGAATATTTTAAGCTCTACTATCTGAGGAGTCAGCCCGGTCTGTACCGCATAAGAGTGAATGAGAAAAATGAAAGCAGGCTGAAGGCAGGACAACGCTACCGGCTGGCACTTCGCTACACGATTAAGCTGGAGAACGGGGACACCATCAAAGTACAGACACCGGCCTTTACGGTCCGGCCCAGACAGTCCGTGCCGAAGGTGACGGTGTACGGCGGCGGCCAGACGCTTTTTGCAGGAAATGACGGGCTGGTCAGAAGCTGTGGATTTGCGCTGCCTGACGGAATGGGTTACCGGATCAAAGCGCTTTCCGGCGGATCAGACTGCAACAGGGACGGGAAGGAAGATATCACGGTGCGCTGGCTAAAGGATGAATCCGAAGATCATTACGCGGCGGCGGAACTTGTGCTTACAGACAGGGACGGCGCGCTTACGGTGAGCGGCATGAAAGGAAAAACGTATACGGTTCCCGTCACCATAACGCTGGTGGGCAGAGACGGCATGACTAAGGATGTGAAGACGCGCATTAAAGTTACGGTTCGCCGTTGACGGCAGTATTCTATAGTAACAGTTCAGTCTGGCATATGGCTTTTTCTGTAAAAAGACTTGACGGAGGTTACATAATATATTATAATAACATACGTTACCAAAAGAAGCTGTAAAAGCTGCAAAAGAGTGAGAGAGGGACATTCTTATGGCAAGAAAAGAGACGATCACAAAAAACGACATATTAAACGCTGCCTTCGAGATGGCGCGGACGGAAGGTTTCGCGCAGGTCAGCGCCAGAACACTGGCGGCGAAGGCGGGCTGTTCCACCCAGCCGATTTTCCGGGTTTATAAAAATATGGAGGAGCTGGGGGATGATCTCTTTGTGAAGGCGATGGAATTTTTCAGTGTTTATTACGAGGAATTTCCGAAGCTGAACAATACGCCCTTTGTCAATCTGGGACTTGCCTATATCCGCTTTTCTCAGGAGGAGCAGAATTTATTCCGTCTGTTATTTTTGTCGGAGAACCGCCATGGAAAAAGTCTCTACGATATGCTGAACGGTAAAAACGGCGCGGTGGTGCGTGAAATTAACAGTGCGAAAATTTTCGGCTGTAAGGATCCAAGCGGTATGTTCATGAAGATGTGGATTTTTATTCACGGCGCGGCATGTATGACCCTGACAGGAGATTATGATCTGCAGGAGGAGGACACCGTCAAACTTTTGGAGGAGTCCTACCATGCTTTCAAAAATGTGTAAGAAGCGGTATTCTCTGTATGAATCGGAACTTCTGATAGAAGGGTTTGGCTATGGCGATTGAGAATCGGTATGATATCATAACCAGAATCAATGAATATTACGGCAAGATGAGCAAGGGGCAGAAGGCGATCTCGGCTTTTATTTATGACCACTACGATCAGGCGGTGTTTATGACCGCGGCGAAGCTGGGCGATACGGTTGGAGTCAGCGAGTCCACGGTGGTGCGCTATGCCATGTTCATCGGCTACGACGGATATCCGGAATTTCAGAGAGATCTGGAGTACTGGGTGCAGAATAAGATCAATTCCGTGCAGAAAATCGGGGCGAAGTACGGTAAGAGCAGCCAGTCGGAGATCTTAAATTCTGTTTTGCAGGCGGATATCGAGAAAATACAGGATACGATACACAATCTGGATCCGACGGCTTTTGAGACGGCGGTGGATATCATTCTCTCGGCGAAGACAGTCTATATCATGGGGGTCAGGAGCTGTGAGCCGCTGGCGGATTTTTTGCAGTTTTATTTAAATATGGTACGGGGGAATGTGGTGCTCCTCCGTACCACAAGCGTTTCGGAAACCTTTGAGCAGATGATCCGCATTGACGAGCAGGATGCTTTCGTGGGCATCAGCTTTCCGCGGTATTCCATGAGAACCTTAAAGGCGATGGAGTTTGCGAACGACAGAAATGCCAAAGTGATCGCTGTGACGGATTCGGTGCATTCCCCGATGAACCTCTATTCTTCCTGTAATCTTTTTGCCAGAAGCGATATGGTTTCCATCGTGGATTCCCTGGTGGCGCCCCTTAGCATGATCAACGCGCTTGTGGTGGCGATGTGCTTAAAGCAGCCGGAGGAAGTGAAGGAGAATTTGAAGAATCTGGAAGAGGCCTGGAATAATTATCAGGTTTACCTGAATGATGAGATTAACTTTATAGATGAGGAGCCGATGTTAAATTATCCGCTCCGGAAAAGATCGGAAAAAGAACGATGAATATGGACAGGAATCAGGCGGTCGTGATCGGCGGCGGCGCTGCGGGGATGATGGCGGCGGCTGCGGCTGCAAAAAACGGGCGCCATGTTATTTTATTAGAGAAAAATGAAAAGCTTGGCAAAAAGATTTATATTACAGGCAAGGGACGCTGTAATGTGACCAATGCCTGTGAGCGGGACAAGTTTTTTGAAAATATTGTGAGCAATCCGAAGTTTCTCTACAGCGCCTACCACAAATTTGATAACAAGTGTTTGGAAAAGTTTTTGGAAGATAACGGGTGTCACTTAAAGGAAGAGCGCGGAGAGAGGGTGTTTCCTGTTTCGGATCACGCGTCGGATGTGACGGCGGCCTTCGAGCGGTTTCTCAGGCAAAACGGGGTACAGGTGCGGCTGCACAGCGAGGTGAAGAAGATTGAGACAGACGGCGAAAAAATAACAGGTGTATTACTTTCGGATGGAAGCACGATTCCGGCGGAATGCGTGATTGTGGCGACGGGAGGTCTGTCCTACCAGAGTACAGGCTCTACCGGGGACGGACACCGCATGGCGCAGGCGCTTGGGCATAAGGTGACGGAATGTGTGCCGGCGCTTGTATCTCTGGAAACGGAAGAGGACTGGTGTAAAAAATTACAGGGGTTATCTCTTAAGAACGTGTCCCTGACCATGAGCAGCGGCAAGAAGAAGCTGTATCAGGGATTCGGTGAGATGCTGTTTACCCACTACGGGGTGAGCGGGCCGTTGGTTCTGTCTGCCAGCAGCTTTTACGGGAAAAAGAAGGGCGCCGAAAAGGCGGTTCTGACAATTGACTTAAAGCCTGCGCTTTCGGAGGAGCAGCTTGATAAAAGAATTTTGAGGGACTTTGAGGAAAACAGGAACCGGCAGTTTAAAAATGCGCTGGGCGGACTCTATCCGGCGAAGCTGATTTCTGTTATGATAGAGAGGTCGGGCATCGATCCGGAGAAGAAGGTGCATGAGGTAACCAGACAGGAAAGACGGCGGCTGGCGGAGCTGACAAAGGCTTTTACCCTGCAGGTGCGCGGGAAAAGGGGATTTGAGGAGGCAGTGATCACGCAGGGCGGTGTGTCGGTGAAGGAAGTCAATCCTTCCACAATGGAATCCAGACTGGTACGCGGACTTTATTTTGCCGGAGAGGTGCTGGATCTGGACGGTCTGACGGGAGGATTTAATTTGCAGATCGCCTGGTCTACGGGATATCTGGCAGGGATCAGTGCCACAGAAGCGGAAGGAGAAAAATAACACATGGGATTTAATATTGCAATCGACGGACCCGCAGGAGCGGGCAAGAGTACAATCGCAAAGATGATAGCGGCGAAGCTGGGATATATTTATGTGGACACGGGCGCCATGTACCGGGCGATGGCGTTGTATCTGCTGCGGGAGAATGCGGCGCCGGAACAGATAGACGGGATATGTCAGGGGGCGGATATCACCATCGGCTATGAGAACGGCGAACAGGTGGTGTACTTAAACGGAGAAAACGTAAACGCCTATATCCGCACGGAGGAGGTCGGCAGGATGGCCTCTGTCAGCAGCCCGAATCCCCGGGTGAGAAAAAAGCTGACGCAGTTGCAGCAGAAGCTGGCGGCGGATACGGACGTGGTGATGGACGGGCGTGATATCGGGACGTGCGTGCTGCCTGACGCGCAGGTGAAGGTGTATCTGACGGCAGACAGCCATGAGCGGGCAATGCGCCGCTATAAAGAGCTTACGGCAAAGGGCGAAAGCTGTGATTTAGAGACCATCGAGAAGGATATTATCGAGCGCGACAGGCAGGACATGACCAGAGAGATTTCTCCCTTAAAGCAGGCGGAGGACGCGGTACTGATTGATTCCTCCCACATGACGGTGGAAGAGGTGGCGGACGCTGTCATCGCACTCTGCCAGAGCGGGAAGCAGCTGTAAAAGGCGGCTTGTTATGGGTAGGATGCCGGAAGTTTTTGCACAGGAGAATGCGGGATGGCGGCATTTTCCGCATGAGGGAGGACATTCATGGAAGTCATTCTTGCGAAACACGCAGGGTTTTGTTTCGGGGTACAGCGGGCGGTGGACACTGTTTATCAGCAGATAGAGCAGAGTGAAAAAGAGGGGCGGCCGATCTATACCTTCGGACCGATCATACATAATGAGGAAGTGGTGGACGATCTGCAAAGACGGGGTGTGCGCGTGCTGGATTCTCTCGCGGATGCGGGGGAAGTGCCCGAAGAGGAGCGGGGTACGGTGATCATCCGTTCCCACGGGGTGGAAAAAATTGTCTGTGAAAGCCTGAAAGAACTCGGATTTGAGGTGGTGGACGCCACCTGTCCCTTTGTGAAACGGATTCATAATATCGTGGAGAAGGAGAGCGCGGCGGGCAAAAGCATCGTGATTGTCGGGAACGCGGGACACCCGGAAGTGGAGGGAATCAAGGGATGGTCAGAGTCCCCCACATATATCGTCGGGTCTGCGGAAGAGGCCGAAAATCTGGCGTGCGGGCCGGAGGAAAAGCTGTGCATCGTTTCTCAAACGACATATAACTACAAGAAATTTCAATATGTGGTTGAAATTTTTGCGCAAAGAGGTTACAATGGTAGTGTTGTGAATACTGTATGTAACGCTACGGAAGTGCGACAGGCCGAGGCCAGAGAACTCGCGGCACGGGTTGATGTGATGATCGTAATAGGTGGGAATCATAGCTCTAATACAAGAAAGCTCTATGAGATCTGCAGGCAGGAGTGTGAAATGACCTACTATATACAGACACTCGCCGACTTGCATTTGAGGTTACCTGAATCTGTCCGACTGGTGGGTATTACAGCAGGGGCTTCGACCCCAAACAATATAATCGAGGAGGTTCAAAATTATGTCAGAATTAACTTTTGAACAAATGTTAGAGGAGTCATTAAAGACAATACACACAGGAGAGGTTGTTGAAGGTACCGTTATCGATGTAAAGCCGGAAGAGATTATTCTCAACATCGGATATAAGTCAGATGGCGTTTTGACTAGAAATGAATATACAAACGAACCCAATGTAGATTTGACAACCATTGCAAAGCCCGGAGACACCATGGAGGTGAAGGTGCTCAAGGTAAACGACGGTGAGGGACAGGTTCTCCTCACATACAAGCGTCTTGCGGCTGACAGAGGGAACAAGCGCATTGAGGAGGCTTACGAGAACAGAGAAGTGCTCACGGCTAAGGTGGCACAGGTACTGGACGGCGGTTTGAGCGTTGTTGTGGAGGAAGTGAGAATCTTTATCCCGGCAAGTCTCGTATCCGATACTTATGAGAAAGATCTGAACAAGTACGCGGGTCAGGAGATCAAGTTCGTGATCAGCGAGTACAATCCTAAGAGAAGAAGATATATCGGCGACAGAAAGCAGTTGATCCTTGAGGAGAAGGCAGAAATGCAGAAGAAGCTCTTCGAGACGATTAAGATCGGCGATACCGTGGAAGGCACAGTTAAGAATGTGACCGATTTCGGCGCATTTATTGATCTGGGCGGCTGCGACGGTCTGCTTCACATTTCTGAGATGTCCTGGGGCAGAGTGGAGAATCCCAAGAAGGTATTTAAGGTTGGCGATGTGGTGAAGGTGCTGATTAAGGATATCTCCGGCACGAAGATTGCGTTAAGCCTTAAGTTTGAGGATCAGAATCCCTGGAAGGATGCGGCAAGCAAGTACGCGGTGGGCACAGAAGTGACCGGTAAGGTAGCGCGTATGACCGATTTTGGCGCATTTATCGAGTTGGAGCCGGGCATTGACGCCCTGCTTCATGTGTCCCAGATCTCCAAGGAACATATTGACAAGCCCTCCGATGTACTTAAGAGCGGTGAGGAAGTGACCGCGAAAGTTGTTGATTTCAACGAGGCGGACAAGAAGATCAGCCTGAGCATTAAGGCGATGTTCGCGCCGGAGCCTAAGGCTGAGAAAGTGGAAGATGAAGACGTTGTATCTGTAGATATCGACGCGGTGATCGCGGAGGAGAACGAAAACGCAGAGTAGACGTTTTAGAGGATTGCATTTTTAAAGGCTTCAATATCATAACAAATAAGGGCGGTGGGAATCCATGGCATATGACTATGAATACTTTAAGAAAGCGGTTTATGACCTTACGAAAATTGACTTGAATGCTTACAAGGAAAAGCAGATGAAGCGCCGGATCGATACGTTGATCTCCAAGAACAAGGTAGTCGGATATGACAATTACATTTCCGTGCTTAAGAGCGACAATGCCAGATTTGAGGAGTTTGTCAATTATCTGACCATTAACGTGTCTGAGTTTTACAGAAACGTGGATCAGTGGCAGCTTTTGGACAAAGATATTTTCCCGGAGCTGATTCAGCGTTACGGTAAGAATCTAAAGATATGGAGTGCGGCATGTTCAACGGGCGATGAGCCGTATTCCCTGGTGATGGCATTATCCAGACATCTGCCGCTCAATCAGATTAAGATTTATGCGACGGATCTGGATAAACAGGTGATAGAGAAAGCGAAGATGGGACTCTATGCGGAAAAGAGCATAGCGGGTGTGCCGGCGGATCTGAAAAAGAAGTTTTTCACGAAGGTCGGTCCCTCCTATCAGATTTCGGAAGAAGTCAAGAGCAGAGTGGAATTTAAGGAACATAATCTGTTAAAGGATAATTATCCGTCGGATTATCATTTGATTGTGTGCAGGAATGTGCTGATCTACTTTACCGAGGAAGCGAAGGATGAAGTGTTCCGCAAGTTCCAGAAGAGCCTTAAACCCGGCGGCTATCTGTTCATAGGCAGTACCGAGCAGATCATCAACCACAGGGATGTGGGATTTGAGCGGAAGAACTCGTTCTTCTATCAGAGACCAATGTGAGTTTATAAATTGAAGTGGGCAGCGATTCGTCGCTGCCCTTCGCTATGTCTGAATATACATCCGGAAGTCCGGGATTTAGTATGTCTTTGCCATTTTTCCCAATAGATACTGTGCGTAGCGGGAGAAGAGTTCCCTGTCTGTTTTGCGCTCGTCGGTGAGCTCGAAGAACAGTTCATGGCTTTTATAGTCCCGCTTGAAGAACGGCTCTGCCACAATATCCCATTGGGGGAGGAAGCGTCCGTATTTCCGCGTGTAGCAGGTGGCGGCAGTCGCCTGTGTGCGGTGCACCGGATCCACGAAGGAGGATACCGATTTGTGCAGAGCGATATCTTCTTCCGGCAGATAATAGTAGTCTTTATAGCTGGCATAGAAATATTTCATTTCTTCCTCGTAGAGCGGCACTTTCAGAATGCCCTCGTCCTTTTCCCCGCTGAAATAGCAGCCGTTTGCCAGATTGGATAGAGAAAAGGGAAGAAGGGTGGGCAGAGTCAGCTTCATCAGCAGCTCCTGTTTTTCCTGACCATGATAGTCAATGTAGCTGTTTGCCTGCACCTTTTTGGCGCGGATATTCCCGTTAAAAAGATCATAGAATGCCAGAAGGGGAAGGAGCTGCAGCATACCCTGTATATCGTCGCTGTTATGCAAAAGCAACAGGCGGCGCGCTTCCGGAGACGGATTTTCTATATAGTTTCTGTATACTTCGATCAGTTCACCGCCGTGAAAACGGTCTTCCCTGTGAATGCCAAGAAGCGTCTCCAGCGTTTTCTGCTTGCAGTTGGGCACATGGAGAAATGCTTTGTAGGGAGAGATGCGCTTATACAGGTCGATTCCCTCAAAATTATCAAAAGTATGCGGCAGTTTATGCTGTTCGCATTTCTGCAAGAGATAGGGCAGATCGAAATTGTTGCCGTTAAAGTGAACCAGATGGGTGAAGGAGGCGGCAAAGTCGAAGAAAGCGTTCAGCGATGTGCTTTCCTCCGCAGGATTTTCGCAAAACCACTGTCTGATCTGCCAGTTTCCGTCCGCAAAAAACGCTGTCCCGATGAGATAGAGGGAAGAACTTTTCGCGGTAAAGCCCGTGGTTTCAATATCTATAAACAGAAATTGCTCCAGAGGAGCGATGCGCTCTAAGGGATAGTTGATTGTAAAAGATTCCAGGGTATGATTTTCTATTTGCATGATTTCCTCCGCATAAATGACTGACATATATCTGAGGATAGTTTAGCATATTTTTTGAATTAGCAGTAGTTTTTTTCGTCGAAAAATAGTATATTTATAATAGCGGTTCCACCGGAGTTAAGGTGTGGACTGAATGTGAAAGGAGCAGGGTTACAGGTATGGCTAAATTAACATTTAACGGCGGCATACATCCCTACGATGGAAAGGATCTGTCAAAGGATAAGCCCATTAAGGCGGTGCTGCCCAAGGGAGATCTGGTTTACCCGTTGTCCCAGCATATCGGCGCGCCTGCAAAACCTATTGTGGAGAAGGGTGACAGGGTTTTGACGGGGCAGAAGATTGCGGAGGCGGGAGGCTTTGTTTCCGCGCCTATTTATGCCACGGTATCGGGTACGGTGAAAGCGATTGAGCCGAGACGTGTGGTCACGGGCGACAGTGTGATGAGCATTATCATCGAAAATGACGGACTGTACGAGGAAGTGGAGTATCCGAAACGGAAACCTCTCGAGGAGATGACGAGAGAGGAGATTATCGAGTGTGTGAAGGAGGCGGGTATCGTCGGTATGGGCGGTGCGGGCTTTCCTACGTTTATCAAACTTTCCCCAAAGGAGCCGGAGAAAATTGATATAGTGATTGCAAACTGTGCGGAGTGTGAGCCTTATCTGACATCCGATTACCGCAGGATGCTGGAAGAGCCGGAGAAGCTGGTGGGAGGCTTAAAGGTTTCTTTGAAGCTGTTTGAGAATGCAAGAGGTATTCTGGCAGTGGAGGACAACAAGCCGGATTGTATAGAACTTTTGAAAAATCTGACAAAAGATGAGCCGCGTATCAGTGTGAAGGCGCTGAAAACCAAATATCCGCAGGGCGCGGAGCGGCAGATTATTTACGCGGCCACAGGAAGAGCCATCAATTCTTCCATGCTTCCCGCAGATGCGGGCTGTGTGGTGAACAATGTGGATACGGTGGTTGCAATTTACCATGCGGTGATCGAGGGAAAACCTTTGATGAACCGTATCGTTACGGTGACCGGGGACGCCATTGCAGACCCGCGTAACTTTATCGTACGGATCGGCACAAATTATCATGAGCTGGTGGAAGAGGCGGGCGGCTTTAAGCAGGAGCCTGTGAAGATTGTCTCTGGCGGGCCGATGATGGGATTTGCCCTCTTCGGACTGGATGTGCCCACGACCAAGACGGCTTCCGCACTTCTTTGTCTCACGGAGGATGAGGTGTCCCGCATGGAGCCTTCCGCCTGTATCAACTGCGGCCGCTGTGTGGAGGTATGTCCCGGGCGCGTGGTTCCAAGACTTTTGGCGGATTATGCAGAGCACTATGACGAGGAGGCGTTCCTTTCCCACGAAGGCATGGAGTGCTGTGAGTGCGGCTGCTGCAGTTTCGTGTGTCCGGCGAAGAGACCGCTGACACAGACCATCAAATCCATGCGCAAGATGCAGCTTGCAAAGAAGAAGAAATAGTGGAAATAAGAATAAAGAATATGATTCAAGACTGAAATAGAATCTTTTTCGGAACTGAAAAGTTCCGAAGAAAGGAGCATAGACTGTAGAGATGAGTGAATTAATGAAAGTGTCATCCAACCCTCATGTCAGATCGAAGTCCACCACAAGCAGTATCATGCTGACCGTGGTGATCGCCCTTCTTCCGGCGGCTGGATTTGGCATTTATAACTTCGGGCCAAAGGCGCTGCTGCTGATTCTGGTGACGGTGGCATCCACGGTGGCGACGGAGTTTGCGTTTGAGAAGTTATGCAGGAAAAAAATAACCATTGGAGATTATTCCGCGGTGGTGACGGGACTGCTTCTGGCATTGAATCTGCCTGTGTTCGCGCCATGGTGGATCGGCGTGGTGGGCGGTGTGTTCGCCATTCTGGTAGTGAAGATGCTGTTTGGCGGTCTGGGACAGAACTTTATGAATCCGGCACTGGGCGCGCGGTGTTTTCTGCTGATTTCCTTTACGTCCATCATGACGAATTTTGACTGTGACGCGTACACGGGGGCGACGCCCCTTGCCGCTTTAAAGAGCGGAGAGTCCGTCAATATTCTGGATATGGTGATCGGCCGCACGGCGGGTACCATCGGTGAGACATCCATGATCGCCATTGTGGTCGGAGCCTGTATTCTGATTTTATTCGGAATCATCGACCTTCGGATTCCGGGCACATATATTGTGACGCTGGCAGTTTTTGTGACGCTGTTTGGCGGCAGGGGCTTTAACTGGCCTTACATATCCGCCCATCTTTCCGGCGGTGGTCTGATGCTCGGCGCGTTCTTTATGGCGACGGACTATGTGACCAGGCCGATCACGAAACGGGGACAGTATGTGTTCGGCTTTTTGCTGGGCGTTCTGACAGGAATTTTCCGTATTTTCGGCCCCTCCGCGGAGGGAGTGTCTTACGCGATCATTATCGGCAACCTCCTGGTGCCGCTGATTGAGAAGGTCACTCTTCCGAAAGCATTTGGTAAAGGAGGAGAGAAGGCATGAAAGAAATGATGAAAAATACAGGGATTCTGCTGGCAATCACACTGATAGCAGGTCTTCTTCTCGGACTGGTTTATCAGGTGACGAAAGAACCAATTGCCGGGCAGGAAGCGAAGGCGAAGCAGGAGGCGTGTCAGGAAGTGTTTGCGGACGCGGCTTCCTTTGAGGCGGTGGAGCTTACAGCGGTGGATGAGAGCGCGTGGAGCAGTGAGGGCTACGGACAGGAGAGTGTGGACGAAGTGATGGCGGCTCTTGACAGTGCGGGAAGCACGCTTGGCTATGTGATCACGGTGACCACAAAGGGAGGCTACGGCGGGGACATCCGGTTTACGATAGGCGTTCGCGGGGACGGCACCGTAAACGGCATTTCCTTACTTTCCATATCGGAAACGGCCGGACTCGGTATGCGGGCAGAGGAAGTTTTGAAGCCGCAGTTTGCCGGGAAAAACGTGGAGAAGTTTGCTTACAGCAAGAGTGGTGCGACGGCGGACAATGAGATTGACGCCATTTCCGGCGCGACCATAACGACAAATGCGGTGACCAATGGAGTCAACGCTGGATTATACTATTTCCATACGGTATTGGGAGGAGGTAGTGCAAATGAATAGTGCAAAGGAACGTCTTGTAAACGGTATTGTAAAGGAGAATCCGACCTTTGTCCTGATGCTGGGTATGTGTCCCACGCTTGCGGTGACAACTTCGGCAGTTAACGGCCTGGGCATGGGACTGACGACGATGGTGGTGCTTGCGCTTAGTAACGTCTTCATTTCCCTTCTGCGGAATATCATACCTGATAAGGTGAGGATTCCGGCGTTTATTGTCATTATTGCCTCTTTTGTGACGATGGTGGAGCTGCTTTTGCAGGGATTTATTCCTTTCCTCTACGACGCGCTCGGCATCTACATTCCGCTGATTGTGGTAAACTGTATTATCCTCGGGCGTGCGGAGGCGTATGCTTACAAAAACCCCGTGATTCCGTCTCTGTTTGACGGCATCGGCATGGGACTCGGCTTTTCCGTGGCGCTGACCTGCATCGGAGCGGTGAGAGAACTGCTCGGAGCGGGCGAGATCTTCGGCATTCATGTGATGCCGGAAAGCTTCGTGCCGGTGAGCATCTTTATCATGGCGCCGGGAGCATTTTTCGTGCTGGCGCTTTTGACGGCGGTTCAGAATAAGGTGAAGATCGCCGGAGAGCGGAAAGGAAAAGATATGTCAAAGATTCAGTCCGGCTGCGGAAGCGACTGCATGAACTGTGCGGATACGGGCTGTGCCAAACGTCTGATTGACGATAAAAAGGAAACAGCGGGAGAGGAGGTAAAGAAGAATGATTAAAGAATTGTTGGTAATTTTGATTGCATCCTCTCTGGTCAATAATGTGGTTTTAAGCCAGTTTCTGGGGCTGTGTCCCTTCCTTGGCGTGTCCAGGAAGACCGAGACGGCAACGGGTATGGGCGTGGCGGTTATCTTTGTCATTACGTTAGCCTCGGCGGTGGCGGGAGCGATCTACCAGTTTATCCTGCTTCCCTTCGATATCGCCTATTTACAGACCATCGTGTTTATTCTGGTTATAGCGGCGCTGGTGCAGTTTGTGGAAATGTTTCTGAAAAAGTTTATTCCGGGGCTGTATCAGTCGCTTGGCGTGTACCTGCCTCTGATCACGACCAACTGCGCGGTGCTCGGTGTGGCGCTTACCAACGTGCAGAAGAACTACGGGATACTGACCGGCGTGGTCAATGGCTTTGCGACGGCGGCAGGATTCACTATTTCCATTATTATTCTGGCGGGAATCCGGGAGAAGATGGCTTACAACGATATACCGGAATCTTTTCAGGGGATGCCGATTGTGCTGGTGACGGCGGGACTGATGGCGATTGCGTTCTGCGGATTTTCCGGATTACTCTAAGGGGGTCGAAGGTATGGACATAGCGGGAATTTTGATGGCTACGGGAATCGTGGGAGCGGTGGGCCTGTTTGTAGGCCTGTTCCTCGGCGTGGCCGGTATCAGGTTTAAGGTAGATGTGGATGAGAGAGAGGAGGCCATTTTGGGCGTGCTTCCCGGCAATAACTGCGGCGGCTGCGGCTATGCGGGCTGTTCCGGTCTGGCGGCCGCCATTGTGAAGGGGGAGGCGCCGACAAACGCCTGCCCTGTGGGCGGCGACAAGGTAGGCGCGCAGGTGTCGCAGATCATGGGCGTGGAGGCCGGTGAGAGCGTGCGCATGACAGCCTTTGTAAAATGCCGCGGCGACAAGGAGCGCACACGTGTGGATTACGATTATACGGGTATTGAGGACTGCGCTATGGTGGCTTTCGTGCCAAACGGCGGGCCGAAATCCTGTAATGACGGGTGTCTCGGGTTCGGAAGCTGTGTGAAAGCGTGTCCCTTTGACGCCATTCATGTGGTAAACGGTGTGGCTGTGGTAGACAAGGAAGCATGTAAGGCGTGTGGCAAGTGTGTGGCTGCCTGTCCGAAGCATCTGATCGAACTGATTCCTTATGACGCGAAGCATGTGGTGGCCTGCAGTTCCAGGGAGAAGGGGCCTGTGACCATGAAAGCCTGCGACGTGGGCTGTATCGCCTGCCAGCTCTGTAAGAGGAACTGTCCGGCGGACGCGATCGTGATTGAGGATTTCCATGCGATTATCGATCAGGAGAAATGTACCGGATGCGGGACGTGTAAGGAGAAGTGCCCGAAGAAAGTAATTGTATAAAAACGCGAAAAGTACTTCTAAAGCTCAGCAGCAAAGGCTGCTTCGCCAAGAAGTACTAAGTTTCGCGTAGGAGAATGCCCCAAGTGAGGGCATTCTCCGCATGGAATAAAAAAACAGGGAGAACGAGAACATGGAAGGACAGTTGAAAAGCGGGACGGTTCTCACTTCTGAGAGCGGAAGCCGGTATACGGTGAAACAACTGCTTGGCGCCGGCGGGCAGGGGGAAGTGTATTCGGTGGAGTCCGAAAATAAGCTGTATGCTTTGAAATGGTATTATAAAAATACCGCCACCAAAAACCAGAAGGATATTCTGGATAATCTGATTCAGAGCGGTGCGCCGGATGCGTCTTTCCTGTGGCCGCAGGACATGATTTTCAGGGCATATGGGGAATCCTTTGGCTATATTATGCCGCTTCGCCCGAAGAATTACAGAAGCATTGTGGATATGATGAAGAGAAAGGCGGAACCTTCCTTTTATTGTCTGTGCAGGGCCGCCTATCATCTGACCAGAGGATATCACGCGCTGCATGGAAAGGGTTACAGCTACCGCGATATTTCCTTTGGCAATGTCTTTTTTGATCCGGATACGGGCGATGTGCTGATCTGTGACAACGATAACGTTTCTTATAACGGGGCGAAAACCGGTGTGTACGGTACGCCCCGGTTTATGGCGCCCGAGATTGTGACGGGAAAAGCAAAGCCTTCACGGAATACCGATCTCTTTTCGCTGGCGGTGCTGCTTTTTTATATGTTTATGTTAAACCACCCTCTGGAGGGCAGGAGGGAGGCCAGAATCAAATGTATGGATATACATGCCATGAATATGCTGTATGGGACAGATCCGCTGTTTATCTTTGATCCGGACAACAATGACAACCGGCCACTTGCCGGGTATCAGGACAATGCCCTCATTTTCTGGGATCTGTATCCGCAGCAATTGCGGGATCTGTTTATCACATCTTTTACCGTGGGCCTTGGACAGCCTAACCGCCGGATTACCGAGGGCAGGTGGATGGAGACCTTTGCAAATCTTATGTCCGGCATTATGCCCTGCCAGAACTGCGGCAGCGAGGTGTTCTACGATGCGCAGAAGGAAGAAAACGGTGTCGCGCACACTTGCTGGGGATGCCGGAAGGCAGTAACCGTTCCGCCAAAAATCGTGATCGGCAAGAGCGTTGTGCTGCTGATGTCCAACACGAAACTGTATCAACACCACATCGAGGGAAATTATGATATGGAGACGAAGGTGGGTGAGGTGGTACCAAATCCCAACAACCCGAAACTGTGGGGGATCAAAAACCTGTCCGGAGGTAACTGGACATACATGAAGGCGGACGGCACGCAGGTTCCCGTACCGCAGGGCCGTTCGGCGGCGATTGTTAAGGATTCGAAGATTGATTTCGGGCAACTGACAGGAGAATTTCATGGAGGGGCATGACGACTGGTATGGAAGACGATAAGGTTTTGGCGGGCTTGATACAGGACTATCCCGGTGCGCTTTCTGACAGAAAGAAGCTGCAGGCCCTTCTTCTGGATATGTTTCCGCAGGACAGGCGCAAGAGAAATCTTCTGATGATTGTATATGACGACGGCATTGTGGGTGAACTTCGAGGTCTTGCGCAGATAGACAAAATGACGCTGCACCGGTTTGTCAGATCCATTGAGCTGGGATATGATATCCGGACGAAGAGCGCGGAGGCCGCTGTTATGGCTTGGGTAAGAGCGTTTGGGCTGTCCACGGAAGAGAAAGAGGAACAAAAGGAAGAAACCGATCGGGCTGTCGGCGGACAGGAATCGTTTCCGTCCGTGAAAAAAGAGTGGGAACCTTGTGAGAGCGACAGTCTGTATGAATATGAGGAGACCCCGAGGGGACTCAGGATTTTGAAATATGTGGATTTCGATGAACCGGTGGTGGTGATTCCCAATGTCATAGAAGGGAAAAAGGTGATTGCCGTCGGCAATTATGCCTTTAAAGGGTGTGTCGGCATCGGGAAGGTTATTGTTTCCGAGGGAATTGAGATTCTGGGAAACGGCGTATTTTTAAATTGCCGGGGTTTACAGGAAGTATCTCTTCCCACATCGCTGCGGGGGATTGGCAGCACGGATGCAACAGGCTGTCCAAAGATTTTAGGCAGCGAGATCAAATACGAGGGCGCTTTTGAGTACAGTGGTCTGGAGGAGATCAGAGTGCCGGACAGCGTGAAATATATCGGAGAAAACAGTTTTGCCGGTTGTGGCCGGTTGAAACGTGCGGTGCTGCCGGACAAACTGAGGGAAATAAAAGAGAACACATTCCGCTGGTGTAAAAGTCTTCGGGAAGTTGTGTTTCCACGGGAGCTTGATGTGGTACGGGTATCGGCCTTTGAGGGATGCGGCGTGCTGCAAAGAGTCGATCTTCCGGAAGGGGCAGCAAGTATTGAAGAGGGCGCTTTTGCAGGCTGTAAAAGTCTGGAAAGCATTTATATACCGGATTCTGTTACAGAAATCGGCGGCGGAAAAGGGACAGGCTTTTTGAAAACATTCGGGGAGCCGGACGAGCGGCATGAGAATTTTACAATCCGCTGTCATATCGGTTCTTATGCGATGCAGTATGCCAGAACATGGCAGATCAGATGCGTGAAGGAGGAATGAGTATGGGAGAAATGAAAAGACCGGGAGGAGAGCTGGCGAGCAGGCCGCTTCATTTTTTCTGGATTGTGGATTGTTCCGGTTCCATGTACGGGGAGAAGATCGGCACGGTAAATCATGCCATCCAGTCCACCATACCGGAGATGGTGTCGGCGGCGGAAAATAATCCGAACGCACAATTGATGATCCGTACATTGAAATTTTCAACCGGGGCGTCATGGGTGACAGGCAACCCGGTTAAAGTGGAAGATTTTGCATGGGATGATCTGGAGGCCGCAGGGGTGACCGATCTGGGAAAGGCTTTTGAACTTCTGGCAGCGCAGCTTACGATTCCGCCGATGTCAGACAGGGCGCTTCCGCCCGTACTTGTTCTTTTGTCCGACGGACAGCCTACGGACGACTATAAAAAGGCGCTGGCGGAGCTAAAGAGGCTCCCCTGGGGAAAGAAGGCGGTCAAGATCGCTATTTCTATCGGTCAGGACGGGGACGACACCGTTTTAGAAGAATTTACGGGAAATAAGGAACTGGTGCTGCAGGCCAACAATGCGGCTGCCCTCACCAAAATGATTAAATGGGCGTCCACGGCTGCTTCTCTGGTTTCTGCGCCTGCAAGCATCGCGGCGGATGCAGCGGGACAGGACGGGGACGCGCCGGTTATTGTGGATATGGGCGGCAGGCTTCCCGATCTGGACGATATTCAGGAAGGGGATGTCTGGTAGCAGTGTGAGAAGTACTTGATGGAAAGGGTGCGGCATATGATGCGAAGCGTATTCGGCGCGTCCGTACAGGGCGCATCCCATATACGAAACGGCAGGGAATGTCAGGACAGCCTGAAAAAGGTGATAAAGGATTCAGGCGCGGTGATTCTTTCGGTGGCGGACGGACATGGCAGCGATTCCTGTCCTTACAGCAAGACCGGTTCCTTTGCGGCGGTCAATGTATTTTGTAAAATAATGGGCGACTATCTGGACACTTATGCAGACCAGCAGGAAATGCTCTTCACCTTCTTAAAACGGGAGGGCGACACCAAGATTGCGCAGGAGATTGACGCAGAGTGGAAACGGAGAATCCTGCGGCTTCATGCCAGATGTAAGCGGGAAATGCCTCTCGATGAAAACCGGAACAAGGACAAAGGAGCGGTTTATAAACTGTATGGGAGCACGCTGCTTGGACTTGTCATGACGGAGGATTTTCTCTTTGCCTTCCAGCTCGGCGACGGGGATATCGTGAAGGTGTCGGAAAACGGGGTGTATCCTGTGATAGAGGCGGATAAAATTCTCGGCACAGAGACCCACTCGCTCAGTAAGTCAGAATCGTGGAAGAAAGCCATCACACGGATCCGGAGGCGGGAAGAAAACGAACAATTGCCCGCTATGTACATGCTTTCCTCGGACGGGTTTTCCAACAGTTATAAAAATGACGAGGCATTTCAGAAGACCTGTATGGATTACTATGCTCTTCTGAAAGAGCACGGTGTGAAAGCCGTGTCTGCCCGGTTGAAAACATGGCTGCAGGAGACAAGTGAGATGGGGAGCGGCGACGATATTACGGCGCTGTTTGCCTACGAGACGGCGCAGGTCCTGCATTCCGGGGCTTCTGACGTGGACTGACGGAAGCGGAAATGATGCAGGCATCGCAGTTTGAATGTTTCGGGATTTTTGAAAGGAGCGGAGGCGGTAGAGATGGAAGCGCGAATTGCCCTGTGCAAATGCAGAGAAGGAAAAAACATATATGGCGTCCGTTTCGAGAAAATGGAGAACGGATGGAAATATACATGGGCGTTTCCCGTAAAAGAGGCGTCCGCGAAAAGAGAGCATTACGATGAGACGAAGATTGTGGGACAGATTTTTCCCGACGGCGAATATCCGGGCTGTCCTTACTGCAAGACGAAGGATTTTGTGGTTTGTAACTGCGGGAAACTGAACTGCCATAACGGAAACGATATGCATTTTACATGTAACTGGTGCGGGCTGTCAGGGACGCTTGGCAGCTATGACGGGGCGGGGTTCGGCTCCGGCGGGGATATATAATATTTCTCAGTATGCTGACGACGCAGAATCCGGTTTTTGATGATTGATGGTGATTGGGAAAGGAGAACAGAATGCAGACAGTGAGACTGGGCAAGACAGGGATTGAGACAAATAAGAACGCATTCGGCGCGCTGCCGATTCAGCGGATTCCGGATGAGGCGGCGGTAATGCTTTTGAGGAAAGCATATGAGAACGGCATGACTTTCTTTGATACGGCCAGAATGTATTCGGACAGCGAACACAAGGTAGGGCTTGCCTTTGAGGGGATGCGGGAGAAGGTGATAATCGCCACGAAAACGGGAGCGCAGAACGCGGAGGGATTCTGGAAGGATTTAGAGACCAGCCTTACCAACCTGAAAACGGATTATATTGATATTTACCAGTTCCACAATCCGGCTTTCTGCCCAAAGCCCGGGGATGAGAACGGATTGTATGACGCGGCTTTGCAGGCGAAAGCGCAGGGTAAGATCCGGCATATCGGCATTACAAACCATCGTCTGGCGGTGGCGCACGAGGCCATTGACAGCGGCCTCTATGAGACATTGCAGTTTCCGTTCTGCTATCTGGCGACGGACAAGGATATCGAACTGGTGGAGAAGTGTAAGGCGGCGGATATGGGATTTATCGCCATGAAAGCCCTTTCGGGCGGGCTGATTACAAACTCTGCGGCTGCTTACGCGTATCTGGCACAGTATGACAACGTGTTGCCTATCTGGGGTGTGCAGAGGGAGGCAGAACTTGACGAATTTCTCTCTTACATAGACAATCCGCCGGCCATGACGGAAGAGATCAAGGCGTTGATTGACAAGGACAGGGCGGAACTTTTAGGTGAGTTTTGCAGGGGCTGCGGTTACTGTATGCCGTGTCCGGCAGGAATTGAGATCAGCATGTGTGCAAGGATGTCCCTGATGATCCGCCGCGCGCCCTCAGCGGACTATCTGGGGGAGGTATGGCAGGAGAAAATGGGAAAGATCGAAGAATGCCTGCACTGTGGACAGTGTAAGGGCAGATGCCCCTATAGTCTGGACACGCCGTCGCTTCTTGCGAAAAATCTGGAGGATTACAGGAACGTGCTGGCAGGGAAGGTGACAGTGTAGAAAAGGCGGCGGCATGAGAAAAATGAGCAGGATATTCATATGGATATGTTTCCTTACGCTTCTTGCTGGTTTTGAAGCATCGGCGCAGGGACCGCGTGAAATGATAGCGGATGGGACAGAGGCTGCGGAGACTTTGGAAGAAAGCTTTCGGGCGGTGCTTTTGGGAAACGAGGCCTTTGTGTGCGCTGAAAAATGGAGTCAACATAAGAAAGTAAATGCTACAAATCTCACAGAGCTGTTTCTGGATGATGCCGACGACGAAGAGGATGGCAGCATGACAGCGGTTGCGGACAAATTTGCTGTTTTAGATTTGGATGGCGATGGGGAAAAGGAAGTCATACTCTGGATCGTAGTGGATGATGCGCTGGATTATGGATTTGAGATTCTGCGATATCAGGAAGGAACGGTACTTGGGTATACGCTGGGTTACAGAGAGTTTATGCAGTTGAAATCAGACGGAACTTTCATTTGTGCGGGCGGGGCTGCAGATTGGGGAATCGCAAAACTGCGCTTTTCAGAAGATGCCTGCCTGACTGATAGACTGTATTGCGTGGAGTCCCGTTACAATTCCGGACACAAATTGGAGATACAGTATCTGGCGGACGGCGAACCGTATTCAGCAGAAGAATTTGATGAAGATGTGCGCCGTCAGGACGCAAAAAGTGATGCCGTATGGTATGACCTGACAGAAGAAAATATAGAAGATGCCTTTGAACAATGAAGAGGACGGAAAAAATTAAAAAGCGTACCATAATAATGATATTTCTGGTTGGTTTGCCATCATTGCTGGCTGCGATGATGGCGGGCCTTCTTTTTATGCCCTTTATCAAAATGGGGCTGCATCTGGACTTTTCGCAGGCTTACCGCCATGTGGAGGCGGCAGACCGGATCAGATTTTGGGATAGCTGGAGTGGAAAGGTTTACATAAGATATCCTTTCGGCCTGCGTCCCATCGAAAAGCGGGAGGAAGTTCCGGAGCAGAAGAAGCCGTCGCTTTTCTGGCTGGAGACGGATGTTTATGACGTTGCGGCGTCCGGTGATCTGGCGGCATGGTATGACAGGGAAGAGAACAAGATTTTTCTTGGGAGTGTGGACGGTGAGGTTTGGGAGGCTTTTGACGCAGCGTATGAGGGAAAGGAACTTGCGTTTTCGCCGGACGGAAGGTATCTGCTCGTTTATGAGATCGAGTATGGCGTGTACGGCGGGTATTCTTCGGATGAAGAATGCTGTTATTACCGGGTAATTGATTTGGAGTCCGGTGCATGGTATCCGGTTTATTCCGGGTATCGGGAGTGGTTTCGGGTGTATTGGGAGGAGGAATAGGAATAAAAATTTTTGGAACTTTTTATGAGGTTGTATTTGCTTAAGTCAGTATGTAAAATAAGAGCGTATGAAGTTTTAAAAGACGGACATTTTCCGTATGGGAGCAGGAAAAGGAGTGAGGTGTTTGATGAAGGAGACTGCGGTATCATAGCAATGGCTATGACATTTCAAATTTAAATTGTGATAGCCATTGCGTTTCCTAAAGTAAACGATTAGGAGGCGGCTATGAGCTATAAACGGGCGGACGATATTCTGCCGGAAAATATTCTTGAGATCCTGCAGACGTATGTGAGCGGTGAGGCGATCTATGTGCCTAAGAAAAAGGAATGCAGAAGAAGATGGGGGTCTTCAACGGGTGTGAATGAGAAACTGCGGGTCAGAAACGAACAGATTTTTGACCAGCACCAGAAGGGCATTTCCACGAAAGAACTGGCGCAGCGGTATTATCTGACAGAAAAGAGCATACAGAGGATTCTCAGGGAAATGCAAGTGACACCTCCTATGGAGCAATATGGATTTGATTAGGAGGGAATACAATTGAATAGGGAAAATAAAAGAAAGACATTTGAAAAGGGATATTACAAAAATCATGCCTGTAATGAAAGCTTTGTGTGCAAGGTATGCGGGCGTCAGGTGGTGCCGGACGGCGCGGGCAGCAGACACAGAAATCACTGCCCGAACTGCCTGACAAGTCTGCATGTAGATGTGGAGCCGGGGGATCGGGCTTCGGACTGCGGCGGTTATATGGAGCCTGTGGCGGTCTGGGTCAGAAAAAACGGGGAGTGGGCGATCATACATCGGTGCCGACAGTGCGGTGAAATGAGCTCAAACCGGATTGCGGCGGACGATAATCCCATGAAGCTGATGTCCATTGCAATGAAACCGCTTACGTCATCGCCGTTTCCGATTGAACGGATCGAGGAAATGACGAGGCTGATGGGCGGTGCGGGCAGTATATCCTGAAATCGGGGAGCGTGACATTTCACGCTCCTCTTTTCCGTTACTTGAGATTTTCGACCGCATATGAAGGACAAAAGGGCAGGTTTGGAGGAAATAATTGTCTGCCGATATTTTTTTTGCTATGATATCTTAAGGAACCGGCTAAAATGTGTGATTTTCGTGAGGCATAGCGGTTTTAGAAGAAGGGAAGAAATAACTTATGAAAAAACAGCAAATGGCAATGGCGGCAGGCGTGGTCATCCTTGTGCTATCCGCGTGCGGTCAGACAGAGAGTGCGGAAGAGAAGCAGAAGGAGGAGCGTCTTATCATTGAAAGGATTGACGACGCTGGTGAGGTGCGGGAAACGGAAACTGCGGATCCGGCAGATCAGGATTCGGCAGAAAGCGCTGGGGAAGAGCAGCCGGCAGCTCCGAAAGACGACGCGCCGGAAAAGAGGGAAAACAGCGGTCATACAGAGAGTGCGGAAAAGGAGAGGCAGGAAGCATCCGATGATCAGGAAATGATACCGGATTCGCAGGAGCAGACAGAGGAAGTGTCAGATGACGGAAATCCACTGTATGAAGCTTTTCTAAAGAATGAAATCAGCGTGGCAAACCCATATGTGGAAGGCATGGAACTGACTGTTATGGATGATGAAGGGTATGAAAGCGAATTTGAAAATGCGTGGAAGGAATATGCTTATGTGGATGTAAACGTCGATGAAAAGCCGGAGCTTATTTTCAAAATAAGTTCCAACCTAAGCGAACTGATGTATATTGTGGGGATATGTGATAATGAACTTGTCTGTTTCGATGTATTTGAGACACATACAAAAAATATCGCATTTGGCGTGTACGATTATGGGATGGTCTGGGAGGTTCGGAATTATGACGGCTTTGAAAAGACATTTTATAGTTATACGACAGATGGACAGCCTGTGGAAGCCAGACGTTTTACGCAAGAGGACGGGGCGGATATTGCGGCTTACGAGGGGGAAGATGTGGAATGGATTGACTGGCAATAGAAACAATTACATATGTAAGATCCAGAGTGGAGGAATGGAAAGAATATCAGACCGCATCCGGCATGGAAACTGACGGTAAAGCTTGAGAAAAGGCAGAGGAAAATCCTTTGTCTTTTATTTTTTGGAATTTTTGATCCTTTTATAAACTTGTACCGTTATAATATACAGATGTGGATTTCGGCAGGCTGCATCGCAGGAATTACAGTTCCGTAAAATGAGATACAGATCAATCTGACAGGAGGGGAGGCGGGGCAGTGTGAGCGACGATGAGCTGGTAGAAAAAATCAAATGCGGCGACGAAGCAGCGGCGAAAGAGTTGATTGACCGCTATTACGGCGCTATCTTGCGATACTGCGGCTGGCATTGTTCCGCACCGGAAAGGGCGGAGGATCTGACGCAGGAAACCTTTTTGAAACTGTTTCGGAGTCTGCCCAAATACCATGGCAGAAATAAATTCAAATCCTATCTGTATACCATCGCAAACCGTCTGTGTATTGATGAGAGCAGAAAACTGTCCTTCTATTCGTTGGAGACTGTGGGAGATATCGCAGACGGACGAAGCGGGATTGCGCAGGTGGAGCATCGGGAGGATATCAGGCGTTTGCTTGGCGTTTTGTCTGCGGAGCAGAGGGAGGCGGTTATCCTCCGTTTTGGACAGAATCTCGGATTTGCGGAAATTGCGAAAGTGATGGGGTGCAGTATGCGCACGGCGCAGAGCCGGGTCAGGAACGGACTGCGGCTGATGAGGAGGGAGATTGGGGATGAATAGCAGGGAATTGGAAAGATATCTGCGGGATTCTTTTGGACGGGGTGAAGAAATAAAACCCGAAAAAGAGGCGGAAACCGTGGCGTGCTGTATGGAAGCGATGCGTCGGTATGGGGATTGCAGGGAGGAAGAGAGGACGGGCTTCTGGCAGTTTTTGTCGGATGTTTTCCGGTTTGAAGGGCTTTTGATTTTCGGGCTGCAGGCGGGGGTATTATTTCTGATCTGTATGCAGATTAGAGCAATAGAGGATGTAACGCATTATATTCCGACATTTACACCGCTGTTTGCGCTGGCTGTTATGCCGGTGCTGCTTCGCAGCCAGTTTTACAAAATGGGTGAAATGGAGGCGGTGACAAGGGCTTCCGGCGCGGAGATCATACTTGCAAAACTGATTCTTGCGGGCGCGGTGAATCTGATAGGAATTACAGTGGTTTTCGGTCTGGTTATGTACAGGCAGCAATCGGGTGAGGAAATCGGGCAGATCATTTTGTACGGTCTGGTGCCGTACCTGGTCTGCATGACGACCATCCTGCGGCTGATCAGACTGCGGCGGAAAGAGAGACTGCCGGTATGCGCTGTGGCGACGATATGCTATTGTCTGGTCTGGGGGATATCGGCAAATAAGATGCCGCAGGTCTATGAAACATCCGCGGTGGGCGTGTGGATTGTGCTGTTTATTGCCTTTGCCGGATTTTTTTGGAGGGAAATAAGATTTATTATCGAGAACAAGAGGGAGGGAAAATTATATGGAATTATCGGTTGATCGTCTGACGAAACAGTATGGCAGTAAAATAGCGGTGGACTGTGTAAGCACGGTTCTGAAACCGGGAGTATACGGTCTGCTTGGCGAAAACGGCGCGGGGAAGACGACGTTTATGCGTATGCTGTGCGCCATTCTGGAATCCACATCAGGGGAGGTGTTTCTGGATGGCAGGGAGATCGTCTCCATGGGTGCCGAATACAGGGATATCCTTGGATATCTGCCGCAGGAGTCCGGCTATTATCCGAACTATACGGCAAAGGAGTTTTTGTTATATATGGCGGCGCTCAAAGGCATTCCAGGGGATGTGGCCCAAAAGCGCGTGCAGGAGCTTCTGGAAGTCGTCGGTCTGAGTGATGCGGCCGGAAAGAAAATGAAAACTTTTTCGGGTGGCATGAAGCAGCGGGTGGGGATCGCGCAGGCGCTTCTGAATTATCCGAAGCTGCTGATTCTGGACGAGCCGACGGCAGGGCTAGATCCAAAAGAAAGGGTGCGTTTCCGCAATCTGATCTCTGACTATGCAGGGGATCGGATCGTCCTTCTCTCCACCCATATCGTGTCGGATATCGAAGCCATCGCGGACGAGGTGCTGGTGATGAAAAGGGGAAAGGTGCTGACACAGGGGACGGTTTCGGAACTGACGAAAAAAGCGGCAGGGAAGGTGTGGGAACTGACCGTATCCCCGGCGGAAACAAAAATCTGGCAGGAGAAGGCGGCGGTCGCCAATCTGCGGCATGAGGGGGAGCAGGTGGTGCTGCGCATACTGTCGGATGATAAACCAACAGATGGGGCGGTGTCTTGTGAAGCGGGGCTGGAGGATTTGTACCTGTATTCTATGTGTGAATATCTGAAATAAGAAGACAGGAGTGGAGTAAAAAATGCAGGCGGAAATAAAAAGCGCCTCGAGCCGCTTGTGAAGACAGATACAGAAAACCGGGAGGAATCGGGAATGGAACTATTTAAACTGGAACATAAAAAACTATGGCGGAAAAACAGCACACGGGTCTGTGTCCTGTTATGTTTTTTCTACTGCGTGATATTCGGGAGCGTTCTGGTCTGTCAGTGGCTCACTTTCGGAAGCACAAAAGATTATGGGACGGGCAGCAGAGAGTTTGACGGGTACGAAAATATAAAGGACTGTCAGACTTATTTTCATAAATACGGAGAACTGACAGACGAGACATTGCAGGAATGGGTCAGGGATTATCAGCGTCTCCATAAGATGGTGGTGGAAGAAGAAAGTAAGCAGGGAGTTAAAAACAGGGAACTACTGAAACAATACCAGAACACGGGATGGGAGACGGTAAACAGTATGCTTAAGACACTTTATCCGGAATTGGAGAAACCGGACATGTTTGCCGTTATGATTATGGGCTGCTATGTGGAGCCGGAAAAACTTACGGGGATTTATGAGAGAAGGGAACAGGCGATAGAGACCTTTCTCGATATCAGCGGACAGACAGGGGCGGAGCGGGACTATTTACTGCGTATCAACGAAAAGGTGAAGACGCCTTTTTCATGGAAATGGGTGGAAGGGTGGTCGAATCTTCTGGGAAATGCGGTATCCGGTCTGGGAACCGTGATAGCGCTGTTTCTGGCAATCGTCCTTTCGTCCCTGTTTGCCGGAGAGTGGCATGACAATACAAGCCCGCTCCTTTTGACGACAAAATACGGATGGCGGAAACTTGCGTGTGCAAAGGTGCTCACAGGGCTTTCGTTTACGTTGGAATTATTTGCCCTGACAGCCGCTGGGATGATCGGTTCACAGCTTGTATTTCTGGGGACGGAAGGGTGGGATATGCCCATACAGACGGTTAAAATGATCGCAATTGCACCCATGAATATGCTGCAGGCGGAAATTTACGAGTATGCCTTCACCCTGCTCGGTGCATGGGGCTTTGCGGGCGTTTCGATGCTGTTCTCGGCGCGCTGTAAGAATCATGTGCTGGCGCTTCTCCTCAGTCTTTCGGTGGTATATGTGCCTATGGCGCTCAGAAACCGTGTGCCTTTCCTGTTAGAAAAGGTATTTGATCTGCTGCCTTTGGTGGGAAGCGGGGCAGATATCTTCCGGACAAATACTTTTCGGATATTTGGACAGTATATCTGGTCACCTTATCTGCTGATCCGGGTGCCGCTTGCGATCGGGATTTTGTGTATGCCGTCTGCTGTGAGAGGGTGGTCGAGGCGGATGCGCAGGTGAGGCAGTCTGAGCGTCTGGGTATCATTTGTCCTGCATATGGCCGCAGTATGCTGCAAAGAGCAAGTGCAGCAGGTTCAAGGGAAATTTTCCGAGCGGTACTGTGCGCCGTCCCTTGTAACCAAAAGATAGGCCACGTCCTTTTCTCCGTCGAGAAACTGCCGCCCTTTTTCCAGCCCGAGACAAAGGCAGGCGGTGGAAAGGGCGTCCGCCTTTACGGAGGAGGGACATATAATGGTCACTCCGGCCAGCTCGTTCTCCACAGGATAGCCGGTGGCGGTGTCAAGAACGTGGTGGTAGAGCACGTCGTTCTCGTAGAAACACCTCTCGTAGATGCCGGATGTCACGACGGATGTATCGCGGATCTCCACAGTGTCAAGAGACTTTCCGGACGCGGCAAAAGGCTCCTGAACGCCGACGCGGAAAGGAGAGCCGTCCGGCTTTTCGCCGATGGCCAGCACATTGCCGCCCAGACTGATGCAGGCGCTTTTTACGTTCTGTGCGAGCAGATATTCCTTCATCTTGTCCGCGATATAGCCCTTGGCGATGAAGCCGAGATCGACGGCGGCATCCTTGTCAGTCAGGGTGACGGTGCGGTAGACGGACTCTCCGGTTTCGTCCGAGGGGGCGACACCGAAACAGATGGCATCGTAGGAGACATGGGAGAGCGCTTCTTGGATCTCGGTATCCTCCGGCACATGCGCTTCGCCGTCGGAGCCGAAGTGCCACAGTTCACTCAACGGGCGGATGGTGGGATCGATAACGCCTTCCGTCGTGTTAGCGTAGTCTGCCGCTATTACAAGAAGGGAAGCCGTCTCCTGCGATACGGTGACGGTCTTACCGCCAGCGTGATTGATGTTCCACACATCCGAGCCTTCCTTTGTGGCGCTGAAAAGATTCTCATATTTTTCTGCCAGATCAAAGCAGCCGTCTAAAATCTCTTCCTCTGTCGTATCATACAGAGTGATTTGAATGACGGTATCGAAATAAAAGCCCGTCCGGGAGATCGGCTCCGTGTTTCCGGCGCATCCGGTCAGTGCGATTGGAAGCAGAAAAAGTGCGGCCGTAAGGACGGTGATAAGCCATATGTCAGATATTTTCTGTTTTTCTTTGTAACATAGTTTCATCTGTTTTACTTTCCCACATCATAATTTTGCCTGTTGCAATTTCTCATTATGAGTTGACTATATAGTTTCAATCCATGTAAAAAAACGATCCAGTCCCTGATTCGTCTCCCGCGTTTCCAGAAACATCCCCGCCGTATACCACGAGTGCGTGTTGCGCTTATCTGTCACAGAATAGAGTTCGCATGGAATTGCAAGGCTTCGGGCTTTTTTATAAAAATCCTCCGCACAGGAATAGGAGATCAGTCCGTCGTGTCTGCTTTGGATTAACAGCATCGGGATATCACTTTTTTCTATAAGAGAACAGGGTTCTCCCTGCGCCCTGTCATACCCTTTTGCAAACAACTGATTCAGAAGAAGCCTTACGGATAGAGATTCTTTTTCTGAGAAACGGTAGGGGCCGCCCACGCCGATAAACCCGATCACAGGGGAGATATCAATGTCATAGGTTTCCTGTATTTTCTTACTGTAACAGAGGATGGAGGACAAATGCGCACCGGCAGAAGGACCGGAGATCACGATCTTTGAGGCGTTGATTCCTTTTTGGTTCAAAAAAGTGATGGCTGCCTGATAGCCGTGGCACACGTCTTCGATCTGGCAGGGATATTTGTTTTTAGGCGATAGTCTGTATCCGAGAGAAACGAAGCGGCAGCCGTTTTTGGCGACGCACTGTCCGACAAAATCAAACAGCTTCGGAGATCCGGCATTCCAACCGCCGCCGTGTACCCAGATGATTATTTTATCCGTGGTTCTGGTCTGCGGCTCATAGTATAAAAAATATTGATGGTTGTCACTGCCGAATGATACGGCCTGCGGTTTGATTTCTTTTTTCACTCGTAGCATTTTCATATATAAGCCCCAGTAGCTGAGACTTTCGCGAATGGAATCTTTCATGGGCAGGTACCTCCGGGACCCGGGTTTTATGGCTGCGGTTGTTACAATTCACACCCACGCCAGATTTCGTACTGATTTACGATTATTCAGTGTGAATTGCAACGATGATGCACACAA